>Ga0308174_10000585_pt1 | contig 15707 bp, 17 predicted proteins | sample PhyPR2_FD_203894 | JGI IMG/M metagenome (GOLD analysis project Ga0308174, IMG submission 203894) | Soil microbial communities from UC Gill Tract Community Farm, Albany, California, United States - DLSLS.P.R2 | ecosystem: Environmental > Terrestrial > Soil > Agricultural land | place: USA...
GCTGGCCTACCTGAAGGACCGCGGTGTCGCGGCCGAGGGCGTCGAGGAGCTGCCCTGGGGCCGGTTCGTGCGCTTCGCGGACCCCGAGGGCAACCGCTGGGCGCTCCAGCAGATCGTCCGCCCGGCCTGACCTACCGACTTGTCAGGCGCTGACGTCGCTCTGGCGACGTGAGCGCCTGACAACTCGGCGGCGGGTCAGGCGGACAGGGCCGGCTTGTTGCGGACGATGTTGCCGAGGACGCCGTTGACGAAGCCCGGTGAGTCGTCGGTCGAGAGGTCCCGGACGAGGCTCATGGCCTCGCTGACCGCGACCGCGTCGGGCACCTCGTCGACGTACACCACCTCGTAGACGCCGATCCGCAGCGCGTTGCGGTCGACGGCGGGCATCCGCTCCAGCGACCAGCCCTGGGCGTACGTCGTGACCAGCTCGTCGATCCGGGCCTGGTGCTCGGCGATGCCGCGGATCAGCCGGACGGTGTACTCGTTCACCGGCGGGTCCGCGGCGACCACGCGCTCGTCGAGGGTCTGGCCCAGCGGCAGCCCGCGGACCTCGCACTCGAAGAGCACGTCGAGCGCCCGCTTGCGGGCCTTGGAGCGGGCAGCCATCAGGAGCTGACGCGACCGAGGTAGGAGGAGTCGCGCGTGTCCACCTTGATCTTCTCGCCGGTGGTGATGAACAGCGGGACGTTGACCTCGTGGCCGGTCTCGAGCCGCGCGGGCTTGGTGCCACCGGTGGAACGGTCGCCCTGCAGGCCCGGCTCGGTGTACTCGACGAGCAGCTCGACTGAGGCCGGCAGCTCGATGTAGAGCACCCGGCCCTCGTTGGTCGCCACGATGGCGTCCTGGTTCTCGAGCAGGAAGTTCTTGGCGTCCCCGACGATCTCCGGGCCGACCTCGAGCTGGTCGTAGGTCGCGGTGTCCATGAAGACGTAGGACGTGCCGTCGTTGTAGAGGTACTGCATCGTCCGCTTGTCGACGTTCGCGACGTCCACCTTCACGTCGGCGTTGAAGGTCTTGTCGACGGTCTTGCCGGACTCGATGTTCTTCAGCTTCGTGCGGACGACCGCACCGCCCTTGCCGGGCTTGTGGTGCTGGAACCAGACGACGGACCACAGCTGCCCGTCGAGGTTGAGAACCATGCCGTTCTTCAGGTCGTTCGTCGTTGCCATGCTCGTGAGCTGCCCTGTCTCTGGTCGGTCGTCTGCGCCTGTCAACCTGCGGGTGCCGCGCGCGGAGCGCAGCAGCGGGCCAGTCTAACGACCGACCGGCGGGGGCACGAAACCGAGCGCCGCCGGGAACTGTCGGCGGCCGGCCCTACGGTTCCCGCATGAGCAGGAGCGAGAAGACCCCGCCGCTGCGGGTGGTGCCCGCGGACGAGCGGGCGCCGGTCGACCGGGAGCGTGAGGACTACTGGGCCCGGGTGCAGGCGCTGCGCGCCGACCTGGCCCGGCTGCGGAGCGCCTAGGAAGCCCCGATCCCGCCGGCCAGCGCCTCGAGCGCCAGCCGGTAGCCGTCGATGCCGCGGCCCGCGATCACGTGCGCCGCGTGCGGGGTGACCAGCGAGGTGTGCCGGAACTCCTCCGGCCGGCTCGCCGGGTCGCTGATGTGCACCTCGACCAGCGGCGCCTCGAGCTGGGCGCAGGCGTCGTAGAGCGCGTAGGAGTAGTGCGTCCACGCCGCCGCGTTGAGCACCACCGGGGTGCCCTTGTCGGCGGCCCCGTTGAGCCAGTCGAGCAGCTCGCCCTCGTGGTTGGTCTGCCGGACCTCCACATCGAGGCCGAGGTCACGGCCCCAGCCCTCGCAGAGACCGACCAGCTCGGCGTACGTCGTGCGGCCGTAGATCTCCGGCTGCCGGCGGCCGAGCCGGCCGAGGTTCGGTCCGTTGAGCACCAGCACCGTCGCCATCAGGCCTCCCGCGTGATCTCGGCGTAGGCCGCGGTGAGCAGGGCGGGGTCCGGCGCGGTCAGGATCGACGGCCGGGCCAGCCCGTCGAGCACCACGAACCGCAGCTGGTCCCCGCGGGTCTTCTTGTCCACCTTCATGCCGTCGTGCAGCTGCGCCCAGGAGGCGCCGCGGTACGTCGTGGGCAGCCCGACCAGCTCGAGCACCGAGCGGTGCCGGTCCGCGGTGGCCTCGTCGAGACGCCCGGCCAGCCGGGCCAGCTCGGCGACGAAGGTCATCCCGATCGCGACCGCGGCGCCGTGCCGGAAGTTGTAGCGCTCGGCGCGCTCGATGGCGTGGCCGAGGGTGTGCCCGTAGTTCAGCGCCTCCCGCCCGGGCCGGCCGGGCCCCCCGGCGGTCTCCTTGAGGTCCTCGACGACCACGTCGACCTTCACCCGGATGGCCCGCTCGATCAGCTCGCGCAGCACGTCCGACCCCGGCGTGACGGCCGAGAGCGGGTCGCCCTCGACCAGGCCGAGGATCGCCGGGTCGGCGATGAAGCCGCACTTGACGACCTCGGCCAGCCCGCTGATCAGCTCGTTGCGGGGCAGCGTCTCGAGGGTGGCCAGGTCGCAGAGCACGCCGGCCGGCTCGTGGAAGGCGCCGACGAGGTTCTTGCCCTCGGCGGTGTTCATCCCGGTCTTGCCGCCGACCGCGGCGTCGACCATCCCGAGCAGCGTGGTGGGCAGGTGCACGACCTTCACCCCGCGCAGCCAGGTCGCCGCCACGAAGCCGCCCATGTCTGTGGTGGAGCCGCCGCCCACGGTGACCACGGCGTCGCTGCGGGTGAACCCGGTCTGGCCGAGCACCTGCCAGCAGAACGACGCCACCGGTGCGAGCTTGGCCTCCTCGCCGTCGGGGATCTCGATGCCGTGCGCGTCGTACCCCTGCCCGGCGAGGTCCTCGCGGATCGCCTCGCCGGTGGCCGCCAGGGCCCGCGGATGGATCACCGCCACCCGGCGGACGCCCTCGCCGAGCATCCCCGGCAGCTCGCCGAGCAGCCCGGTGCCCACGACCACGTCGTACGGCGCCGCGCCGCCGACGTGCAGGACGCTGCGGTCCGTCATACCTTCTCCCCTGCCTGCTCGACGAGCCGGGCCACCTCGTCCGCGACGTCCTCGGGGGTGCGTCCGTCGGTGTGCACGGTGATGGCGGCGACCTCGCGGTACACCGGCAGCCGCTCCTCGAGCAGCGCCTTGATCCGGGCCCGCATGTTGCCCATCAGCATGGGCCGGGTGATGCCCAGCCCGACCCGCTTGACCGCGTCGGAGACGCCGACGTCCAGGAACACCACACGGTGCGCGCGCAGCGCCTCCCGGGTGTCCGGGTCGAGGACCGCCCCGCCGCCGAGCGCGAGCACGCCCGGGTGCGCCTCCAGCGCCTCGAACACGGCGGCCCGCTCCCGGGACCGGAAGCCCTGCTCGCCCTCGTCGACGAAGATCTCCGAGATCGTCCGGCCGGCGGCGGCCTCGACGTCGTGGTCGGTGTCGCGGACGGTGACACCCCAGCGGGCCCCCAGCAGCTCGGCCACGGTGGTCTTGCCCGCACCCATCGGCCCCACGAGGACCACGCGGGGGGTCGTGTCACCGCTCACGAGTACCTCAGCGAGGCCAGGTAGCCCTCGACGTTGCGGCGGGTCTCGCCCACCGAGTCGCCGCCGAACTTCTCCAGCACCACGTCGGCGAGGACCAGGGCGACCATCGCCTCGGCGACGATCCCGGCCGCCGGCACCGCGCACACGTCGGAGCGCTGGTGGTGTGCCACGGCCTCCTCGCCGGTGGCCACGTCGACGGTGCGCAGCGCCCGCGGGACGGTGGCGATCGGCTTCATCGCCGCGCGTACCCGCAGCGTCTCCCCCGTCGACATGCCGCCCTCGGTGCCGCCGGAGCGGCCCGACGTGCGCCGGATGCCGTCGGCGGTCGCGACGATCTCGTCGTGCGCCCGGGAGCCGGGGGTCGCGGCGAGCTCGAAGCCGTCACCGACCTCGACGCCCTTGATCGCCTGGATGCCCATGAGCGCGCCGGCCAGCCGGGCGTCGAGCCGGCGGTCCCAGTGCACGTGCGAGCCGAGCCCCGGCGGCAGCCCGTGCACGACGACCTCGACGACGCCGCCGAGGGTGTCGCCGTCCTTGTGCGCCTGGTCGATCTCGGCCTGCATCGCCTTGCTGGCGTCCGCGTCCAGGCAGCGGACCGGGTCGGCGTCCAGGGCGGCGACGTCGCCGGGCGACGGCACCGAGCCGGCCGGCGCCTTCGCGGTGCCGATCGCGACCACGTGGGAGACGACCTCGGCGCCGACGGCCTGCTGCAGGAACTTCGCGGCGACCGCCCCGAGCGCGACGCGGGCGGCGGTCTCCCGGGCGGAGGCCCGCTCCAGGACCGGCCGGGCCTCGTCGAAGTCGTACTTCTGCATGCCCACCAGGTCCGCGTGCCCGGGCCGGGGCCGGGTGAGCGCGGCGTTGCGGGCGAGCGCCTCGAGCTCGGCCTCGTCGACCGGGTCGGCCGCCATCACCTTCTCCCACTTGGGCCACTCGGTGTTGCCGACCCGGATGGCGATCGGGCTGCCCAGGGTGCGGCCATGCCGGAGCCCGCCGATCACGTCGACCTGGTCCTGCTCGAACTTCATCCGGGCGCCGCGGCCGTAGCCGAGCCGCCGACGGGCGAGCGCGTCGACGATGTCCGCCGACGTGACCTGGACGTGGGCGGGCAGACCCTCGAGAACGGCGACGAGCCCCGGGCCGTGGGACTCGCCGGCGGTGAGCCAGCGCAGCATGCCGATCAGTCTTTCACGCGGGCCGGGCCCGGCCGGGACGGCGTCCAGGGCCCGTCAGGCGAACAGCGACACCACGCCGTTGACAACCGCGGCGTAGCCGTTCAGCACCTCCAGCGGGAAGGCCACCCCCACCAGCGCGCCGAGCAGCAGGAACGGCCCGAACGGCGTGTGCCTGCGGTGGAAGATCCGCACCAGCGACAGCAGCGTGCCCACGACGGCGAGCAGCAGGAACGCGGTGAACATCCCGATCACCACCTGGGCCAGGCCCTCCCAGCCCACCGCGAGTCCCAGCAGCCCGGCCAGCCGTACGTCGCCGTAGGCCATCGCCCGCGGGCTGATGAACCACATCACGAAGAACACCGCGAAGCAGCCGACCCACCCGATCGCGGCGCTGCGCAGCGAGAGCCAGTCCGAGGAGACCGCCGAGGCCAGCACGGCGAGCACCCCGACTACGACGTACGACGGGCCGATCAGCCGCGTGGGCAGGTAGCGGGTGCGCCAGTCCACGACCGCGAGGGTCACCCCGACCGGCACCAGGTAGACCAGGAACAGCAGCGACCAGCTCCAGCCCAGGCGCGCCCCGAGCAGCGCGGCGACGAGCGCCGAGCCGACCGCGAGGCCGACCCGCACCCCGCGGCGGGCGGCCATCGCGGCGTAGAGCTCCTTGGGCTCGTCGACGGGGCGGGCGAACTCCGCCTCGTTCGCGGCCGGCACCAGCCCGTCGACCGCGCCGTCGGGCTCGGGGTCAGGGTCGGGTGCGGGCTCCGGCAGGCGGGCCAGCACCGCCGGCATCACCAGACCGCCCGCGAGGCCGGCGGCTCCGCAGACGACGGCGGCGGCGAGGTCCCAGGTCACAACCCGCGACCCTAGTGGCACCACCCGGGTGCCCGCGGCCGAAGCGCCGCGGCGCTGTGGACGATCCTCAGCCTCGCGCGGCCAGCGCCTCGCGCCCGGCGGCGCGGAGCAGGTCGACCGGCACGCCGCCCGCGCCCGTCATCAGCTCGACCTGGAGCACCGCCTGGTGCACCAGCAGGTCGAGCCCGGCGACCAGCACCCGGCCGGTGTCAGCGGCGAAGCCCGCCAGCGGCGTGGGCCAGGGGTCGTACACCACGTCGAAGACCACACCCACCGGCTCCGCGAGGGCGAGCGCCGCGGCGTCCTGCGCGCCCGCCGGGATCGTGGAGACCAGCACGTCGGCGTCCACCGGACCGTCCGTCAGCCGGCGCACCGAGACCACCGGACGGCGGGGGTGCCGGGCGGCGGCGGCCAGCACCTCCGTGGCGCGCGCCGGGTCGCGGACCATCAGCGTCACGTCGGCACAGCCGAGGTCGGCCAGCGCGAGCATGGTCGAGGTCGCGGTGGCCCCGCCGCCGAGGATCACGGCCCGGTGCAGCGAACCGTCGTACCGCTCGCGGATCGCGGCGACCGCGCCGGGCACGTCGGTGTTGTGGCCGGTGCGGTGCCGGCCCTCGAGCACCAGGGTGTTCGCGGCGGCGGCCTGCGCGGCCCGGGCGGTGACGGCGTCGAGCAGCGGCAGCACCGCCCGCTTCAGCGGCATCGTCAGCGACAGCCCCCGCCACCGGTCGTCCAGGCCGTCGAGGAACGCGGGCAGGTCGGGGGCGGCGAGCTCGTAGGCGTCGTAGGTCCAGTCCAGGCCGAGCTCCGCGTAGGCAGCCCGGTGCAGCACCGGGGACAGCGAGTGCCGGATCGGCGTGCCGACGACGGCGCAGCGACGGTGCCGGTCGGCGGGTCCGTCAGCAGTTGTCGGACTGGGTACGGCAGTACTCCTTGAACTCGGCCTTGTACTTCAGGAACGTGTCGTAGCTGTCGGTGAACTTGGTCTCGCCGGTGCGCAGGTTGACCGTCACGTAGTAGATCCACGGCCCGTCGGTCGGGTGCGCGGCCGCCTCGATGGCGGCGTCACCCGGTGCCTCGATCGGCGTCGGCGGCAGACCCGGGTTCTTGTAGGTGTTGTAGGGCGAGTCGACCTGAAGGTCGGCCGTGGTGAGCCCGACGCCGAGGTTGCGCCCGATGCCGTAGTTGACGGTCGCGTCGATCTGCAGGAGCTTGTCGGTCTTGGTGCCCTCGAGCCGGTTGTAGATGACCCGCGCGACCTTGCCGCGGTCCTGGTCGCGGTTGGACTCCGCCTCGACCAGGCTCGCCACCACCATCAGCTGCGCGGGCGTGTAGCCGAGCCGCTGGGCCGCGCCGTCGAGGTCGGCGTCCTGCGCCGCCTGGTCCCACCGCTTGACCATCATCGTCAGGATCGAGGCCGGCGTCGCGTCCGGCGGCAGCTCGTAGGTCGCCGGGAAGAGGTAGCCCTCCGCGTTGCCGTTGGCGTACGACGGGAGGCCGATCCGCGCCGGGTGGGCGAGGACCCTGGTGAACTGCTTGCGGGAGAACTTGGTCTTCTTCGCCAGGGTGGCCACGATCTGGTCGACCGTGAAGCCCTCGGGGAGCGTGACCACCGAGCGCATCCGGTTCTTGGGGTCGACGAGCACCGCGAGCGCGGACTCGGCCGACATCTTCTTCCTCAGCTGGTAGAAGCCCACCTGGATCCCGACGGACTTGGGGTCCTGCCGGGCGGCGTCGGTGAAGGCCTGCACGGACTTCACCACGCCCTTGTCCAGGAGCGTCGAGCCGATGTCGGTGGCGGCGTCGCCGTCCTTGACCTCGACGAGCACCTGGCCGGTGCCGGAGCCGGTGTAGTCCTCCGGTCCCGCGAGCTTGTCCTTCAGCGCGGACAGGCCGTAGGAGTAGGCGAGGTAGCCGCCGCCCAGCAGCACCGCCAGCGCCAGCAGCACGGCGAGACACCCGAAGCCACGGCGGGGGCGATGGCGCTTCTCGTGTCCGAGTTCAAGTCCCAGATCGCTCAACTGCTCGCTCACACCTATCTGTGGTCGACGCCCCGTCCGCCGTCTGGTCTCCGCCGGCGTGCCCGCTCGACCCGGGCACGCGGAGCCCGACGCTACCGCGTCGGCACCAGCTCACCCGGCGCGACCCCCGTGCCGCGCTCGCTGTCGAGTGCATTCTGCAGGATCACCACCGCGGCCGCCTGGTCCACCACGGCCCGCCGCTTCTGGCCCTTGCGGCCCTGGCCGCGGAGCACGGACTCGGCGGTGACGGTGCTCAGCCGCTCGTCGCAGAGCCGGACTGGGACCGGCGCGAGGGCCGCGGCGACCTCCGCGGCGAACGCGCGCACCTTGGCCGCGGCCGGCCCCTCCCCGCCCGACAGCGAGCGGGGCAGCCCCACGACGACCTCGACGGCGTCCTCCTCGGCGGCGATGGCCGCCAGCCGGGCCAGGTCGCCGCGACCGCGCGCGACCGTCTCGACCGGGGTCGCGATCAGTCCCGAGGGGTCGGACCGGGCGACGCCGATGCGCACGTCGCCCACGTCGACGCCGATCCGCACCCCGCGGCGCACGCTGTCGAGACCGCTCAGCGCTGGGTCGCGGCGCGACCGACCGCGTGCTCGACGTCGACCAGCGCCTGGTCGGCGTGGCTCACGTCCGCGCCGCCGCCCTGGGCCACGTCGTCCTTGCCGCCGCCGCTGCCGCCGAGCGCACCCGCCGCCGCCTTCACCAGCGCGTTCGCGGAGATGCCCCAGCCGCGGGCGGCGTCGTTGACCGCGACGACGACCGCGGGCTTGCCGTTGGTCGAGCCGATGATGGCGACCACCCCCGGCCGGCCCTGCGGCAGCCGGCCGCGCACGTCGAGGGCGAGCTTGCGCACGTCGCCGGCGCCCGCGCCGTCGGCCCGATGGCCCACGAACGAGACGCCGTAGACGTCCTTGGCGGCCCCGGCGAGCTGTCCCGCCGCCGCGAGCAGCTGCTGGACGCGGACCCGCTCGATCTCCTTCTCCGCGGTCCGCAGCCGCTCCACGAGGTCGTCGACCCGGTCCGGGAGCTCCTCCGGACGCGCCTTCAGCGCCTCGCTGAGCTGCGCGACCAGGGTGTGCTCGCGCGCCAGGAACCGGTAGGCGTCCGCCCCGACGAGCGCCTCGACCCGGCGTACGCCGGAGCCGATCGAGGACTCACCGAGCAGCTTGATCACGCCGAGCTGGCCGGACCGGCCGGCGTGCGTGCCGCCGCACAGCTCGCGTGCCCAGTCGCCGACGGAGATCACGCGCACCTCGTCGCCGTACTTCTCGCCGAACAGCGCCATCGCACCGGACCGGCGCGCCTCGTCCTGGCTCATGATCTCGGCGTGCACGCCGAGGTCCGCGAGCACGAGGTCGTTGACCCGCGCCTCGACGTCGGCCATCGCGGAGGCCGGCACCGCGCCGCTGGCCGAGAAGTCGAACCGGAACCGGCCGGGCGCGTTCTCGGAGCCGGCCTGGGTCGCGGTCTCCCCGAGCGCCTCGCGGAACGCCTTGTGCACCATGTGCGTCGCGGTGTGCGCGCGGCTGATCGACTTGCGTCGCTCGATGTCGACGAGGGCCTGGCCCTGCTGGCCGACGGTCACCTCACCGTCGAGCACCTTCACCTGGTGCACCACGAGGCCGCTGATCGGGGACTGCACGTCGAGGACCTGGAGCCGGGCGCCGCTGCCGAGCTCCAGCACGCCCTGGTCCGCGAGCTGGCCGCCGCCCTCGGCGTAGAACGGGGTGCGGTCGAGCACCAGCTCCAGCTCGTCACCGGCCCGCGCGGACGTGACCACGCCGGAGCTGCCGACCAGGCCGCGGACCGTCGCCTCGGAGACCACCTCGGAGTAGCCGGTGAACTCCACCGGGCGGCCGAGGCCGTCCGCGACCTCGCGGTACGCGTGCGCGTCGCGGTGCTGGCCCTTCTTGGCCTTCGCGTCCGCCTTCGCCCGGTCGCGCTGCTCGGTCATCAGCCGGCGGAAGCCGTCCTCGTCGACGGAGAGCCCCTGCTCGGCGGCCATCTCCAGCGTCAGGTCGATCGGGAAGCCGTAGGTGTCGTGCAGGGCGAACGCCTTGCTGCCGGACAGCTGCGTCTGCCCGCTGCCCTTCGCCTCCTGCGCGGCGAGGTCGAAGATGCTGGTGCCGGTGCGCAGCGTCTGCCGGAACGCCTCCTCCTCCGCGTAGGCGACGCGCGAGATCCGTTGCCAGTCGCGGTGCAGCACGTCGTAGGTCTCGGCCATCTTGTCGCGGCTCACCGGCAGCAGCTCGGGCAGCGCGGGATCCTCGTAGCCCAGCAGCCGCATGGAGCGTACGGCGCGCCGGAGCAGCCGTCGCAGGACGTAGCCGCGGGACTCGTTGCCGGGGGTGACGCCGTCGCCGATCAGCATCATCGAGCTGCGCACGTGGTCCGCCACGACCCGCAGCCGCACGTCGTCGGCGTGGTCGGCGCCGTACTTCTTGCCGGTCAGCTGCTCGGCCTTCTCGATGACCGGGAACATCACGTCGATCTCGTACATGTTGTCCCTGCCCTGGAGCAGGAACGCGACCCGCTCGAGGCCCATGCCGGTGTCGATGTTCTTCTTCGGCAGCGAGCCGCGGATGTCGAAGTCCTCCTTGCTGCGGACCGCGCTGAGCTCGTCCTGCATGAAGACGAGGTTCCAGATCTCCAGGTAGCGGTCCTCCAGCTCGACCGGCATCGCGGTCCGCGCGGTGGTGGCGAACTCCCCGTCGGGGCCGTAGTCGGGGCCGCGGTCGTAGAGGATCTCCGAGCACGGGCCGCCCGGGCCGGGGACACCCATCGACCAGTAGTTCTCCTTGCGGCCGAGCCGGACGATCCGCTCCTTGGGCAGGCCGGTGATCTTCATCCAGAGGTGCAGCGCCTCGTCGTCGCCGTCCAGGATCGACGGCCACAGCCGGCTCTCCTCCAGTCCCCAGCCGCCGTCCGCGTGGGACTTGGTGACCAGGTCCCAGGCCAGCTCGATCGCGCCTTCCTTGAAGTAGTCGCCGAAGGAGAAGTTGCCGCACATCTCGAAGAACGTGCCGTGCCGCGTGGTCTTGCCGACGTCCTCGATGTCGGGGGTGCGCACGCACTTCTGCACGCTGACCGCCCGGTTGAACGGCGGCGTCTCCTGGCCCAGGAAGTAGGGCTTGAACGGCACCATGCCCGCGTTCACGAACAGCAGGTTGGGGTCGTCGACGAGCAGCGGGGCCGAGGGCACGGCGGTGTGGCCGGCCTTCTCGAAGTGCGTAATGAACCGGCGGCGGATCTCCGCGGTGTCCATCAGTCGTTGCCCTCTCTCGTCGCCGAGCCGGCTGCCAGCTCGGGTGTCTCGTCTGTCGTGGTCCGTACATGGAGCGCGAGGCCGATGCGCTCACGCAAGTCGTTTTCCTTCTCCGCGGCCCCGGCCCGGACCTCCTCGCCGAAGAGGCGGGCCCCCACGGAGAGCCCCGCAAGCCGGTCGGCCAGACCCTCGGGAGTGAGCACCTCCGCGGCACGGCGCGCCTTGGTGATCGCGTAGGCCCCGGCGCCGGCCCCGGCCACGAACCACAGCGCCCGGCTCACCGCGCGGCTCCGGTGGGTCGGGGTCCCTGCGCGATGCGGAGCGGAGCGAGCACTCGCGGGGGAAGGCTCATGCGGCGTCCTCGGCCAGCTCGTCGCGCTGGTCGGCGCGCCGGAGCCGCTTCGCCTCCTTGAGGTCGCGGCGGCGCTGACGGCGCGAGCGCTTGACCTCGCGTCGCATCTCGAAGCGGATCCGGTTGCGGTTCTCCGAGCTCAGCGCCCGCCGCACGCCGTACCCGAGGGAGAGCACGCGGACCAGCGACTCCCCCAGGGCCACCGAGGCGAACTGCCCGGCGGACAACGGGGGGCCGGCCGGCACCGGGTCGTCGTCGGGGGCGGCCAGGGTCCCGCGCAGGCTGCCGTCGGGCAGGCTGGTGATCACGAACTCGTGCGCCTCGCGGACGCTGCCGGCGGCCTCGGTCCCGGTCAGCCGGCGGGAGAGCTCCTCCACCTGGGCCCGCAGCGCATCGACGTCCGCGTGCGCGGCGTCGACCTGCGTGGCCAGCCGTCGACGCTCCCGACGGGAGGCGCGCAGCGCCACCGCGACGAGCACGGCCAGCACCACGGCGACGGCCGCGACGATGACGAGCAGGCGCGGTTCCATAGCTGTCGACCCTACCCTCGGCCACCACGGATGAGGCTGCGGACCCGGAGCCACCGCTCCTTGAGACCCGCCTCGGCGCCGAGCGACGTCGGGCGGTAGTACTCGGTGTCCGCGACCACGTCGGGGGCGTACTGCTGCGCGGCGATCCCGAACGGCTCGTCGTGGGCGTAGACGTAGCCGGTGCCGTGCCCGAGCTTCTTCGACCCGCCGTAGTGCGCGTCGCGCAGGTGGGCCGGCACCGGCCCGATCTTGCCGGCGCGCACGTCGGCCGAGGCCGCGTCGATCGCGGTGATCACGGCGTTCGACTTGGGCGCCAGCGCCAGCGCGATCGTGGCCTGCGCCAGGTTGAGCCGGGCCTCGGGCATGCCGATCAGCTGCACCGCCTGGGCGGCGGCGACCGCGGTGGTGAGCGCGGTCGGGTCGGCCAGCCCGATGTCCTCGCTGGCCAGGATCACCAGCCGCCGGGCGATGAAGCGGGGGTCCTCGCCCGCCTCGACCATCCGGGCCAGGTAGTGCAGCGCCGCGTCGGCGTCCGAGCCGCGCACCGACTTGATGAAGGCGCTGATCACGTCGTAATGCTGGTCGCCCTGCCGGTCGTAGCGCACCGCCGCGCGGTCGACGGCGGTCTCGGTGGTGGCCAGGTCGACCCGCGCCAGGCCACGGGCCACGGCCGCGCCGGCCGCCGCCTCGAGGTAGGTCAGTGCCCGGCGCGCGTCCCCGCCGGCCAGCCGCACCAGGTGGTCGAGGGCCTCGTCGTCGAGCGTCACCGCGCCGGCCAGGCCGCGCTCGTCGGTGAGCGCGTCGGCGACCACCCCGCGGATGTCGTCGTCGGTGAGCGGCTCCAGCGTGAGCAGCAGCGAGCGGGACAGCAGCGGCGAGATCACCGAGAAGAAGGGGTTCTCGGTGGTGGCGGCGACCAGGGTCACCCAGCGGTTCTCGACGCCGGGCAGCAGCGCGTCCTGCTGTGCCTTGGTGAAGCGGTGCACCTCGTCGACGAACAGCACGGTCTCCGGCCCGCCGCGGACCAGCTGCTGGCGGGCGGAGTCGATGGCCGCACGCACCTCCTTGACGCCGGCCGCGACCGCGGAGACCTCGACGAAGCGCCGGTTGGTGGCCTGGCTGACGATCGAGGCGATCGTGGTCTTCCCGGTGCCGGGCGGCCCCCACAGCAGCAGGGACATCGGCTGGTCGCCCTCGATCAGCCGGCGCAGCGGTGAGCCCGGCGCGAGCAGGTGCTGCTGGCCGACGAGCTCGTCGAGGGTGCGCGGCCGCATCCGGACCGCGAGCGGCGCCGAGGCGTGCGCGTTGCCGGCGAGCGTCCCGGCCGGGCCACCGCCCAGCCCCTCAGCAGGCCCGGCGCTGCCGGCGCCCATCTCGAACAGCCCGTCCACGCCGGTCACCCTATCCGCCGGGGCGGCAGCACCCGTCGGCCGCCACCGGGCGGACCGGGGCGTGGTCAGCGGCGGGTGCCGCCCTCGCCCCGCTGCTCGTCGGTCATCCCGGCGCCCAGGCCGGCGGACCCGACGAGGGCGTCCGACCGCTTCTTGTGGGTGGCCACGTCGGTCCAGGTGTCGGCGTAGCCGGAGCGGCTGAAGTCCTCGCTCGAGGCCTCGGCGCCGGAGACCGTGTTGCCCTGCCCGTCGACACCGAGCGCGCTCAGCGTGATCGGGCTGGTCGGCATCGCGCCGTACTCGCCGGCGAAGTGGCAGGCCACCTTGTGGGACTTGCCGATCTGCAGCAGCGGCGGCTCGACCTTCGCGCAGATGTCCTGGGCCATCCAGCACCGGGTGCGGAACCGGCACCCGGAGGGCGGGTTGATCGGGCTCGGCACGTCACCCTCGAGCCGGATCCGCTCGCGGCGGCCGCCGACGGCGGCCTGCTTCACGTCCGGCACGGCCGACAGCAGCGCCTGGGTGTAGGGGTGGTGCGGGGTGCCGTAGAGGGTCTCGCGGTCGGCGATCTCGACGATCTTGCCGAGGTACATCACCGCGATCTCCGGGCAGAAGTGCCGTACGACCGCCAGGTCGTGGGCGATGAACAGGAACGCGATGCCGAACTCCCTCTGCACGTCCTGCAGGAGGTTGACGACCTGGGCCTGGATCGACACGTCGAGCGCGGAGACCGGCTCGTCGGCGACCAGCAGCTTCGGCTTCAGGGCCAGCGCCCGGGCGATGCCGATGCGCTGGCGCTGACCTCCGGAGAACTCGTTCGGGTAGCGGTTGTAGTGCTCGGGGTTCAGGCCCACGACCTCGAGCAGCTCTCGCACCCGGTCGAGCACCTTGTTCTCGGGGACCATGTGGTGCACCCGCAGCGGCGTGCCGACGATCGTGCCGACGGTGTGCCGCGGGTTCAGCGAGGAGTACGGGTCCTGGAAGATCATCTGGATCTCGCTGCGCAGCGGCAGCATCTGCTTGTTCGACAGCTTGCCGATCTCGCGGCCGTCGAACTTCATCGACCCGGACGTCGGGTCGTAGAGCCGGGTGATCAGCCGGCCGGTGGTCGACTTGCCGCACCCGGACTCCCCCACCAGCCCGAGCGCGCTGCCGCGCTGCACCTGGAACGAGACGCCGTCGACGGCCTGCACGTCGCCGATGCTGCGCCGGATGATGCCCGAGGACTTGATCGGGAAGTACTTCTTGAGGTCGGTGACCTCGAGGATGGGCTGGTCGCTGCGTTGGCCGTCCGCGGCGCGCGAGGCAGCGTCGACGTCGGTTCGGGTCATGGATGTCATTGTCCTCGTCACCGCTTCTCGGGTGCGACGGACCCGGCCCCGGGCGTCGCGTCGTGGCCGGTCGGGTCCCCGCCGTCGGCGGCGGCGTTCGAGTCGGCGATCGTGAGCTCGACCAGGTCCGGCGCGATCTCCGGCAGCACCTCGGCCTCGTAGATCGCGTCGGCGTTGGCCAGGTGGCACCGCTTCGTGTGCCCGGGCCGGTTGCCGACGACGAGCTCGGGGAGCTCGGTCCGGCACAGGTCGCCGGGCACCTTGTCGACGTGCGGGCAGCGCGGGTGGAACGGGCAGCCGGACGGTGGGTCGAGCAGGCTCGGCGGGTTGCCGGGGATCGGGATCAGCCGCGCGTCGGTGTCGGCACTCACGTCCGGCACGCTGGACAGCAGGCCCCAGGTGTAGGGCATCTCCGGGTGCGTGAGCAGCTCCCTGGTCGGGCCGTGCTCGACGGCCCGGCCGCCGTACATCACCAGCACCTCGTCGGCCATCTCGGCGACCACGCCGAGGTCGTGGGTGATGATGATGATCGCGGAGTTGAAGTCCCGCTGGAGCTCCTGGAGCAGGTCCAGGATCTGCGCCTGCACGGTCACGTCGAGGGCCGTGGTCGGCTCGTCGGCGATCAGCAGCTTCGGGTCGTTGACCAGCGCCATCGCGATCATCGCCCGCTGGCGCATGCCGCCGGAGAACTGGTGCGGGAAGTCGTCGACGCGGCTCTTGGGCTGCGGGATGCCGACCCGGTCGAGCATCTCGATCGCCTTGGCCCGCGCCTGCGACTTCGAGACGCTGTTGTGGGCCAGGTAGGCCTCGGAGATCTGCGACCCGATGCTGTAGAAGGGGTGCAGCGAGGTCAGCGGGTCCTGGAAGATCATCGCGACGTCGCCGCCGCGGATCGAGCGCATCTTCTCGCTCGACAGCCCGATCACCTCGCGGCCGCCGATCCGGATCGAGCCGGACATCCGGGTCCGCTTGTAGTCGTGCAGGCCCATGATCGCCATCGAGGACACGCTCTTGCCCGAGCCGGACTCACCGACGATGCCGAGGGTCTTGCCCTGCTCGAGGGTGTAGCTCATGCCGGTCACGGCCTGCACGAGGCCGTCCGCGGTGGGGAACCGGACGGTGAGGTCCTCGACGACGAGGTAGGGCTCGCTGCTGGAGCCCGTCCCGGCCGGCTGCTCGGCGGGGCGGTAGGAGGTCTCGGTCATGACAGGCGCACTCTCGGGTCGATGACGCTGTAGATGATGTCCAC
>Ga0308174_10000587_pt1 | contig 15690 bp, 14 predicted proteins | sample PhyPR2_FD_203894 | JGI IMG/M metagenome (GOLD analysis project Ga0308174, IMG submission 203894) | Soil microbial communities from UC Gill Tract Community Farm, Albany, California, United States - DLSLS.P.R2 | ecosystem: Environmental > Terrestrial > Soil > Agricultural land | place: USA...
CTCGTAATCCCAGACGTTGAGCGGCTCCAGGCCGACGAGCGTACCGCTACATGCGGGTCAGGAACGGATCGACGAAGAGATCGTCGACCTGTGCCGTGCCGCTCTCGACCGTGAACTCGAGCGTCATCGACTTCGATCCGAGCGGCGCGGCGAGCGCGCTGAAGAGCGTCGACACCTTCGGCGACGGCGCCCAGCCCTGGCTCGCCGTGAACGTCCCGCCGTCGAGGACCGAGAGCAGGCCGAGCAGGCTGTGCGCGACCACCCTCACGTGGATCCGCGCGTCACCGTTCACGCCGGTGGCGAAGAAGCGCACACCCGGGTACGTCAGGCCGTAGCAGACGTTGACCGCTGCGCTGCCGCCGGTCGGGATCTGCAGCGCGTGCGACCCGAAGCCGGCGAGGTACCACGGCTCGTTGGCCTGCGTCACGACCGCGGCGCCGCCGCGAAGCGACCAGCCGTTGCTGCCGCTCTCGAAGCCGCCGTTCGGCGCGAAGTAGTAGCCCGAGAAGTCGCCCCACGGCAGGAAGTACGGCAGGGTTGTCCCGCAGTTGCCTCCGGTGAGCCCTCCGAGGAGCCCGCCGAGGAGACCTCCGCCCGCCTTCGCCGTGCCCGCGGTCGTCGCGGCCAGTGCCGCAACCGCGATGATCGAAATGAGTGCCGCAACCCGCCGCATGGTGCCTCCCGCTTGTTGGCCCGCAGAAACTGCGCTGACTTTCTTGGAGAACGGAGGACGGCGCATGCCCCTTTGGGGTGCCTTTTCGCCTCGACTGATCCCTCATCCGAGTGAACCTTCGGCGCGAGGGAAGTCCGATGATCTCCTGGTGACGACAACTGCGGCACAACCGGTCACGCTCGCTTCCGAGCCGGGGGACGAGATCCTGCGCGAAGCGCGCGAACGTGTCGCCGGCGGCGCATCCCAGGCGCGCACGCGCATCACGTTTGCGGCGACGGGCGCGGCTGCCGTGGCGGCGATCGTCGCCACTGCCGTCTTCCTGCAAGGCGGGCCGTCGTTCACGGCCTGGCGTGTCTTGCTGTTCGCAATCATGTACGCGCTCGTCTCGCGGGTCGAGTTCGAGATCGGCACCGGCGTCGCGGTGCCTACCGAGCTCTTGTTCGTGCCGATGCTGTTCTCGCTCCCGCTCGGGGTCGTACCGGCCGTCGTCGCGGCCGCATTCCTGCTCCGCTCAGCGCTCGACCGGCCGTCTCCGCTTCGCAGCCCGTCACGCGCGCTCGCGCACGTCGGGCTCGCGACGCACACGCTCGGACCCGTCCTCGTGATCGGCCTCGCGAACGGGCTGCCGCTGCGGTGGTCGGCATGGCCGATCTACGTCGGCGCGCTCGCCGCCCAGTTCGCGTTCGACTTCACGAACGCCGCAGTGAACGGCTCGGCGACGGGAGCACAGGTGAAGGAGGTTGCGCGCTTCGCGGGCCTCGCATACGCCGTCGACGCGGCTCTCGCGCCCATCGCGCTCGCGCTCGCGTTCGCGACGCACGCGCACCCTGCGCTCGTCGTGGTGATCCTGCCGCTCGTCGCACTGCTCCGTTACTTCTCGCAGGAGCGGACGCGCAGGATCGACAACGCGCTCGAGCTCTCCGACGCGTATCGCGGCACCGCATTCCTGCTCGGCGACGTCGTCGAGGCCGACGACGCATATACGGGCAGCCACAGCCGCCATGTCGTCGACCTCGTGCTCGCCGTCTCAGACGACCTCGGCCTGGCGCCGGGGGACCGCCGCGACGCAGAGTTCACCGCGCTGCTGCACGACGTCGGGAAGATCCGCATCCCGTCGGAGATCATCAACAAACCGGGCGCGCTCGACGCCGAGGAGCGCGCGCTGATCGAGACGCACACGATCGAGGGCGAGCGCATGCTGGTGCGGGTCGGTGGGCTGATCGGTCATGTCGGCAGCCTCGTCCGCTCGTGCCACGAGCGCTGGGACGGCGGCGGCTATCCCGACGGGCTCGCCGGCGAGCAGATCCCGCTGATCGCGCGCATCGTCTGCGCCTGCGACGCCTACAGCGCGATGACGACCGACCGTCCGTACCGCGCGGCCCGCACGCGCGACGAGGCGCTCCACGAGCTCGAGCGCTGCGCGGGCTCGCACTTCGACTCGCGCGTCGTGCGGTCGATCGTCAGGCTCGAGACCCTCTGAACCAACCTCTACGCGCCGCCGGTGCCGGCTCCTCGCCGAGGGAGCGCGCACCCGCACGCAGGTCATCCGGCGTGAGGCGCTGCAGATCGTCGTTCGACAGGGACTCCACATCGAGCTCGCCGAGTCGCAGCGCCTGCGCGTTCAGCGCCTGCTCGAACAGCGTGCGCGCGAAGCGCGCGTTGCCGAACGACTCGCCGCGCTCGGCGTTCGCGAAGATCCCGCGGAGCGTGTCGGCGCCTCCCTCACCGAGGGCGTACGAGTGCTCGTCGGCGAAGCGCCCGAAGATCTCGACGAGCTCGTCGGTCGAGTAGTCGGGAAAGTCGATCTCGCGCGAGAAGCGCGATCGGAGACCCGGGTTGGACTCGAGAAATCGCCGCATCAGCCGCGGATAGCCCGCGACGATCACGACGAGGCGGTGACGGTGGTCCTCCATCCGTTTGAGCAGCGCCTCGATCGCCTCGTCGCCGAAGTCGAGCCGCTCGCCTTCGCGGGCGAGCGCGTACGCCTCGTCGACGAAGAGCACACCGTCGAGCGCCTTCCGGACGACACGCTCGGTCTTCACCGCGGTCAGGCCGACGTACTGGCCGACGAGACCGGCGCGGTCGACCTCCACGAGGTGGCCGCGCTTGAGGAGGCCCATCGACCGGTACATCTGCGCGAGCAGCCGCGCAACCGTCGTCTTGCCCGTACCCGGGTTGCCGAGGAAGACGAGGTGCTGCGTCGTCGCCACCTCGGGCAGCCCTGCCTCCTTGCGTTTCGCCTGCACGCGCAGGAACGCGACAAGTGCGCGCACCTGCTCCTTCACCGACTCGAGCCCCGGAAGCGCGTCGAGCTCGGCGAGGAGCTCCTCGAGCGGCCGCGGCGGCTCCTGCCGGCGTAGGGCATCCAGCTCGAGCTCGTCCCCGATCTGGGCCCGCAGCTGTTCGCCGAGCGCCTTCAGCGACTCGAGCGGGTTCGACGGCATGCGCGGACGGTACCCGTTCGCCCCCGAGGCGACGCGTTCCCGCTATAGTTAACCGAGTTAATGGTTCGTGTTGTTAACGACTCGCTCACGATCGCGAACCGGCTGCGGCCGGTTCTCCTGCGTCTCGCCCGTGAGCTGCGCCGCGAGATCCATTCCCTCGGCGTCACCGCGGGCCAGGTCTCGCTCCTCGTCGCGATCAAGAACCACCCCGGCATCACCGCCACCGCGCTCGCCGAGCGCGAGCGCGTCTCTGCGCCGGGGATGTCCGGCCATCTCGTCCGCCTCGAGGCGGCGAAGCTGATCGAGCGAACGCGCGCCGCCGACCGGCGGCGCATCGGCCTGACGATCACACCGGAGGGCGACAAGGTGCTGAGGTCCGTGCGGAATCGCCGCACGACCCTGCTGACGGGAAGGCTCGACCGGCTCGAGCCGGAAGAACGCGAGCGCATCGAAGTGGCGATCGACGCGCTCGAGAAGCTGCTCGACGAGTGAGCCTCCTCCGCGTCGCCTCTCGCCGCACGTTCGCCTCGCTGAGGAACCACCACAACTACCGCCTCTACTTCTTCGGGCAGCTGACGTCCGTCGCGGGAACGTGGATGCAGAACATCGCGCTCGCATGGCTCGTCGTCGAGCTCGCGCCCCACTCGCGCGGCCTCGCCGTCGGCCTCCTGTCGGTGTGCCGGTTCGGCCCGTTCACGATCTTCGGTCTCTTCGCAGGCGTCGTCACCGACCGTTTCGACAACCGCCGCACGGTGATCATCACGCAGAGCGTCCAGATGGTCTTCTCCGCGCTCCTCGCGGCGCTCGCACTGCTCGGGCACGCGAACCTGTGGGAGGTCTACGTGATCGCGGCGCTGACCGGCACCGCCGTCGTCTTCGACGCGCCGTCGCGCCAGAACCTGACGTTCCGGATGGTCGGCCGCGACGAGCTGCCGAACGCGATCGCGCTCAACTCGAGCGTCTTCAACACGGCTCGCATCTTCGGCCCGGCCCTCGCCGGGGTGCTCATCGCGGCCGTCGGCGCCGGCTGGTGCTTCGCGGTCAACGCCGTCAGCTTCCTCGCGGTGCTCGCCGGGCTGCTCGCGATGCGCGTCTCCGAGCTGTACCCGCTCGCGGGCCGCCGCCGCCCCACCGTCTGGCGCGGCACACGCGAAGGCATCGCCTACGCGAGACGCACGCGCTCGGTCGCCGTGATCCTCGGGATGATGGTCGTCTTCTCGTCGGTCGGCTTCAACTTCAACATCCTGCTGCCGCTGCTCGCGAAGAACACGCTCGACGCCGGCCCGCAGACCTTCGGGATCATCTCGGCGGCGTTCGGGGCGGGCGCGCTGATCGGCGCGCTCTCCGCGGCCGCGGTCGCGACGACCCGCTGGCGAACGATGCTCCTCGGCGCCTGCGGCTTCGCCGTGTGCGAGCTGATCCTCGCGCCGGTGCACACGACCGCGCTCGCGGCCGTTCTCCTCTTCGTCTGCGGTGTGTTCTTCACGAGCTACACGGCGAACTCGAACGCGTCGATCCAGCTCGCGAGCCCCGACCACATCCGCGGCCGCGTGCTCGGGCTCTACTACTACGCGTGGAACGGCCTGGCGCCGTTCGGTGCACTCCTCGTCGGCTGGATGTGCGACACCGGCGGCACCGAACTGGCGTTCGTCGTCGGCGGCACCTGCGGGATCGCGATGAGCATCCTCGGCGCGCTCGCGATCCGCCCGCCGCGCCGTCGGCCGCCGGTCCGGCTGCAGGCCGAGCCGGCCGGCGAGCAGTTGGCCGCGTAGCGCAGCCCTCCGCGTAGGCGTAGGATCGGATACTCGTTTGGATCGATCTGCCTGAGGACAACAGGGGGAGCGGATGGCGCAAGTCGCATTCGAGCGCGTCAGCAAGATCTACCCGGACGGCACGCGCGCCGTCAACGACGTGAACCTGGAGATTCACGACGGCGAGTTCATGGTGCTCGTCGGCCCGTCCGGCTGCGGGAAGACGACGGCGCTTCGCATGGTCGCGGGGCTCGAAGAGATCTCCGAGGGCGTCCTGCGGATCGGCGACCGTGTGGTCAATCACGTGCCGTCGCGCGACCGCGACATCGCCATGGTCTTCCAGAGCTATGCGCTCTACCCGCACCTCTCGGTCTACGAGAACATCGCGTTCGGCCTGCGTTTGAAGAAGATGGACAAGCAGGAGATCGACAACCGCGTCCAGCGCGCGGCGCAGCTGCTCGGGCTCGAGGACCTGCTGAAGCGAAAGCCGCGCGCACTTTCGGGCGGCCAGCGGCAGCGCGTCGCGATGGGCCGCGCGATCGTGCGCGAACCGTCTGCGTTCCTGATGGACGAGCCCCTCTCGAACCTCGACGCGAAGCTCCGCGTCCAGATGCGGGCCGAGATCGCGAAGCTGCAGAGCGACCTCGGCGTGACGACGGTTTACGTGACCCATGACCAGGTCGAGGCGATGACCATGGGCGATCGCGTCGCCGTGATGCGGAAGGGGGAGCTGCAGCAGGTCGACGACCCGCAGACGCTCTACGACCGCCCGGTGAACCTGTTCGTCGGCGGCTTCATCGGTAGCCCCGCGATGAACATGCTCGACGCCACGGTTCAGGGCTCGAACGGAGACCTGAAGGCGAAGATCGGCGAGCAGACGATCGCGCTCGGCCAGGAGACCCTCGAGAACCGCCCCGCACTCCGCAGCTACGTGGGCCAGAAGGTGATCATCGGAATCAGGCCGGAGGATCTGGAGGACGCGGCGCTCGAGCCGGGCGCGCCGAAGGACCGGATCCTGACGGGCCGACTCGAGCTGCGCGAAGCGCTCGGCTCCGAGATCATGGCCCACTTCGCGATCCGCGCGGCGCATGCGGAGACAGACGAGATGAAGGAGCTCGCGCAGGACGCGGGCGCTCCCGAAGGTCCCCCCCAGATCGGCATACATGACAACGAAGCGGCCGTCGTGGGCCGCTTCGGCGCCCGATCGCGGGTGCAGGCGGGCGGCGAGGTCAACGCCGTCGTCGACACCCGCGCATTGCACTTTTTCGATCCGAACACAGGAAACGGCATCTACGACTCCCCGAAAGGAGCTACTACGTGAAGCGAACGTGGGTCGCTGTGCTTGCGCTGATCGCAGTTCTCGTCGTCACGGCGGGCTGCGGCAGCAAGAGCGCGTCGAAATCTCCGAAGAGCGGCGTCGCCGGAACACAGAAGACGCAGGTCAACAAGGGCGTCTCCGGGACGATCAGCTTCGACGGCATCTGGACCGCATCGTCGGGCCAGAAGAACTTCCAGGATGTGATCAAGGGCTTCAACAAGCTTTATCCGAAGGTCCACGTCAACTACAAGCCGGTCGGCAACAACCTGCCGACGGTGCTGGCGACCGCGGTCGCGGGTGGCCATCCGCCGGACATGGCGGACATCGCGCAGCCCGGCACGATCCAGCAATTCGTGAACCAGGGGAAGCTGAAGCCGATCGGCTACGCGTCGGGCGTCATCGGCAGCAACTTCGCGCCCGCGTGGAAGAAGCTCGGCACCTACAACGGCAAGCTGTACGCGCTTGTCTTCAAGGCAGCCAACAAGTCGGTGGTCTGGTACAACGTCCCGGCCTTCAAGGCCGCAGGCGTCACGCCGCCCAAGACCTTCGCGCAGCTGTTGAAGGACGCGAAGACCATCAAGGCGTCGGGGACACCCGCCTACTCGATCGGCGGCGCCGACGGGTGGACGCTCACCGACATGTTCGAGAACATCTATCTGCGCATGTTCGGCGCGTCGAAGTACGACGCCCTGGGCGCGCACAAGATCAAGTGGACGGATCCGTCGGTGGCCGCGGCGCTGAAGAACATGGCCAAGATCATCGGCGACACCTCGAACATCGCAGGCGGCACGTCGGGCGCCCTGCAGTACGGGTTCAACGACTCCGTCACGAACGCGTTCTCCTCACCGCCGAAGGCCGCGATGGTCTTCGAGGCGGACTTCGTGGGCGGCGTGATCACGTCCTCGACGAAGGCCAAGGCAGGGACCGGTTTCAACACGTTCACCTGGCCGGCGATCACCCCGGGGCCCGACGCGGGCGCAGTCGAGATCGCGGGCGACCTGTTCGTGACCTTCCGCGACAACCCGGCGATCGAGGCGTTCGTGAAGTACCTCGCGTCGCCGAAGGCCGCCGAGATCTGGGCGCACGAGGGTGGCTTCGGCACCGGCAACCACAACGTGCCGGCGAGCATCTACCCGGACAAGATCACCCGGGCGACCGAGGCTCCGATCCTGACGGCGAAGTCGGTCGTGTTCGACATGTCCGACACCCAGCCGCCGGCGTTCGGCGCCACAACCGGCCAGGGCGAGTGGGGGCTGTTCCAGCAGTTCCTGCGGAACCCGAAGAACGTGGCCGGCATTCAGAAGAAACTCGAGACGGCGGCAACCGCCGCGTACAAGAAGAAGTAGCGAGTTGGGCGCAGGAGGGATATCCGCGGAGCCGCCGGTCGAGGCGGCTCCGCCCTCCTCCGCCGAGCCAGGCGGGCCCCGGCGCTACCTGACCGGCGCGATCTTCCTCGGGCCGGCGTTCTTCATGCTCGCCGTGTGGATGGTCTACCCGGCGGTCTACACGATCATCCGCAGCTTCTTCGGCCCGCAGGGCTTCCTCGGAACCTGGGCAGGGATCGCGAACTACAAGGCGCTGTTCACGACGTCGTCGCTCCTGACGGCGATCAGGAACAACGCGATCTGGGTGGCCGTGGTACCGGCACTCGTCACCGCGATCGGCCTCGTGTTCGCGGTCCTGACCGAGCGCGTGCGCTGGTCGGTCGCGTTCAAGACGGCGGTGTTCCTGCCGATGGCGATCTCCGCGTTCGCGACGGGCGTGACGTGGCGGATCCTTTACCAGCAGGACCCTGACCTCGGCGCGATCAACGCGCTCGGGAAGACGGTTTCTGGCGTGTTCTCGCCGGCCGGCGTCCTGTCGAGCGCTTCGCCGTCGACCGCAAGCGTCCAGCCGTCACGCGGCGGCCTCGTGCTCAAGACACCGCTTCATCCCGGAGGCGTCGCACTCATCGGGCTCACGGCGATCCCCCCGAACCAGGTCCCGAGCGGCGCAAAGCAGGCGGTGACGCCGGCGGCCAAGCCGGGCGACATCGTCGGCACCGTGTGGCGCGACTTCAAACCCGGCGGCGGCGTGCCGGGCAAGGTCGAGACCGGCGAGCAAGGGCTGCCCAGCGTGACCGTCGACCTGCAGCAGAACGGCAAGACCGTGCAGAGCACGAAGACGAACGACGACGGCTCGTTCGACTTCTCCGGCGTAAAGCCGGGCACGTACAACGCGGGGGTCGGGCCGTCGACGTTCGCGAAGCCCTTCGGCGGCTACTCATGGCTCGGCCCGAAGCTGATCACGCCCGCGCTGATCATCGCCTACATCTGGATTTGGGCCGGCTTTGCGATGGTGGTCATCGCCGCGGGCCTGTCGGCCATGCCGCGCGACGTTCTCGAGGCAGCGCGAACCGACGGCGGCAGCGAATGGCAGGTGTTCCGCCGCGTCACGGTTCCGCTGCTCGCGCCGGTCCTCAGCGTCGTGTTCGTCACGATGATCATCAACGTCTTGAAGGTGTTCGACATCGTGTACGCGCTCGCGCCGGAGTCGACGCAGCAGAATGCGAACGTGATCGCGCTCGCGATGTACTACACCGCGTTCCAGGGCGGGGGGAACTTCGGCGTCGGCTCCGCGATCGCGGTTTTCCTCTTCCTGCTCGTCATCCCGGTCCTTGCCCTGAACATCCGTCGTTTCAAGAGGGAGTCCTAGCGTTCATGTCCGCCGTCGCCGAGCCCATCGTCATCCCGAGCCCGCACGACGCCGTGGCTGCGCGGGTACTCCGCTTCGTCGCGAAGGCGCCCGTGCACCTCGCCCTCGTGATTCTCGGCCTGCTGTGGCTCGTGCCGACTCTCGGCCTCCTCATCACGTCGATCCTTCCCGCCTCGGCGGACGCATCGAGCGGCTGGTGGCAGATCTTCGCGCACCCGAGTCTCGCCACCTGGTCGAACTATCACGCGCTCTTCCAGAACCACGGACTGGTCACCGCGTTGAAGACGACCGCGTACATCGCGGTCGGCAACACACTGCTCGTCGTCGTCCTCGGAGCGCTCGCGGGCTACGCGCTCGCGTGGCTCGACTTCCCCGGCCGCGACTGGGTGTTCATCGGCGTGATCGGGCTCCTCGTCGTCCCGATCCAGATGGCGCTCATCCCGATGTTCCGGCTGTACGACACCGTCGGATTGTTCGACACCTGGTACGGCATCGCGCTCTTCCACACCGCGTTCGGGCTGCCGTTCGCGATCTTCCTCTTGCGCAACTTCTTCGTCGGGCTGCCCAAGGACATCCTCGAGTCGGCGCGCATCGACGGCGCGTCCGAGATCCGCATCTTCTTGAAACTGATCCTGCCGCTCGGCCTGCCGGCGATCGCGTCGCTCGCGATCTTCCAGTTCCTGTGGACGTGGAACGACCTGCTGGTCGCGCTGACATTCGGACAGAACACGACGCCGATCACCGTCTGGATCGCCGGGCAGTTGCGCGAGTTCGGGACGAGCATCGACATCATCGCGCCGGCCTCGTTCATCTCGCTCGTGATCCCGCTGCTCGTGTTCCTCGCGTTCCAGCGGTACTTCGTGCAGGGCCTGCTCGCGGGCTCGGTCAAGTAGGCGCACATGGTTGCGATCGTCGGCAGCGGGCTCGCGGCGCTCGCGGCCTTCGCGACGCTGCGCCACGCGGGCGTTCCTGCAACCGGGATCGCCGTCTTCGGTACGCACGCCGATCCGACCGAGGTGTGGCGCGAACGTGCGGCCGCGATCCGGCAGGAGCGAATGCGCTCGGAGTCCGACGGCCATCTCGCGGCCGCGTCGTTTCCGGGCCTCGCGCTGCGCGAGCGCTCACTGCGCGCGCTCGTCGGCACGGCGACGAACCGCTACCGGCCGAGCGTCGAGACGTTCCTCGCACACGCCGAGCGCGTCCGGCGCCGCAGCGGCTGGGACGAGCGCTTCACGGAGCGCCGCATCCGGTCGGTTCGCGCTGTCGCGGGCGGTTTCGAGCTCGACGGCGATGGGCCGTTCGCGCACGTGCTGCTCGCGACGGGGCATCCCGGCCTCGCGCGCGTGCCGGGCACGGTGCACGCGTACGAGCCGCACGAGTACGCGGCGAAGGTCGCGGTGATCGGGGCAGGCATGGCCGCGGCGACCGAGTGGCGGAACGCGCTCGCCGCCGGCGCCGAGGTGGTCTCGATCCGCCGCCGCGAGCCGCTGCGGCGGCCGCTCAACGTGCCGCGCGAGTACTTCTCGAAGCGCGGTCTCGCGTCGTTCCATCGGCTGCCCGACGTCGAGCGGGCGGCGGAGCTGCGGCGGCTCTCGGCGCCGTCGTACCCGCCCGGCCCGGAGTGGGACGCGCACGTGCGGGTCGTCGACGCTCCGCCGCCCGGCTTCCAGGTGATTTCGGCGACCGGCTTCCGGAAAGGCTTCCAGGAGGACATGCTGCTCGCAGACCTGGTCGCGGGGCACGGCCTCGACACCTACGATCGGTGGATCGTGCTCTCGTCCGACTCCGCCGTGCCGGCCCTCACCGACGAAACCCGCACGCTTTCGATCTCCGGCGTCGCCGGCCAGTGGGCGTTCCCCGCCGGAGACACCATCGCAGGAGCCAAGTACGCCGCCCGCGCCTTCACCCGCCGCGTATGTCGTACACGCTCGTAGGCCGCCTCCAGACGCGCGTCGCCTCGGCCGTGCCGGCACTCGTGCTCGCGCTCGCTCTGCACCGCTGGTGGGCGATCGAGCTCGTGGCGCTGATGCTCGCGATCGGCGTCGCCCTCGACCTGGCCGTCTACCACCGCGCGATCCGGTACCAGCCAGGCTGGCTCGCGCTGCCGCTCGGCGCGGTCGAGCTCGGGCTGGTCTACGGAGCGATGCGCGGTCTGGGCATCGCCGCGCCGCTCGGTCTCGCTGCGCTCCTCTTCTGCGTCGCCTGGCTCTCGGCCCAGGTGCTCGCACACGCGGTCTTCCCGCGTCTTCGCCTCGAATACGCGGAGACCGGAGGAGAGCTGGGCCGCGCGGGCGCGCTCACCGCGGTCGCCGTCGCGGCGGTCGTCGTGTGCGGCCTCGGCGCCGCCTACGCGGTGCGGCCGCCCACCTACCACCTGCACGGCGTCGTGCAGGGCCCGATCACGATCCGGCATGCGGAGACGCTCGTCGGCGGGATCGTGCGCGGCGGCATCAAGATCCGCGCCGACCACGTGACGCTCCGGCACGTCACCGTCGTCGGCGGCCAGTATGGAGTCGACATCGAGCATGCGCAACACGTGATGCTCGACCGCGTGCGCGTGCTGCACTTCCAGCTCGATGCGATCCGTGCGCTCGACGCCGGGGTGATGATCGACCGCTGCTCGGTCACCTCGCCGGCGAGCAACCTGACCACGGGTGTGCTGATCTCCTACTCGATCGGCAGGCCGATGAGCATGGTCTCGAACTGCACGATCGTCGGGACACGCGAAGGGATCGCGACGCACTCTTCGATGGTCGACGTGCGCGGGAACCACGTCGTCGGGACGACCGTGCGCGGGATCTCACTTTCCGAGATGTCGATGGACACGGCGACGCACAACCAGGTCGAGAGCGCGCGCGGCATCGGGATCCTCTGCATGGACCATTCGATGTGCGAGATCGAGCACAACACCGTCGCGGGCGCGATCGTCGACGGCGACAGCAACCCGAGCCGCCACGGTGTCGCGATCGAGTCGTACTTCTATGCCGAGGCCCACGTTGCCCACAACACGGTGATCGCGAGCCCCGGGGGCGTGCAGGCGTTCGACTACGGCACGATCAACGCGACCGCGGACTGATGCCGCCGCGCTTCAAGCTGGTCGCGCGCACGGGTCACCCGAGCTTCCTCGACCTCCCCTGGGACGAGCCGCTCGAGGAGTGGAGGTCGCCCCGCATCGTGAACCTGATCCGCGGCATCAGCCGGCACGTCGTGCGCTTCGTGGAATACGACGGCGGGCTCTATGCCTTGAAGGAGCTGCCCGTGCGGCCGGCGCGCCGCGAATGGACGCTCCTCCGCAGGCTCGAGGACCAGAGCCTGCCCGTCGTCGATGCCGTCGGGATCGTCACCGGCCGCGGCCGCGATCTCGACGCGATCCTCATCACCCGGCACCTCGAATACTCGCTGCCGTACCGCGCGCTGTTCGCGGGCGCCGCGATTCCCGATCTGCGCACGCATCTCCTGAACGCGCTCGCCGAGCTGCTCGCGCGCCTCCACGTGCGCGGCTTCTTCTGGGGCGATTGCTCGCTCTCGAACGCGCTCTTCCGGCGCGACGCCGGAGCGCTCACCGCCTACCTCGTCGATGCGGAGACCGGCGAGTTGCACGGTCAGCTCTCGGACGGCCAGCGCGGCTACGACCTCGAGATCGCGCGCGTCAACATCGTCGGAGAGCTCCTCGACGTCGACGCCGAGGTGGGCCTGCCCCCGGATCTCGATCCGGACGAGACGGGTGACGAGATCGTCGAGCGCTACGAGGCGCTCTGGAACGAGCTGACGCGCGACGAGCTCTTCTCGGACGACAGCAGGTACAAGCTCGAGGAGCGGCTTCGCCGCCTGAACGAGCTCGGCTACGACGTCGAGGAGATCCAGCTCGACGCCACACCCGAGGGCTACCGCCTGCGCCTCGAGCCACACGTCGTCGAGCCGGGTCATCACCGGCACCGCCTGCTGCGTCTCACGGGGCTCGACGCAGAGGAGAATCAGGCGCGCCGGATGCTGAACGACCTCGCGCGCTACCGCGAGGCGAAGGAGCGTCGGGAGAAGCGGACGTTGCCCGAGTCGGTCGTCGCCTCCGAGTGGCGGCAGCACGTATTCGAGCCGACGGTCGCCGCCGTGCCGGAGGAGCTCTGGGCCGCGCTTCCGGCGGCCGAGGTCTTCCACCAGGTGCTCGAGCACCGCTGGTTCCTGTCGGAGGCCGCGGGCAAGGACGTCGGCATCGACGAGGCCGTGCGCTCGTACGTCGCGAGCGAGCTGCCGATGCGACGCCCGGAGCGCGTGGTGCTCGAGCGCGAGGACCTCTGACCGGATTCATACGAAACGGCGCCGCCACTCCGACCGCCGGGTCCTAGGCTCGGTCTGGTTCCGGTGGAGGTCGACGGTACTGCGGCTCCGTCGATCTCCACCTGGGCCTTTCTTTCCAGGCCTCTAGGTCGGCCCGCGGCGCTTCGCATCCTCGACGGCGGCGTTCGGCTCACGCACCGGGTCGCCGTGGCCGGGGGCGAGCAAGCTCGCATGCGTGCCGACGAGCTTGTCGAGCGACTTCACTGCCTGCTCGGTCGAGCGGTTGAACGCGCTCGGCAACAGCTGCGCGCCGCGGCTGCCCGTCAGCGGGTTGAGCGTGCAGACCGCGTCGCCTGCGAACAACACGTCCGCGGCGACGAGCGAGCAATGCCCGTCGGTGTGGCCGGGCGTGTGGATCACGTGCGGCCGGCCCGGAACCGGGATCTCGTTGCCCTCGGCGTACGTGCGGACGTCGCCGATCGGGGGCGGCTTCATGCCGCCGTTCCGGCCCAGCTCGAACATCAGCTTGTACGCCATCGGATGCTTGAGGTACGGGAGCATCGAGCCCTCGTTCTTGCCGAACGCCTTGCCGGTCGTGGCGAGCTCCATGTCCTGCTGATGGACGTAGACCGGGATGTCGAGCTCGGTTCGCAGTCCTTCCGCGCAGCCGACGTGATCGGCGTGCGCGTGCGTGAGCACGACCGCTTTCACGTCGGTGAGCTTGCGACCGAGCTCCTGCAACCCCGGCCCCAACTGCGAGCGGTAGCCGGGGACGGCGGTGTCGATCACGGTGACGCCGTCGTCGTCGGCAACGAGATACCAGTTGACGATCCACGTCCCGATCCGGACGACCTGGTCGTTCAGCCGCTGCGCGATCGGCTGCGCCATCAGATGAGTCCGGCCCTTGTCGCCTGGGTGGCTGCGCCCGCACGCGTCGACTGTGCGAGCTTGCGGAGGATGTTGGCGACATGGCGGTGCACGGTGTGTTCGCTGAGGACGAGGGTCGAGGCAATCTCGCGGTTACTCATACCTGTTGCGACGAGACGCAACACCTCGGTCTCGCGCGAGCTGAGCGGCGACGCCCCGTCGAGCTCGGGCGCGGCGTCGCCGTGCACGAAGCCGGCGAGCGCGCGGAAGAGCTCGCGCTGGTCGTCGCGCCACGGCACGTGCGCGTCGCCTGTGAGCGGTACGAAGCGCGCGTTCGGCAGCAGCGACGCGAGCTTGCGGCCGCGCCCGATCGGCACTGTGCGGTCGCCGCGACGGTGCAGCACGAGCGCCGGGACCGCGACCTGCGGGAGGACGTCACGGAGGTCGGCGCCGAGATCGAGGTCGAGGAAGATCGCTGCCGCCTCGGCGGTCGCGGCCGCGCGCTGCATCCGGGTGTACACCGCGATCTCGTCGCCGCTCGCGTGCGGGTCGAAAAGGCCCGCGAACATCTGGGCCGCGAGCTTCCAGTTCGTTCGCGTGAACTCGATCAGGGAGCGCTTCGTCGCCTCCGGGATGTCGTTGCGCGACGCGTAGCCGCCGAAGTAGACGAGCCGCTCGACCTTGAGCGGGTCGCGAACGGCGAGCTGCGAGGCGGCAAGGCAGCAGCACGACGACGCGAAGACCGTCGCCCGGCCGCCGACCGCGTCGATCACGGCTTCGAGCTGGCGGCTCTCGGCTTCGATCGTCGGCCGGGGATCGAGCTCCCGAGAGGAGAGCCCGCAGCCGACGCGGTCGAATCGCACCACCCGATGGGTGCGCGCGAGCTCGGCGTAGAAAGGCCGCTGGTTCGGGTCGTCCCACTCCTCCTCGAGATGCGAGACCCAGCGCGGGCCGACGACGATCGGCGGGCCCTCGCCGTAGGTCGCATATGCGAGCCGGTGGCCTTCGAAGTCGAGGTAGCGGATCTCCTGCTCCATGGTGAGCCCCAGGCTAATGGCCGGAACGGGCCATGTGGGAAAGATGGCCCGTCGCGCCGATGCGCCGGGCCACCCGGTCTCGGCAGGCTGCCGGACATGCACAGCGAGTTCACCCGGGGCCTGACCCTCCGCCCGCTGATGGACGCGGGCTACACGGCGTGGCGCAACGAAGAGCGCGTCGGCATCGTCCGGCTCGTCGACGGCGAGATCGTCGTCGGAGCGTCCGATCCCGCGGCGCGCGAGGTGCTGGTCGAGCGACTGTCGGAGGACCTCCGCTTGATAGGTCTACCGGTGTGCGTGTCTTCGTCGCAGGTGGGACCGGGGCGATCGGACGTCCGCTCGTCCGGCAGCTCCTGGATGCAGGACACGAAGTCAGCGGCCTGACGCGCGACCCCACGAAGGCAGCGTCGCTGCCGAATCCCGTCATCGCAGATGTCTACGACGTCGAGGCGCTGCGTGTCGCCGTCGCCGCGTTTGCGCCCGACGTGGTGATCAACGAGCTCACGGACATGCCGCAGGATCCGTCGCAGATCGACACGCACGTGAACGCCCGCATCCGCAGCGAGGGCCATCGCAATCTCCTCGCGGCCGCGGGCGGCGCAAAGGTGCTTGCGCAGTCGATCGCGATTCC
>Ga0308174_10000588_pt1 | contig 15687 bp, 11 predicted proteins | sample PhyPR2_FD_203894 | JGI IMG/M metagenome (GOLD analysis project Ga0308174, IMG submission 203894) | Soil microbial communities from UC Gill Tract Community Farm, Albany, California, United States - DLSLS.P.R2 | ecosystem: Environmental > Terrestrial > Soil > Agricultural land | place: USA...
GACCGGCACGAGCCGCAGGAACGGCGGGATGCCAAGGCCGAGGTCGACGAGGCGCTGGCGCTTCCACGCCTGAGGACCCGGCCGATCAATCTCGAAGACGAGCAAACGCGAGGCGAGCCCCGGGCGATGCTGGGCGAAACTGTCCAGACCGGCTCCGAGGATCACGTACTGGCCGACGCCGCTTGCAGCTTGCTCCGCAACCAGGTCTTCGACGAAGCGAGCTCGGGCCAGAATGGAGGCGCGAAAAAAGCGCGTGGCGTGTGGGTCCATGTCCGGCCGATCGCGCCAGCCGTCGCCGGGATCCGCCAGTTGCAGGCCAATCTCGTCTTCGAGCACGTGAGGCGGCGGATCGATCTGGACATGCATCGCTCGCCACAAGGCGACCCGCACCGCTGTGCTGTCTGGCTCCACGGTTAGCATACTGGCGCGTGATCGCATTCAATTTCATTTTCGATCACCTTCAGCTTCGGTTGGCCTGCGGCCCGTTCGCCTCCAGTTCCTCCAGTCTGCGATTGGCGGTTTCTGCTTTTTCTGAGTCTTTCGCCAGGTCAACCAGAGACTGATCCACGCCGGCGAAAAACGCCCGCACGAGTTCCGGGACGTCGGCTGAGGAGTGGCGTATCAGTCTCCCTCTCCCCTCGCGCGTAAAGCGTGAAGGAGCGCCTCCGTGTAGCACGCTGCAGCGCGTTCCATATAGATCTGTTCCCGTCGGCGGCGTCGGGCCGGCGATCTTCACGTACCGCTCGGCCCATTCAATGAAATCCGAGCGCATCACGTCACTTCGGTTCGCAGGCATGTTGAGAAACGCCATCGTATCCATCCCCGAATAAATAAGGATGACTGCGGCCCGATAGCAGTACGCTTCCAGTAGTAACCGGATGGGCCGTTTGATGCCATCCTCAATCACGGCCCGCACCGCCCCGGTGTTTAGTACAACGTCGTCACGTTGAGTGCTTAAGGCCGCTTCCGTTGGTCGCGGCTCTGAAAGCTGCTGAAAGTACCAGAATCGTTTTCTGAGCCATGACCGAAGGCAGTGGTTGTGACGAGGTTGGTTTAGTACTGATTTACTGAAACCTTTGCTCTGGGACCGCATAGAATAATCAAGTATGCGCATAAAGTTAGTTGCAATCACGGGTGTCATCCTGCTGTCGCCGCTTTATGCGGCAACGGCCTCCTCGGTCGATCAACTGGTTGTGTTCGGAGATAGTCTTTCAGATAACGGCAATGTTGCCGCAGGCCTCGCCTCGGTGGGGCAAACCCTCGGCAATTACGCCCCGAATGCTTTCACTGACGGACCTCATACGACTCCGCCCACCACCGGCCCGTTTGGGTTATGGGTCGATCAGTTCGCAAGCAAATTTGGCCTCCCCGATCCGGCTCCTATCATCGTGAACACCGCCGCAGGTCTTGCCGTGAATCCGGCCGGTACGAACTTCGCGGTTGGGTCGGCGCAAACCGGGCACAATCCGGCGTTTTCTCTAGGCACGCTTCTCAGCAAGCCGCCCGCCGTCCCGTTTACCACCGATCAGGTGGATCTGTTCAACTCGGTCAACGGGTCAAACGCCTCTCCTCATTCGCTGTACAGTTTTTGGGCGGGCTCGGATGACATTTCGAATGCGTTAACCAGCAATCCTTTCACGGTCGTGAGCGCTGCCAAGAATGCCGCGGATAACATCGAATCGAATATCAAGACCCTCGCCGGAGAGGGAGGAAAATATTTTCTATGGTTCAATCTGCCTCCGCTCGGTGAAACGCCCGCCGTTCGGGCGTCCGGACCTCTTGCCACGCTCGCCGCTAATACTGCGGCTTCCGCTTTCAACGATCAGATGAACGACGACATAACCAGTCTGCTGAGCACCATGAGCAATATCGTCATCATCGGAGTCGATGTTCATGGGGCCTTTGAGCAGATTGAGGGAGATCCGCACGGCTTCGGATTTGACAACATTACCGATCCCGCGCAGGGCCAGAGCGTCGATCCGAACAAATACCTGTTCTGGGATGGCCTGCATCCCACTACGGCCGGCGATGCGGTGATAGCCGATCTTGCCGCAACCGATGCCTCGCGGTTCGTGTCCGCTTCGCCCGAGCCCGCCAGTCTCGGTCTGGCATTTTTCGGAATACTTGGATTATTCGGCGTCGCGTGGCGCAGGCGCTTTCGCCTGCGTCTTCCCTAAAAACGGAAGATCGCGGCTAAGGGCGCTCCGTTCGGCATCCTGCCGTTCTGCACGACGTATACCTGTCCAGCGTGCAGAATGGTTTGCACTGCCGCGTCGTTGATCAGGTCTTCATCTTCCGAGCCGCCGGTCTCCCTCGCCTTCACAGTGTGCGTTGCCTGATCGAACACTCCGGTACTCTCCAGCGAGTCGGAAACTAATAAAGTGAGCACGCGCCCGTCGTGCGCAGCTGTAACGATGTCTTTCAAGCGGTTGGACGCGCCGCCGCCGGCCTTGTGATTGTATTCCGCAAGTACATCGTCCACCTTTTTCCGATAGCACCTGGACATTGCTTCCAGCGCCCGGGCGTGCATCTCGCCGGCTTTCAACCCGTTTGGAGCGCCCTGCACCGCCTCCTGTGCCAGATTAGGATACGTGCTAATCGATCGGTACAACGATAGCTGATGGTCTACACCGGCAAGCACCACGGGTTCGCTCCTGCCGCGCAATAGTTCGTTTACGCCGCGATCGATCTGTCCGAAAAAATGCGCCACAAATTCGCCCCGGTCCTCACGGTCGGTGGTGCTGTAGGTGGACATCACGCCCTTCATGCTGCCGGTCGATGGCCCGCCCACTTCCATCGTGTTGCTGACGTGATCGGGTTTCGCGGTGTTCATCCAGTCGTCGAAACTGGTCTTCACGCCCGGCGGAAACGCAACCTCTTCTGAATTCCTCGATGTACAGCGCAGCATCCGGACATCATTTCGACTGAGCGCCAGAATATCGAAAACAGCATTCCTGGTTACCTGCGGAAGCAGCGGACGAATGTAAAAATGCGGCCCAACCACCGCACGGCTCGACGTCGGCTCATCCAGCCAGGCGACCCGAAACTGATCAGGCGATCGGAAAACGGCCAGCGAATTGCCCCGCGCCTTTCCCTCTGGAAGAATCGCGTCCCAATCCATGATCGATTCCAGCAGCTCGCGGCCTTGCGTTCCGTACTGTTTCAGTTTCGGTTCAATACGCCTGACGATTTCTTTCCATTCGAGCTCGTTCGCTTTCGCCCCCTGCGGCGGCGGCGCGGAACTGAGTCCAACGTACAGGCTTAGGCACGGTCCCTGCGCTGTCAGGATCGGCTTTAGATCCTTCACGCTCTGGAATCGCGCCAGCTCAGCCTTTAAAGTATTCATACACTCAGGAGACCAGCAGCCTCAAAGACTCGTTACCTCGATTCTCCGTCCGTCCTCCCCTTCATCTGCAATCCGGATCTCGATCCGCTTTGCTGGAAACAGCTCCGGGAAACGCTCGCCCCATTCGACCAGAACCAGCGCGTCCGTTTCAAACAGATCTTCGAGCCCCAGGTGGCGAACTTCTTCCGTCGTGTCCAGCCGGTACAAATCGACATGATAGATGGCAACTGGATCGCCGTATTCGTGTATCAAGGTAAAAGTGGGGCTTGAGACCTCATCCGCCGAAGCGGCTCCGCGCCCTTCCACGATGCCTTTAGCGAGCGTAGTCTTCCCCGCCCCGAGATTTCCGATCAGCAATACGGCCGCCTGTCGAGGCAGTAGCCCGGCAAGCTGGCGGCCGACCTCCCTCGTCTCCTCGTCCGAGCAAGTCTCAAACCGCAGGACGGAGTTCATTCATCGCCCTTGGCAGGAAATCCAGCAGATCGGTCGCAAGCGCCGCCTTTTCGCCCCAGTGCTCGCCGGCTAATTCACCGCAGCGCCCGTGCAGCCAAACTGCTGCGATGACAGCCCGCTTCCAATCGCTTGGATGCTGGCCAATCATTCCGGCGATCATACCGGTCAGAATATCGCCCGTTCCGCCGGTCGCCATGGCAGGCGAGCCGGTTGGATTCACCCAGGTTTCGCCGTCTGGAAAAGCGATAATTGTGCGGTCGCCTTTCAGAACGATCGTAGCGCCGCTTTGTCGCGCAAGCCCCTGCGCTGCGCCGAGCCGGTCCGCCTGGACTTCCTTCGCTGATTTGCCGGTCAAGCGGCCCATCTCGCCCGGGTGCGGCGTCAGTATCCGAATCTTATCGGTGTACGGCAGGCCACCGGCTAATGCATTGAGGGCATCGGCATCTGCGACGGCTGGAACGCCGGCTTCGGCATAGAGGCGTTTTACCAAACGAACTGTCTCGTCTTCGGTCCCGAGCCCTGGGCCGACTGCGAGGACGGTCATTCTCTTCAGAAGGTCCAACACGTGGTCCGCCGTCCCGGGCAAAGGAACGGTCATCAGTTCGGGGCGAACTGCCGCGACGCTCGGGAGCACACTCTCCGGAACTGCGACGGTCACCAGCCCGGCTCCGCTGCGATACGCTCCGATGCCTGCCATGGCCGGAGCGCCGCTTTTACCAAACGAACCCCCGGCGATGAGGACGTGTCCGTACATTCCCTTATTGGAATCGCGGGGGCGCTTGGCGAATAAATGGCGAATATCCGGTTGGGCGGTCAAGTTCAGAGTGAACTTTGGGTTCGTTTCGCAAAATTCCGGTGGGGTCCCGATGGGGACAACCGTGAGCTGACCTACTTTCTCATAGATCGGCGAGAGACATTGAGTTCGTTTCGCAGCGGTGAAGGTGACTGTGTAATCGGCCCTTACGAACTCGCCGGTTGGGTTCGTTTCGTCAGAAGGCAGACCGGAAGGAATATCAACGGCTACTTTTTTCGCGAGCGGAAATCGTTCGTTGATGATCCGGATGGCATCGAGAGCCGGGCCTTTGGCCGGTCCGGACAGACCGGTTCCTAGCACGGCATCTACCAGCACAGTGGCCGGATGGAGTTCGTTTGGTAATCCGCGCGTAACCGGGCAACCACAGACCGAGAGCATGCGCCGGTTCTCGGCCGCATCGCCGGTCAGGCTTTCGGGATCGAAGAGTTCGAAGACAGCCAGATCGCGGCACAGGTTTCGGCTGAAGAGCTGGCGGGCGACCACGAACCCGTCTCCGCCGTTGTTCCCTTTCCCGCAGACTACCGCGACGCGCTGGCCCGTCAGAGGAGCAAAAGTTTCGCGGAGGAAATCCACCGCGCGGCTGCCGGCGTTCTCCATCAGGATAAGACCCGGAATGCCGCTTTCGATGGTCAGCCGGTCCACTTCACGCATCTCGGCAGCGGTGAGAATCTTCACGTGTGCTGCACCTCCCGAGCGAGCAGCAGAGTCATGTCGTCGTGAAGTTCGGGTCCGCCGGTCCAACTCCGAACGGCATCCAGAACGATGCGAATAATTTCGTGATTATCCTGATGATGGTGCTGCTGGATCAGGTCTTTCAGGCGATGCTCGCCGAACTCTTCGCCGTATGCATTTTCAGGCTCGGTGATTCCGTCTGTATAACAGACCAGGAGATCGCCGGGCTTCAGCACGAGGCAGCTTTCGTTATATATCGAAAACGGAAATGCGCCCACAACCATACCGTTCGAATCAAGCGGCACCACTCCGCCATCGCGGAACAGGAGCGGAGAAAGGTGCCCGGCATTGGTGTAGGTCAAGGTTCGCGAGACTTCATCGAAGAGAGCAAAAAAGAACGTCGCATATTTCTCGGGCGAGGTATTAGCAAAGACCTGTTTGTTGAGCTGCGATACCAGGCTGGCGACATCGATCTCCGGTTGATGAGTGCATTCATTTTCACGCGATAGCTGGTATTGGGCGAGTTGGGCGCGCAAGGCCGCCTGGATGGTAGCCATGAGCAGCGCCGCTGATATGCCTTTGCCGGCAACATCGCCGATGGCAAAGCTCAGCTTTTTGTTGCCGACCTCCTGGTAATCGTAGTAGTCGCCGGAGACCATTCGAGCCGGATCGCAGCGGACCGTCAGTTGCAGGCCGTGTATGGGCGGAGCTTCTTTGGGATAGAGCTGGCTCTGCACTTCACGAGCAATTTCAAGCTCCGTTTGCAGCCGTTCCTTTTCCTTTTCGACCACGAGCAGGCGTTCAAGGTTGCCGGTCATTTGATTGAACGATTCCGACAACTCGCCGAGCTGATCGCGGGCACGGACGGGGATCCGGTGGCGGAAGTCGCCGTAGATCACGCGGCGGGTGCCTTCGTAAAGCTGATTGACGGCTCCGGTCATGCGGCGGGCGAGCGAGACGCCGATGACCAGCGCCACAAGCTCCACGATAAGGAACATGATGGCGATTGCGATCACAACGTCGAATAGCACTCCGCGAAGAATCTCCGGTCCGGAGAAAAACGTTCGCAGCACGGCTGAAGGCCGGGAATAGACCCACAACACACCCTGATACGTTTTATTCGGCGTGTCCAGATGGAAATGAGGGAGCGTGGATGGCCATCCGACGGGAATATCGAAGCGGCTTACGGGCGGAGGGAGATGGCCGTTTCCTTCGTCACCAGGCTTGCCGGGTTCGCCGATGCCGAATTTGAAATCAGCATCGCCGGATTTTCCAGCCGAATCGGTTTCGACCAGAGCGATGATGCCGAGGTGAGGAACCAGGTTTTCCACGGTTTCGCGTGAGAGAGGCGCGAGAGCGGTAATGGCGCCGTCTGGCACCTTCATGTGGGCCCAGCCAAAGGAATGCCCACTGATCATCATCAGGCCGTTCGAATCATTCCAACCCTGAGGCACATTTAGGGGCGGGCTATTGGGCGGGAAACGATGATCGCCATTGGCGTCGTTAAGATAGATCGTGATGCCGGGGAGATCGTAGGCAAACGACTTCAGCACCTCCGGAGCGGCGGGGATACGAACGTCCGGAGGCATTCTCTTGAGGGTAAGCGCCACGGCCTCGACTAGATCGAGACGGCGATCTAGGGCAGAGCGCGCGAGATAAATCGCAAGCTCGTTCATGAGCGCCCAAGCCCCCAGCCCAAAGAGCACGAACAGCAGAAGAATGGGAAGAAAGCCGATAAGGCCGTAGACAAACAGCAGGCGGTTGCGGAGGCTCCAGAGCGAATGCCGCTGCATGTATCGCAGGCCGCGAAAAATCAGGATGGCGGCAGTCACAAGCAGCGCGAGGAAAGCGAGCAAGGCGAGTGCGCCGTGGCCGGTGAAATAGAACAGCAGGTAAAAGGCGAGCGCGACCAGGAAGGCAATCCCCGATTTGCCCAGATACCGCGCAATTTGGCGGAGCCGCGACATTATCTGAGATTATCGCGTGAGAGGTGTAAGCGGATCCGGGCGGCCCGCGCCGGCCGGACGATGCGCGGTAGTCTTAGAAGCTCAGTCTGGCATTGAACTCGAGCTGGCGGGCGTCCACCCCGCCATCGCGCCCGGTGTTTGCCAGCCCGTTTACCAGGCCAAAGCTGCTGCTGTTGAGATCGCCGTTTGGATTGCCGAAATGCGGCGTGTTTGTCAGGTTGATCGCTTGCACCCTGAACTGAAGGTTGAACCGCTCTGTGAGCCGGAAATTGCGCGCCAGAGCCATATCCAGATTGAACATCCCCGGTCCGTGCAACGGATAGAACGGCGAAGTGCCAAAGCGGTTCAGGTCGGTTACCGGCGCAAATGCATCAGTATCAAACCAGGTCGTGCCGGGTCCGACCTCGCCTGAAATCGGAATCGATGATTTGACGATATCCGGCCGCTGCGTATTGCCCGATGCGTTCAGGTTGCTGGTCGAAGATCCGCCCGCGTGCATTTCGAAGACGCTTCCCGAAACCGCCTTCAAAATTCCGCTAAGCTGCCAGCCTCCCAGGAGTTTAGAAGCAATGCCTGTGTTCGCCCATCGTTTGCCCGCACCGAAAGGCGGCTGAGCGACGAAGATAGCCGCAAAGTTATGGGGCCGGTCCTGGGGCGCGAGGCCGCGGTTCAGAAAGTAAGCCGATGGCGTCTGGATGTAGGCCATCCCCTTCTCGTTGGAGAGTCCTGCGAATCCAATCGTTTTTGACCACGTGTAAGCGAGCTGAACTTGATACCCGCCCTGGAAGTGATGGCTTAACGTCGTCTGAAGCGAATCATAGTGATTGTTGGCGACAGGAGTAATAAGAGATGTAACCGCTTTCCGGAAATCATGTGCGGCATTGTATAGGGGCCGGCTAACATCACCACCGCACTCGGCTGTCGAACTGCCCGGAACGCATCCGGACGGCGCGATCGGACTTTGTACGTTTAAATCGAGATAGCCGAGCTGGCGAATGGTCCGCGTGGCAACGTATCCTGCCTGGGCGACCCACTCGTGCGCGAATTGCTTTTCAAGCGTGAAATTCCAGGATTGAATGTAGCCGCGCTCTACGGTGCTTCCCGTCGTGGCCAAACCTACGTTCGGATCGATAGGGACCTCGCCGCTTGACAGATCCGGAATCACGGGCAGCGGTATGCCCACCGGAAGCGTAGAGCCCACCGGCGAATTTCGCAGGCTGGCGCTATCCAGCACGCCAACGGCTTTGTAGGAATCGGCGTTTACGTCCAGCGGGATCAACACCGGGTAGTTTGTCCGCAGATCGTCGGCAAGATTATAGGGTTCGTTGGTGATGCCGTATCCCGCTCTGATCACAAAGGTAGGGGTCAGGCGATACGCCAGACCTACGCGGGGTACAAACTGCGTTTTGCTGATTGAGACACCGCAATCGGTCGGAATGCTGCCCAGGCCACAAAGCATCATCATGTTGCTCGCAAAATCATAGCGCTCAAGACCCCGGCTTCCGCCGCGCGTGGGCATTGGAAAGTATTCCCAGCGCACGCCCAGGCTGGCGGTCAACTTGGGGGTGATCTGCCACTGATCTCCAACATAAAGGCTGTACTGCTGCGTAATGGTGTGAAAGAAATCGGGCACCAGAATGTTCTTGCCGTAGTTTGTGTCCAGACCTAACAGGAACGTTCCGAAATTGTTGTAGGCGTTCGTGCTCGACGCCTTTCCCTTCTTGCAATCCTTACAGCTTGTCGGACCGCTGCCGAAACTGAACCCGCCTGCTCCCGGTTGCGTGGTTCCACCGGCGTTCCACTCCGGCTGCTGATGATTCAGGTGAAGGATAAAGATAGACCCGCCAAAACGAACCGTGTGGCTGCCGTGAATCCAGGTGGCATTGCCGCTCCAGTAGAATTGAGGATCGTTTCGAAAATAGGGCATGTAGGTGTTGTGCGTCCCGAGGTCGTTGAAATCGCTGATAGCGAAACGAGGCCAGCTCCCCTCAAACTTTCGTGTGCCATTGGTTCCTGGAATGCCAAGGACATCGAGGCCTTGTTTCTTGTCCAGGTCAAGCTGCTGTGAGTTCGTCACCATTCGGGTGATTCCGAAATTGCCGTCCAGCACGAAATGGGGACTCAACACGTAATCGCCCGTGATAGAAAGCGTGACCGTATGCCCACTCCCCTGTCCCTCATTGCCACCATAATCGCTGATGGGTTCACCACCCACTTCGCCGTACATCTGGGGGTCGAGATCGTCGTAGTTCAGATAGCCGAAATGGCCGAACATAGTCAGCTTGCTGGTTGCAACCCAATCGATCTTTTCGTCCGTAGTCGTGCGGTTGAAGGCGAAATCGGTAGCGGCCAAATAGTTGTCGCTGGGCGCTGACGAACTCGCACTGGGTAAAAATCGTCCCGGCGCTTTTTGCAATAGGGCCATCAGTTTCTGGGTCACCGGGCTGATCCGGCCGGTCGGAATGACGTTCAAACAAGTGGCGCTTTTGCAGAGGGCGTTGAAGTGCGCCGCGTCAGCCGGGTTGTTGGTGGAGTAAATGGGTTGCCGGCCCGTGCCGCTCGCATTTCCGGTCGTGGGATCGTAAACCACGTCGGCGTTCGAGGCCAGGCCGTTCGCCGCGTCCGAGCCTCGCAGGTCGCCAGCCATCATCGCCAGAGTGGGGACCGTCGCGACCTTAGTGGCAAACTGCCGCTGCCTGGTGAACTCCACGTTTCCGAAATAGAACAGCTTGTCCTTTTTGATCGGTCCTCCAACACTTCCGCCGAACTGGTTGAAGATATCCTTCGGAACTCGCGTAATTCCGTTATTCGGATCGAAAAAGTTGTGGGCTTCCGTGTTGTTATCGAAGTGATATTCATACACATCGCCGTGGATCTGGTTGGTTCCGCTTTTGATCTGCACGTTGACTGTGGAGCCGCCTGCCAATCCCTGCTCGGGATTGAAGTTATTCGTCACTGTATTCACTGTTTGGATTGCGTCCGACGATGGAATGTAAGCGGCGTTCTCCGGAACCCAGATATTGAACTGGCTGACTCCATCGATCCGGATGTCGTTGCCATATTCGCTGGTCCCGTTGACATTGAACTGCAGTGCGCGCGAGGGATTGGTCGGGATCGAATGCGCAGTTGTTGGCGGATCGATCCCGGGGATCGTCCCGAACAACGACTCGAAGTTATTCCCCGGCGGTAGCGGCGCATTTTCGATAGTCTCTGCGGTCAGGTCGTGGTGCACGTCGGCACGATCGGTCTGTAATAGCTGAGCGGCGCTGTTGACTTCCACCGTCTGGCTCACATCCCCCACCTCTAGTGAGGCATCGACGCGGCCGACACTGTTCAGAACGACGGGAACGTTCCCTTTTAAAAACGTTTTAAAGCCTTTGGCTGAAATCTTGACGTCATAGGTGCCCGGCAGAAGCGTGGTCAGGCTATATTGGCCGCTCTGATCGGTCGCCGCCTGGCGCGTCAACTGAGTCTGTTTCTGGGTTACGGCAACCACTGCACCTGGAATGGGCGCACCCGATGAGTCCTTGACGTTTCCGGCCAGCGATCCGTAAAGCACCTGGCCCGTTCCGGGCTCGGCGAATAACCCCAAAAGCGCGAACATCCCGGCGGCTATTCCGCCAGCGAGTCTTATCTTGCTTTCAAACATCTAACCCCCTCGAAGTATTGGCTTCGCGGCGCGAATAGAGGACAGAATCGCCGGTTGAGAATGTAGACGAGTCCCCCAACCCGCCAGCAGGAAACCCCAAATCTCCCGCGGTTCGATTGAATCGTTTCGAGGGCCGGGTGTCAATTAGAATTGTGCGACAATAAGCGTCGGAAAATAGCACAGATCATAAGGCCCTGTGGAATTCCGACAGCTACAACTGCTTCGCGATGTGATCGAATCGGGCGGGTACATGCCAGCGGGGAAGCTGCTGCACATTTCTCATTCGGCGATACACCGCCAGATCCGAATGCTCGAAGAGGAACTCGGCTGCCGTCTGCTGGTCCGCTCCGGCCGCAAGGTCAAGCCGACTGAATCGGGCCGCGTCCTGGCCGATCTCAATCTGAGAATCCGCAAGGAAATCGAGGACGCGCAAAATCAGGTGAACGATCTGAACCACCTTCGGACGGGACATCTGCGGATTGGAACCAGCAGCAGTATCATGATGTCCTTTCTTCCCGCCGTTCTACAGCGGTTCTCGAATCAGTTTCCGGGTGTGCATCTACACCTGGCCACCGGCATTGCCGACGACCTTATCGAGGACGTGGTGGAAAGCAAACTGGATATAGGAATTCTTTTTAACCCGGCGGATTTTCCCCGCCCTGTTCCTGAGTTGGATTGTCAAATTCTCTATGAGGAGGAGTTCGAGTGGGCCGTGGCCAGGGATCATCCACTGGCCGGGCGGGACCGGATCGCGCTCTCCGAACTGGCCGCGTATCCTTTGATAGCACCGCCGCCGCGGAGCCACATCCGGCGCGCCTGCGATCGCCTGTTTTCGGCAAACGGACTGGACCCGACAGTAATAACGGAAGTCGAAAATGAAGAAACCATCGATAAGCTGATTGAGATGAATCTGGGCTTTGCGGCGCGCTCTCGCCGGCGGCCTGCGAACGCCGGTATTTGGTGCTTTCGCATTCCGAACCGCACAATCCGGTGCAAAATCGGAATTGTTCTGCGAAAGAGAAACGGTTCGCAGCGCGTGTTTACGGAGTTCCTGCGGGTGTGCCGGCAGGTTAAATCCGCCTTCAGCAAATGAGATCGGCACATAAAAAAGGCCCACCCGGCCGAAGCCGAGCGGGCCAGTTCAATTGAACGTGGGATCTTAGTAATCCATCTCGGGGCCGTGCCCGCCGGGCATGGGCGCAGAAGACTTCTTCTCGGGAATTTCAGCGATCATGGCTTCGGTGGTCAGCATCAGAGCGCTGATAGAAGCCGCGTGCTGCAGAGCGGAGCGAGTGACCTTGGTCGGGTCGATGACGCCCGACTTCACCAGGTCTTCGAACTGACCGCTAGCGGCATTGAAGCCGTAGTTGTGGTCGGTATTCGAGCGAACCTTTCCGATCACGATGGCGCCTTCGTATCCCGCGTTGCCAGAGATCTGGCGCAACGGCTCCTCGGTCGCCTTGCGAATGATGTTGATGCCGATTTGCTCGTCGCCCTCGCCTTTGAGATTAGCGAGAGCATCGCCTGCGCGCAGCAGAACGATGCCGCCGCCGGGAACAATACCTTCTTCGACGGCTGCACGCGTGGCATGCAAAGCATCCTCGACGCGAGCCTTCTTCTCCTTCATCTCGGTTTCGGTCGCTGCGCCAACCTTGATGACCGCCACGCCGCCGGCGAGTTTCGCCAGCCGCTCCTGCAGCTTCTCGCGATCGTAATCAGAGGTGGTCTCTTCAATCTGATTGCGGAGCTGTTTGATGCGGCCTTCGATCGTCTTCTGAGTACCGGCGCCATCGATGATGGTGGTGTTGTCCTTGTCAACCGTGACGCGCTTGGCGCGGCCCAGGTCTTCGAGGCGTACACCTTCCAGCTTGATACCGGTCTCTTCCATGAGAGCCTTGCCGCCGGTGAGGACGGCAATATCTTCGAGCATGGCCTTGCGGCGATCACCGAAGCCGGGAGCCTTGACGGCGCAGGCGTTGAGAGTGCCGCGCAGCTTGTTGACCACGAGGGTAGCCAGCGCTTCGCCTTCCACTTCCTCGGCAATCACCAGCAGCGGCTTACCGGAGCGGGCAATCTGTTCGAGCAGCGGAAGCAGATCCTTCATATTGCTGATCTTCTTTTCGTGGATCAGAATGTAGGGATCTTCGAGGACCGCTTCCATGCGGTCGGGGTCGCTGACGAAGTACGGGGACAGATAGCCGCGGTCAAACTGCATGCCGTCGACAGTCTGCAACTCCGTCACCATGGTCTTCGATTCTTCGACCGTGATGACGCCGTCCTTACCCACCTTCTTCATCGCTTCGGCAATGATGTTGCCGATCGTAGCATCGCCGTTGGCGGAGATGGTGCCAACCTGGGCAATGGCGTCGCCGGAAACGGGCTTCGAGAACTTCTTGACTTCCTCGACAACCGCCTCGACGGCCTTTTCGATACCACGCTTGAGCGCCATCGGGTTTGCCCCGGCGGCAACCGACTTCACGCCTTCGCGGAAGATGGCCTGAGCCAGGATGGTGGCAGTGGTGGTGCCGTCGCCCGCGATGTCGGAGGTCTTCGAAGCAACCTCACGGACCATCTGCGCGCCCATATTTTCGAGCGGATCCTTCAGCTCAACTTCCTTGGCGACCGTGACGCCGTCCTTGGTAATGGTCGGCCCGCCAAACTTCTTCTCAAGAACAACATTCCGGCCCTTGGGGCCCAGCGTCACCTTCACGGCATCAGCAAGCTGATTTACACCACGAAGAATTGCCTGACGCGAATTTTCGCTATAAACAATCTGTTTTGCAGCCATTCTTGTTTAAACTCCTTATTTCGCCTTCGCTGCGGCAGCACCATTGCTCAGGACACCGAGGATTTCGTCCTCGCGCATGATCAGGTACTCCGTTCCATCCAGCTTGATGTCGCTACCGGAATACTTGCCAAAGAGAATGCGATCGCCAACCTGCACGTCAAGCGGAAGCAGTTTGCCCTCTTCGGTTTTCTTACCTTTACCGATGGCAACGACTTCACCCTGTTGCGGTTTTTCCTTTGCAGAATCCGGGATGATGAGACCGCCGATCATGGTCTCGCCTTCTTCGATCCGTTTGACCACTACGCGGTCGTGTAGCGGACGAATATCCATAATTAAAAACCTCCAGTTGTGTTTCTGAGCGGACTCGATCTTCGGGGTTGAGGATCGAGACCCGGGCCCCGAGCAGCGCCCGGTCACCCATGCGTAGTTTTAGCACACTTCGCATGCGAGTGACAAGATTTTCTGGTAAGTTGCTGAAAGCAGACGAAATAAAAATGTTGCTCAAGTTGACATGACAATAACGCACTCAGATTTTCTATCGGTAACGCCAATATCGGACGGCGCGGCTATGAGGCTCGGCCGCAACGTCTGGAAGAATGTCGGGCGTGGGAGGAGGTTGCGGCTTGGCCGGACTACTAAACTGCGGCACGGTTGGATGCAGTTGAGAATGTGCGACGGGCTGCTATCTCACACAGGACGGACACTGCTGAGCCTAATGGTTCGGCCCGGCTTACGATTCCTAAAAAATCGCCGGTGAACTCAAGTTCACTGCAAGCGTCGAGATGAGTCTCGAGGCGGCACGCAAGAGTGCGTGCGCCACGCGCCCACCCCCAACCGCGCCACAGCCGCTACCCAAGACAGCAGAAGGATTCCGCACACCCAGGCCGCGCCGGTTGCCGAGAAGCCGATGCCTGTCGCGACGGTCAACCAGGCGGCGAGGCACAACGGGCATTTCGGCAGCAATACGAGGGCGGCCCCAGGCAGGATGGAAGCCGCAGCCGTGGAGCGCCGCCGGGCGCTGCAGCAGCACCGCCCATTCACTACGCACCTTCCTGGTGGTTGCAGCACCCGCTCATCTCGCGCGGCTTCTCATAAGCCGCGGTGGGATCGAGCAGGTAATCGGCGGCGTATTTGTCGTGGTGCCGCACCCAGGCCATCGAGAACGCCAACCCGTCTTCGTCGCGGCCCTTCGGAACTAAATCGAGGAAGACATACGTTCCGACTAGCGACTCGAGACCGCGCGCGTAGGTGGAGTAGGTGTGGAAGATCTCTCCCGTTTCGTCCTTATAGAACACACTCAAGCCGGGCGCGTCCTCCAGGCCAAAGCGCATTTTGTGGTAGTTGTAAGTGACCTCGCCCGTCAGCTCCTCCTTCGTGAAGTGCACGCCGTAATCGCGCTGGAAGCCGGTGGCGAATGCCGAGACCCAGTGGAAGCGCCAGCCCATCCGTTTTTGAAATGCCTCGATTTGCGGCAGGGGTGCACGCGAGACAGCGGCGAGCCTCACATCGCGATGCGCCAAGTGAATCTGCGTGGCATCGAAATGGTCGGCCAGGAAGGAACAGGCCTTGCATCCTTCTTCCCAGTTGGGCCCGAGCATGAAGTGATAGATGATCAGTTGGCTGTGACCGGCGAAGAGATCGGCGAGCGTCTCGGGGCCGTTCGGGCCTTCGAAAATATAGTTCTGTTCGACGCGCTCCCAGGGCAGTTCGCGGCGCTGCCGGCTCAGTTCATCCCTTCTACGAGTGAATTCCTTTTCAGCGGTCACGTGCGCAACGCGCGCTTTCAGCCATTCACGTCTCGAAACAACTTTGTGTTGAGTTTGTGTTGCAGTCATCGGATATCCTTTCTATTGGTTAGGCACGGACACACATCTCCTTGCTGGTCCGTGCGGGGTTACCGGTTAGCCCTTTTTCGGGCGTTTCTTCGTTTTGTGCTCTGGGGATTTCGCTTCGGCGTCTTCTTTGATGCGCAGCAGGTGGCTCGCCCAGAGCTCTTCA
>Ga0308174_10000589_pt1 | contig 15686 bp, 16 predicted proteins | sample PhyPR2_FD_203894 | JGI IMG/M metagenome (GOLD analysis project Ga0308174, IMG submission 203894) | Soil microbial communities from UC Gill Tract Community Farm, Albany, California, United States - DLSLS.P.R2 | ecosystem: Environmental > Terrestrial > Soil > Agricultural land | place: USA...
GGAGACCGCGGCCCGCGAGGCGTCGCGCAAGTCCGAGGATCAGCTCGGCCGGCTCACCGCCGAGGCCCGCGCGCTCGCCCAGCTGGTGGCGCAGGCGCGCCGCGGCGGCTTTGCGCCGGCGATCGATGCGGTGGCCGCGGATCGAGGCTACGAGGCGGCGCTGGCGGCGGCGCTGGGCGACGACCTGGACGCCGCGCTCGACAGGGCGGCCCCGGCGTTCTGGGGCGGCCGCGAGGTCGCGCCGCCGGCCTGGCCCGCGGGTGTGCGGCCCTTGACGGAAGTGGTGAAGGCGCCGCCCGCCCTTGCCGCGCGCCTGGCGCACACCGCCCTGGTGGAGCGCGCCGAGGGCGACAAGCTGCAAGCCCGGTTGCCGACCGGCTGCCGGCTGGTTTCGAAGGAAGGCGACCTCTGGCGCTGGGACGGCTTCACCGCGCGCGCCGAGGCGCCGAAGCCCGCCGCGGTGCGCCTGGAGCAGAAGACCCGGCTGGCCGAGGTCGAGGCCGAGATCGAATCGCTGGAGCCGAAGGCGAAGGCCGCCCGCGAGTCGCTGGCCGCCGCCGCGGCCCGGGTCCGTTCCGCGGACGAGGCGCTGAAGGCCGCCCGGCGCGCGTCTCCGGCGCTGGAACAGGCGGCGCTCGCGGCGCGGACGGCGCTGGAGCGCTTCGAGCGGGAGAGCGCGCGCAAGGAAGCGCACGCCGCCTCGCTGGATGACCTGATCGGCCGCTTCGAGGCCGAGCTCGCCGAGGACGAGGCGGCGCTCGCGGCGGCGCAGGCCGAGGGGCCGGCGCCGGAGGGTTCAGACCTCCCCGAGCGGCTTGCCGCGGCCCGCGATGCGGCCGGACCTGCCCGCGAGGCCGCCGCCGCGGCCCGCGCGGCGCTCGACATCGAGCTGCGCGAGCGCAACGGCCGCGTCCAGCGGCTGGAGCAGCTCTCCCGCGAGCACGAGGACTGGGCGCGCCGCGCCGTCGCGGCCGGCAAGCGGATCGAGGCTCTCGCCCAGGCGCGGCGCAAGGCCGCTGCGGAGCTGGAGACGGCCTGGACCGCGCCCTCCACTCTGGAGAGCCGCCGCGCGAGCCTGCTCGACGAACTCTCGGTCGCCGAGGCCCGCCGCGCCGGGACCTCGGATGCGCTGGCCGCCGCCGAGAGCGAGCGGGCCGAGGCGGACCGGGCGCTCCGGGCCTGCGAGGCCGCCGCCTCGGAAGCCCGCGAGGTCCGCGCCGCCCTGACGGCGCACCGCGAGGCCGCCGAGACGCGGCTCGCCGAGGTCGCCCTGCAGATCCGCGAGGCGGTGCGGATGGAGCCCGAACAGCTCGGTCAAAGGCTCGCCGACGACGCGGTCGCGATCCCGCCCGATCCCGAAGGCGTCGAGGCGCACCTCTTCAACCTGGAGCGCCAGCGCGAGGCGATCGGGGCGGTGAACCTGCGCGCCGAGGAGGAGGTCCAGGAGCATGCGGGTCGGCTGGCCGCCATGCAGGCCGAGCGGGCGGACCTCGGCGGCGCGATCGCCCGGCTGCGCCAGGGCATCGAGCAGTTGAACGCCGAGGGCCGCGAACGCCTGATCGCCGCCTTCGACGGCGTCAACGCGCACTTCAGGAGCCTGTTCTCGGCGCTGTTCCAGGGCGGCCAGGCGGAGCTGCGGCTGGTGGAGTCCGACGACCCGCTGGAGGCCGGGCTGGAGATCTACGCCTGCCCGCCGGGCAAGCGGCTCGCCGCCATGAGCCTGATGAGCGGCGGCGAGCAGGCGCTGACCGCCATGGCGCTGATCTTCGGCGTGTTCCTGTCGCAGCCGGCGCCGATCTGCGTGCTCGACGAGGTGGACGCGCCGCTGGACGACGCCAATGTCGATCGGTTCTGCAACCTGCTGGACGAGATGCGGGCGCGCACGCAGACCCGGTTCGTGGTGATCACCCACAACCCGGTGACCATGGCGCGGATGGACCGCCTGTTCGGCGTGACCATGGCCGAGCGCGGCGTCTCGCAGCTGGTCTCGGTCGACCTCACCCAGGCCGAGGCCATGGCGGCGCAGTAGGCTGCGGTCTGCGCGTTCTGCCGCCGCAGAGAAAAAATGTAACGAATTCAGACAACTAATGTGCAGTCCGGCAGCCTTGACGCGCCGCAGCACGCTCTATAGGTTCCGCGCGACCTGAAGCCCCCGCCGTGGCGGCGACGTCGCGGTCTTTTGGCCTCCCGACGCATGCCCCAGCCGGACGAACCGCGCGAAGAGGCCCTGAAGAGCCTCGACGAACGGCTCGCCGCCTTCGAAGCCGAGCGCGCGCCGCCGAGCCGCGTCGCTTCGCAGCGCGCGATGGGCCAGGGTTACCGCTTCCTCGGTGAAGTGGTGGGCGGGGTGCTTGGCGGCCTGGGCTTCGGCAGGCTGTTCGATTGGCTCGCTCATACGGCGCCCTTCGGCCTGATCGGCGGTCTGCTGATCGGCGTGGGGGTCTCCACCTTGGTCGCCATCCGCGGCGCCGGGGCGTGGGCCAAGACGGAGTCGGAACGCGCCGGATCGCCGCCGAGCGCGCCCGACGACGAAGACGATTGAGACGGTAGGGAATAGATGGCCAAAGCGCCCCCGATCGCCCCGATGGAGCAGTTCCTGGTCCATCCCATCGTGAAGTTCGCGCCGATCCAGATCGGCGGCTTCACCTTGGACATGTCGATCACCAACGCGACGCTGGCGATGGGTTTCGCGGCGCTGGTGATCTGCGGCTTCCTGGCCGTCGCCGCCAGGCGCGAGATCGTGCCCGGGCGCCTGCAGTCGCTGGCCGAGAGCCTGTTCGACCTGATCGACGCCACCCTGGTCGGGCCGATCATGGGGCATGCGGGCCGCCCTTACGTGCCGTTCGTCTTCAGCATCTTCATGGTGGTGCTGGTGATGAACATGATGGGCCTGGTGCTGGCCTTCGGGAACCTGGCGCACCAGTCCTGGACCTTTACCGCCACGGCCCAGCTGGCGGTGACCGCCACCCTGGCCATCGTCACCTTCCTGACCGTCGTGGCCATCGGCTTCATCAAGAACGGCCTGGGCTTGTTCAGGCTTTTCACGCCGTCGGGCCTGCCTTGGTACATGCTGCTGATGGTGGCGCCGCTGGAGTTCCTGTCATTCATGATCCGGCCGGTGACGCTGGCCATGCGACTGTTCGGCAACATGATCGGCGGCCACGTGGTCATGTACATGTTCGCCAGCTTCATCGTGGGGCTGGGCGTGTTCGGGCTGCAGGGCGGCATCGCTTACCTCGCCTTCGCGGGCTCCGGCGTCTCGCTGGCGCTGGTGGTGGCGCTGACCGGCCTGGAGCTCATCGTCGCCTTCCTGCAGGCCTTCGTGTTCGCCGCGCTCGCCACCGTTTACCTCAACGACGTCGTGAACCTCGGTCACGGCCACTGATCAACAACCGACAATCTCCAAGGGGTTTGAAGACATGGACCACATCTCCGCCAAGTACATCGGCGCGGGTCTCGCCACGATGGGCCTGATCGGCGCCGGCGTCGGCCTCGGCGTGCTGTTCGGCAACTACCTGGCCTCGGCGATCCGCAACCCCTCGGCTGCGGCCAGCCAGCAACCGATGCTGTTCCTGGGGCTGGCGCTGACCGAGGCGCTCGGCATCTTCGCGCTCGTGATGGCCTTCATCATCCTGTTCGTGCCGATCAGCGGCTAAGGCGCCGATGCAGTCTTCCGCTCCAACCCCGACGGCGGGGGCCGCGGCTCCCGAGGGCGCCGCCGGCGGCCTGCCGCAGTTCGATCTCGCCACTTGGCCCGGCCAGGCGGCGTGGTTCCTGATCTTCTTCGTGATCATCCTGGTGCTGATGGCCCGCGTGTTCGTGCCGCGCATCGGCGGCGCGATCGCCGAGCGCGAGGGCAAGATCACCGGCGACGTGGCCGAGGCGCGACGCATGAAGGAGGAGGCCGACGCCCAGGCCGCCGCCGCGCAGGCGGAGATCGGCCAGGCGCGCGGCCAGGCGATGAAGCTCGCCTCCGAGGCGCGGGCCAAGGCCCAGGCCGAGATCTCGGCCAAGCTGGCCGCCGAGGAAGCCAAGCTCGCGCACACCGCCGCGGAGGCCGAGGCCCGGATCGCCGCGGCGCGCGAGGCGGCGATGGCCCACGTGAGCGATATCGCGGCCGACGCGGCCGCGGCCATCGTGCAGAAGCTGACCGGCCAGGCGCCCAGCCGCGCGGAGCTCGCCTCCGCCGGCGCGGCCTAGACGAAAGGAAGGCGCACCCGTGGACATCCTTCTCGACGCGCACTTCTGGGTCGGCGTCGCCCTGGTGATCTTCACCGGCATCCTGGTCTGGGCCGGCGTGCCCCGGCTGGCCCTGCGGCACCTCGATGCGCGCGCCGAGAAGGTCCGCGCCCAGCTCGACGAGGCGAACCGCCTGCGCGAGGAGGCCCAGGGGCTGCTGGCGGACATCAAGGCGCAGCGCGAGCAGACGGAGAAGCTCGCCGCCGAGGTGATGGCCAACGCCCAGGCGGAGGCCGAGCGGATGCAGGTCGAATCCCGCGCCAGGCTCGCCGACCAGATCGAGCGCCGCGGCCAGCTCGCCGAGCGCCGCATCGCCACGGCCGAGGCTCAGGCCGCCGCGGAGGTGAAGGCCGCCGCCGCCGAGCTCGCCGCCCAGATGGCCGAGAAGGTGCTGAGCCAGCGGATCGCCGGCGTCAAGACCGACCCGCTGGTCGACCAGGCCATCGGCCAGCTCGGCGCCAAGCTGCAGTAACGGTCGCGCGGACCGCGGATCGGCGAACTCAGGCCGACGTCCGGGCGCGCACCTTGAAATAGCGCCGCACGCGCACGGCGAAGCGGAAACGCTTGGGCAGCATGAGGCGCTCGGAGCGCAGGTAGGCCTGCCAGAATACCTGCACCACTTCCGGCTCGCGCCGCAGAAGGCGGCGCACCGGGGCGACCATCCTGGGATGGCTGCGCTGGATCTGGACGAAGCGGCGACGGGCCTTGAAGGAGTTGCGCAGCACCAGCATCAGGCCGATGACCACGACCGCCATGCCCGGCAAGTGCAGCGGCAAGGGCAGGAACTCGATCCCCAGACCGACGAGGACCAGGATCGCGCCCAGGGCGAGCGACAGCCCACGACCGATCCGCGCGAGGGCTTCGCGGGCGAATTCGTCGGAGGCGCGATACACGCGCAGCGAGGGCATGGCGAAGGACACTGGGGCAACCTGGGAATGCGCTAAGGCGGCCCAAGGGGAGGTCGGACCGTCGCCGCGCCTGCAAGATATGCGAACGAGTCCGCGAACGGTAAAGGCGCCCGGCCGTTAATATTTTATCGGCTTTGTTTATTCCGCGGCCAATGGCGCCGGCGCCACAGTGCTGTCCCCCGGGCGCCACGTGAGCTTCGGCTTGCGGGCGGCGAGGGTCTCGTCCAGGCGGCGCATCGGGGCGAGGTAGGGCGCGCCCTTCAGCCGCTCGCGATCGGCGCCTTTGGCGGCCCGGGCGAGCGCCAGCATGGCGTCGCAGAAGCGGTCCAGCTCGCGCTTGGGCTCGGTCTCGGTGGGCTCGATCAGCATGGCCCCGTGCACCACCAGGGGGAAATACATGGTCATCGGATGGAAGCCCTCGTCGATCAGCGCCTTGGCGAGGTCGAGGGTGGTGATCCCGGCGCCTTCCAGCCAGCTGTCGTCGAACAGCGCCTCGTGCATGCAGGGGCCTTCGGGGAAGGCGGGCGTCATTTCGGCCGAGAGGCGGGCCTTGATGTAGTTGGCGTTGAGCACGGCGTCCTCCGCGACCTGACGCAGGCCGTCGGCGCCGTGGCTCAGCATGTAGGCGTAGGCGCGGACGAACATGCCCATCTGGCCCTGGAAGGCGCACATCCGGCCAAAGGCGCGGGCGGCTTCGCCGGCCGGCTCCTCGATCAGGCCGAAGCCGTCCGGGCCGGCCACCAGCCACGGGACGGGCGCGAAGGGCGCCAGCGCCTCCGAGAGCACCACCGGCCCCGCGCCCGGGCCGCCGCCGCCGTGCGGGGTCGAGAAGGTCTTGTGCAGGTTGATGTGCATGGCGTCGACGCCGAGGTCGCCGGGCCGCACCCTGCCGACGATGGCGTTGAAGTTGGCCCCGTCGCAATAGAAGTAGGCGCCCGCCTCGTGCGTGAGGCGGCTGATCTCGAGGATGTCCCGCTCGAAGAGGCCGCAGGTGTTCGGGTTGGTCACCATGATCGCCGCCACGTCCGGGCCGAGCTTGGCGGCGAGGTCGGCCAGGTCGACGCGGCCGTCGGCGGTCTGGGCGATCTCGGCGACCTGGTAGCCGACGAAGGCGGCGGTGGCCGGGTTGGTGCCGTGCGCCGAGGTGGGCGTCAGCACCGTGCGGCGATGGCCCTGGCCGGCGGCGTCGTGGGCGGCCTTGATGGCCAGCAGACCGCAGAGCTCACCATGCGCCCCGGCCTTGGGGGAGAGCGCCACGGCGGGCATGCCGGTCAGGGTCTTCAGCCAGTGGGCGAGCCGGTCCATCAGCGCCAGCGCGCCCTGCGCGGTGGACACCGGCTGCAGCGGGTGCAGGTCGGCGAAGCCCGCCAGGCGCGCGGCCTTCTCGTTGAGCCGCGGGTTGTGCTTCATAGTGCACGAGCCCAGCGGATAGAGCGCGAGATCGATGGCGTGGTTCTTCTGGCTGAGCCGCACGTAGTGGCGCAGCGCCTCGGGCTCGGAGAGGCCCGGCAGGCCGATCGGCTCGGCGCGGACGAGGTCGCCGAGGTCGGCGGCGTCGCGGTCGGGCGCCGGCAGGTCGACGCCGGTCTTCTCCCAGCCGCCGAGCTCGAAGATCAAGGGCTCGTCCTGCAAGAGGCCGCGCCCGCCGGTCAGCGAGGCATGGTTCTCGAGGTCGGCGGCGCGCGGCCGGCTGGGCCGGCCGATGTTCTGCATGGCCATCAGCGGGCGCCTCCGGAAAGGGTCTTCGAAAGCGAGGCCGCCAGCGCGGCGATGTCGTCGGAGGTGGTGGTCTCGGTGGCGGCCAGGAGCAGCACGTCGTCCATGCCGGCGTGCGGATCGAGCCGGGCGAACGGCACGCCGGCGATCACCCCGTCGGCGAGGCAGGCCTCCACCAAGGCGGCGGCGGAGACCGGCGTGCGGATGGCGATCTCGTTGAAGAACCGCGGCGTGAGCACCTCGACGCCGTTCACGGCGGCGACAGCCTCGCGCAGTTCCCGCGCCCGGCTGTGGTTGAGGGCGGCCAGCCGGCGCAGGCCCGTCTCGCCGAGCAGCGACAGGTGGATGGAGAAGGCGAGCGCGCAGAGGCCGGAGTTGGTGCAGATGTTGGAGGTCGCCTTCTCGCGGCGGATGTGCTGCTCGCGGGTGGACAGCGTCAGCACGAAGCCGCGGCGGCCCTCGGCGTCCACGGTCTCGCCGCACAGCCGGCCCGGCATCTGGCGGACGTGCTTCTCGCGACAGGCGAAGAGGCCGACGTAGGGGCCGCCGTAGGTCAGCGGATTGCCGATCGATTGGCCCTCGGCGACGGCGATGTCGGCGCCCATCTCGCCGGGCGACTTGAGCAGGCCGAACGACACCGCCTCGGTGGTCACCACGATCATGAGCGCGCCGGCGGCATGCGCCGCCTGGGCGATCTTCGTCACGTCGCTCGCCACGCCGAACACGTTGGGAGTCTGGACGACGACGCAGGCGGTCGCCTGGTCGATGGCCTCGATCACCGCGGCCTCGGCGTCGATCGCGGCCGGCAGCCGGACGATCTCCATGCCCTCGGCATGGGCGATGGTCTGGGTGGCGGCCGCGTACTGCGGGTGGACCCCGCCGCTGAGCACCGCCTTCTCGCGGCGGGTGACCCGCTGGGCCATCATCACCGCCTCGGCGCAGGCCGTGGAGCCGTCGTACATCGAGGCGTTGGCGACCTCCAGGCCGGTCAGCGCGGCGACCTGGGTCTGGAACTCGAACAGCACCTGCAGCGTGCCCTGGGCGATCTCCGGCTGGTAGGGGGTGTAGGAGGTCAGGAACTCCGAGCGCTGGATCAGGTGGTCGACGCTGGCCGGCACGTGGTGGCGGTAGGCGCCCGCGCCGCAGAAGAACGGCCCCGCGCCGGCCGGGCGGTTCATCGCCGCGAGCCCGGCAAGCTCGCGCTCCACCTCCAGCTCGCCGGCGTGCCGCGGCAGGTCGAACAGCGCGGCCTTGCGCGCCGTCTCCGGCACGTCGCGGAACAGCGCCTCGACGTCGGGCGCGCCGACTGCCGCAAGCATCTCCGCGCGGTCGGCAGGGGTGAGGGGGAGGTATCTCATGCGATCTTCACTTCTCCCGCTCGTCCCCGCGAAGGCGGGGATCCAAGCGGCGATTCAGCTTGGGTTCCCGCCTGCGCGGGAATGAGCGGTGGAGTCAAAGCGTCTGCAGGTAGGCTTCGTAGGCGGGGCGGTCCATGAGGGCCTCGAGGTCGGCGGGATTGGCGAGCCTCAGCTTGGCGAACCAGCCGGCCGCCTCGGGGGCGGCGTTGACGGTCTCGGGCGCGTCGGCCAGGGCTTCGTTGGCCTCGACCACCTCGCCGGCGACCGGGGCGTAGACGTCCGATGCGGCCTTGACGCTCTCCACGACGGCCAGGTTGTCGCCGGCCTTGACCGCCTTGCCGACCTCAGGGGTCTCGACGAACACCACATCGCCCAGCTGCTCGGCGGCGTAGGCGGTGATGCCGATCACCGCGACCTCGCCCTCCAGCTCGACCCACTCGTGATCCTTGGTGAAGCGCATGGGCAAGTTCCTCAATTCTCCTCCGCTCGTTCCCGCGAAAGCGGGAATCCAAGCGGCGATTCAGCTTGGGTCCCCGCCTTCGCGGGGATGAGCGGGGTCATAATGTCCTCACGTAGCGGTGGGGGACGAAGGGGAGGGGGGCGACTTCGGCCGCCTGGGGCTTGCCGCGGACGACGACCTTCAGCCTCGTTCCGGGGTCGGTGAAGAGCGGCGGGACGAAGGCGAGCGCGATGCCTTGCCGCAGCGACGGCGAGAAACCGCCGGAAGTGACGACGCCGATCGGCCGGCCCGCCTCGTCGGCGACCTCGGCGCCCTCGCGGGCCGGTGCGCCTTCCAGCACCTTCAGGCCGACCCGGAAGCGCGCGCAGCCGTGGGCGAACTCGCCGAGGATCCGCTCGGCGCCCGGGAAGTCGGCGCGCCGGCGGCGCGGCTTGCTGACCGCGAAGGCGAGCCCCGCCTCGACGGGGGAGACGGTCTCGTCGAGGTCGTGGCCGTAGAGCGGCAGGCCAGCCTCCAGGCGCAGCGAATCGCGGGCGCCGAGGCCGACGGGCCTGACCCGCTCGTCGGCCATAAGGGTGTTCCACACGTGGACCGCCGCCTCGGCCGGGACGGAGAGCTCGTAGCCGTCCTCGCCGGTGTAGCCGGAGCGCGAGACGATGGCCTCGGTCCCGAACGCCTCGATGCCGCGGATGTCCATGAACACCATCGCCGCGGCCTGCGGCGCGTGGCGGGCGAGGACGGCGGCGGCCTTCGGGCCCTGCAGCGCGATCAGCGCCCGGTCCTCCAGCCGCTCGATGGCGGCGCGGCCGGCCAGCGCCTCGCCCATGACCCGGAAGTCATTGTCCTTGCAGGCGCCGTTGACCACGAGGAACAGGCCCTCGTCGTCGGGGCGGCCGGCCATCAGGTCGTCGACGATGCCGCCCTGGCGGTTCAGCAGCAGCGAGTACTTCTGCCTGCCGGGCTCGAGCCCCTGGAAGTCGCCGGGCGTCAGCGCCTCGAAGGCGGCCAGGACATCAGGGCCGGTGAGCCGCGCCTGGCCCATGTGGGAGACGTCGAAAGCGCCGGCGTGCTCGCGGGTCCACAAGTGCTCCCTGAGCACGCCGCCCTGCTCCCCGGCGTACTGCACGGGCATGGTGTAGCCGGCGAACGGGACCATCCTCGCGCCCAGGGCGAGGTGCGCTTCGGTGAGCGGGGTGGTCCTGAGCACGGTCTCGGCGGGGATGTCGGGCACGACGGGCTCGGACTTGCGGGGCTGAGACGGCGAGCGGCGACGGGAGATCCCCCGCCGCCGGATCGCGCCCCCGCTGTCCTTGGGCCTGAGAGATTTCGGACCGCCCGATCGGGTGGACGGCCCCCTGCTCCTTCGGCGGCCAGCCTTCGCCCTGCGGCTACGGCGAGCGCTTTCCAGCGTTCCTCGGCCCTCGCGGTCCTTTTGCCTGAGCGTTTCCGGGGCGGTTGCGCCTTCGGCTCCGGGGCCCGACCTCGAGCCCCGACCTCTCCCGCGAGAGACGGCGGAAGGTGGCGGAGGGCTCGGCGCGAGTCAACTGCGCGCACGGGCGCGGGGAAGCCAGGAACCGCGGAAATCGCAGAAGGCGCGAAAGGCTGGCGTTTCCGCGTTTTCTGCGTCTTCCGCGGCTGAACAGGAGCGCGCTGGGCGCGGACCCGCGAGCAGGGGACTAGGGATTTTCGAAGGTCCTCGGCGCGAACCGTCCGGCGCAGTAAATCAGGCCCCGGACGGGCTCCTGCGGCCCGTGGCCCTGTGACTCGGCCTTGGCCTTGGCCGCCGCGCATTCGCTTATGTGATCGATCGCAATCGAGGCGAGCTCGTATGCATAGGCGAAGGCAGGGCTGTCGGGATCGGCGGTGCATTCCGACAGGTCCTGACGCCAGCTCCTCTTGGCCTCCGCGCCCTCCACCGTGACCGACCAGCCGTGGCAGCCCAACGGCGGGAGCCCCGGCCCCTCCCACGTTCGCGCCGCGACCGGCCTACGCGCGTCTTCGTCGTGGGCCGTTAGGCGTGTCCAGCTCTCCGGCGGCAGGCGGGCGCTGAACACACGAGCTGGCCGGTTGATGCTCAGTCTGATCCACACAGCGCCGTCGCGCGTACGCTCGAGGGCTACGGCCGGTATCCGGAACGCGAGCCGGCCGTCTTGGAACGTCGCCCGACGTACTTCGCGTCCCTGCTCCGCCGCCTTCTCGATCGGCGACCATCCCGCCTCGGTCAGCCGGACGCACTCGAACTTGCGCTTGTAGAGGTCCGACCAGCGTCGGACCGCTTCCTTGTCCTTCTCGTCCGGCCAGGCCGCGGTCTGCGCAATGAGTTGGGCGCACTCCGCCGGAGGTCGGTCGATCTGCATCTATTGTCGTTTAGCGCCTCGACCCAATTCTGCAATTGGATCGATCCGTTTCGCTCCGCACCCGGAAGCGCAGAAGGCGCGGAAGGCTGGCGTTTCCGCGTTTTCTGCGTCTTCCGCGGTTGAACCGGAGCCCGCTGCGCGCGGCGTCAGACTGGTTCGGCAAGCCCGGGCATGACGCTCAACATGGGGCGCAAGCGCGACGCGGGCCCGCCGCGGTCCGCTCAGGCCGCCGGGAGAAGGCGGCTCGGGGCGGTTTCGACGATCGCCTGGGCGGCGGTCCAGGAATGCGGCTGGCCGCAGGCGCTGCATCGGAAGGCGTGGGGCAGGGTCATGGCCGCGAGCTTCAGCTCCGGCGTCCGCTGGCCGGTGGAGACAAGCGCGCCGGTGTTCGGGCAGGTGGTGAGGATGCGGGGCATGCTCCCCTAACACTGCGGCCGCGCTTAGGTTGCCTCGCGGCGCCGCAAGGTCGCGCGCGGCCGGCGCCTCAGGACTGCTTCTGCAGCCTCCGCGGATGGCTCGCGCCGTCGTGATCGGGGCCTTCGATCAGCTCGCGGAAGCGGCGGTTCGTGGCGTAGCACTCGCAGCTCTTCGCCAGCAGGCCCTCGCGGTCGGCGATGCGGATCGCGCCGCGGCTGTAGCCGATCAGCCCCTCGCCCTTCAGCTCCGCGGCGATCAGGGACACGGTCGAGCGCCGGACGCCCAGCATGGCGCTGAGGAACTCCTGGGTCAGGCGGAACTCGTCGCGGCCGGTGCGCTCCTGGCACTCCAGGAGCCACCAGGCGAGGCGCTGCTGGGCCGGATGGTGGGCGATGCAGGCGATGGTCTGGCGGGCCTCGGCGAGGGTCAGCTCGACGTGGGCGGCGATCGTGCGGCGCAGCGACGGGCTCGCGTCATAGGCCGCCAGGTAGGCGCGGGCCGGCGCGCGCTGGCCGACCAGGTCGACCTGCACGACCGCCTTGGAGAAGATGATCCCGGCGCCGGCCGCCTCCAGGAAGCCGATGCCGCCCTCGCGGCCGACCACGGCCGATTCCACCTGGTCGCCGGAAACCATGACGGAGATCAGCGAGACCAGGCCCGCTTCCGGGAAGTAGACCCAGTCGACGGTATCCTCGGGCTCGTAGAGGACCTCTCCGGGGCGCAGGCCCACGGGCTCGAGGTGGCGATGCAGCGCCTCGTAGTCCGTGGGCTTCAGGGACCTGAGAAGGGCGTTCTGGGAGATCATGTCCAGATGCTCCCGGCTGAACAGGCTCCGCAGGGTAATCCTGCCGCCGGGAGATGCAAATCATGTGATGGACGGGCGGTAGGCGCCCGCTCAGGGGAACAGGGCCAAGAGGGCGCGGGGGCCGGCGTTGGCGACGGCGAGCGCCCGCACGGCGAGCGCCTGGCGCGTCTGCAGGGCGGTGAGGCGGGCGGCCTCGGCGCCGAGGTCGTCGTCGAGGAGGTTTCCGACCGAGCTCTTCAGGCCGTCCTGAGCCTTGCCGACCAGGCCTGCCTGGCGGTCGACCATGGCCGCCTCGGCGCCGAACCCCGCCAGCGCCTGGCCGACATTGGCGATCGAGGCGTCGAGGTGGGCGAGCGCGGCCGCGGCGCCGGCCGCGGAGGCCAGCGTGTCGGCCGCCGCGACGGTGACGATCGGCCCGCCCAGCGCCAGCGAGCGCGCGCTGATGGTGAGCGTATCGGCCGCCGCGCTGAAGGTGGTGGTGGTGGTCGTCGTCGTGGTCCCGCCGGCGCCCGCGCCCGCGCCGCCGGCGCCGCCCGCGTGGCCATGCACGGCGCCCTGGCCGCCGGCGTTCCCCCCGGCGTTGCTGTTGGGCGGCGGCCCGCCGGGCGCGGTGGTCGTGGTGGCGGTCAGGCTCTCGTACCAGGCCAGCGGATGGAGGTCGGCGGCGCCCGCCTGGATCAGGCCCGTGCCGTCGAACTGGGCCGAGGCGACGGCGCCGGCGATCTGCGAGCGGAGCTTGGCGAACTCCTGGTCGAGGGCCGCGCGGCTGTCGGCGGAGAGCGTGGGGTCGAGGCTGGCGATCGCCTTGGCGCGCATCTGGGTGAGCAGCTCGGAGACCAGCCCGCCCGAACTCAGGGTGACGTCCAGCACCGAGCGGGCGCGGGCCAGCGACTGGCCGACGGTGTCGAGCGCCGAGGCGTTGGAGAGCTCAGTCTGCGCGATGGCCCAGACCGCGCCGTTGTCCTTGGGCCCCTGGATGCGCAGGCCGCTCGCCAGGCGCAGTTGCGCCTGGCCCATCAGGGCCGCGACGTCGCCGAGCGCGCCGACCGCCGAGAGGGCGCCGGCGTTGGTGTTCAGGCTCCCTATCATCGTCCGGACCGCCCCGCGCGCGCGGGCCTTTGCGCCTCCTCCGGCTCGCCAGTTGCATCGCCCGGCGATGTTCCGCCAGCCTGAGGGCTATAGCGCGCAATGGTGAGTCCTTCGTTTGCGCGCGCTGCGCGGCGGAACGCGCAGGCGATGCGGCGCGCGGGCGCGCGGCGGCGCCAGGCCCCGGAAGGCCTCAGCGCGGCGGAAGGACCTGCGGCCGGCTCGTGGTCAATATTCGCAAAAGGCAGCCGTCACTCTATACCTCACGTAACTGGGATGTCCGCTCGCAGACATTCAATGTACGCTATCGGACAGTTCGCATTTTGAGCATAATGAATCGTCATGAACGTACAATTGGACTATGGAGGGGACATCGTCGGCACGACACGGGGCGCCGGCGGCTGGGAGACGCGCTGCGCTCCCGCTCAGATCAGTGGGAAGCGTCTGTCTCGAGCCTTGCAATCCGAAATGCGGAACCGGCTGCTGCGGGCCTTGCCTGCGGCCGACTTCGACCGTCTGGCGGGTGGGATCGAGGCCGTGGAGCTGCCCGTCCGGACGGTGATCCAGCCGGTCGATACGCCGTTCGAGTTCGTCACCTTCCCCGGAAGCGGCATCGCCTCGATCGTCGCGGTCACCAGCGACGACCGGCGCCTGGAGGTGGGCCTCTATGGCCGCGACGGCATGTCGGGGCAGCTCCTGATGCTGGGCGGCGACCGCTCGCCCCACGAGCACTTCATGCAGGTCGCCGGGGCCGGCCACCGCGTCCGCGCCCGCGAACTGGAGGCGGTGGTGGAGGAGAGCCGCGCGGCGCGGCTGCTGCTGCTGCGCTACGTGCTGAGCTTCACCTTGCAGGTGGCCGGCACGGCGCTCTCCAACGGCGCCTACACCGTCGAGGAGCGGCTGGCCCGCTGGCTCTTGATGTCCGACGACCGCCTGGACGGCGAGGAGATGGCGCTCACCCACGAATTCCTGGCGCTGATGCTGGGCGTCCGCCGGTCCAGCGTGACCGTGGCCCTGCAGGTGTTCGAAGGCGCCAAGCTGATCCGCGCGCGGCGCGGCCATGTGCGCCTGCTCGATCGGGCGAAGCTGGCCGAGATCGCCGGCGACAGCTACGGCGGACCGGAGGCCGAGCACCAGCGGCTGCTGGGCACGCCGATCTGATCTGTGCGGTTTCGGACAATCGGCGTTGCGCGCCGCCGACGCGAGGAATAGAATAACAAAATCGCCAGCTTAGCCTTGGGCCTGCGGCGGCGAACGAGAGACAGCTTGCGCTCCCGGGCCAATACGGAGCGCGTGCATGCCCCGCTACTTCTTCAATGTGCTGGACGGCCGCTCGATGCCGGACCTGGACGGGGTGGTGCTGAGCGACGCGGCCTCCGCCCGGCGCGAGGCGGTCCGGCTCTGCGCCGGCATCCTCAACGACGCGCCCGACGAACTGGGCGAGGTCTGGCGCATGGAGGTGCTCGACGAGGCCGACACCCTGATGTTCACCCTGAACTTCAGCCTGCGGCCGGGCGGCAGGCTCTGAGGCCCGGCGCGGGCGTCACATCCGCTCCGGCGCCGCGATGCCGAGGAGATCGAGCGCGAGCTCCAGCTGCGCCAGCATCGCCCGGGCGAGCGTGAGGCGCGAGGCGCGGACCGCGGGCGCGGCCTGCAGGATCGGGCAGGCGGCGTAGAATCTCGAGAACGCCTGGGCGAGCCGGTAGGCGTGCTCGGCGATCGCGTTGGGCGCATAGCGCTCGTAGGCCTCGGCCAGCGCGGTCTCGAAGGCGTCGAGCGCCAGCACGAGCTCGCGCTCGGCGGGCTCGGCCACGATCACCGGGCCGGCGTGGGCGCCCTCCTCGGCGGCCTTGCGCAGCAGCGACTTCACCCGCACCGCCTGGTAGAGCAGGTAGGGGCCGGTCCTGCCCTCGAAGGCCGTGAAGCGGTCGAGGTCGAAGACGTAGGCGGTGCCGCGGAAGGCCTGCAGGTCGGCGAACTTCAGGGCGGCGACCGCGACCTTGCCGGCGATGTCCTCGAACTCGGCCTCGGGAAGGTCTTCGCCCAGCCCCGCCTCGTGCAGCCGCTCGCGCGCCTTGGCGCGGGTCATGCCGATCAGGTCGGCCAGCTTGAGGACGCCGCCTTCGCGGGTCTTGAAGGGCTTGCCGTCGGTTCCGTTCATGGTGCCGAAGCCCACGTGCACGAGCTGTCCCGGGCGCACGTAGCCGGCGAGCTCGGCGGCGCGGAAGACGATCTCGAAGTGGTCGGCCTGGCGCTGGTCGACGCAGTAGACGACGAGGTCGGGATGCAGGCTCCGCTCGCGGTCGAGGATGGTGGCGAGGTCGGTCGTGCCGTACATCG
>Ga0308174_10000590_pt1 | contig 15680 bp, 14 predicted proteins | sample PhyPR2_FD_203894 | JGI IMG/M metagenome (GOLD analysis project Ga0308174, IMG submission 203894) | Soil microbial communities from UC Gill Tract Community Farm, Albany, California, United States - DLSLS.P.R2 | ecosystem: Environmental > Terrestrial > Soil > Agricultural land | place: USA...
GCTCAACGTGCCGGTGATGATGAACGTGCTGCTCGTCTGCTACTTCCTGCTCGTCGGCATCCTCGTCTACGTGATGCACCGCTGGGAGCGCGCGATCCGCGTGCCGGGGTTCGGCGTATGAGCGGGCGAGTGCAAGCGCGAGGCGACGCAACGGCGCGCGTGCTGCCGGTGCTGCTGCCGGCGGCTGGGCGACTCGCGCGCGCGGCGCTGCGCGAACGGGTGGCCGGACCCGCGCTGCGGCTTCGCGCATCGCACGGCGCGGCGCTCTTGGTCGCGTTCGTCCTGGCATGCGGCATCGCGCAGGCGCAAACGGCTGCCGGCAATCCGTCGATCATCGAGACCCTGTGGAAGTGGACGCCGCTTCTCGCCCGCGGCTTCGTGTTCAACCTCGCGATCAGCTTCCTTGCGATGGGCATCGGCACGCTCGTCGGCCTTTTCCTCGGATTTGCACAGATTTCACTATTGCCGCCGGTGAAAAGGGGCGCGTGGCTCGTCACGCATTTCTTCCGCAATGCGCCCTGGCTCGTGCTGCTGTTCTACTGCATGTTCCTGCTGCCGTTCCAGGTCACGTTGTTCGGCGTCACCATCCCGATCCCCGACTGGACGAAGGCGACACTCGGCCTCGCACTGCCGGTGATGGCCAACGTGTCGGAGATCGTGCGCGGCGCCATCCAGTCGATCCCGACCACCCAGTGGGAGGCGGCCGCGTCGCTCGCATTCAATCGCCGGCAGACCATGTGGATGATCATCTTCCCGCAATGCATCAAGCGGATGCTGCCGCCGTGGATGAATCTTTATGCGATCCTGACGATGGCGACCGTGCTCGCGTCGATCGTCGGCGTGAGCGAGATGATGACGCTGACGCAGCGTGCGCTGTCCGCCGAGAACCGGCCGGGACTGCTGCTTGCCTTCTACAGCTACGTGCTGCTGTGGTTCTTCGTGTACTGCTATCCGATCGCGCGCTGGACCGTGCGGCTGGAGGCGCGCTACGCGGTGAACCAATGAGCGCGCTGCAGAGCCGCCTCAAAGCGCGAATTCCGCGCCCTCGGGGGGCAGCGACGCGGCGAAGCCGCGAGCGTGGGGGAATCATGCAAGCGGGAAGACGTCTCGCCCCGGCGCTCTCCCCGCAGGAGGCGTGAGCGTGCCGAGCACAGCCGAGGCGGGTGACGGGCGGCCGATCGTCGACGTGCGCGACGTGCACCAGGCTTTCGGCAGCGTCGAGGTGCTGAAGGGCGTCACGTTCAGCGTCGCCAAGGGGGGTGTCGTCTGCATCATCGGTCCGTCGGGCTCGGGCAAGTCGACGCTCCTTCGTTGCATCAACGGACTCGTTCCGATCCAAAGCGGCACGATCCGCGTTGCCGATTTCGACGTGCACCGGCTCGTGACCGACAAGGAAAAGATCGCGCTCCGCAAGGAAGTGTCGATGGTCTTCCAGCAATACAACCTGTTCCCGCACAAGACGGCGCTGCAGAACGTGATGATGGCGCCGATCCATGTGCTGAACGAAAAGCCCGACGAGGTGCGCGAACGGGCGATCGCGCTCTTGACCAAGGTCGGCCTCGCCGCCAAGCGCGACGCCTATCCGGGAGAGCTTTCCGGCGGGCAGCAGCAGCGCGTGGCGATCGCGCGCTCGCTCGCGATGCGGCCCGAGGTGATGCTGTTCGACGAAGTGACGGCGGCGCTCGACCCGGAAACCGTCAAGGAAGTGCTGAACACGATCCGCGAGCTGGCGCGCGAAGGCATGACGTGCATCCTGGTGACGCACGAGATGCGCTTCGCGCGCGAGCTCGCCGACCAGGTGCTGTTCACCGACGGCGGCACGATCGTCGAGTCGGGCCCGCCTTCGGCACTCTTCGATCGCCCGCAGAAGGAGCGCACGCGTGCGTTCCTGTCGCAGATCCTGTGACGCGCTATTCGATCTTCTCGCTGGTCGGCAACGCGCTGACCGGTCACGTCAACTGGCCGCGCGCATGGCGCAGCCCCGAGCCGAAAAAGCACTACGATGTCGTGATCATCGGCGGAGGCGGGCATGGCCTCGCGACGGCGTATTACCTCGCACAGGAGCACGGCATTCGCAATGTCGCCGTGCTCGAGAAGGGCTGGCTCGGCGGCGGGAACACCGGGCGCAACACGACGATCGTGCGCTCGAACTATCACTTCGAGCCGAATGCGCATTTCTACGAGTTTTCGCTGAAGCTGTGGGAGCGCCTGTCGCAGACGCTCGATTTCAACGTGATGTACAGCGCGCGCGGCGTGCTGAATCTGGTGCATTCGCCGGCGGACATCGACGCCGCGATGCGGCGCGGCAACGCGATGCGCCTCAACGGCATCGACGCTGTCTTCCTGTCGCGCGACGAAATCGCTGCCCGGATTCCGAATCTCGACTGTTCGCCGAACGCGCGCTTTCCGATCCTCGGCGGCTTGCTGCAGCCGCGCGGAGGCACCGTGCGGCACGACGCGGTCGCATGGGGTTATGCGCGCGCCGCCGATTCGCTCGGCGTCGACATCCTCCAGCAGTGTGAAGTCACCGGGATGCACATCGAAAGCGGAACGGTCACCGGCGTACGCACGACCAGGGGCGACATCGGCGCCGCGAAAGTCGGCATCGCCGTCGCCGGCTATTCGAGCAAGGTGGCCGCGATGGCCGGCATCCGGCTGCCTATCGAATCGCACGTATTGCAGGCGATGGTCTCCGAACCGGTCAAGCCGGTGCTCGACACCGTCGTGACATCGGGTGCCGTGCATTTCTACGTGAGCCAATCGGACAAGGGCGAACTCGTCATGGGCGGCGATCTGGACTTCTACAACTCGTATGCGCAGCGCGGCAACCTGCCGCGGATCGAGGATGTCGTCAGCGCGTGCCTTGCGCTTTTTCCGAGCTTCGGACGGCTGCGCCTGATGCGCACCTGGGGCGGCATCATGGACATGACGATGGATGGCAGCCCGATCATCGGCAAGCTGCCGGTCAGGAATCTCTACATGACGGGCGGCTGGTGCTACGGCGGCTTCAAGGCGACGCCCGCATCCGGGTACGTGCATGCCTGGACGATCGCGCACGACGCCCCGCACCCGCTGAATGCCGCGTTCACGCTCGAGCGTTTCGCGGCAGGCCGCACGATCGACGAGAAGGGCGCCGGACCCTATCCATGGGCGCATTGACATCGGGGTCAGAGCTGTAATGTTCGGATCCTCCGCGAACATTGACATCGGGGTCAGAGCTGTAATGTTCGGATCCTCCCGACCATTACAGCTCTGACCCCGAAGTGATCGTCTGATGATGCTCATCCCTTGCCCGTGGTGCGGGCCGCGCAGCCAGATCGAGTTCACGTACGGCGGCGATGCGACGCTGCGCCGTCCCGCGCCCGATGCACCGGAGGCGGCGTGGGCCGACTACGTGTACCTGCGTGACAACCCGTGCGGTCCGATGGACGAGCTCTGGTATCACGGCGCGGGCTGCCGCAGCTGGTTCGTCGTTCGCCGCGATACGCGCACGCATGAGATTCTCGCGGCAGACGGCAGCGGCGGGGCCCGCCCGTGACGCAGCCGTGGCGACTCGCAGCCGGCGGTACTGCCATCGACCGCGCACGTCCGATTCGCTTCGACTACGACGCAACGCGCTACGAGGGCTACGCGGGCGATACGCTCGCGTCGGCGCTCCTTGCCAACGGTGTGCATCTCGTCGCCCGCAGCTTCAAGTATCACCGGCCGCGCGGCATCGTGAGCGCCGGCGCCGAGGAGCCCTCCGCGCTCGTGCAACTCGCGCAGGGCGCCCATACCGAACCCAATGCGCGCGCGACGACGGTGGAGCTGTACGACGGTCTCGTCGCGACCAGCCAGAACTGCTGGCCGTCGGTGCGTTTCGACGCAGGCGCCGTCGCGGATGCCCTGTCGCCGCTGCTGCCTGCCGGGTTCTATTACAAGACGTTCAAGTGGCCGCCGACGCCGCGTTGGTGGCTTCGTTACGAGCATTTCATTCGCCGCGCAGCAGGGATGGGGCGGGTGGCGCATGCGCCCGATCCCGATCGCTACGAGCATCAATACGCGCATTGCGATGTGCTCGTGATCGGCGGCGGGCTCGCGGGTCTCGCGTCCGCGCGGCGCGCGGCAGATGCCGGGGCGCGTGTCGTCGTGTGCCAGCAGTCGGCGCGATTCGGCGGTGCGGGCGTCGATACGGACACGCCGATCGGCGACCGGTCGGCGGGCTCCTGGGTGAACGACGCGCTCGCGGCGCTGGCAGGAAGCGGCGACGTGACCCTGCTTGCGCGCACGACGGCCTTCGGTTATTACGACGACAATCTGGTCGGCGCGCTCGAGCGCGTCACCGATCATCTGCACGACGCGCCGCCGGCACTGCCGCGACAACGGATGTGGCTGATCCGCGCGAAAGCGGTCGTGCTGGCGAGCGGCGCGATCGAGCGCGCGATCGCCTACGGCAACAACGATCTGCCCGGCACGCTGCTCGCCGGTGCCGCAGCGACGTACACGCGGCGTCACGGCGTGCGCCTCGGCACGCGGGCGGTGGTGTTCACGAACAACGACAGCGCCTATGCGTCGGCGCTCGCGCTGCACGAGGCGGGTGTGCACGTTGCGGCCATCGTCGATGCGCGCAGCGAAGCGGCACTGACCGGCGCAGGACCGGCGCGCGCGCGCGCCGCGGGCCTCGACCTGCGCGCCGCGTCGTTCATCGTGGGGGCGCACGGCCGCTTGCGTGTCTCGCGCGTCGACATCGCACCGCGCAACGGGGGCAAGGCCGCGTCGCTCGACTGCGATGTCGTCGCCGTGTCGGGCGGCTACAGTCCCACGGTGCACCTGTGTTCGCAGGCACGCGGCACGCTCGCGTACGACGCGGGCAGCGCGTGCTTCCTGCCGGCGGAATCGCCGATGGCGATCGTCCCGGCGGGTGCCGTGAACGGATACTGCAATCCGGCGCGCGCGATCGCCGACGCCGAAGCGGCGGCCGATGCGGCGCTCGCCCGTGCCGGTCTTGCCCCAGCGCGCGCATTGACGCCGATTCCGGCCTCGCAGCAAAGCGACGAGCGCCTGCGCGTGGAGCCGATCTGGTCGGTGCCGGCGGCGCGCGGCGCGAAATGTTTCGTCGACCTGCAGAACGATGTCACCGTCCGCGACATCGCCCTGGCGGGCCGCGAGGGCTACCAGGCGGTCGAGCATCTGAAGCGTTACACGACGCTCGGCATGGGCACCGACCAGGGCAAGACGAGCAACGTCGCCGGCCTCGCGCTGATGAGCGAGCAGCTCGGCGTGCCGATCCCGCAGGTTGGGACGACGACCTTTCGTCCACCCTATACGCCGGTCACGCTGGGCGCGCTGCCCGGAGCTGCGCGCGGTGGCCATGTCGAGCCGACGCGCCGCACGGCGATGCACGCGTGGCACGCGGAACGGGGTGCGCGCTTCGTCAATGCGGGGTTGTGGAAGCGTCCGCATTCGTACCCGCGAGCGGGTGAATCGGAGGACGACGCGGCAGCGCGCGAGGCGCGCAACGTGCGCGAGAACGTCGGCGTCGTCGACGTGTCCACTCTCGGCAAGATCGAACTTTCCGGCGGCGACGTCGCCGAGTTCCTGAACCGCGTCTACATCAACCGCTTCGACAATTTGCAGGTGGGCCGCTGCCGCTACGGCGTGATGCTGCGCGAAGACGGCATCGTCCGCGACGACGGCACCACGTCGCGGCTCGACGCCACGCATTACCTGATGACGACGACGACCGCCAATGCGGCCGCCATCATGCAGACGATCGAGCGCCTGCTGCAGATCGACTGGCCCGAGCTCGACGTCTACGCCACGTCGGTCACCGAGCAATGGGCGGCAGCGGCGCTCTCGGGCCCGAAGTCGCGGCAGGTGCTTGCGCCGCTCGTCGACATCGATGTCGGCAACGAAGCGTTTCCGTTTCTCGGCGTTGCACGCTGCAACCTGCACACGCCGGCGGGCAGCGTGCCCGCGCGCCTGTTCCGGATGAGCTACTCGGGCGAGCTCGCCTTCGAGATCCACGTTCCCGCCGATCGTGGACGCGACATGTGGGAGGCGACGCTCGATGCGGGCGAGGCGTGCGGCCTCATGGCGTACGGCACCGAAGCGATGAACACGCTGCGCGTCGAGAAGGGCCACGTCGTCGTCGGCGCGGAGATCGACGGCCGCACCACGGCCAACGATCTCGGCATGGCGAAGCTCGTCAATGCGAACAAGTGGTGCATCGGGAAGCCGCTGCTTTCGCGCACGGCGTTGAACGCCCCCGATCGCTGGCAGCTCGTGGGACTGCGCGCGCGAAGCGGCGAACGCATTCCGCGCGGCGCGAAAATCGTCGCCGATTCCGGCCGGGCGCTGCCCAATCCGATGCTCGGACATGTCACGTCGTGGTGCGACAGTCCGCACGCCGGCGCGTCGATTGCGCTCGCACTCGTCTCGGCCGGCCGCGAGCGTCACGGCGAGGCGCTGTGGGCCGTGTCACCGCTTGCCGATGCGAAGGTCGAAGTCACGGTCGCTGCGCCGGTATTCGTCGACCCCGACGGAGCGCGGCTTCGTGGTTGACCCCAACGATGCGCAGGGCATCGCCAACGGCCGCCGCGCGACGGAGCGCGACGATCGCGTGATGGACGTCACGCTCGCCGAGGTCGCACTGCCGCTCGCATGGAACCTGCGCGGCGATGCGTCCGATGCGTCCTTCGCCGCCGAAGCGAGGCGTTCAATCGGCCTGCCGTTGCCGATCGAGCCGATGACGAGCGTGCGCGACGATCGAGGCACGCTGCTGTGGCTGGCGCCCCGCTCGTGGCTGTTCGTCGGCAGTTCGTCGCCGATCGGCGGGGATTTCGATGCGGGGCGAAGGTCGATCAATGCGGCGCGGGGCGCACTCTTCGACGTGTCGGCGAGCTACGTCGCATGGGCGATTTGCGGGGTGCGCGCCGCGCGGGTGCTGAACCGCCTGTGCCCGCTCGACCTGCATGACAAATCGTTCTTGCCCGGCCGATGCGCGCAATCCCTGCTCGGGCACATCAACGCGCTCGTCCACCGGCCGGACGATTCGCCGACGTTCATCGTGCTGGTGGCGCGCAGCCTCGCGGCCGATGCGTGGCATGCGCTGTGCACCGCGTCGGACAGCGACGGTTATCGCGTCGAGGTATCGCGTCCTTTCGATGCGGTAGCGCGCTGAAACGGGGCGGGGGGCGATGCGACGCGTTCAGACGTGGAGTCGCGTGGCCAGTTCGACGAGGCTCGTGACCGCCAATTCGATGCCGGCACCCGGTGCGCCGTCGCCCCGTCCGGGACCGAATTCATCGGGGCGTGCGACGAACGCCGTGCGCAGGCCCGCGGCCGCCGCCGCCTCGAGGTCGGACGGGTGCGCCGCCACCATCATGGTTTCGTTCGGCAAGCAATCGAACGCCTGCGCGGCGGCGAGGTACACGACCCGCTTCGGCTTGTAGTCACGCGCGAACTCGGCACCGAGGATCGCATCCCAATGAAATCCGTTGCGCCGCGCGAGGTCGACCATCAGCGAGACGTTGCCGTTGGAGCACGGGGCCAGCAGGAAGTCGCGGCGAAGGCGGGCGAGCCCCGGCGCGGCGTCGCCCCAGGCATCGAGCCGATGCCAGGCGAGGTTCAATTGCGTGCGCGTGGCGTCGTCTAGGCCATCGAGACCGAAGCCGGGAAGAATGGCGTCGAGGTTGCGCCGATGCAGCTCATCGAGCTTGCAGAACGGCCGCCGGCCGGCGCGCACCTCGTCCATCGCCGGCTGATACTGCGCACGCCACGCATCGGCGAGCGCCGGCCAGTCGATGGCCACACCGCGCGGCGCGAGGATCGCCTGCGCCTCGCGGGCGATCGAGCCACGCCAGTCGACGAGCGTGCCGAACACGTCGAAGAGCAGGGCCTTGATGCCGTTCTTGCCCAGTTTTGCTGGCATCCGGTGATTGTGCCCCATCGGCGGCTCAGCAGCAGCCGGCGGGTGCCCGGGCTAGAATGGAGCGCCAGCGAACGGAGGTGCAACCGATGCGCGAAATCGTTCCCGATGTCTTCACCTGGTCGCGGTTCTCCGAGCCGCACGGCTACGACTTCAATGGCTACCTGATCGTTCACGCGGACGGTAACCTTTGCATCGACCCGGTGCTGCCCGACGATCCGGATCTCGACGCAATCGCTCGCCTCGGCGTCGCGAAAATCCTCCTCACCAATCGCAACCACTCGCGCGCTTCGAACACGATTCGCGAACGCACGCACGCCCCGATATGCATCCACCCCGACGATGCGCCGCACGCGCGCGGGCAGGGCACCTCGATCGATGCCGACCTTCGCGCCGGCGACCGGATCGGCCCGCTCGAGATCGTCGGTGCGGCGGGCAAGTCGCCCGGGGAAGTCGTGCTGCACTGGCCTTCGCGCCGGCTTCTTTTCGTCGGCGATGCCGTCGTCGGCAATCCGCCCGGGCGGTGCGCGTTGCTCCGCGAGAAGGTGATGGACGACCCGCAGCGGTTGCGCCGCAGCGTGCTTGCGCTCCTCGGACTCGATTTCGACGCGCTACTTTTCGGCGATGGCGTGCCGATACTGCACGACGCCAAGCCGCGCCTTACCGAGCTCGTGCAGACTTTCGGGCCGTAGCCCGGCACGGTTTCGAGTTCGATGCGCTGGCTGTTCGAGCCGCGGCTCACCAACGCGGCGTTCGGCGATCCGGGACTCTTCGTCGATTTCCGCGACGAACGGCGCGCACTGCTGTTCGACATCGGCGACATCGATGCGTTGCCGCCACGCAAGCTGATGCGGCTGTCGCACGTCTTCGTCACCCACGCGCACATGGATCATTTCGCCGGATTCGACCGGCTGCTTGCCGTCGTTCTCGGACGCAAGGCGAAGCTCGCGCTGTTCGGCGGGCCCGATTTCATCGCGCAGGTCGAGCACAAGCTGCGCGCCTATACCTGGAACGTCGTGTACCGGTACGACGAGCTCGTGCTCGACGTGTGCGAGCTTCGCCCGGATGGGCGCGGCGAGTGCGCGCGTTTCTCGACACGGACCAACTTCGTCCGCGAATCGACGACGTCGTTCGCGCTCGGGGACGACGTCGTTCACGATGAGGCCGCGTTCCGCGTGCGCGCCCGCTTCGTGGACCACGACGTGCCGTGCCTCGCCTACGCGATCGAGGAGAAGGCGCACGTCAACGTCGCCAGGGACCGGCTCGACGCACTGGGCGTGTCAAGCGGCGCGTGGCTGCGCGATCTAAAGCACGCCGTGCTGTCGGGTGCGCCCGATGCGACCGCCATCGACGTTCGGTGGCGCGATCGCGACGGCGATCATGCGAAGACGCGCACGGTCGCGGAACTGCGGCACCTGATTCTCGACGTGGTGCCCGGCCAGCGCATCGGTTACGCGACCGACCTTCGCTACACCGACGAGAACGTGTGCACGCTCGCGGAGCTCTTTGCCGCTGTCGACGTGCTGTTCATAGAATGCGTGTTCCTCGACGCCGATGCCGAGCACGGGGTGCGCAAGAATCACCTCACTGCGGCGCAGGCGGGGCGCATCGCGCGCGCTGCGCACGCGAAGCTGGTGCAGCCGTTCCATTTTTCGCCCCGCTACGAAGGCCGCGAGGCGGAGCTCGTCGCCGAGCTGCAGGCGGCGTGGTCGGGCGCGTAAGCGCGCGGCGACGCGTCGTACGCCACGCCGGCCATGCCATCATTGGCCGGCGCCGGCGGCGCGCGCACGAAGCAGGCTCGTCAGGTACAGGCCGGCAAGCACGGCGAGCCCGATGACGTCGCTGACGTAGCCGGGCTTGATCAGCAGCAGTGCCGCGACGACGAGGAGGCACCGTTCCCACCAGTTGCACGGGCTGCGCAAATATCCCATGAGCCCCGCGGCGAGGCAGATCACGCCAATGACCGCGGAGACGAGCGACGTGGCGATGGTGGTCCAGTCGCCGATCATCAGCAGCGACGGCTCGTACACGAACATGAAAGGCACGATGTACGCCGGCGCCGCGACGCGAACGGCCTCCAGGCCCGCCTTCCACAGATCGGTCTTCGCGAGGCCCGCGGCGGCGAACACGGCGAGCGCCACCGGCGGCGTGATGGCCGACAGGATGGCGAAATAGAACGCGAACATATGCGCCGCGGGCGTGATCGCCCCGAGCTTGATCACCGCGGGGACCAGCAGTGAAACCATGACGATGTACGAGGGCGTCGTTGGCATGCCCATGCCGAGAATGATGCCGGCGACCGCGGTGAGTGCGAGCGCCAGGATCAGCGAATCCTGCGACAGCACGACGACGAATTGCGTGAAGACGATGCCGAGCCCGGTGATCGTGACGACGCCGATGACGATGCCCGCGCACGCGCATGCCATGGCTACGGCCAGCGTGTTGCGGGCGCCATCGACGAGCGCACCGTAGACGCTGCGCCAGCCGATGTCCTTGCGCGTCAATCCGCGCAGCAGTGCCATCGGGATGCACGACAGCGCACCTGCAAGAGCGCAAAGGGGTGCCGAATAGCCGAACATCAGCCCGAAGAGCACGACGAAGATCGGCACGAACAGGTTGCCGCGCTCGGCGAGCACGCGGCCGAGCCGCGGCAACTGGCTGCGCGGCACACCGTGCAAGCCGTGGCGCAGCGCCTCGAAGTGCACGGCGAAGAAGACCGCGACGTAGTAGAGGATCGACGGAATCACCGCCCACAGCGCGACCTGCGCATACGGCACGGCGAGGAACTCGGCCATCACGAATGCGGCGGCGCCCATGATCGGCGGCATCAGCTGCCCGCCCGTCGACGCGACCGCTTCGACCGCGGCCGCGAACGGCGGCCGAAAGCCGGTTTTCTTCATCAGCGGAATCGTGATCGGGCCGTCGACCATCACGTTGGCCACCGCGCTGCCCGACACGGTGCCGAAGAGGCTCGACGAAATCACCGAGACCTTGCCGGGACCTCCTGCCGTATGTCCGGTGAGCGACAGCGCGAAATCCATGAAGAGCTGCCCGGTGCCGCTTTTCTCCATGAATGCCCCGAACAGCACGAACAGCATCACGTAGCTCGCCGAAACGCCGAGCGTCGAGCCGAAGATGCCTTCGGTCGACAGGTAAAGCTGCTCCAGCAGCACGGGCAGGCGAACGTGCGTGAAGCCGACCGCGTAGACCAGGAACGCGATCGCCGTGAGCGGTAGCGCGAGCCCGATCACGCGCCGCGTCGCTTCGAGGACGATGACGATGGACACCACGGCGAAGAAGGCGTCCGACGCCGTGAGATCGTCGATGTAGATGATGCGGTTGATGAAGTAATCGTAGTTGACGAAGATGTGCAGCACGAAACCGAAGCCGAGCGCGAGCAGCGCCATGTCGAACGCGCGCCACGCGGGCCGGCCCGGACGCGTCGGATACAGCAGGAAGACGAGCGTCAGCGCGAACAGGAGGTGCGTCCCGCGAAAGATGATGGCCTCGGGCGGACCGAAGGCGGCGACGTACATGTGGTAGAGCGACATCGCGATCGCGATGCCGTCGACGAGCGCGCGCAGCGCGCGGCTCGCTGGCGCGGTCGCCGGGACTTCGTCGGTGACGACGGCGGCGGAAGTCGCGGACACGCCTTTCACCCGCGCCGCGTTACATGGCGCCGACTTCCTTGTAGTACTTCGCGGCGCCCTTGTGGAACGGCACGCCGATGTCGACGGCCATGTCCTTCGCCGTGAGCCCGTGGATGGGCTTGACTACCGCGGCGAGGTCGTCGATGTGCGCGGCCATCGCCTTCGTCATCTCGTAAACCATCTTCTCCGGCAGGTCGCAGCGCGCGACGATGTGCGTCGAGTAGGCGATGGCGGCGATGTCGCGGTCCTGCTTCGGATACGTGCCGGCCTTGATGACGAGCTTCACGTAGCCGGGGTTCATCTTGTGCAACTCGCTCATCGTCTTGTCGTCGACGGGCACGAGGTCGATGTCGCGTGCGCTTGCGAGGTCCATCACCGCCGACGCCGGCGAGGTGGTGCCGAGCGTGAAGACCTGCGCGTGGCCGTCCTTCATCATGTCGACCGCATCCGTGTAGCCGGCCTGGAAGTTGGTCTTGGCCAGCGAGCCGTAGCTCATCCCGTTGATCTTCAGCACGAGGCCGGTGAGGATTTCGCCGGTGTTGCCCTTGGGCTGCGTCACGAGCGACTTGCCCTTCATGTCGGCGAACGACTTCACGTGCGCATCCTTGAGTGCTACGACCTGGAAGTACTGCGGATAGAGATTGGCGATCTGGCAGACATGCGCTGTCTTCGCCGGATAGGGTGCGCGGCCCTCGATGCCGTCGACGGTGGTCGCCGAATTGGCGAAGCCCACCTGCGCCTTGTTCTCCTCGACGCCGCGCACGTTCGCGATGCCGGCACCGGGCGTCTCCTGGATGGACAGCCCCGGGATCGCCTTTTCCCAGATGTTCTTCAGTGCACCACCCAGCGGAATCCACGATCCGCCTTGCGGGCCCGTCATGAACGTGATCTGTTCGGCGGTTGCCTGTGCCGCCATGCTGGCCGCGAAGGCGAAAACAAGGGCCGCGGCGATACGGTTGCGCGTCATGTGCACTCCTCCTGCGCGGTCGCCCGGCCGCCGGTAATGCGGCGGGTCTCGTCCGCGGTGGACGCATTCTGTCCGGGCGTCGCGAGACGGTCAAGCGATCGCATCCGGTTGCCGTCGACCGGCGCCGCGGACGCGTATGATAGTTTCGCAAGGTCGCACATGGGATCGCGACGCAAGCGAGCCGTCGTGCGGCACGGCACGCATCGATGGTCCGCCGCGCCGCGACGAAGGAAGCATCGCCGTGCCTTTGCGCATCGAAGACTACGCACTGATCGGCAACACGCGCACGGCGGCTCTCGTCGGCAAGGATGGCTCGATCGACTGGATGTGCGTGCCGCGCTTCGATTCCAACGCGTGCTTCGCTGCGCTGCTCGGCGAGCGCGGGAACGGGCACTGGCAGATCGGTCCGGCGCGCGGCGTGGCTGCCGTGCGGCGGGCATATCGTCCCGGCACGCTGATCCTCGAGACCGAATTCGAAACGGCTGACGGCAGCGTGCGCGTCATCGACTGCATGCCGGTATGGAACGAGCGTACCGACATCGTGCGCATCGTCGAGGGCCTGCGCGGACGCGTGCCGCTGCGCATGGATCTCATCATGCGCTTCGGTTACGGCGCGATCATGCCGTGGGTGCGCCGCGTGGACGGCGCGCTGCGCGCCACGTCGGGGCCCGATTCGCTCGAGCTGCGCACGCCGGTCCCGCTCGAGGGCCGCAACTTCACGACCGTCGCCGAGTTCGCCGTGGCGGAAGGCGAGCGCGTGCCGTTCGTGATGACGTGGTTTGCGTCACACGAACCGCGTCCGCTGCCGATCGACGCCGAAGCGGCGCTCGGCGCGACTGAAAGGTACTGGCGCGCATGGATCGAGCACTCGACGTACGACGGGCGCTGGGGCGATGCGGTGCGCTCGTCACTCGTCGTGCTGAAGGGATTGAGCTATGCGCCGACCGGCGGCATGGTCGCGGCGGTCACGACATCGCTTCCCGAAAAAATCGGCGGCGAGCGCAACTGGGATTACCGCTACTGCTGGGTGCGTGATGCGACGTTCACCCTTTATGCACTGCTGCTCGCGGGCTACCACGACGAGGCGCGCGCCTGGCGCGAGTGGCTGCTGCGTGCGGCCGCCGGGCATCCCGCCGAACTGCAGATCCTCTATGGCGTGGGCGGCGAGCGGCAGTTGACAGAAATGGTGCTGCCGTGGCTGCGCGGCTACGAAAATTCGGCGCCGGTTCGCGTGGGCAATGCCGCGGCGGTCCAATCGCAACTGGACATCTACGGCGAGCTGATGGACTCGCTGCACCTCGCGCGCGGCGCCGGTCTCGACACCGACACCGACACGTGGAAATTCGAGCGCACGCTCGTCAATTTCCTCGCGTCGAACTGGCAGCGGCCGGACAGCGGCATCTGGGAGATGCGTGGCGAGCCGCAGCAATTTACGCATTCGAAGGTGATGGCATGGGTGGCGATGGATCGGGCGGTCAAGGCGATCGAGAACAACGGCCTCGACGGACCGCTGGATCGCTGGCGTGACGTGCGCGAGGCCATCGCGCGCGACGTCTGCGAGCATGGCGTGGACAAGGCGCGCAACGTGTTCGTGCAGCGCTACGGCTCGACCGAGCTCGACGCGAGCCTGCTCATGATTCCGCTCGTCGGGTTCCTGCCTCCCGACGACCCGCGGGTCGTGGCGACGATCGAGGCCATCGAACGCGAGCTCGTCGTCGACGGGCTCGTGCTGCGCTACCGGACGGAGAAGAGCGTGGACGGCCTTCCGCCCGGCGAAGGCTTCTTCCTGCCGTGCTCGTTCTGGCTTGCCGACAATCTCGCCTTGTGCGGCCGCCATGCCGAGGCCGAGGCGTTGTTCGAGCGCCTGCTCGCGCTCCGCAACGACGTCGGATTGCTGTCCGAGGAGTACGACCTCAAAAACGGACGGGCGCTCGGCAACCTGCCGCAGGCACTAACGCACGTGGCGCTCATCAACACCGCACGCAATCTGTCGCAGCACGGCGGCCCGTCCGAGCATCGCAGCCGCGCGGGCGGCGGTAAGCCGCCCGGCGGCACGGTGCCCGCAACGCTGCCGAAGGCCGGCTAGCGGCTTCCGGCGCGGCTCGACCTCAGTGCGCGACGATCACCATCCACGCCACGCCGAAGCGATCGGCAAGCATGCCGAAGCTCGGCGAAAAGAACGTCTTCGTGAGCGGCATCTGCACCTTTCCGCCGTCGCTGAGCGCGCTGAAGAGACGTTCGGCTTCCGCTCCGGTCGCAGCGGTGATCGAAAGCGCGAAGCCGTCGAATTTCGGCTTGCCGCTGCAATGGCCGTCGGAGGCCATCACGATCGTGTCGCCGATGCGCAGTGACGCGTGCATCACCTTGTTTTCGGCGCCAGGCGGCACCATTCCGGGCTGCGGAGGCTCGGGGCTGTCCTTGTAGCGCATCAGCATCACCACCTCGGCGCCCAGCGTCTTGCGGTAGAACTCGATCGCTTCCTCGCAGCGGCCGTCGAAGAACAGGTATGGTTCGACTTTCATCAGGTCTCCTTTCACAAATGGGATTACGTCGTCGCCTGTGCGGCGACGCCCGGCGCGCCGAGCGCGACGCGCGCGTCGGGATCGGCGGCAATGGGGCGCACTTCGACCGATCCCGTGCGTGCGCCAGGAATTCGCGCAGCAACGAGGATCGCCTCGTTGAGGTCGCGCGCTTCGATGACATAGTAGCCGCCGACCTGCTCCTTCGTTTCCGCGAAGGGTCCGTCGGTCGTCGAGATCCTGCCGTCGCGCACGCGAACCGTGCAAGCCGTGGCGGCCGGAAGCAGGCGATTGCAGCCGATGAAGTGTCCGCTCCTGCGAATGCCTTCGGTGAACGCCGCGTATTCGCCGACGTGCCGCGCGGCTTCGGTGACCGGCATTTGCTCGAGCGTCCTTTCGGCGCAGATGAGGCAGAGGAATTTCATCGTGGCGTCCTTCAGGTTGGGTGTGCGAATTCGACGGGTCGCACTTCGACCGCGCCTCCCGCGGACAGTGTCGGAATGCGTCGCGCGATCGCAATCGCTTCGTCGAGATCCTTGCAGTCGATCAGGTGGTAGCCGCCGAGATGCTCCTTGGTCTCCGCGAACGGGCCGTCCGTGACCACCGGCTTGCCCGCTCGCTCGCGCAAAGTCGTC
>Ga0308174_10000591_pt1 | contig 15652 bp, 12 predicted proteins | sample PhyPR2_FD_203894 | JGI IMG/M metagenome (GOLD analysis project Ga0308174, IMG submission 203894) | Soil microbial communities from UC Gill Tract Community Farm, Albany, California, United States - DLSLS.P.R2 | ecosystem: Environmental > Terrestrial > Soil > Agricultural land | place: USA...
CAGTTCTACACCCGCGACCAGATCGACCAGCTGGCCAAGGTGGTCGACGAGCTGCAGATCGACGTGTTCGCCTTCGGCATCCTCACCGACTTCCGCACCGCGCTCTTCGAGGGCAGCGCCCGGCTCGTCGAGCTCGCCGACCGGATGAACGTCCTCCAGGTGGAGGCGCTGTGCTGGTGCGGCAAGCGGGCGACCCACAACGCCCGCACGGAGAACGGGGTGATGGTGGTCGAGGGCGACCAGATCGTCGTCGGCGACGTCGACCAGCCCGACGAGGTGCCGGCAGAAGTGGCCTACGAGGTGCTCTGCCGCCAGCACCACCGGCGGCGGCTCACGGCCGCCCGGGCCAAGGCGGTCAGCCTCGCGCCCGAGCCACTGCCGTTCGGGTAGGGACGGAGCCGCCCGGAGCCGGAGCTGCCGGGTCGAGCTCAGTCGACCAGCATCGGGATGAGCATCTCCTCGGGCGTCAGTGACCCGTGCAGGCCCACCAGCGAGGCCTCGTAGGGGAAGTCGGAGGTGGACAGGATGGCCGTGTCGCCACGCGTGGCAACCACAACGTCGCCCAGGCGCGGCAGTACCGAGGGGGTCACCGGCCCGAACCAGCCACGGCCGACCGCCACGTCGCGGGTCATCACCTCGGCCCGGTCGCCCAGCACCTCTGCCCAGGTCGCGACCACGTCGGCCACGGCCCCGCGGTGGCAGTACAGGTGGCGGAAGCGCGCCTCTCCCCCGATCAGCGCGACCCCGTCGCGCAGCTCGTGCCGGTCGTCGACGTCGATCCGGCTCTCCGGCGCGGAGTCGATCATGCCGTGGTCGGCCACGACGAGCAGCCGGGTGGACCGCGGCAGGGAGTCGCGCAGCTGCTCGGCCTCGGAGTCGATGATCGAGAGCTGCTGCAGCCACTGGCTCGACGCCACGCCGTACCGGTGGCCGGTCCAGTCGAGGTCGCCGTCGTACAGGTAGGTCAGCGAGGGCCCGTCGGACGAGGAGGCCACGGCGGCGGCGAGCCGCTCGCCCACCTTGTCCGCGCCCACGTAGTCGGCCCCCCGGTGGGCGGCGACCGTCAGCCCGCTGCCCACGAACTCACGCTTGTTGACCACCGTCACCGTCGCCCCGCAGGCACGCAGGCGGGAGAACGCCGTGGGGTGCGGCTGCCACTCCACCGGGTCGACGTCACGGTCCCACAGCAGCGCGTTGAGCAGCCGGCCGGTGCCCGGCACCCGCGAGGTGTAGCCCACCAGCCCGTGCGCCCCCGGCGTCAGGCCGGTGCCGAGCGAGGTCAGGCTGGTCGCGGTCGTCGACGGCACCCCCGCGGTGGCCGGGGCCTGGTCGGCCAGCAGGCTGGAGAGGTACGGCGCGGCGTGGGCGTAGCGCTCCAGCAGCCGGGCGCCGAGGCCGTCGACGAGGAACACGACGTACGACGCGGCCTCGGGCAGCAGCAGCCCGGAGGGACGCTCCTCCAGCGGCGTGCCGAGGGCGACGGCGACCGCCGGGACGACGTCGCCCAGGGACCGCTGGTGGTAGGCAGGCTCGACGAAGCCGTCGACCGGTGCCGCGCTCAAGCCCGGCACCGGTGCAGGGGTGAGCGCAGCGGCCGCGCGGGCGGGGTGCTCATGCCCCGTGGGTCCGGGCGGAGAGCGACTCCGCGAAGGACAGCAGCCCCGCGACGGCGTCGGTCCCATCGGCCGCGGCCGAGACGCGGAGCGAGAAGTCGTCGGAGGCCAGCACCCCGGTGTAGCCGTGGTCGGCCTCGCACTGGGGGTCGTTGCAGCCCGCCGGCTCGAGGTCGACGCGGCTGACCCCGCCCCAGCCGATGGTCATCACGGCCTCCGCGGGCGGCGTCGGGCCGGAGGTCGGGTTGGCGATCATCCGCGTCACGACCACCGACTTCACCGCATCCAGCCGCACCGCCTCGGTGGACGTGGAGGTGTACGGCTCGGGCAGCAGGTCGTCGCCGGTGTGCTCGTCGGTGTGCGCCAGGACCAGCCGGCTCGGGGTCAGCACCACGACGCTGAGGTGCCGGCGCACCTCGTCCCGCTCGAACGTCGGCTCGTGGTGGACGAAGAACGAGACGACCTGCTCGCCGGCGACGGCGGCCTCCACCCCGTCGGCCACGACCTCGGGGTAGTAGCCGGTGCGGTCGATGGCGTCCCTCAGCTCGAGGGTCCGGTCCCGGTCGTCGGTGGTCCTGCTGCGCATGCGTGCAGTCTGTCACGCGGCCCCGCCTCGCACCGGCACGGCTGGCACCACACCGTCGCGGGCTCAGCTCGGGATGGTGTCCCCGGGGTGTTCGGGCATCCGGCGCACGAACCAGTCCGACCTCGGGTCGGCGACCGGGTCGACGCGCGCGGCCGCGGTGAGCACGGTGGCCCCGTCGGCGCCGGCGAGCACCAGGGAGAGCTCGAGCGAGCTGACCTGTGGCAGGTCGTTCTGGAGCTGGGCGACGCGCCGGATCAGCCGCTCGACCTCGGCCACGTCCACGACCTCGCTGCCGCGGTAGCCGAAGAGCATCGGTGAGGACTTGATCTCGCGCACCATCGCGGCGGCGTCGCGCTCACCGAGCGGCGGGATCCGGTAGGCCTTGTCGGCGAGCAGCTCGATCAACGGCCCCGAGATCCCGAACGACACCACGGGCCCGAACAGCGGGTCCTCGATGCTGCGGATGGCGACCGGCACGCCCGGCGTGGAGTTCTTCTGCACCACGAAGCCGGCCTTCTCGGGCTCGGTGATCCGGGCGGTCAGCGACTCCCAGGCGTCCTGCATCTCCTCGGGGGTGTCGATGTTGCGCCACACGTGCGCCTGGTCCGGCCGCTCGCGCAGGTGGTCGGCGGTGGCCTTCAGCACGACGTCCCAGCCGAGGTCCTCCCCCGCCTTCTGGGCCTCCCCGTGGGTGGTCACCTCGCGGGTCTCCCACAGCTCGATGCCGTACGCCGCGAGCAGGGTCGTCAGGTCTGACTGCTCGAGCTCGGTGCCGTGCGGGTGCCGGCGCAGCAGGTCGTTGACCAGCCGCTTGGCCGCGGCCTGGTCCACCTCGTCGGGGCCGACCGGCGGGCCGTCCGGGGTGCGCAGCCACACGGCGTACTCCACGACCCGGGCGAGGGCGCGGACCGCGGCCTCCACGGCGGGGTACGACGGCACCGAGCCGCGACCGGCCGTCGACCCGGCCACGTCGGGGACGCGCAGCAGCTCCGGGACTCCCTCGGCCCCCAGGAACGACGAGACCAGCGGCTTGTCGGACTGCTCACCGACCGCGGCGAGCACGTTGGCCACGTCCTCGCCGGACACGTTGAGCGGCGGGATGTAGACGGCGACCACCGAGTCGACCTCGGGGTCGTCGATCGCGGCGTCGAGGGCGTCCTCGAAGTCCTCCGCGGTGGCGTCGGCGCCCAGCGCGACCGACTTGTTGACGACCAGTCCGACGGCGGCGGCCGCGTCGGCGGCCAGCAGCCCGAGCGCGTCGGAGTTCCCGACGATCGCGACCCGGCGCCCGCGCGGGAGCGGCTGGTGGGCCAGCAGCTGGGCGACGTCGAACATCTCCTCGAGCGTGTCCACCTGGATCACGCCGGCCTGGCGGAACATCGCGTCGACGGCCTGCGGGGGCGCTGCGATCTTGCGCACCGCGTGGCCCATGGGGACGCCTTGGGTGGTGCGGCCCGAGCGCACCGCGATGATCGGCTTGCGCAGCGAGACGCGGCGCGCGATCCGGGAGAACTTGCGCGGGTTTCCGATCGACTCCAGGTAGAGCAGGACGACCTCGGTGGAGTCGTCCTCCTCCCAGTACTGCAGCAGGTCGTTGCCGGACACGTCGGCACGGTTGCCCGCGCTGACGAACGTCGACAGGCCGAGCCCGCGGTTGTTGACCTTCTCCAGGATCGCCGAGCCCAGCGCGCCGGACTGGCAGAAGAAGCCGGCACGACCACGGGGCGGCATCAGGCCCGAGAGCGACGCGTTGAGCGAGACGGCCGGGTCGGTGTTGATGATGCCCAGGCAGTTGGGCCCGATCAGCCGCAGCCCGTAGGAGCGCGAGAGCCCCACGAGGCGGCGCTGGCGCTGTCGTCCCTCCTCACCGGTCTCGGCGAAGCCCGAGGAGATCACGACCAGGCCGTGGACGCCCTTGGCCGCGCAGTCGAGGACGACATCCTGGACCGCCTCGGCGGGCACGGCCACGATCGCGACGTCCACGTCGTCGGGGATGTCGCCCACCGTGGCGAACGCCGGCATCCCGGACACGGCCGCCGAGCTGGGGTTCACGACGTACACGCGGCCGGTGAAGTCGCCCATCACCAGGTTGCGCACCAGTGCCTGGCCGATCGTGTCCTGCCGGCGGCTGGCGCCGATCACGGCGACCGACCGCGGGTTGAAGAACTTCTCGATCGAGGCGGACTCGGCGCGGTGCTCGCGGCCGACCATCAGCCCGATCGCGGTGTCGGTCGGCTCGATCGGGAACTCGAGGGCCAGCACGCCGTCCTCGTACTCGCTGGCCACGCGGTAGCCCGCGTCCCGGAACGTCTGGATCATCCGGCTGTTGTCGGGCAGCACCTCGGCCACGAACCGCTCGACGCCACGCTCGCGGCCGGCCTGGGCCAGGTGCTCGAGCAGCAGTTGGGCGATGCCGCGGCCCTGGTGCTGGTCCTCGACGAGGAACGCGACCTCCGCCTCGCCGGGACGGATGACGTCGTACCTCCCGACGGCGATCATCTTCCCCGACAGGGTCAGCACGAAGGCGACCCGGTTGACGTGGTCGACCTGCGTGAAGCGGGCGACGTCGCGCGTGGAGAGCTGGGGCATCGGGGAGAAGAACCGGTAGTACTTCGACTGGTCGGAGACCCGCGCGTAGAACTCGACGAGCAGCTCGGCGTCCTCCGGGCCGATGGGCCGGATGTGCGCGGTCCGGCCGTCGCGCAGCAGCACGTCGGCCTCCCAGTGGCGGGGGGCGGCCGGTGCCTGGGTCTCCGCTGGGTCCTCGGTGCCGGTCACGAGGCGCAAATCTACAGTCCTCCCGGTGCCCTGAGGACCGCCAGCGCCCGATCGGACCTCTCGCGCCGCCTGAACCGGCGTGCCCCCGACGCGTCCGCGGGGGCCACCGGGGAGAATGCGGGCCATGGCACGGCCGAAGACGAAGCAGGACCTTCCCGACGACTTCGAGGAGCACATCCTCGACATCGATGTCGGCGACGAGATGCGCTCGTCGTTCCTGGAGTACGCCTACTCCGTCATCTACTCCCGGGCGCTGCCCGACGCGCGCGACGGCCTCAAGCCGGTGCAGCGCCGGATCCTCTACACGATGAACGACATGCGGCTCTTCCCCGACCGCGGTCACGTCAAGAGCGCCCGTGTCGTCGGTGAGGTCATGGGTCGGCTGCACCCGCACGGCGACAGCGCGATCTACGACGCCATGGTCCGGATGGCCCAGCCCTGGTCGATGCGGGTGCCGTTCATCGACGGCCACGGCAACTTCGGCTCGCCGGACGACTCCCCCGCCGCGATGCGCTACACCGAGGCCCGGATGGCTCCGGCCGCGGTGGCGATGACCGCCTCGATCGACGAGGACACCGTCGACTTCAAGCCGAACTACGACAGCCGCGAGTTCGAGCCCTCCGTGCTGCCTTCGGCGATCCCCAACCTGATCGTCAACGGAACCACCGGCATCGCGGTCGGCATGGCCACCAACATCGCGCCGCACAACCTCGTGGAGGTCGTGCAGGCGCTGCGGCACCTGATCAACCACCCGGGCACCGACCTCGACGGCCTGATGCGGTTCATCCCGGGACCGGACCTGCCCACCGGCGGCAAGATCGTCGGCCTAGAGGGGATCCGCGACGCCTACGAGACCGGGCGGGGCACGTTCCGGATGCGCGCGACCGCCCGCGTGGAGTCGGTCACGCCGCGCCGCAAGGGCATCGTCGTCACCGAGCTGCCCTACGGCGTCGGCACCGAGAAGGTCATCGAGCGGATCAAGGTGCTGGTCCAGGGCAAGAAGATCCAGGGCATCTCCGACATCAAGGACCTCACCGACCGCGAGAAGGGCCTGCGCCTGGTCATCGAGGTCAAGAACGGCTTCCACCCCGAGGCCCTGCTCGAGCAGCTCTACAAGCAGACGCCGATGGAGGACACCTTCGGCATCAACACCGTCGCCCTGGTCGACGGACAGCCCCGCACGCTCGGCCTCAAGGAGCTGCTGGAGGTCTTCCTCGGCCACCGGTACGACGTGGTGCGGCGCCGCTCGCAGTTCCGGCGCAACAAGAAGGCCGAGCGCCTGCACCTCGTGGACGGCCTGCTGATCGCCCTGCTCGACATCGACGAGGTCATCCAGGTCATCCGCACCAGCGACGACGCCGGCGCCGCCCGCGAGCGGCTGATGTCTGTGTTCGACCTCTCCCAGGCCCAGTCCGACTACATCCTCGAGATGCAGCTGCGCCGCCTCACCCGCTTCTCGCGCATCGAGCTGGAGAAGGAGCAGGAGGTCCTGGGCCGCGAGATCGAGGAGCTCGACGCGATCCTGGCCGACGAGAAGCTGCTGCGGAAGGTCGTCTCCGACGAACTGGCCGAGGTCGCCAAGACCTACGGCACCCCGCGGCGCACCGTGCTGCTGGAGTCCGCCGGCACCGCCGTCACCTCGGCCGCCGTACCCCTCGAGGTCGCCGACGACCCGTGCTTCGCCTTCCTGTCCTCGACCGGACTGCTGGCACGGTCGACGACCGACGAGCCGCTCGGCACGGGTGACGGACGCACCAACCACGACGTCGTGGTCTCCGCCGTACGCACCACCGCGCGCGGCGAGGTCGGCGTGGTCACCTCGCGCGGACGTCTGATCAAGCTCAGCGTCCTCGACCTGCCCGCGATCCCGGCGTCGGCCAACGACCCCAACCTGCAGGGCGGCGTGCCGCTCAGCGAGGTGCTGTCGCTGGAGAACGGCGAGCGGGCGCTGGCCCTCAGCGCGCTGCCGACCGAGGGTCCCGGAATGGCGCTCGGCACCCGCCAGGGCGTCGTCAAGCGCGTCAACCCCGACGTGCTCAACCGCGACGAGTGGGAGGTCGTCTCGCTCAGGGACGGTGACGAGGTGGTCGGCGCGCTCGACCTGGCCACCGGGCGGGAGACCCTCTGCTTCATCACCACCGACGCGCAGCTCCTGCACTTCGGTGCCGACGGGGTGCGTCCGCAGGGACGCTCGGGCGGCGGCATCGCCGGCGTCCGTCTCGCAGCCGGCCAGCAGGTCGCCTGGTTCGGGGCCGTCGACCCGGCCGGTTCCGTGGTCGTCACCGCCTCCGGCTCCTCCACCGCGCTGCCGGGCACCGAGCCGGGCTCGGTCAAGGTCACCCCGTTCTCCGAGTACCCCGCGAAGGGCCGGGCCACCGGCGGCGTGCGCTGCCACCGGTTCCTCAAGGGCGAGGACGCACTGGTCTTCGCCTGGGCCGGCACCGCACCCGCCCGCGCGGCGGCCACCAGCGGGGCACCCGTGGAGCTGCCCGAGGCCAACGGCCGCCGGGACGGCTCGGGCGTGCCGGGCACCCAGCCGATCGGCGCCTGCGCCGGCCCGGTCGCCGTACGGCTGGCCACCGACGGTGTGGAAGGCTGAGAGCATGCAGCTCCGTCGCCCCGCCGCGCTCGTGGTCGCCCTGATGACGACCGTGGCGCTGAGCGCGTGCAGCAACGCCAGCTCCTCGACCAGCTCGGACTCCAAGTCGCCACGGGAGGTGCTGGCGGCCGCGAAGAAGACCCTCGACGCGACCAGCGGGGTCGACCTCGCGCTGAGCACCGACAACCTGCCCTCCGGCGTCACGGGGGTGGAGAAGGCCGAGGGGGTCGCGACGCACGACCCGGCGTTCGACGGCAAGATCACCGTGGTGCTCTCGGGCCAGCCGTTCGAGGTGCCCGTCGTCTCGGTCGACGGCAAGGTGCACGTCCAGCTGCCCCTCACGCCCGGGTGGCAGGAGATCGACCCCGCGGACTACGGCGCACCCGACCCGGCCCAGCTGATGAGCCCCGACCAGGGGTTCTCCTCGCTGCTGACCGCCACCACCGGGGTCGAGAAGGGGGACAGCGTCCGGGGCGGGGCGGACAACAGCGAGGTGCTCACCGAGTACACCGGCAAGGTCGCCGGCGACGTGGTCAAGAACGTCATCCCGACCGCCTCGGGCGACTTCGACGCGACGTACACCGTCAGCGACAACGGCCAGCTGCGGAAGGCCGACCTGACCGGCGACTTCTACAAGAGCTCCGGATCGATGACCTACAGCGTCACCTTCGACAACTACGGCACCCACAAGACGATCACCGCCCCGTGACGCAGCCATGACCGGACGGCCGCGCCTGCTGCTGGGGCTCGCCGCCATTGCCGTCGCCTTCGCGGCCGCCGACACCTACGTCGTGGTGCTCGCGCTGCCCGACATGATGAACAGCGTCGGCATCCCGATCGACCAGCTCCAGCGGGCGGCGCCGATTGTCTCGGGCTTCCTGCTGGGGTACGTCGCGATGCTGCCCCTGATCGGGCGGATCGCGGACCTGCGCGGCCGGGTGCCGGTGCTCGTGGCGGCGCTGCTCCTCTTCGCGGTCGGCTCCCTGGTGACCACGCTCGCCTACGACATGCCCTCGCTGGTCGCCGGCCGCTTCCTGCAGGGGGTCGGCGGCGGCGGTCTGGTCCCCGCCACGCTGGCGCTGGTCGCCGACCTCTACCCCGCCGAACGACGCGGTGTGCCGCTCGGCATCGTCTCGGCCGTCCAGGAGCTCGGCAGCGTGCTCGGTCCGCTCTTCGGTGCCGTGGTGCTCGCGGTCGCCGACTGGCGGGCGATCTTCCTGGTCAACCTCGCCGTGGGGCTGGTCCTCGCCGCGGCCATCCGGAGCGTGCGGATCGGTCACCAACCGCGAGGATCCGGGCCCGGTGCAGGGGGCTTGCGACCGCTCGGCGGCCGTCGGGACGTCGTCGGCGCCCTGCTGCTGTTCCTCACGCTGGTCACCGGCGCTCTGGTGTTCGTGCGGCCGACGCCGATCATGCAGGACCTGACCTGGGGCCAGATCTTCATCCCCTTCGCCGGGGACGGCCGCTGGCTGACCCCGGTCGGCGTGGTGGCGATGGCCGCGGCGGCGCTCTTCCTGGTCCGCTGCGCCACGGCGGCCCGGCCGCTGGTGGACCTTCCCGCCTGGGTGCGCACCGCCCGGGAGGCCGACCTCGTCGGCGCCCTGTTCCTCGCCGTTGCGCTGGCCGGCGTGATCCTGGCGTTCGCCACCGCCGACCCCAAGGTCCAGGTCTTCTCCGACCAGGGCGCGTGGTATCTCCTCGGCTCCGCGCTCGCGACGCTCGCCTTCGTCCTGCACCTGCGGCGGGCCGAGGCGCCGCTGGTGCCGGCCGGCGCACTGCGGCGTACCCCCGCCTGGGGCGCGATGCTGGTCAGCTTCTTCGTGGGCGCCGCCCTGATCGCGGCCCTCATCGACATCCCTATCTTCGCGCGCACGACCGTCTACTCCGACTCGCAGCTGATGGCCGCGCTGGTGCTGGTCCGCTTCCTGGTGGCCCTGCCGGTCGGCGCGGTCCTGGGCGGCTACCTCACCCGCACCGTGAACGCCGGCGTCGTCACCGCGGCCGGCATGGCCCTCGCCGCGCTGGGGTTCGTCCTGATGAGCCGGTGGGGGCTGACCAGCCTCGACCACCTGTCGGTCAACGTCCCGCTGCTCCTCGGCGGACTCGGCTTCGGCCTCGCCCTCGCGCCGGTCAACGCGGCGGTCCTCGCCAGCACCGACGACCGGGTCCACGGGCTCGCCAGCGCCCTGGTGGTCGTGGCACGCATGGTCGGCATGCTGGTGGGGATCTCCGCGCTCACCACGATCGGCCTGCGCCGCTACTACGCCGAGCAGGCCGACCTGCCGTCCGCCCGCGAGGTCTGCGGCATCAGCACCCGGTGCGACAAGTTCACCAACCTGCTGCGGGTCGCGGGCATCTCGCAGGAGCACACGGTCTTCGCCGGGGCGGCCGTGTGCGCAGTGGTCGCCGCGGTGCTGGCGCTGGTGCTGTTCCGCGGCGCGGCCACCCGGGCCGTGGGCGCCCGTGAGATGCTGCGCGCGGCCGGCTGAGCCGTTCCGATAGCGTCGGGTCCGTGGATGACTTCGACGACCTGCTCACTGCCAACAAGGACTTCGCCGCCGACTTCGGCCTCGGTGGCTTCGACGGGGTCGCCCATGCGGGTGTGGCCATCGTGACCTGCATGGACTCCCGCATCGACCCGCTGCGCATGGTGGGACTGAGCGCCGGCGACGCGAAGATCTTTCGCAACCCCGGTGGCCGGGTGACCGACGCGGCGCTCGAGGCGCTGGTGCTGGGCGTCCACCTGCTCAACGTCTCCCGGATCATGGTCGTGCCGCACACCCGCTGCGCGATGGCCTCCAGCACCGAGGCCGAACTGCACGAGCGGGTCGGGAAGTCGGCGGGTCAGGACGTCTCCTGGCAGGCCTTCCACGTCGTCGAGGACCAGACCTCCGCCCTCGAGGAGGACGTCCGCCGGGTCCGCACCCACCCGCTCATCCCCGAGTCGGTGAACGTGGGTGGCTTCCTCTACGACGTCGACAGCGGACTGCTCGACCAGCGCTTCTAGCCGTCGCGCCAGGCCGACTCAGCCGGGCGCGACGAAGATGCAGAACCGGTGGCCCGCCGGGTCGGCGTACACGCGCAGCGGCTCGTGCTCGTCCTCGCTGCGGTCCAGCACGAGCCGGGCCCCGAGCTCCAGGGCGCGCTCGTGCTGGGCGTCCAGCTCGGCGCGGCTGGTCACGGTCAGGTCCAGGTGCATCTGCTGCGGTACGCCGGGCCGGGGCCAGGTCGTCTCCTCGTGGTCGTCGGCCTGCTGGAAGGCGAGCCCCCGCTCCCCCGACGGCCGGAGCAGCACCAGCCAGTCCTCGTCCTGCGCGGCCGGGTCGTCCTCGCGCGGCTCGTCGCCCGCGCGGTAGACGAACCCGAGCAGCCTGCGGTAGAACTCCGCCAGCGCGCGCGGGTAGGGGCAGTCCAGGACGGGCTGCAGCAGGCGCGGGACGTCGTTCGCGGTGCCCATGCCGGCGACGCTAGCAGCGGGCCGGGGCCCACCGGGTGATCGAGGTCATGCTCCCGGCGCCGCTCTCGTCAGGTCTCTGTCAGAACTGGACACCTAGCGTCCATCGGGTGACTTCCTCCTCCACCGACTCCCTGTCCCCGGACGCCCAGTCCCTTGCCCCGCAGCCGCCGGCCGACGCCCGCCGGCGCCAGCCGGTCGCGGCCAAGGTCCCGGAGATCACGGCCCTGTTCTGGGTGATCAAGATCCTGACCACCGGCATGGGTGAGGCGGCCTCGGACGGCCTCGGCGAGGCCAGCCTGGTGCTCGGCGGAGTGATCGGAGTCGGCGGCTTCGTCCTCGCGCTGTGGCTGCAGCTGCGCAGCGACCGCTACCACGCCCCGACGTACTGGTTCTGCGTGTCGATGGTCGCCGTGTTCGGCACGATCATGGCCGACATCCTGCACGTCGCGACCGGGCTGTCCTACTACGTCACCTCGACGTTCTACGCCGTCGCGGTCGGGGTGCTGTTCACCCTCTGGCACCGCTCGGAGGGCACGCTGTCGATCCACCACATCGACACCCGTCGCCGCGAGCGCTTCTACTGGGCGACCGTGCTGGCGACGTTCGCGCTCGGCACCGCCGTCGGCGACCTGACCGGCCTGACGATGAACCTCGGGTTCCTGCCGTCCGGGTTCCTGTTCCTGGCAGCCATCCTGGTGCCCCTGGTTGCGTGGCGCCTCGGGGTCAACGCGACCCTCTGCTTCTGGGCCGCCTACGTCCTGACCCGCCCGCTCGGCGCGTCCTTCGCCGACTGGATCGGCAAGGACCACGCCATCGGCGGCGGCCTCGGCTTCGGCGACCTGCCCCTGACCGGACTCCTCGTCGTGGCGATCGCCGCGCTGGTGACGTGGGCTCACCGCTCCGGGCACGACATCCAGAAGCCGATCCCGGTCGACGCCTGAGGAGGGCGCCGGGGGCGGCGGTGTGTCAGCCACGGTCTCCGCGGCCCGAACTGTGGCCGGCTCACCGCCACCCGCCGGACCTCAGGCGTCCAGCGCCTCCACGTCGACCTCGTAGGCCCCCTGCACGATGAACTCCTTGCGGGGGGCGACCTCCGAGCCCATCAGCAGCTCGAAGACGGTCGCGGCCTGGTCGGCGTCGTCGACGGTGATCCGGCGCAGGGTCCGGTGGCGCGGGTCCATGGTGGTCTCGGCCAGCTGGTCGGCGTCCATCTCACCGAGGCCCTTGTAGCGCTGGACCGGGTCCTTCCACCGCACGTTCTTCTTCTTCAGCTCGGCGAGCTTTCGCTGCAGCTCGTCGTCGGAGTAGGTGTAGACGTACTTCTCCATCCCCTTCTTGGGGTTGGACAGCTCGATGCGGTGCAGCGGCGGCACCGCAGAGTAGACCCGCCCCTCACGGATCAGGTCGGGCATGTACTTGAAGAAGAGCGTCGCGAGCAGGCAGCGGATGTGGGCGCCGTCGGAGTCCGCGTCGGCCATGAAGATGATCCGGCCGTAGCGGGCGGCGTCGAGCTCGAAGGTGCGGCCCGAGCCGGCGCCGACGACCTGGATGATCGAGGCGCACTCGGCGTTCTTCAGCATGTCGCCGACCGAGGCCTTCTGGACGTTGAGGATCTTGCCACGGATCGGCAGCAGAGCCTGGAACTCGGAGTTGCGCGCCAGCTTGGCGGTGCCGAGCGCCGAGTCACCCTCGACGATGAACAGCTCGGTCCGCTCGTTGTCGGTGGCCCGGCAGTCGGCCAGCTTGGAGGGCAGCGCCGAGGACTCCAGCGCGTTCTTGCGACGCTGGGTCTCCTTGTGCTGGCGGGCGGCGATCCGCGTCTTGGAGGCGCCGACCACCTTCTCCATCACGAGCTTGGCCTGGGCCTTCTCGAGGCGCTTGGTCGAGGTCAGGAACTTCTTCAGCTCCGAGGAGACGACCTTGCGTACGGCGGTGCGCACCGCCGGGGTGCCGAGGATCTCCTTGGTCTGCCCCTCGAACTGCGGCTCGGCCAGACGCACCGTGACGACCGCGGTCATGCCCTCGAGGACGTCGTCCTTCACCACGTCGGCGTCGTTGACCTTGAGCGCCTTGGTCGAGCGCATCACGTCGTTGAAGGTCTTGGTCACCGCCTGCTCGAACCCGTTGACGTGGGTGCCGCCCTTCGGGGTCGCGATCACGTTGACGAAGGACCGCAGCTCGGTGTCGTAGCCGGTCCCCCAGCGCACGGCGACGTCGACGCCGAGCTCTCTCTCGACCTCCTGCGGGGTCATGTGCCCCTTGTCGTCGAGCAGCGGGACGGTCTCGGTGAACGTGTCGGTGCCCTGGAGCCGCAGGATGTCGGTGACGGCCTCGTCGTGGGCGAGGAACTCGGCGAACTCCGCGATGCCGCCGTCGTGGCGGAACTTCTCCTCGACCAGCTGGTCGCCCCGCAGGTCACGGATGACCAGCTCGAGCCCGGGCACGATGAACGAGGTCTGCCGGGCCCGCCCCAGCAGGCCCTCGAACTCGAACGTCGCGTCCTTGGTGAAGATCTGGCGGTCCGGCCAGAACCGGATCCGGGTGCCGCTCCTGCCCTTGGCCACCCGGCTGCCCTTGCGGGTCAGTCCGGACCTCGGCTCGAAGTCGGCGTCCGGGGCGTCGCCGGCGAAGACGCCGGGCACCCCGCGACGGAACGAGAGTCCCTGCTGGGCCGGCGAGCGGTCCACGTCGATGTCCATGCGCGCCGAGAGCGCGTTGACCACCGACAGACCGACGCCGTGCAGGCCGCCGGTGGCGACGTACGAGCCCCCGCCGAACTTGCCGCCGGCGTGCAGCTTGGTGGCGACGACCTCGACGCCCGGCAGCCCCGTCTTGGGCTCCTTGTCGGTCGGGATGCCGCGGCCGTCGTCGTGCACCTCGGCGGAGCCGTCGGCGTGGAGCGTCACCTCGACCCGGTGGGCGGCGCCCGCGAGGGCCTCGTCCACGCCGTTGTCGATGATCTCCCACAGGCAGTGCATCAGGCCGCGGGTGTCGGTGGACCCGATGTACATGCCGGGTCGCTTCCGGACCGCCTCGAGGCCCTCGAGGACCAGGAGGTGGGCGGCGTTGTACGTGTTGTCGATCGTCGGCTCCCAGCGTGCGCAAATCTGTCCGTGCGGACCTGAATCTACCTGCGACACGCCGGGCGCCGCAGAAGGCTCGCCTGCCGGTCCTCGGCTGGGGCCGGGGACTACCGTGGGCCGTGAGCCAACAGCACAGCACCACCGTGAGGGACGTCACGATGTGGACACGATCGGGTATCTCGATCTGCGTTTCGCAACCGGACCGGCCGCACGGGCGTCACACTCGAGAGGGCTAGACCTTTCCTCCCCAAGATTGGGATCCCGATGTGTGGGAACCCAAGGGGTGGGGAAGACCCACCATGATTGGATTGCGTGTCCGGTCACACGGGGGACGGGAATCTTTGAGGCCCGCCACTACGTTGAGCAAGACACGATGATCAGAAATGAGGCCGATGTGACCACTGCAGTTGCCCCCAGCTCCGCCGCCCTCACGGCTGCGGATCGCTGCGACCGTTGCGGAGCCCAGGCCTACCTCCGAGTGGAGCTCCAGACCGGCGGCGAACTTCTCTTCTGTGCACACCACGCACGCGAGCACGGCGACAAGCTGCGCGAGATCGCGGCCAACGTGCAGGACGAGACCCACAAGCTCGCCAACACCCCGAGCCCCGCGCCTGAGCCCGAGCTCTGACCGACACCCGCAACCCATCCGTCGTCCCGACGGCCCCGGACCCGAGGTCCGGGGCCGTCGGCATTTCCGCCGCTCGCGTCCCCCGGACGCCCCTGTGGGAAGGTGTGCCGCGTGAGTCCGCTGGAGCTCTGCCTCGCCCTGGTGGTCCTGGTCGGTCTCGTCGGCGTGCTGGTGCCCGTGCTGCCGGGCTCGGTGCTCGTGCTGGGCGCCGTGTTCGTGTGGACCCTCGCCGAGGGCGGGGCCACGGCGTGGACCGTGCTGGTCCTGGCCGCCCTGTTCATCGCCGCCGGCACGGTCGCCAAGTACGTCCTGCCGGGCCGCCGGCTCCAGCGAGCGGGCATCCCGTCCGCGACGCAGTGGTGGGGCGCCCTGGGCGCCTTCGTGGGCTTCTTCGTGGTGCCGTTCCTGGGGCTGGTCCTCGGCTTCGTCGCGGGGGTGTACGCCGCGGAGCGGCAGCGGGTCGGTCCACGCGATGCCCTGCCCTCCACGATCGCAGCGCTGCAGGCCGCAGGCCTGAGCATCCTGATCGAGCTGATGGCGGCGATGCTGGCCGCGGCCACCTGGATCGTCGGCGTGGTGGTGACCTGACGCCGTGACGGCCGTGCTCCTCTCCCTGCTCTCCGCCGCGTCGTACGGCCTGGCCGACTTCGTGGGCGGCGTCACCTCCCGGCGGGTGAGCCCGTGGTCGGTGGCGCTCGTCGCCCAGCTCGGCGGCGCGGCCCTGGTCCTCCTGCTGACGCTCGTGGTGCCCGGTGACCCCACTCGCGCCGACCTGGGGTGGAGCCTGGTCGCCGGGCTGGGGAACGGCTTCGGCACGGCGTTCCTCTACCGCGGCTTCTCCTCGGGCCGGATGGGGGTGGTGGCCCCGGTCTCCGGCGTGGGTGCGGCCGTGGTGCCGGTGGCGGTCG
>Ga0308174_10000593_pt1 | contig 15608 bp, 15 predicted proteins | sample PhyPR2_FD_203894 | JGI IMG/M metagenome (GOLD analysis project Ga0308174, IMG submission 203894) | Soil microbial communities from UC Gill Tract Community Farm, Albany, California, United States - DLSLS.P.R2 | ecosystem: Environmental > Terrestrial > Soil > Agricultural land | place: USA...
GTAATCGCACCCTCACCCTCCGCCGCTTCGCGGTTCCTCCCTCTCCCGCTCGCGGGAGAGGGCTAGAATGGAGAAGGGGCGGAGCAGCTGGACCAGAGAACCGCTGCACCGCCCCTTCGTGGTGTGGAACCAAGTGGACGGGATATATGTAGCAATCGCCGTGCCAATTCATAAAACCGGCGGTTTTCCGCTGTTTTGAACCCAACACGCAAAGCAAAGGGGAACGCTTGCGTAAAATATTCCGACACAATGTCCGGCCGAGAACGGCCGTTGGCACTTTGCTTCCGCCTCTTGGTTGGATGAGCCGGTGAGCGGGTTTGAACCCAATGCCGTCCGGGCTGGACCGAAGCTGTTCTGCGATGTGACCCAGAGCTGGTCGGATGTCGGCGGGGGCGTGCGCACGTACTTGCTCCACAAGCGGCGCCACATCCTCGAATCGACGCCTCACAGTCACCTGATGATCATCCCCGGCGACCACGACCGGTTTGTCGAAGAAGATCGGGCGATCACCGTGACGATCGCGTCGCCGCGAGTTCCGGGCAGCCCTCACTACCGATTGATGCTGCGCAACCGCGCAGTGCGCGCGGCCCTGGAGCACTATCGGCCTGACCTGATCGAGTGCCAGGACGCCTACAACCTTCCGTGGGTTGCTATCGGCCACCGGCGGCGAAGCCCCGACACCGCGCTGATCGCCGCGTACATGACCGATTTCCCGACGGTCTATGTCGAACGACCGCTCTCTCGCTTCCTGACGAAGCCTGTGGCGGGGCTGCTGGGGCGCATCAGCTACGGTTACTGCGGCACGCTGTACCGGCGCTTTGATTCCGTATTCGCTCTCAGCGAGAATGGTGGCGCCGTGAAGTTGCGTTCGCTCGGCATCGATCCGGTCGAGGTCGTCCCACTCGGCGTGGAGCTCGGTGAGTTCGGCCGCGAACGGCGCGACGGCCGGCTGCGTGCCCAGCTTGGTCTCGAAGATCACCAGCCGCTGATCATTTATGTCGGCCGTCTTGACGGTGAGAAGAAGCCCCACGTCGTCGTTGATGCCTTCCGCCAATTGCCCGCTTCGCTTGGCGCGCGGCTAGTCCTGTTGGGTGAAGGGCCGCTCAGGGCGGAGATCGAAGCACTCGGCGACCCCCGCATCGTCATGCCGGGTTATGTAAAAAGCCGCGGCGACCTCGCGCGGTGGCTCGCGAGCGCCGACGTCTACGCTTCCGCAATGGCCGACGAAACCTTCGGTGTGTCGATCATCGAGGCGCAGGCTTCGGGGCTTCCCGTCGTTGGCGTTGCGGCCGGCGCCATGCTCGATCGAGTGACCGAGCAGATGGGCCGCCTGGGGCCGGTCAACGACGCTGCCGCAATGGCCGCAAACATCCTTGCCGTCTGGAACAGTGACGGGAGCGCAATGAGCGACGCGGCCCGCGCGCATGCCTTGCGGTTCAGCTGGGATCGCAGCATGGATAGCCTGTTCGGTCAGGTGTATCCGGCCGCGTTCGAGCGCCGACGCCAGCATCAACTCGGCGTCAGGGGCGCTGCGGTCGCGCCCGCCTGACGGTTCAACCGGAGTTCACGGGGGCAGGGCGACGTTCGAAGCTATGATCAGGGTAATGACGATCAGCGTGGCAGGTGTCGCGCTGCTTGCGGCGGTTGCAGCGGGCGGGGCGGCGCCGAGGAAGGTCGCGAAACCGGTGGAGCCCGCGTCGATTGCGAAGAGCGTCGACTGCGCGGAGCATCGCTTCGAAACAACGATCCACTTGAGCGGCCCGGACGGGAAGCCCGAGGACAAAACCGTGCGCATGTGCGGCACCAAGGGCGCCACGGACAAAGAGTGGATCGACACGCTGAAGGATGCGGCGGCCAAAACTGCGGTGAGCCAAATGCCTCAGGCGGCCAAGGAACAGGTGATTGCCGCCGTTAACGCCGAGATCCAGCGTCTGAGCATGCCGAGCCTGAACCTGCCGCAGGGTACGGACATCGCCACGCTTCCGCAAAGAGCGGAGAGGTCGGCTCCCGCAGCGCCGCTGTCGCGCGACTATAATGCGCTGCCGCCGCTCCCCACGGAGTCCACGGTGCCGCCGCCTCATGTGCTCGGGCCGGATGCAGTCCTCGCTCCCGCCGCGCACCTGACACTGCGTTGCGCGCTGCTGGGAGACGAGGACCGTCCCGGCACCTGCGACACGATCGCTAAGGATACTGTCCTCGTCGTCCGCGCTGACGACGCGTATCCTAAGGGGGTGGCTATGCGATTTGTGCGTCATGGCGCCTCCCGCGCTGAGGTCTCATTGCCTGCGATGAGGGCTGGATCGACGACCAATGTCCGCCTCCCTCGTGCAGTCTGCACCGGGGTGGTGCGAAGCACGGTTGAGATCCAGGCGCTTGGCTCCGATGCCGCCCCTGGAGCGCTGGCCGGCACGATCGGAGAGTACGACCTGCGCTGCTAGCCCTCGCGGCATAGCCGTGGCACAGGCGGCGACGTGGATGCGCCCTACGGGAAAGTCGAAGAACTGGAAGCGGGCGTCGGGCGCGTGCTGGCCCATAATCCGTCGGCATTCACTTATCACGGCACCCAGACATACCTGATTGGCGCGACCGAAGTTGCGGTCATCGATCCAGGTCCCGACATCCCTGAGCATCTCGATGCAGTCGAACGGGCAATCGCGGGCAGGAGAGTGGTGGCGATCATGTGCACGCACACCCACCGGGACCACAGCCCCGCTGCAAGGCCGCTGGCGCAGCGGACCGGCGCCGCGATCGTCGGTTGTGCGCCGCTGGCGCTGGAAACGGTCGGCCCGCGGGCTGATGCCTCATTCGACGGCGACTATGCTCCCGGTCGGGTGCTCGCTGACGGCGAAAGCATCGAAGTCGACGGTCACCCGATCACGGCCGTAAGCACGCCCGGTCACACCTCGAACCACCTCTGCTTCGGCTATCGCGACGCACTGTTCAGCGGCGACCATGTGATGGGCTGGTCGACCACCGTGGTCGTTCCACCCGACGGCGAGATGGCGGCCTACATGCAGAGCCTCGACAAGCTTCGGCAGCGCGGCGATCGCATCCTCTACCCCGCCCATGGCCCCGCGGTGACCAAGCCGCAGCAATATCTGCGGCACCTCGTTGGGCATCGCATGCAGCGGGAGAAGCAGATCCTGACGCTGGTGCAAGCGCAGGCGCTGGGCATTCCCGACATCGTGGCGAGTGCATATCCGGGGCTCGACCCCCGGCTCACGGCTGCAGCCGGCGGTTCGGTCCTTGCCCATTTGCTGGACCTTGAGCGCCGCGGCCTCGTTCAACAGCAGCAGGACCTATGGACAGCCGCCTGAACAAAACCGCCGTCATTGCTCTGGTCGTGCTCGCCCTCGTCCTGGGGCTGCTCCTTGGCGCATGGTCCGGCCTTGCCGACCGGCTGTTCGGATCGAACCCGAAGACGATCGCGACGGCGAGCCTGGAGTCGATGCGAGCGCAGAATCGGTTGTCGGTATTCGCCGCCCGCTACGTATCGGTGGTCAGCAGCCATCAACAGAAATTGGGCGGACTGCTGAACTACGATCGAACGCTCATCCTGCCGGGTGACGTCCGCTACGAGCTCGATCTGTCCAAGCTGCAGTCGAATGACGTGAGTTGGGACAAGTCGACGGGCACGCTGAGCGTTCGCCTGCCCGAGCTCGAGGTCGCCGGACCCGACGTCGATATCAAGGCGGTCAAAGAGTACGGCAGTGGAGGCGTTCTCTCCGCGCTCACCAATGCGAACGAGCAGCTCGATCAAGCCAATCGCGATCGTGCGGTGCAGGATTTGCGCAAGCAGGCCACGGCGGCGGTGCCGATGCAGCTTGCGCATCAATCTGCGCGAGCAGCGGTTGAGCGCAGTTTCGCGATGCCTTTGCTCGCCGCGGGCTTCAAGGACGTGAAGGTCGTCGCGCGCTTCCCGACGGACGGCACAACCGAGCCTAGCTTCATCGACCTGTCGACACCATATGAGCAGGCGATCAATCAAGCAGAGCGCAGGCGCGCCCAAGGGCAAAAATGACCGTCCAAACAACCAGTCTGAAAGGCTTGGATCTGCTCGGCGAAATCGAGCGGCTGAAGCGCGAGCGTAACGCTGTGATCCTCGCGCATTATTACCAGAAGCCGGAGATCCAGGACCTCGCGGATTTCGTTGGCGACAGCCTCGATCTTTCGCGCAAGGCTGCGGAGACCGACGCCGACGTGATTGCGTTCTGCGGTGTGCGGTTCATGGCGGAAACGGCCAAGATCCTCTCCCCCGAGAAGACGGTCATCCTGCCAGACATGGACGCGGGCTGCTCGCTAGAGGATAGCTGTCCGCCCGACCAGTTCGCCGCTTTCCGGAAGGCGCATCCGGACCACATCGCCCTGACCTACATCAATTGCTCGGCCGCGGTGAAAGCCCTCAGCGACATCATCGTCACGTCCTCCAGCGCGCACGTCATCCTCGATCAGATCCCGAAGGACCAGAAGATCATCTTCGGACCCGACCGGCACCTCGGCGGCTATCTCGCGCGCAAACTCGGGCGTGACATGCTCCTGTGGCCAGGGGTCTGCATCGTCCACCAGGCCTTCAGCGAGACCGAATTGCTGAAGCTGAAGGCCGAGCATCCCGGCGCTCCCGTTGCGGCCCATCCGGAATGCCCTCCGCACATCGTCGACCATGCGGACCTCGTCGGGTCGACCAAGGCGATCCTCGACTTTGCGCTTCAAACCGACGCCGATACCATCCTCGTCGCCACCGAGCCGCACATCATTCACCAGATGCAGAAGGCCGCTCCCGACAAGACCTTCATCGGTGTCCCGGGCGGCGACGGCAACTGCAACTGCAACATGTGCCCGTACATGGCGCTGAACACGCTCGAGAAGCTCTATGTCGCGCTGCGCGACCTTGAGCCACGCATCGAGCTAAGCCCCGAGACCATGGACCGCGCGCGTGTGCCGCTCGAACGAATGCTGGAGATGGCCGGGCGAACCGTCGGGCAGGGCGATGTCGGCAAGCCTATACTTCCGATAATCGACCATCCGGAAGCGATCGATCCCTCGATCAGCGGAGACTAAGCAGGGAACGGCCTTGCCTCGCTGCCGTTAACCGCCACTGGTAAAGCGCTGCCGCGCGTCGTCGAGATGGCACAACTCGTCGTTACCAAGGTCTTTCGCGAAACACGCTGCAGATTTTCTCGTTAGAGTGACGAAACAGAACGAGAGAGAGACAGGTTTTATGAAGAAGCTCACCAAAATGGTCACCGGCGTGGCGCTCGCGGCGACGGCCGCAACGTCGATTGCCGTTCCTGCCGATGCGCGTCACCGGCGCCATCATTATTACGGCCGCACCTACTACGCGCAGAAGTACTGCCGTCATTCGAGCGGTTCGACCGGCCTCATCGCCGGCGGCGCAGTCGGTGCGGTCGCTGGTCACAGCCTGATCGGTGGCGGCCTTCTCGGCACAGCCGCGGGTGCGGTTGGCGGCGCGCTTGCCGGACGGGCGATCGACCGCGCGTCGACGGCGCCGCGTCGCTGCTACTACCGCTAAGCAGAAGCGGGCGCGCTTGTGCCCGCCTACGCCCAGCGGAACACGAAGGTACGGCCGCGGGAGCGCGCTCTAGCGCTTGCCGCGGTCGTTCTCGTTCAGGGTATCCTGACGGTCGCCCTCATCACTGGACTTCACGTGAGCGTCACCAGTGCCAGCGATGCCGTGCAGCGGCTCGTCAGCGTGACCCTGACGCAACCTCCGCCACCGCCACCGACGCCGATTCGTGTTCCGCCGAAACCGCAGCATCATGAAGCTGCGGCGCCGAAGGCTGCTCCAGTCCAGCTCGGCGGGTCTCCCGGCCCAAGACCAGCGCACGCGCCCCCCTCAGTGACGCCCATCGTCGCAGTTCATCCGACTGCTGCGCCATCCGGCGGCGGAACCGGCAGCGGTCCTGCGTCGGGGCAGGGAGCGGGGGGCGGGAGCGGCGGGAACGGCTATGGCGACGAGGACGGCGGGGGAACCGACCTCGAACAGATCGCGGGCGAGATCACGCCAAGGGACTTCCCCGACCACCTGCGCCGGGCGGGCGTGGGCGGCCGCGTGGGCTTCCTCTTTACCGTCGAACCGAACGGTCGTGTCGGCCAATGCAGCATCACGCGATCGAGCGGCGTGCCGGAACTCGATGCGTTAACCTGCCGTCTCGTGCAGCAGCGGTTTGTCTATCGGCCGAGCACCGACCGCTTCGGACGCCCGATCGAGGACGAGGTCGAAGGCGAGCACGACTGGGTCTCGCACGTTCGCTAACGCAGACGGTCGGTTCCTGGGGTTGCCGGAGCGTCGATCGTCGCGCCTGCCGGGTGGTGCTTGTCGAGATGGCGCTTGATCATGCGCAGGTTGTAGGTGTTCGAACGGAAGAAGAAGTCGGGGATCGCCCCTACCCACGGTATCAGGCCGAGCAGGAAGTCGAGCCCGACATTCCCCGCCATCCGGCCGATCTTCCACTTCGACATGCCGAGGTTCTTGGCTTCCCAGACGATGTAGGCGCCAAGCGCCGCGCCGGCCACGTCACCTACTCCGGGAATGAGGTCCAGGATGACGTCGAGGCCGACCCGACGATTGATGCCGGGGATCACGAACATGCGCTCGAGCAGGCGCTCCATCGTCTCGACCCGCTCGCGCACCGATGCGGGATCGGTTCCGACCCGCGGGAGAGGCAGGCGATCGTCGCCCGGAAACGCCATCGCAATGCTCGCTTATTGTTGCTCCAGGTCGGTGAGCGTGTGACGCGCGTAACGGTTCCCGGCGAAGCTCTGGATGCGACCCGAGACAAGTGACCAGCGGACCGGGGCAGTAATCGGGATAAACAGCTGGGCCTCGTCGACCCGTCCAGCGGCCTGGGCGATCAGGGCGTAGCGCTGGGCGGGGGCCGGCATGTCACGCGCAGCATCCATCAGCTGGTCGGCCTGCTCGTCGCAGACGGCGACGACGCCGCAGCGGAAGCGGCGCACGAACCAGGCCGGCGAGGACGATGGAGCAACTTCGTCGACGAGGGCGAGATCCGCCGCGGCCGGCGTATCGGCTCTGGAGACCGTGATCCCAATCGCGCCCCAGTCGCGCTTCAGTTCTTCCAGCAGGAAATCGGCGCCCGGGCCCTCCGGCAATGCGACCTGGATCACCGGCTTGGTAGCGCCGAACAGCCGGTCCGCCTGCGTCTTCAAAGTGGTGAGCCGCTGGGCGGGAGGCGTTGCAAACCAGTCGGGAGCAGGTACGGCCGCAACGCCGTCGAGCCCTGCTTCGAGCACCGTGGCGCGCGCGGCAAGTCCGGGCACGCCAAGGCCGCCGACGAAATTGGAACGGTCTAGCGCTTGCGAGAGAAGACGACGAGCCTCGGGACTGTCGAGCGGACCGCCCGAGTGCACCGGCACCAGTCCGAACAATCCCGACGCCGGGTCGAACCTCAACGCGCCGCCGGCCAGCTTCACTCGCCGAGTGAACGGCAGATCGGCGAATGTGCCGCCGAGAACCAGATCGGACCTGGCGGCGGCGAAGTTGGAGATCGCGTCCTGTGCCGATGCCGCCGCGAGCAGCACCTCGTCATGCCGCGTCTCCTCCTGGTCGCTCGAGACGATCTCACGTCTCAGGCGGAGCTCGCCGCCGGGCGCGCCAGTCGCGACCGCCACGAACGGTCCGGTTCCCGCAGTCCCGCGAAGTATGGCCAACTCCGGCTGGGCGAGGATGGACAGGAGGTTGGGCCGAGGCGCAATCAATCGGATCTCGATCACGCGATCGGTCATCGGGACGATGTCCTCGATCGCTCCGACGGCGTCCTTAATCTGATTGTGGCTCTTGCTGCCGAGCTGTCGCTTGAGGATCTTGGCGACCTGATCGGCGGTGATCTTCCGGCCGTCCGGCCAGTTGCCCGACGCGAGGCGGAAGATGTAGCTCAACCCGTCTTCGCTGACGTTCCATCGCTCGGCGAGACCGGGGACGATGTTCCCGCTCGCATCGAACCTCACCAGTCCCTGCGCGATGTTCGCGAGCACCACTGCGTCCGCGGGCGGCAGCGGCCCCAAGGCTGGGTCGCGCAGCTTGGGCTCGCCGCCAATCACGACGACCTTGATCGCGCCCTGCGGCTGCTGCTTGCACGCGGCGGGGACCAGCGCGAGCACCGGAACGAGCAGCAGTGCAATGAGACGCCGCATGCGTGCGGCTTTACCTTCAACCAGACGTTCAGCAAGCATCTAGCTATATCATGGCAAGTGTCTTAGTCGAGTAACTCAGTAAGGCTGGTGCGGCGAGTCGATGAACGTGGCGGAACGGGACGTAATCTGGACTCGCGAGGGCGTGCCGATCGAGGAGCTCCCCGACCCCTTCTCTTCGCAAAACCCGCCCAGCGAACCTTCCGAAGAGCACATCGCGCCGCGCCGCCGCAGGCGATGGCCGCTCGTTCTCTATTCGGTCGCGGCTGTGGTCTTCTTCACGATCTCTTGGCTGGTGATCACCGCACCCTTGTCACGCGCGCTTGAGCCGCTGTCCGATCCCGCACTGCTGCTGATGAGCGAGGACGGGCATGCGATCGCGATGCGCGGCGCAATCAAGGAGGCGCCGGTCGACGTCACGAAGCTCAACCGGGTAACCCCAGCCGCATTCGTGGCGATCGAAGACCGCCGCTTTTACCGCCACTGGGGCATCGATCCGCGCGGGATGGCGAGGGCCCTGGTCGCAGACATGCGCGGCCACGGCGTGCGCCAGGGTGGAAGCACCATCACCCAACAGCTTGCCAAGACGAGCTTCCTTTCCGGCGACCGAACCTTCAAGCGCAAAGCGCAGGAGATCATCATCGCCTTCTGGCTGGAGGCGTGGCTCACCAAGCAGGAGATCCTCTCCCGGTACCTCTCCAGCGTGTATTTCGGGGATGGCGTCTATGGCCTTCGCGCGGCGGCGCACCATTACTTCCATCGTGAGCCGCAGAACCTGAGCCTGGCGCAATCGGCAATGCTCGCCGGCCTGGTGCAGGCGCCGTCCCGGCTTGCGCCGACGCAGCATCTGCAGGCGGCGCAGAAGCGAAGCCGCCTTGTCCTGCGGGCGATGGCCGACACTCACGTGATCAGCGCTGGCCGGGCATATTCCACCGCGCCGGCGCGACCGGTGAGTCAGGAGGCGAAGCTTCCGGCAGGGACATACTTCGCCGACTGGGTTGCGCCGTCGGCTGCCCAGGCCTTCGAAGCCGAATTTGGCAAGGTCAGGGTGGAGACGACGCTCGATTGGGACCTGCAGCGGCTGGCGCAACGCGCAATCACGCGAGCGCCGATCGGCGACGCTCAGGCGGCACTCGTTGCCATGCGCCCCGATGGCCGGGTGGTCGCCATGGTCGGAGGCAAGAGCTACGCGGAATCTCCGTTCAACCGGGTGACTCAGGCTCGGCGCCAGCCAGGCTCCGCATTCAAGCTGTTCGTCTACCTTGCCGCGCTCCGCTCAGGCTGGACCCCGGACAGCATCATCGAGGACAAGCCGATCACCATCGGCGGCTGGACTCCCGAGAACAGCGACCGCGTCTATCGCGGCAAGATCACCCTGCGCGACGCGTTCGCCCGATCAAGCAACGCCGCGACAGTGCGTCTCAGTCAGGCAATTGGCCGGGCGAACGTGATCCGGGCGGCACGCGACCTTGGCATCACCACGCCTTTGCCGGACAACCCGAGCCTGCCGCTTGGCACGGCCGGCGTCAGCCTGCTCGAGCTCACGTCCGCCTACGCCGCAGTGGCGAGTGGGCGTTACCCAATCATCGCGCGTGGCCTGCCGCAGGATCAGCCCGCAAGCGGCCTTAAGGCCTTCTTCCGGTCCAATGGCGCTCTCGATCGGCGCCGAGACTGGGCACCGATGCTCGACCTGCTCTACGCCGCCGCCAACAACGGGACCGGCCGGCGCGCAGCCTTGAGCGTACCGACCTTTGGCAAGACGGGCACGACGCAGGAGAACCGCGATGCGGTCTTCATCGGGTTCGCGGGCGATCTCGTCGTCGGCGTATGGGTTGGGCGTGACGACAACAAGTCGCTGGGCAAGGTGAGCGGCGGCACTGTCCCGGCGGACATCTGGCACAGCTTCATGACGTCGGCGGTGGCGATCGACCGTGCCCGGCCCGCGGTGCTTCCCGCCGAATTTCGCCCGCCCGAGCGCGACCTCCGGCAGGAGCGAAAGAGTCCGCTTCCGCCTGAGTGGAGCAACGCCGCCAAGCCGCTCCGCGATCTGATGCGGCAGCTCGAGGATCTCACGGGCAAGTAGCGCCTGCGCAGAAGAAGCGAACCATCAGCTAACGGACGATAACTTCAAGGTTTTCCATCTGCCGCCTAAGCCTGCGGGCAGGGGGTCGAATGAGAGAGTATCAAATCTACAGCATCGACAGCGCCGGCGTTATTGTCGGCAACCGCCTGATCGAAGCCGAGAGCGACGACGAGGCGGTCTACGCAGTGCGATCGATGCAACGGCCCAACGTGACGGAAGTATGGTACCGCGATCGCCGTGTCGGCAGGGTCCCAGCTCACCGCAGCTAGCATCGCCCCCCTGAGGGCACGCGCTTCATACCAACCTTAACTAAAGTTCATCTTCATACTCCGGGTTTTAACTCTTCCTCAACCAGGAAGGGGCAAATTCCTCCTCAGCCTACGTCGGTAACGAGTTGCGCAGGCGTGGGGCCTTGGTCCCGTTCCGATTTGAGTCATTGTGGGAGACCGGACATGGTCAAGTTTCTGAAGCTGATTAAGAACGAGAAGGGCGCCACCGCCATCGAATACGGCCTGATCGCGGCCCTCATTGCCGTGGCCGCCATCGGCGCGATGCAGGGCATCGGCAACAAGCTGAACACGACGTTCAACAACGTTTCGAACTCGCTCGGCTAAGACCTGGTTCTAGCAGACGAAAGGAAGGGCGGCGGTGCCGGTGCACCGTCGCCCTTTCTCATGTCTGCTGGGCGACAGTTTGCGGCACTGTGTGGCCGCTGTATCGTTTAGCCGGCATGAAGTGGATTCTCGTGGCTGCCGCTGCCGTGGCATTCGTTGCATTTTCGCGCGGCGCGTCGGCGCGCCCGCTGCTTCATGATCCGGTCGAGCTCAACATCGGCGTCAATTGCCAGTGGCAGGCGCGCTGCATGTCGGCACAGCGGGCTGCGATGAAACGCTCCCTGGCCTTCGTCTCGGCGAAGCGGCCCGCGCATTGGCGGGTCCAGCTTTGCAACCGGAATGCAGCGCGGGGCGGTTACCGCGTCGATTGGGTCGGCTACGACCACTGCATTCGGAATGCTGCCCTCCGGAAACCGTCGAGGTCGAACCGCCGCTTCGCGACGCGCTGAACGCATCGGGAGAACCAGCGCGAAATGAACGAAACGTCATTGGAACGTGCGGCTGTAACCAACTAGCGCGAAGCGGTGGCTGATCGACAGATCTTCTATGATCCGTCCGGCCGGCGCCGGAAACGCTTCACGTTGGCGATCATCCTGTTCGTACTGCTGGTGGTGCTGAGCGTGACCGCGCTGTTCGCCACGATCCGGGTCGTCCCCGCGCAAGCCCCGTTGCCGGTGGCGCTCGAGCATGGCGTAGCGCAGCCGCCGCCGAAGCTCTCGCTCCTCTCACGCACCAGCCGGAGTGTCGACCGGGCCATCCGGGTGCTTCTCGGCACGCAGCCGCCGAGCGCGCGCAAGGTCGGTGCGCGCAGGGCGACCGCTGCCGCGGCCGCAATGAGCAAGCCGCTGTACGTCGGATTCTACACTCCGTGGGACGAGAACTCGACGACGTCGCTGCAGCGGCACATCAACGATCTCGACTGGCTGGCGCCATTATGGGCGACGGTCACTGGACCGACCCACCAGTTCAACGTCTTGCCCGACCCGAATGGCCGCGCCGTCGTGAACGGCGCGACACGCCGGCCGCTGATCCTCCCGGTCGTGCAGAACTTCGCCAACGGACAGGTCGATCCGGCAATACAGGGCATGCTCGCAGACCCTCGGCTGCGGCGCCGCTTCCTCGATCAGTTCGAAGGGTTCCTGGTTGCAAACCACGCATCCGGCGCGGTGTTCGACTTCGAAAATCTAGATCGCCGGGCACAGTTCGATTATCTGCAGCTTCTGCGCGAGGCGCGTGCTCGCTTCCTTCGGCACAATTGGCTGGTCACTGCCGCCGTCCCGGTCGGGGAACCTTGGAACTACCGCGGCTTCGCGGCGGTCTCCGACAAGCTGTTCGTCATGGCATACGACGAGCATTCGAACGACGGGCCCGCTGGCCCGATCGCCTCACAGCAATGGTGGGCGAGCCAGGTCGCCGCCGCCGTCCGCCAGATCCCTCGGGACAAGGTCATCGTGACGATCGGCAATTACGCCTACGATTGGCACGATGGCGGCGGCGACCCGCTCGACGTCGAAGAAGCCTGGGTCGACGCGGGCGACAGCCAGGCGGCTCCGGTCTTCGACCGCGTCGCCGGCAACAGCACCTTTGCCTATGACGACGAGAACGGCAGCAAGCACATTGTGTGGATGCTCGACGCGGCCAGCGCCTACAATGAGCTCAGCATCCTCGACCGGGTGGGGATCCACGACGTCGCGCTCTGGCGGCTGGGTGCAGAGGACCCGGCGCTGTGGTCCATATTCGGGCGGAATGTTGCGATGCCGCGAAGTGCAAGCGGCCTCATCCACCTCGCGCAAGGCACCAACGTCGACATTGAAGGCCAAGGCGAGATCCTGCGAATCACCGCGCTGCCGACCCCCGGCGAGCGGCGGCTCACCTTCGGAACCAGCGGATTGCTGTCGAATGTTGAGTTCTTGCGGGTGCCCAGACCGTACACCATCACTCGGACCGGCTTCCGTCCCGGAAACATAGCCCTGACGTTCGACGACGGACCCGACCCGCGCTGGACGCCGAAGATCCTCGACATCCTGAAGCAAAAACACGTCCCCGCCACATTCTTCGTTGTCGGCGAGAATGCGCTGACCGAGCGCGGACTGCTGCAGCGCATGATCCGCGAGGGTCATGAGGTCGGCAGCCACACGTACAGCCACCCTAACCTCGCAACGACGGACACGACGCGAACGCTGTTCGAACTCAACGCCACGCAGCGCCTCTTCCAGGCGTTCACCGGACGGACGCTGAAGCTGTTCCGCGCGCCTTTCTTCGGAGACGCCGAGCCGACCACTGCCGACGAGATCCTGCCGGTCTGGGCGGCGCAGAACCGAGGTTACATTTCAGTTGGGCTCCACGTGGACAGCGAGGACTGGCAGCGCCCCGGCGTGCCCGCGATCATCAACAATGTGATGTCGCGTGTGCTCAGCGCTCCTGCGGCCTGCACGGACATCTCTGAATCGCAGTGCAGCCGCAACATCGTCCTGCTCCACGATTCTGGCGGCGATCGCAGCGAGACCGTCGCTGCGCTGCCCGTGATCATCGATATGCTGCGGGCTCGCGGATACAGGTTCGTGCCAGTTTCGCAGCTGGCGGGACTCTCGCCCAGCCAGGCAATGCCGGCCCTTTCGCACTCGGACTTCCTTGCCGCGCGGATCGATCTCGGGCTGTTCGAGTTGCTCGGCTTTTCGATCCGTGCGCTTGGCGTTCTGTTCACGATCGCGATTACATTGGGCATCGCTCGTGCGATTGTCCTGACCGGCCTCGGCCTGCTGTCTGCGTCAAGGGACTTGCGCCGCAAGCGCCCGCCGATCGACGCCACGACCTTTGTCAGCGTCCTCATCCCCGCGTTCAACGAAGAGCGCGTGATCGAACGCTCCATTAGGCAGGTCCTTTCGAGTGCGAATGTGCAGGTGGAAGTGATCGTCATCGACGACGGTTCGAAAGATCGCACCTCGGAAGTCGTCAGGGCCGCCTTTGGGAACGATCAGCGCGTGCACCTGATGACGCTCGAAAACGGCGGCAAGGCAAGGGCGCTCAATCACGGCCTTTCCGCTGCGAAAAGCGATATCGTTGTCGCCCTCGATGCCGACACGCAGTTCGAGCCGAGCACGATTGCCCGTCTTGCCCGGTGGTTCGCGGAAGACGAGCGGCTCGCAGCTGTTGCCGGCAATGCCAAAGTGGGCAACCGCATCAACGTCGTCACCAAATGGCAGGCCCTGGAATATATCACCGCGCAGAACCTCGAGCGGCGGGCCTTGGCCAGTCTCGGCGCGATGACGGTCGTGCCGGGCGCCGTAGGGGCCTGGCGGAAGCAGGCGCTGATGGAGGTCGGTGGGTATCCGCCCGAGACCCTCGCCGAAGATCAGGACCTTACAATCGCTGTTCAGCGAGCGGGCTGGCACGTCGCCTATGACCAGAGTGCGATTGCCTGGACGGAGGCGCCCCAGAGCTTCCGTCAGCTCGCGCGGCAGCGCTTTCGCTGGGCATTCGGTACGATCCAATGCGTGTGGAAGCACAAGGGGAGCATGGCAAAGGGACGGCCGGCTGGCCTCGCCTTCGTCGGCCTGCCGCAGACCATCATGTTCCAGCTTCTATTCGCGCTGATCTCGCCGATTATCGACCTTGCCTTGGTCCTCAACGTCTTCTGGACGGTGACCTCCATCCAGGAGCATGGCTACACCGCGATGAAGGGCGACCTTCAGCACGTCGCTCTGTTCTGGCTACTGTTCGCCGCGATCGATCTCACTGCCGGGCTCATCGCGATGGCGCTCGAGCGGCGAGAGAACTGGCGGCTGATGTTGTGGCTGATCCCGCAGCGGTTCGGGTACCGCCAGGTCATGTACTACGTCGTCATCAAGGCGGTCATCCAGGCACTCCGAGGGCCGCGCGTCGGCTGGTCCTCGATACAGCGCTCCGGCCGCGTGGAGGTGGCAGGTTCGAAAGCGTAACGCCGCGGCGACGCGATCATCAATCTGCCCGCGGCAACTCGCTGAAGTCCCCAGACATCGGTCGGAGGGCCGGTGTTCCTGCCCAGGATTCAGGTCCTGGAGAAGGTTGGTGGAGCCGAGGGGGATCGAACCCCTGACCTTCGCAATGCCATTGCGACGCTCTCCCAGCTGAGCTACGGCCCCACGTCCTTCACGCCCTTAGGCGAAGTTTCCCCCGCTGGAAAAGGGGGAATATCACAAACCGGCCTGGCTCTTAGCTGTCGTCGTCCTCGCCGGCGGTCTCGACACCGAGATCGTCGTCGCCCGTCTCGAGATCGACTTCCTCGTCAGCGCTGATCTCGGCATCCTCGTCGACTGCCAGATCGTCGGCAGCGAGCTCGTCGTCGCGCGCGGGTTCCTTTTGTGCGACCGGCACTGCCTCAAAGGCGAGCGGCTGCTTCGACTTCAGAACGGGCTCCGGCATGAAATCCGTGCCGCAGTTGATGCAGTGGACCGGCTCCTCGCTGCCGAGGTCGTAAAAGCGGGTCGAGCACTTGGGGCAAGTGCGCTTGGTGCCCCATTCGGGCTTCACCATGTCGGGTCTCAACTCCAGTAGAATGCGCCAGAAGAAAACGTTTTCGCGGACATCGGACCGCGGTCGGCGGCGCGCCTTGCCATAGGGATATGCCCCTGTCAAAGCAGCGCCTCTTTCGCCAAGGACATGGGATTGAAGGACGGCAAAAAGAAGGGGCCGGTGATTGCCGTGGACGGACCTGCGGCAAGCGGGAAGGGCACGATTGCGCGCGCGCTCGCGGCCCATTTCAG
>Ga0308174_10000594_pt1 | contig 15607 bp, 12 predicted proteins | sample PhyPR2_FD_203894 | JGI IMG/M metagenome (GOLD analysis project Ga0308174, IMG submission 203894) | Soil microbial communities from UC Gill Tract Community Farm, Albany, California, United States - DLSLS.P.R2 | ecosystem: Environmental > Terrestrial > Soil > Agricultural land | place: USA...
ACCGGGCGCAATCGAAACTGAGACCAGAGTATGGTGGTTTCAACTAAAAGTCAACCGAAAGGTCCACAGGTTTGTAAACGGCGGAAACGCGTACAGTTCCCGTCTCGGTGATCGGCGTCCCAGTTTACGACGCCCAGACAACACGCTGTCCTACAGTAATTTGGCGATGAGCCCGGTCCAGCCTGTCTGGTGACTCGCGCCTAAACCTTTGCCCGAATCGCCATGAAAATACTCGTGGAATTGAAGCAGATCTTTGAAGCAGCAGTCATGCTGGAGCAGTTCGTTCTCCCCATAGATCGGCCGTTGACCGTCCGGCCCGCGGAGAAAAAGGCCCGATAAGCGTTCCGACAATAACCGGCCCCCCTGCCTCAAGGTCACCCATTGACCGCTCCGCGTCGGAAATTCTACCTTTATCGAGTCGCCATAATAATGGTCCAGCCTGTTCAACGCCTCAATAACGAGAAAGTTCATCGGCATCCAGACCGGCCCACGCCAGTTGGAATTTCCTCCGAACAGACCGGACTTCGACTCCGCCGGCTCATAGGTAATGCTGGAGCTATGCCCGTTCAACTGGAGCTCATAAGGATGATCCTTGTGGTATCGCGACACGGAGCGGACTCCATAGGGCGATAGAAACTCGTCCTCGTCGAACACGCGCTGCAGAATGCGTTGGAGCCTTTGCCGGTTCACGACGGAAAGCAAGCGCCGGTGTTCTACACCGCCTTCAGTTAAGCTGGCCAATCCTTCAGTCAAGTCCCCGCGATTTGCAATAAACCATTTCATCCGTTTCCGGAACCCACGATGGCGGTCCAACAAATACTCTTCCAGGGTGTCCGTAGCAAACAACGGAACGATACCTACCAGGGACCGCACCCGCATCCGAATATATTCATGCCCGGGCGTTCGCAACCGGTCATAATAAAAACCGTCCTCTTCGTCCCAGAGCCCCGTGTCCAGATGATGGTTGACCGCGTCGGCGATATAGAGAAAGTGTTCGAAGAACTTGCTGGCAATGTCCTCGTACACGGGATTGATCGCCGATAAAGTGAGGGCGATCTTCAACATGTTCAGGCAATACATCGCCATCCAACTGGACCCGTCGGATTGCTCCAGCAGCCAGCCCGGTGGGAGGTCTTCGCTTCGATTGAACACGCCGATGTTATCGAGTCCGAGGAATCCTCCTTCAAAGATGTTGGCGCCCTCGGAATCCTTCCGGTTTACCCACCACGTGAAGTTCATCAGCAGCTTATGAAATACACGCTCCAGGAACGGGTAATCAGGCTTGCCCTTCACACGTTTATCGATCTCGAAAACCCGCCAGCACGCCCAAGCATGCACGGGAGGATTCACATCGCCAAACGCCCATTCATAGGCGGGAATTTGGCCGTTGGGATGCATGTACCATTCCCGAAGAAATAACAAAAGCTGTCCCTTGGAAAAATCGGGATCGGCCGCCGCGATAGCCACCGTATGAAAGGCCAGGTCCCACGCCGCATACCACGGATATTCCCATTTATCCGGCATGGAAATGATGTCCTCATTGAAGAGCTCTCTCCAGCTGTGATTCCGTCCCAATTTTCGCTGCTCGGGTGGCTGTAAAACATCGGGATCTCCGTTCAGCCAAGTCTCGACGACGAGGTGGTAAAACTGCTTACTCCAGAACAGTCCTGCGAATGCCTGCCGCTGCACATTAGCGGCGTCCTCGCCTAAGCCTTCCGCGTGGGGCGCATAGAACTCGTCTGCTTCGCGAATGCGCAGGTGAAATACTTCGCTCCACTGCTCTCGCGGCAACGATGGGGCATCCTCAGGAGCAAGGCGAAACAACAGTTCACGTTCCTCGCCGGGCCCGATACTAAGCGGATAAACAGCGCAGCACTTGGTTCCCTCCCGCTCAGGACTTACGGCCTCCCGCACACCCTGAACCAAGTACTTATGGAAAGCATCCTTGTGATGCAGCCCGCTATCATCCAAGCCCCACAGCGCTTGGACGTCGCTCTCGTTCTCGGTAAAGAGAACCTCAGGAGTTCCGTCCAACTCCCAAACAAAATTGCCTAGTGAGTTGTGAGCCGCATGCACCCTGCTGCCGTCCGTCAGCGTAAGTTTCGGTTTGGCGCCCGCCTCGCCTTCCTTGCTCCAACTCCAGGTATTGCGAAACCAAAGAGTAGGCAGAAAAGTTAACCCTGCCGCTTCCGGGCCGCGGTTGGCAATCGTAACTCGTATCAGAATATCGTTGGCGTCGTGCTTGGCGCACTCCGCAAATATGTCAAAGTAGCGGCCTTCACTAAAGATACCTGTGTCTTGTATCTCGTATTCGGGATCGTCCTTGCTGCGCTTTAGGTTCTCTTGAAGCAACACATCGTAAGGGAAAAGCTCCTGCGGATATTTGTAGAGTCCCTTCAGATAGGAGGCTGTGGGAGTGGCATCCAGGTAATAGTAAAGCTCCTTGACATCTTCGCCATGATTGCCTTCTTTGCCGGACAGCCCGAACAGCCGCTCCTTCAGGTAGGGGTCCTTGCCATTCCAAAAAGCCAGCGCGAAGCAGAGCCGCTGATGGTTATCACAAATGCCGAGGATGCCATCTTCCGTCCACCGGTAAGCGCGCGAACGGGCCTGGTCTCGCGTGAAATAGTTCCAGGCATCACCATCAGCACTGTAATCCTCGCGAACCGTTCCCCACGCACGCTCAGCTAAATAAGGACCCCAACGTCTCCAATACTTTGTCCTCGCCTCGTCTTCGGCGAGTCGTTGCTGTTCCGCCGACATTGGGGAGGAAGGGTTCCCAGTACCAGGGAGCTTGCTATGCAACGCTCGACTCTGGCTCTGGAACTTCCAGCGGACGCTTATATTTGCATTCCCCGTTGGGACACTGCGCCACAGGTCCGGATTTCAGGTACTTCTCGATGAGATAGCTACTGCCGCAATCCGGGCACTTCTCCGGAACAGGCTTACCCCAGGCGACAAAATCGCAATCGGGATAACGGTTGCAGCCAAAGAACGTCTTGCCGCGTTTGGACCGACGCTCGACAATTTCTCCTTCGGAGCAGTTCGGGCAAGGCACGCCAATGGTCTTCTGCTTGATGTATTTGCACTTTGGATAATTGCTGCAGGCCACGAATTCGCCGTACCGGCCAAACTTCTTCACTAGGTTGCTGCTGCACTGCGGGCACGTCTCCTCCAGCGGGATGTCCTTGCGCTGTTCCCCGCCGAGCTGCTTCGTGGTTTTGCAATCGGGATATCCCGAACACGCGTAGAACTGGCCGAAGCGTCCCTTCTTCAGCACCATGGTGCGACCGCAGTTTTCGCAGTACTCCTGCTCATCCTGCTCGTTCAGGTCTCCCTTGTCGCCATCTGAAGATTCCACCGCAAGCTCGCGCGTATTGGTGCATTCCGGATAGCCGGTACATGCAACGAAGCTGCCGTGCTTGCCCCACTTGATCACCATCGGCTTACCGCACTTCTCGCACAGGAAGTCGGTTGGCTTCTCCATGCGCTTGATGTCGGTCATGTGCCGCTCGGCGTGTTCCAGGTCTTTCTGGAAGCGGTTGTAGAAGTCGGCCATGGCCGCACGCCACTCCACCCGGCCATCCTCTATCTCGTCCAGTTCCTCTTCCATGCGCGCCGTATACTTCACATCGAAGAGATGGTTGAAGTTCTCCAGCAGCAGGTCCGTCACCACGATCCCGAGTTCAGTCGGAGTGAACTTACCGCCTTCCTTCGTGACGTACTCGCGCTCCTGAATCGTGGACAGAATCGAGGCATAGGTAGAAGGCCGGCCCACGCCATCGGATTCCAATTTTTTCACCAGGGTCGCTTCGTTGTAACGCGGCGGCGGCTCCGTAAAGTGCTGCTCCGGCTTAATCGCCTTGAACTTCAGCGTCTCGCCTTCGGTTACCAGCGGCAGCTTGTTCTTGAGCTCATCGTCTTCCTCGTCCTTCTGATCCTTGCCTTCTTCGTAGACCTTCAGAAAGCCCTCGAACTTCATCACACTACCTGTGGCCCGGAACAAGTACTCGGCGTTACTCTTGCCCTTGGCTGCGAGATCAATCGTGGTCTGGTCGAACAGGGCTGGCATCATCTGCGATGCGACAAAGCGCATCCAGATCAGCCGATACAGCTTCAGCTCATCTTCGGCTAAAAGCTTTTCCAACGACTCCGGCGTCCGTAGCACGGAGGTTGGGCGAATCGCCTCGTGCGCATCCTGCGCATCCTTCTTCGTCTTATAAACGTTCGGAGTCTTCGGCACGAAGTCCTGCCCGTATCGTTCCGCCACGAAACCACGTACTTCGTTCAGGGCGTCTTCCGAGACCCGGGTGGAATCCGTACGCATGTACGTGATTAAACCGACCGAGCCTTCCTTCCCGAGTTCCTTGCCCTCGTACAATCCCTGCGCCAGCATCATGGTCCGCTTTACGCTGAAGCGCAGCTTGCGGGAGGATTCCTGCTGCAAGGTGGAAGTAATAAACGGCGGTACGGCATTCCGCTTCTTCTCGCGCGTACCTACCGAACGGACAACGTAAGCAGCGTCCGCCACGTCATCGACAATTCCCGTGGCCGTCTTCTCGTCGCCGACCTTTGGAGTCTCGTCGTTCAGCTTGTTCAACCGGGCGTTCAAAACCGGCGGCTTCTTGGCGTTCAGCGCAACGTCAATGGTCCAGTACTCTTCTTTTTCGAACGCGCGGATCTCGCGCTCGCGCTCCACAATCAGGCGCAAAGCGACGGTTTGCACGCGGCCCGCCGAAAGTCCGCGTCGCACCTTGTCCCACAGCAACGGCGAGATCTTGTATCCCACCAGCCGGTCCAAAATCCGGCGTGCCTGCTGCGCCTCCACCAGATGAACGTTCACCGCCATCGGCTTATCAAACGCCTTCTTCACGGCGTTAGCGGTGATTTCGTTGAACATCACCCGGAAAATGGCGGGCGCTCCGGCCTTCTTCAGCTCCAGTTCTTCCTTCAGGTGCCAGCAGATCGCTTCCCCCTCGCGGTCAGGGTCAGCCGCCAGGTAAATGGAATCTACGCCCTTGGCGGCCTGCTTCAGCTCCGAAATGAGTTTCTTTTTTCCTTCAATGACTTCATACTTGGGCGTGAAATCGCGCTCGACGTCGACCGCCAAATCCTTCTTTGGCAGGTCTTTGATGTGGCCCAGCGAGGCTTTGACCACATACTGCTTTCCCAGATATTTCCCTATTGTTTTCGCCTTCGCCGGGGATTCAACGATGACGAGTGCTTTTGCCATACCGTGCTTTTACCTAAATAAACTGAGCGGCAGCTTCATCCGCTGCCAGGAAGACGCTACCCTTTTACCACACCTTCACAAAGTTTTTACCCGGGAGTTGCCGGATCAACCCCGACATCTCCAGGTCAAAGAGGGCGCCGATCAATTCAGATGAAGAGGTCCCCTCGAAAGTTTCAACCAGGGCCTCAAGTTGTTGAGGAATATCAACTTGCAGGTGATTTAGCAACTTCCGTGCGAGCGCTTTCATCGGCTCCTCGGTACCGTCCGACACGGGCTCTTCGCCCGCCGCCAGACCCTCCAATAAAACTTTTTGCTGGGCCCGATGCACCAGCTCTCCTCTCGCCGCCACGGGTAGCTCATTGGTGACATCGGTCCATTCCTGGACCAACTTGGCCCCTTGTTTGATGAGAAGATTCGGTCCCCAGCTCATCTTGGAGGTAATATTTCCTGGAACCGCAAACACTTCCCTGCCCTGGTCCATTGCCAGCCTTGCCGTAATGCCGGATCCGCTATGCTGCGCACCCTCAACAATCAGGACCCCCAGGGAAATTCCGCTGACGATCCGGTTCCGGATCGGGAAATTCTGAGGGTACGCGGGAGTTCCAAGCGGGAACTCCGATACCAGCAGCCCGTTCCGGCTAATCTGGTCGTACAGCTTGCGGTTATCTGCCGGATACAGAACGTCCACCCCGCATCCGAAAACCGCGATCGTATCCCCCCCTACCTCCAGAACCGCCCTATGTGCTGCCGTATCGATGCCCCTTGCCATCCCACTGATAATTGCCAGGCCCGCCTTCGCCAAATCAGCACTTAGCCGCTCCGAAGCCGCCACCCCATAGGGCGTGGGTCGCCGGGTTCCAACGACCGCGATCGAATGCGCTTTGAGCAGATCCACTCGCCCTTTGGCGAACAGCATCAGCGGTGGATCAAATATCTCTCGCAAACGCTGGGGATACCGCGCATCCTGATAGGAAATCAACTCCGCTCCGGCGTTGAGCAGCCGTTGCTGCTGGTCGACTGCATCCTCGAAGGAACACCCGCTCGCCACACTCCGCGCTTGGCCCGGACTGAGGCCCGCCGCCTCCAATTCCGTCACCGACGCCCGAAAGATGCCTTGCGGAGATCCCAGCTTTTCCAGCAGCCGCAATCCGCCAATCGGCCCTAGTCCCGGCACCATCCGCAGCGCCAGCCAGTGCAGCGTCTCTTCCTGCGTAATCACCGCATTCGCCATGTGGAATACGTGGAGCCGGAAGCTTCACCCTCTCATATAGAGACCGCACGCCTTCGAACCCTTTACCCGCCCAGGGACAGACCCCGCTACGTCTCAAACACGGCGTTAGATACTTGTGACTGTCGGTTGCAGTCGTTCACTGCGATTCATTTATGCGAATTACCAGCGCTGCCAGCGCTCTCCCCCGGTACTACTACCCCCAGAAAACCCTGATCGAAGCTTTCCGGAAATACTGGGGACCCAAGATCGACCGGTTTGACATCCTGGAACGTCTCCACGCCGCCACCCAGGTGGATGGGCGCTACCTCGCTCTCCCTATCGAGTCGTATCCTTTCCCAAACTGGGGCGAGGCAAACAACCAGTGGATTCAGGCAACACTCGATCTCGGCGAGCAGGCCGTCTGTCAGGCCCTGCGACAGTCCGGCGTCTCCAAGCAGGACATCGGCGCCTTTTTTTTCGTCTCCATCACCGGGGTCGCCAGTCCGTCCATAGAAGGCCGCCTTATAAATAGGATGCAGTTGAACCCGCGTATGAAGCGAATCCCTATCTTTGGGCTCGGCTGTGTGGCCGGAGCCGCCGGAATCGCTCGCGCTGCCGATTATGTGCGCGCCTTCCCAAAGGAAGCCGCCTTGTTGTTGTCCGTAGAACTCTGCTCTCTCACGATTCAGCCCGACGATCTTTCGGTGGCCAATCTCATCAGTTCCGGCCTGTTTGGAGACGGCGCGGCCGCTGTCGTGGTCTCCGGGGTCGAACAGGAGGCAGGAGCGGGCCCGGAAATCATCGCCACCCGCTCGACGTTCTATCCGGACACCGAATACGTCATGGGCTGGGACATCTCCGAAAAAGGCTTCCAAATCGTTCTTTCGCGCGACGTTCCGGAAGTCGTCCTCAAAAACCTGGGGAAAGACGTAGACGAATTTCTCCAGGAGCACCAATTAAAGCGGGACGATATCGCCACTTGGGTGATTCATACCGGCGGTCCGAAGGTCCTGGAGGCCACAGAAGCCGCCCTCGCCCTCCCACAAAACGCGCTCGCTGCCTCCTGGGCTTGCCTGCGAAAAACCGGCAATCTTTCCTCCGCCTCCGTCTTGTTCGTACTGGAGGAGGTCATGAAGAACCGTCGCCCGGAACCCGGCACTTGGAGTATCCTCGCGGCCATGGGCCCTGGCTTTTGCTCCGAACTCGTACTACTGCGGTGGTAACCGTTCCGGCTTTCTCGTACCCGTTTATTCTGACTCCAGCATCTAATAACAAATACTCGTGCAACGTTTTGCAATTTACGTGATTTTGTTTGGCTTGACCGCCTCGCTCGCTATGCTGGGCCAGTACGGTGGTCAAGGCCCGATAGGCAACGGTCCTCTAGGTCAGGGTCCAATGGGACAGGGGCCCATGGGCGGCGGCGGCATTCCAATTCCTCACCGGCATAAAAAAGGCCAGCAGGATTCCAGCACAAAGGACACTCAACCCACCCTCTCGGCGGACGGTAAAACTGTCTCCAACGACGGAAAAACCCTCGTTGTCAACACCAAAGACGGCCGGACCCTTACGTTGCGTCTGAATGATCGCACGAAGTTCACCCACTCGGGAACCGGCATCTCCGCTGGCAAGATCGTTCCGGGCACCACCGTTCGCGTTGAAGCCGCTGAGGATCAGGAGGCTTATCTAACCGCCACGTCTGTTGATCTGGTAAAGGACGCTCCAGCCAGCGCGCCGGCTTCTGCCCACGGTGGTACCCCTGCAGCCGGGGCAGTTCCGCAGCCTGCGAACCCTGACGGAACGGCACCCGACGAGGAGGACGCTGAACTCACCCGGCCGACCATTCTCAACAGTCCGGACGCACCGAACCGGCCCATTCTCCGCCATGGAAGACCCCGCCGGTCGACAGCATCCGCCACAGCTGACGACGATAGCTCAGCACCAGACGCCAGCGCCAAACCCAAGCCCAAACCGGTAGCCGCCAGGCAGGCGGCCGACGACAACGGATCGTCGGATTTCACCATCGGCGAAAATACCGGCTCCGCGCCACGGAGTGTGACGCCGAAGCGCGACGCACTCCTCGACCGAACGCGAGAGTGGGCCCAGACGTTCACTAACGGGCTGCCGAATTTTGTCTGTGAACAAATGACAACGCGCTACATGGAAGTCTCGCGCTCTGCCGGCTGGGAGGCGCATGACGTTGTTGCCGCGAAAGTTGTTTACGAAGACGGCCGCGAGAGTTACAAGGACATCAGCATCGATGGACATAAGACCAGCAAAAGCATGCTGGAGATAGGCGGCGCAACGTCTACGGGAGAGTTCGCCTCCGTGCTTCGGAGCCTGCTTGCGGACCGCAGCGGTGCGCAATTCAAGTTTTACCGGTCCGACAGCATTGCGGGCACGCCCGCCGCCGTCTACGACTTCAAAGTGCCCCTGCAACTCTCTGACTGGACCATAACGATCGGTGGCCAATCCCTGCGCCCGGCTTATAGCGGCAGCATTTGGGTGGACCGGAAAACAGCCGAAGTCCGCCGCATCGAGATGCAGGCCGATAATATTCCCCAGGACTTTCCTTCCGACTCGGTCCAGATGGCCGTCGACTACGACTCGGTTCCGCTGGGCACCAGTAAATTCTTGCTGCCCGTGCATGCGGAAAACTTGAGCTGTCAGCGTGGCTCGCCGGTTTGCTCGAAGAACGCCATCGACTTCCGCAACTACCACAAGTTTTCAGGCGAGAGCACGATTACGTTCGGCAAGTAAGTTGCGTTTGCGTAACAGCCCTCGGAACCGGTCGGCTAAGGGGATCTCGGCTCCGCTACCGCCTAGACTGCAAAGTCGACTTCGAGCGGCTCGATCAGCGGCATCAACCAGCTCACCAGTTGCTGGTGCACGGGATGGGGACCGTAGGCATCCAGAGATGCCCTGTCAGCAAACTTCATGACACCGCCCAACTCATAACCTTGCCCTTTCGGTGAAAAATTCTTCCCCACCCACGTTTCCAGCAATCCTGGAATCTGTCCTTGTAACTTACGAATCTCCGCTGCGACCTTTTCCTTCTGTTCCTCGGTAACTCCCGGTCTCCACCGGAAGGCAAATACATGAATGCACATACTGCCATTGTCTACGGTTCGCCCTTCATGGCAGGCGTCGCCAAGGATCGACTCGGGACGCGAGTTCCGGACGGTGGGCGTGTGAAATATCCTTTGACCCTCCGCCCCTCTAAGGTTATTTTTTTACCAGGTTGCTAATTCTTACACATGCCTCAAAGCTCTCCTGAGTCCGCCCTCAGCCGCCGCGAGCGCCGGATTATGGACATACTTTTTTCTGCCGGCCGTGCTACCGGCCAGGAGATTCAGCAAAAGCTCGACGATTCGCCTAATTACTCCACCGTCCGCACCATTTTCAGAGTCCTGGAACGCAAAGGTTACGTCCGTCACACGGAGGAAGGGCTTCGCTACGTTTATGAACCGGTGGTTGCCCGCGAAATCGCCCCTCAAACGCCTACGGCAGACTTTCTTCGACGGTTCCGCTCAGCAGGCCGTCGCTGCGCTAGTCGATCCCAAGGCTTATCGCCTTCCCCGCAGCTAATTAGACCAGCTGTCGGAGCTCATCGAAAAAGGAAAGGAGAAGGCGTCATGATGTCCCTGCTGCTTTTCACCAAGCTCACTGCCGTTTTGTTTCTGGGCATCATTGCGCTCCTGCTGACACGTAGGGCTTCTGCTGCTGTCCGGCATCTTCTCTGCACCGTGACGCTCGCCATGGCGGTTGCACTCCCGATAACCGCTAAGTTCCCCGCCATTCGACACTCGCAGCTATTTACGTTCGTCGCGAGCGCCTCGGACCACCTCGCTGCTCGCCATCCATCGCCCGTTCATCTGGGCGCCATCATCTGGATTGCCGGAGCCCCGCTCGTCCTGGTTCGCTTTGCCGTGGGCGGTGCCTATCTGCAATGGCGAACGCGACGTCTGCCGGCCTCCATGCACGTGGAAAATATTCCGGTCTGCTTGACGGACGTCACCACCCCCATGCTGTGCGGCTGGCTGAAGCCCGCCATCCTCATGCCCGAAGGCTCCCGATCCTGGAGCTCGGAACGCACGCGGCTGGCCCTTGCGCATGAACTCGCCCACCATCATCGTCACGACAACCGGACCGCGCTGATCGCCATCGCCGCGCAAGCCCGGTATTGGTTCCATCCCCTCATCTGGTGGCTCACCGCGCAACTCGGAGCATAACGCGAATTGGCATGCGACAACCGCGTTCGGCAAAACGGCGCGTCCACTTCCGAGTACGCCAATCTGCTGCTCGATATCGCCAGACAACAGTCTTCGCCAGCCCTCTTCGGCTGCGCGATGTTCACAAACAGAAACCACCTGAAAGGCCGCATTATGCACAGCCTGCAGTTCAGTAATTCGCATCCCTCCAGAAAACATCGCTTTGCTACGGCATCCGCGATCTCCGTTATGGCGCTCGGTTGTTTGCTCATTCCGGCTACCGCGGACCAGCAGAAGGTCTACAAGATCGGCGGCGATGTTACCGCACCAAAGGTCATCCAGAAACTAGAGCCGCAGTATTCAGAGAAGCCCAAACATGACAAGATCCAGGGCAAAGTATTGGTCAGCCTCGTGATCGATGCGAACGGCAAGCCTGAAAACATCCAGGTGACGTGCGGACTTAATCCAGACTTGGACAAGAACGCGATTGAGGCCATTTCACACTGGCAATTTCAACCCGCGACAAAGGCGGCCACGCCGTAGCCGTACAAGCTAACATCGAAGTCAATTTCCGCCTGAAGTAAGCTACGGGCGCCGATACACAACGCCACCCTTCATGACGAACCCAACGTGTTTCAAAGCCCTCAGGTCTCGCAAGGGATCACCCTCTACGGCCACGATATCGGCCAAATAACCAGGTTTCAGCTCGCCAATCTGCCCCTGCCAGCCTAGCAGTTTGGCTCCGTTCAATAGGTCTGCTTGCAACACCGCAAGAGGCTTCATTCCGTACTTCTCCATCAGGATAAACTCGCGCGCCTGCGTGCCGTGCGGAAACGGCCCCACATCGGAGCCCACGGCCATTGGCACGCCCGCCGCCAGTTGTTTCGGAAACTCCTTCATGTGAAAATCCAGTATTTGCCGAAGGAGTTCCCCCTGCTCTGGCGAAGCCGCATGCTCGGCAAAATATTCGCTGATCGTAAACGTGGGTACGGCATAGATCCGTCTTTCTCGCATCAGCCGCATCGTCTCTGCGCTTAACTGGTCTGCATGGTCGATGGAAGCGACACCGGCCTGGGCGGCATACAGCGTGCCCGGCTCGCCCCTTGCATGGACCGCCACGCTTCTGCCCACTCGCGCTGCTTCCTTCACGGCGGCGCTTAGCTCCGCTTCGGTGTATTGATATGGAGTCGAAAATATTCCATCGTGAATCGAGTCCCGCCCCGTTTCATAAATCTTCACGAAGTCCGATCCCTCCTTCATCTGCTCGCGAATCACCCGCACGAGGTCCGCTGCAGTATTAGCCCACGTAGCATTGGGCAAAATATGCTGTTGCGGATTGAAGTGGATCGCATCCTCGTGTCCGCCGAGGATATCGACTGCATTGCCACTGATTCGCAGCCGGGGCCCGGGAATTAAGCCACTATCGATTGCGTCCCGCACTGCCGTATCGGCAGATCCTGCTCCTTCGGTTCCCATATCTCGTTCGGCCGTAAACCCCGCCATCAGATCTGCTTTGGCGGCCAACGTCGCTAATATGGTTCGTTGCGGAACGGATTCCTCCACAGTCTGCAGATCCTCGGCGCCTGGATGTAGAAAGAGATGGACGTGTGCATCGATCAATCCCGGCAGTAGAGTTCGGTCGCCGAGGTCAATCACCTCCGTGCCCGCGGGGCGTCGAACGTTCTGTCCTACAGCGCTGATCCGCTCGTGTTCCACCAGCACTTCGCCCGGCGTCGTCACCTGGCCCGTTTCGACATGTAAAAGCCGGGCGGCATGAAGAACAATCGGATGATCGGTTAATACCCGATCAGCACCAAAAGCTGCCAAACAAAAAGCACCAACGGCGATCCAGCCTCGAAAAACCCGCATAACGATGCAGGCGATAATAGCACCTTCACCTCGCCTGCAATGGCGTCGACACGGACTCCAACGACTGCCGTTCAGCCTTCACCCCCAGTACCATTTCGGTAATCGCTCCAACAATCATCAGCCCGGCACTCAGCGCGTATCCCCAGAACATGTGTGTGCGCGAGTTTGAGGCGATCAGGGCTGCAAACAATGTCGGCGCTCCTACGCCCCCAATGAAGGTGCCAATCGAATAGAAGATCGAGATTGCAAATGCGCGAATTTCCAGAGGGAATATTTCGCTCACCGTAAGATATGCCGAACTCGCCGCCGAAGAAGCTACAAAGAAAATCACCGCAATCCAGACCGCCTGCCCTCTGACGCTCAACATATTCTGTTGAAACAAAAATGCCGACGCCAATAACAGGAGACCCGAAATTCCATAGGTCGCCGTAATCATCGTTTTCCGTCCAAGTGAATCAAACAAATGTCCAAGGCATATCGGGCCAAAGAAATTACCCGCCGCGAGTGGAAGCAGGTAAAGGGGCACGCGCTCTGGTTTGATTCCATAGAACTGCGTCAACACCAGCCCATAAGTGAAGAAAATCGCATTAAAGAAAAATGCCTGTCCAATCATCAGGGCCAAGCCCAACAACGTACGTTTCGGCTGGGCGCGAACCATCGCGTTCCAAACGTCCGAAAGCGGAGTGTGATTGCGAACGGCGATCCTGATGGAACCGTGGGGCCGTGGCAGTCTCGGGCCTCCACGCTTCTCGATACTCTGCTCTATGCTGCTCACGATCTGTCCGGCTTCCTCTTCCCGGCCGCGCAGCATTAGCCATCTTGGGCTCTCCGGCACTGACCTCCGCAGAAAGAGAATGACCAGCCCTAGCACGGCGCCGATCCCAAAAGCAAGACGCCAGCTCCAGGCGATCGGAATCGTGCCGGAATCAAGCAAATACAGCGTCCCCAGAGAACCCAGAGCAGCCCCAATCCAGAACGTAGCGTTAATCACCAGGTCGACATTCCCACGCACCCTGGCCGGAATCAGTTCATCAATTGCCGAGTTGATCGCCGCATACTCGCCGCCGATTCCGGCTCCCGTCAGCGCCCGGAAAAGCATAAAGCTCCAGAAATTCCACGAGAAAGCGGTGGCCGCCGTTGCCAGCAGATAAAGCCCAAGGGTAATCAGGAACAGCTTCTTGCGCCCAAGGCGGTCGGTAAGCCAGCCGAAGAACAGCGCCCCTGTAACGGCGCCCACCAGGTAAGCTGAGGCGGTCGCCCCTACTTGCTTATCCGTAAAATGCAGAGTCTCCGGACTCTTCAGAATGCTCGCCAACGAGCCCGCGAGCGTCACTTCCAATCCATCCAGCAGCCACGTAATCCCCAGCGCGAGCACCATGTACAAATGCCACCGACTCCAAGGCAGGCGATCCAGACGCTGCGGAACATTCGATTCAATGACTTGGTCAGCGAGTACTCGATTCACATTAAATTGACATCATTCTCAGGAACAGTTGTTCAAGAAAACGACGTTTACCGGGATATCGAAATTTACCTGCATTCAGGAAAGAAAAAGATTGGTCGGGAGGTAGAGGATTCTAACCGCCGACGTCCTGGTCGCGAACTAAGTGATGACGAAGAATCAGAAGTTCGCGGGATTTCGCTTGTTTCGGGTTTCCGTAGAAGCGCCCCGCTACTACAGATGTCGTGCCCCGACAACGTGCCAAAACCAGGAGGGAATCGCGCCCGATTGCGACAGCAGAGGGAATGCCGGAGGTGCCTGCGAACGAGAAAGATCGCCTCACCCTGTAGATGTCTTCCGCAGATGCACACGATTGGCTATAGACTCAGGACCGGACTGGGAGAATTCCAGATGATCTCGTACGCATGAGTAAGCAGATGGCCGGAGGGCTCCTCAAAGTTGCCACGGCCTATAACAACCAGGTCGCCATCTTCCATCGCCACCGCTGTTCGAATAACTTCTCCGACCGTCCCCTCCAGGACATGAATAGGAGCATCAATCGAAAGCTCCTGAAGGAGTTGTCTCAACACAGATTCTGTCTCACTCTTCAGTAATCGAACTGAACGACGTCCGGTGCAAGGAACGGAACCGTTCGCGGGGCATGGAATCGCACTCACTAAGCTCAAGCGGCTTTCGAAGAGTCGAGCCAATTGCAAGGCGCGAGTCAAAAGGTCACGCGATAAGGCCCTATAGTCCATCGCGCAAATAATTTGGCGATAAGGGCGAAATCCTTCGAGTTCTCTCGGATGCGGGGTCGTCCAAATGGCACAGCGTGCATCATGGAGTACCTTTGCGGTCACTGAGCCAATGAGAAACGGCCGCGATGGTCCGAAGCCGCGGGTGGGCATCATAATAAGATCTGCCTGGATCTTCTGCGCATGTTCAACGATCGACTCTGCTACCCCACCCGTCTTGATAGACAGGTCGCATTGAATGTTCTGGAAATACTGTCTTTCGAGAGCTTCCAGCGCTTTCCGGGCGGATGCTTCACTTTCCTTTTGGCTGAGTTCCAGTTTCCTGAGCACGTCGTCCCCGACAACAACGTGCGGCGCTGATGCACCATGCCAGCCGGATATCCACGGTACGACATTCAAAATGGTGGCTCTAGCGTTAACGGCCTTTGCTAAGCCGGCGACATGCGGAGCGGCGGCTTCACTTGGCTTGGAAAAATCAGTAGGGAAAAGAATCTGCTCTATATTGAATGGCGGTTGTGTCACGCTCTCTCACTCTCCTTGCAAATGTATTGCTTTGCCCACTTCCTTAAGTCCACAAGCGTTCAAATTCGGTTCCGAGGTGCATAGATCCTTTTTTTTCAGAAGATACGATGCCCTGACGAACTAGCCCATCCACCGCCACAGTGCTTTCGCCGGCATTCGCTCCGGGTTCAATGATCGATCCATTCAGGCAGGCACTGCGCGGTCCATCGATGAATAGCAGCCATGGCATAGGGAAGAGTCGCTTGCAACTCTTGGACCAGAATGGCGCACCCACGTCCAACTCGACCTGTGAACCGTCAGCCTGGCCGTCATTACGTCCCAGACTTCCCGCCCATTTGTCAGGAGCCTTGCACGTGATCTGCCAGGTAT
>Ga0308174_10000595_pt1 | contig 15600 bp, 14 predicted proteins | sample PhyPR2_FD_203894 | JGI IMG/M metagenome (GOLD analysis project Ga0308174, IMG submission 203894) | Soil microbial communities from UC Gill Tract Community Farm, Albany, California, United States - DLSLS.P.R2 | ecosystem: Environmental > Terrestrial > Soil > Agricultural land | place: USA...
AGCCGGCCGGGTGACTTGCGGGGCGGGTGCCCCTGGGTCAGGGGACGACGCGCTCCTCGGCGACCGCGTTGCCGCCGTCGACGACCAGCACCTGGCCGTTGACGTACGCCGCACCGGGGCTCGCCAGGAACAGCACCGCCGCGGCCACCTCGTCGGCGGTGCCGGATCGGCCGACCGGGGTGGTGCGGCCCTCGAGGGCCTCCGCAGGGGTCTGCGACCCGGTCGCGATCCAGCCCGGGGCCACCGCGTTGACGGTGAGCCCGTGACCCGCCTCGTCGACCGCGAGCGCTCGGGTGAGCCCCACCAGTGCGGCCTTGGCCGCCGCGTAGGCCACCTCCCCGCGCATCGCCATCGCCGCACCGGTCACCGAGGTGACCATCACGACCCGCCCGTGACCGCTCGCCCGCAGGTGCGGCAGCGCGGCCCGCGTCGTGAGGTAGGCCGTGTCGAGGTTGCGGGCCAGGGATGCCGCCCAGCGCTCCGGTGGCGTGCCCAGCAGGTCGCCCTCGAGGTAGCCGCCGCCGGACGCCGTCGCCACCATCCCCGCGTTGTTCACCAGCACGTCGATTCCGCCACCCAGGTCGAGCGCCGTTGCCACCACCGCGTCGGCCCCCTCGGGCGTGGTGAGGTCGGCGACCACCCCCGCGGCCACCGCGCCCAGGGCCCACAGCTCGGCCACCCGGGCGTCGACCCGGTCGGTCGTCGCGGCGACCACCACACGAGCGCCGCACGCCGCCAACAGGCGTGCGCACGCCATCCCGATGCCGCTCGGCGAACCCGCACCGGTGACCAGCGCCGTGCGCCCGGAGAGGTCGAGCGGCGGCGGCAGCGACAGCGCCACCCTCAGCCCACGGCGGCGGTGAAGGACTCCTCGAGCACGTCCATGCCCTCGTGGAGCAGGTCGTCGGAGATCGACAGCGGCGGCAGGAACCGGAAGACGTTGCCGTAGGTGCCACACGTCAGGGTGATCAGGCCCCGCTCGTGGCAGCCCTTGTTCACCGCCGAGGTCAGCGCGGCCGCCGGCTCCTTGGTGTCGGGGTCGGTGACGAGCTCCATGGCGATCATCGCGCCGCGGCCGCGCACCTCGCCGACCTCGTCGTACTTCTCGGAGAGCCGGCCGAGCCGGTCGGTGAGGATGTCGCCGATCTCGCGGGCGCGGGCGGCGAGGTCCTCCTCCTCCATCGTCTCGATCGACGCCAGCGCCGCCGCGCACGCGACCGGGTTGCCGCCGTAGGTGCCGCCCAGGCCACCGGCGTGCACGGCATCCATCAGGTCGGCGCGGCCGGTGACGGCGGCGAGCGGCATGCCGCCCGCGATGCCCTTGGCGACGGTCATCAGGTCGGGGACGACGCCCTCGTGGTCGCAGGCGAACCAGTCGCCGGTGCGGCAGAAACCGCTCTGCACCTCGTCGGCGATGAGCAGGATGCCGTGCTCCCGGCACCAGTCGGCCAGGCCGGGAAGGAAGCCGTCGGGCGGCACGATGAAGCCGCCCTCGCCCTGGATCGGCTCGATGATGACGGCGGCGGTGTTCTCCTCGCCCAGCTGGGCGTGGATCTGGCTCGTCACCTGCTCCAGGGCCTCCTCGGCGCAGTGCTCGGCGCCGCCGGGCCAGCGGTAGGGGTAGGCCATCGGCACGCGGTACAGCTCGTTCGCGAACGGCCCGAAGCGGTGCTTGTAGGGCATGTTCTTGGCGGTCAGGCCCATCGTGAGGTTGGTGCGGCCGTGGTAGGCGTGGTCGAACGCGACGATCGCGGGGCGGCCGGTGGCGTGGCGGGCGATCTTCACGGCGTTCTCGACGGCCTCGGCACCCGAGTTGAACAGCGCGGAGCGCTTCTCGTGGTCGCCGGGGGTCAGCGCGTTGAGCTTCTCGGCGACCTGCACGTACTTGTCGTAGGGCGTGACCATGAAGCAGGTATGGGTGAAGGCGTTGATCTGCTCGGTGACGGCGTCGATCACCCGCTGGTTGCCGTTGCCGACCGTGGTCACCGCGATGCCCGAGCCGAAGTCGATCAGCTGGTTGCCGTCGGCGTCGCGGACGATGCCGCCCGCGCCCTCGGTGACGTACACCGGCAGTCCGGTGCTCACGCCGGCGGCGACCGCTGCCGTCTTGCGGGCCTGGAGGGCCTGCGAGGCCGGGCCGGGGATGGAGGTCGCGAGGATCCGCTTCTGCTCGATCATGTTCCGATCCTATCCGCACCCCCAAGCGCTCGGAACTACGGATTCCGTGGCATCACGGTCCCCCGAGTGCCCGTCCCGACGTCGCCGGACCGCACGGCCGCCGGTGTCGAAGGTCGAGCGGCTCCCGCGGCCACTGCCTAGGCTCCCCGGGTCATCCAGGCCGACGACACCGACGCCGACCCGACGGCACCCGCCGTCGGGCTGCTCCTCTATGCGTCATACCCGGCCGGCGACGTGCGCGGCTCGCTGACGACGGCGGTCGAGTCCGTGTCCGGCTCCCTCGACGGCCTGGCCACGCCGGCGAAGATCAGCGCCTCGCGGCCCGACCTCCCTCCGGGCGCGACGTTCACCGTCATCGACGGGGGCACGCACGCCCAGTTCGGCTCGTACGGGCTGCAGCCCGGTGACGGCACGGCCACGATCGGCGAGAAGGAGGCGCGCCGGCTGATCAGCGCGGCAAGCCTGCGCTTCCTCGACTCGCTGCGGCCCTGAGCCGCTCGCGGGTGTGGCCGGAGCGCGACCGGGTGGGACCTGCACGGTCGGGACACGGAAAAGGTGCCCGGGAGATGCGTGCAGGGGGTTCGCATCTCCCGGACACCGGCTCCGGGGTTCTTCCGGAACTTCTTGGTAACCGGAGGAACGTGAGTAACCTACACACAGGAACCTGAGAAGCCACTGAGAAACGGGGAAACTCGTGAGACTTCTGCTCGTCGAGGATGAGCGCCCCCTGGCGGCGGCCCTCGACGACGCCCTGCGCGAGGAGGGCTGGGTGGTCGACCTGGCCGACAACGGGCGCGAGGGCCTGCGGATGGCGCTCATCGGCCACTACGACGTGGTGGTGCTCGACATCATGCTGCCGCTGCTCAACGGCTACGACGTGCTGAAGTACATGCGGGCCCAGAAGGTGTGGTCCCCGGTGCTGATGCTGACGGCCAAGGACGGCGAGTACGACCAGACCGACGCGTTCGACCTCGGGGCCGACGACTACGTCACGAAGCCGTTCAGCACGCCGGTGCTGCTCGCCCGCCTCCAGGCGCTGGCGCGCCGTGGTGCCCCCGAGCGGCCGGTCGCGCTCACCGTCGGGGGGCTGAGCCTGGACCCCACCACCCGCCGGGTCACCCGGGAGGGGCGCGAGATCCAGCTGACCGCCCGGGAGTACGCCCTACTGCACCACCTGATGCGCAAGGCCGGCCAGGTGCAGAGCAAGAGCGAGATCCTCGAGAACGTCTGGGACTCCGACTACCCCGGCGCCGACAACGTCGTCGAGGTGTACATCGGCTACCTCCGGCGGAAGATCGACGCCCCGTTCGACAGCAAGTCGCTGGAGACGGTGCGCGGCATGGGCTACCGGCTCAACCCGATCGTTCGTCCAGAGGGAGCCTGACCTCGAAGCGGCACCAGCCGTCGGGGCTCTCCAGCGCCGTCACGGTGCCGTCGTGCGCCTTGACGATCTCCGACACGATCGCCAGGCCCAGCCCGGTGCCACCGGTGTCGCGCGTGCGGGAGTCGTCCAGGCGCACGAACCGGCCGAAGATGTGGGTGCGGTCCTCCTCCGCGACGGGCGGCCCGTCGTTGTCGACGTCGAGCACCGCCTCGGGCCCGTCGTGCCCCAGCCGCACCCGAACGTCGTGGACCCGGTGACGCTCGGCGTTCTCGAGCAGGTTGCGCACCACCCGGCCCAGCCGCGCGGCGTCCCCGGTCACCCGCGCCGGCTCGACGTGCACCTCGACCAGCATCCCGCGGGCGCGCAGCGCGCCGGCCTCGGCGAGCACGACGTCGTCGAGGTCGACCTCGACCCGGTCGATCGGTAGCGCGCGCTCGTCGGCGGACGCGAGGATCAGCAGGTCGTCGACGAGCACCGACAGCCGGTCGACCTCCGCCGAGGCCCGCCCGGCCACCAGCTGCCGCTCCTTGAGCGGACGTTCCTCCGCCAGCCGGTCGAGCAGCACCCGGATGGTGGCGAGCGGGCTGCGCAGCTCGTGGCCGGCATCGGCCACGAACGCCCGGCGCGCCGCATCCGCCCGGCGCAGCCGTTCCAGCACCCGGTTCAGGGTCTCCGCGAGCTTGGCCAGCTCGTCGCGCCCGGGCGGCACCTCGATGACCGGAGCGGGCCGGGAACCGGCGATGCTCTCGACCTGGTCACGCATCCGCTCGACCGGGCGCAGCGCCTGCCCGATCGCGAAGGTGGTCACCGCTCCCAGCAGCGCGACCAGCCCGACGGCACCGATCAGCGCGAACTCCGTCGACCGGCCCAGGGCCGTGGTCTCGACCTGCGTCGCCACCGCCACGAGCACGGTGTAGCGGCGCCCGTCCGAGCCGACGGCGTCGGCGGCGGCCACGGCGAAGCCCTTCTCGTCCAGGCCCGGCAGCGCGTCGACGGTCTTCACCGTCAGCTTGCCGACGGCGATCGAGGGGTCCACCATCGGCGCCACCACCAGGCGGTCGGTCGTCATGACCACCGTGCCGTGGTCGTCGACGATCTGCGACACCCGGTTGCCGATGTTGATCTCGTGGGTGCTCGCCAGGTCGGGGATCGTGTGGATGGCGAGATCGGTGCGCAGCTCGCCGGCCTCGGAGGCCGCGATGTCGCGCGCCGACGCCTCGAGCACCTGCCCCAGCGAGATGTAGATGATGCCCGCGGTCGCCGCGCTGACCAGGATGACGATGGGCATCGTCAGCGCCAGGATGCGGCTGCGGAGGCCGAGCCGCGGGTACATGGCTGGGAGTCTAGGTTCGCGGCGGTGCCGCACCCTGAGAGAGGGCACAGGCCGGTGGTGGACGCCGGGGGACGCGCCTCACGGGTCCTCCGACGAGGGGGCGCCCGCAGCGGTGACGCCGACGCCGGCCCCGCCGCGGTCCGGAGCGCGGTCGGGCCGCAGCTGTGACTCGGTCCAGGGATAGCGCAGGCGGGTCGCCCAGCGCTCCGGCGCCCGGTCGAACTCCGCGGCGACCGCCGTGGTGGCCACGATGATGAAGGCGATGCACAGCAGCCAGCCGACCATGGCGATCGTCACGCCGAACAGCCCGTACCGCTCGCTGTACGACGTCATCAGGCGCGGCATGTACACGGTCGTCGCGTAGCCCCAGAGGGTGCTGAGCCCGCCCGCGAGCAGCCCCGCCGGCAGCAGCCGCTGCCACGCGACGCGCCGGTTGAGCAGCAGCCAGGGGATGGAGGTCCACACCACGACGCTCGAGATCAACGAGCCGGTCAGCCCGGCGGCCCAGTCGAAGGGGATCTCGCGCAGCAGCGACCGGATGAACGACAGCAGGCCGATCTCGACGATCAGTGCCCCCAGCGCGAACGCGGCGTACAGCGAGGCCCGCACGCTCGGCGCCCTGGGGAGCTGCCACGCCTCGAGGTACATCCGCTGGAGCCGTCGGGACAGGCTGACGCCCGACAGCAGGAGCAGCAGCATGCTGAGCACGCCGATGCTCGCCTCACCGGTCGGTGCGAAGACGGTCTGCACGGCCGCGGCGGAGTCGCCGGTCAGCGCGAACTTGCGCACGATGCCGTCCGCGATCGAGCCGTGGTTCTCCGACGGCAGCAGCGCCGAGGTGAGGATGACGAGCGGGATGAGCGCGGTGAACGCCTGGGACGCGATCACCATGGCCCGGTCGATGCCCTGGATCGTGAAGAAGCAGCGCAGGCAGCGCCGCGGGAACCACTCCTCGTCGAGCACGTTCGGCAGGCGCACCGGCTCAGTGTGCGGACCCCGGCTGCGGGCGCGCCTCATCTGGCACGGGTGAGGCCCACACCTGCGAGGATGCGCGGCCCGGCAGCCGCCGCAGGAGTCACCCCGCCGGGGTGAGGCGCGCCCACAGGTGCGCGGCATACCAATGGGAGCACCCGAACCGAGAGGGGGGTCATCCGAATGACCACCACCAACGACGCTCACGGGCCGATCGACTTCGTCCTGCTCGAGTTCCCGAACGACCGCACGGACGGCACCGCGGCCCAGGCTCTTCTCGACCTCGTCGAGGCCGGCACGATCCGCCTGCTCGACCTGCTCGTCGCACGCAAGGAGGACGACGGCACCGTCGAGGTCATCGACGTCGACGCGTTCGGTGACGTGACCGCCTTCGTGCAGTTCGCCGGGGCCAGGTCCGGCCTCCTCGGGGACGACGACGTGCAGCAGGCCGGCGACGCCATGGCGCCCGGCACCACCGCGGCACTGATCGTCTTCGAGAACGCCTGGGCCGCACCGTTCGTCGCCGCCGCCCGCAAGAACGGCGGCGAGGTCATCGCCAGCATGCGCATCCCGGTGACGGACGTCATCGCCGCCCTCGACGCGCTCGACTCCGAAGAAGCGAGGTAAACCGATGCCCGGACTACTCCGAGGTGTGGCCCGTACGGCCGTCGTCGCCGGTACGGCGACCGCGGTGAGCGGCCGCGTCCAGCGCCGCCAGGCCGACAAGTACGCCGAGCGTGACGCGCACGCCGCCGCCGAGCGCTCACAGGCCTACGAGCAGGAGATGGGGGCGCCGCCGCAGTACGCCCCGCCGACGCCGCAGTACGGCGGGGCGCCGCCGCAGGCCTACGCTCCCCCGCAGCAGCCCCAGTACGCCCCTCCGCCGGAGCCGCAGTACGCACCGCCGCCCGCGGCGCCCTCCCAGGCCGACGTGATCAACCAGCTCAAGCAGCTCGGCGAGCTGCGCGACGCCGGCGTGCTCACCGAGGACGAGTTCGCGGCCCAGAAGGCCAAGCTCCTTGGCTGATGCCGGAACGCACGCGGCGGACGCTGCAGGCACCGAGCCCGCAGTGACCGCCGCGCCGACGGCCGACCGGCCCCTGGCCGCCACGAACGCCGTGGCGCCGGGGGCCGCGGCCGTGCCGGGCGACGACGCGCTCGCGTCGGGCGCCCCGGCACCCGACGACCTCCCGGACATGCCGCGCCGACCGGGCCTGCCCCGGCTCGCGATGGTCGCGATCGTCGCCGGCTCACTGGTCCTCGTCCTGGCCGGGGCGCGGGCCACCGCCGGGATCATCGGCCCCGCCTTCCTCGCCCTGGTGCTCACCATCACCGTGCACCCGGTGCGCCGTGCCCTCGTCCGGCGCAACGTGCCCGACTGGCTGGTCGCGATCGCGGTCGTGGTGTCGGTCTACCTGCTGCTGATCTCGCTGTCGCTCGCCCTGGTCGTCTCCGCGGGGCGGCTGGCCGAGCTGCTGCCGCAGTACAAGGACGAGTTCGCCAAGTACACCGACCAGCTCACCGACTGGCTGTCGTCACTGGGCGTCACCAAGGACCAGGCGTCCTCGGTCGGCAGGTCGATCGACCCCGGCAGCCTGGTGGGGGTCATCGGCGACGCCTTCAGCGCCGTGCTCGACGTGCTGTCCAGCTTCTTCTTCATCGTCACCGTCGCGCTGATGATGGCCTTCGACACCGGTGGCGTCGAGCGGGTCATGGGCGTCGTGCGCACCACCCGCCCGCACCTCGTCGACGCGATGGTCAGCTTCGCCCACGGCACCCGGGTCTACATGGGCGTGGCGGCGGGCTTCGGCTTCATCGTCGCCGTCATCGACGGCGTCGCGCTGTCCCTCATGGGGGTCCCGGGCGCGTTCATCTGGGCCGTGCTGGCCTTCGTCACCAACTTCATCCCCAACATCGGCTTCGTCATCGGCGTCATCCCGCCGGCGATCATCGGCCTGCTCGAGGGCGGCCCCGCGCTGATGATCGGCGTCATCGTCGTCTACTCGGTGATCAACGTCGTGATCCAGTCGGTCATCCAGCCGCGCTACGTGGGCGATGCCGTGGGCCTGTCGCCGACCATCACGTTGCTGTCGCTGATCTTCTGGGCGTGGGCCCTCGGCGCCATGGGGGCACTGCTCGCGGTGCCCTTCAGCCTGTTCATGCGGGCGATCCTCGTCGAGGCCGACCCGACCGCCCACTGGGTGCTCCCGATCCTGTCGGGGCGCCTCGCCAAGGAGCCGCCGGACCCAGCCGCGCTGGCCGAGGCACCGAGCACGACCGTGCCGGCCTGAGCCGCACGGACCGCACACCGGTCCCCCCGGCGGATGCCGGGAGGGCCACGACGAGAGGTGGCCACCGGTCATGAGCGAGCTGACGACGGCGGAACGCAAGGCCCAGGGGAAGGCGGCGCGCACCCGGGCGCCGTTGGAGTCGCACGCCGAGATCGGGCCGGATGCCGGTCGCGACCCGGTCGGCCTGATCATCGGCCAGGCCACGACCCGGGTGCCCGAGCTCGTGCCGATCCGGCACGGCCGGATGCTGGTGTCGCCGTTCACGTTCTACCGCGGCGCGGCGCTGCCGATGGCGGCCGACCTGTCGAGGGTGCCGTCGTCGGGGCTGCGGGTGCAGCTCTGCGGTGACGCGCACCTGTCGAACTTCGGCGTCTTCGCCGCCCCGGACCGGCGGCTCGTGTTCGACCTCAACGACTTCGACGAGACGCTGCCCGGGCCGTTCGAGTGGGACGTCAAGCGGTTCGCGGCGAGCCTGGCGGTGGCCGGACGCGACATCGGGCTGGACGTGAAGGCTCGAAAGACCCTGGTGCTCGCCGGGGTCGCGGCCTACCGCACGGCCATGGCGGACTTCGCCACCAAGAAGCTGCTCGAGGTCTGGTACGCCCGACTCGACGTCGAGGACGGCCTGGAGATCCTGCGGGCCAAGGTCGGCGAGGAGGCGCTGGGGCGCACCCGCAAGGCGATGGCCAAGGCGCGCACCCGCGACAGCATGCAGGTGCTCAAGAAGCTGACCACGGTCGTGGACGGCCAGCGCAGGATCACCAGCAACCCGCCCCTCGTCGTGCCCATCGAGGAGCTCACCGACCGGCACAGCGCCGACGAGATCCTGAGCCAGATGGGGACGCTCCTCACGCAGTACCGGCGCACGCTCAACGCCGACCGCCGGCACCTCATCGCGCAGTTCCGGCTCGTCGGGGTCGCGCGCAAGGTGGTCGGCGTCGGCAGCGTCGGCACCCGTGCCTGGATCCTGCTGCTCGAGGCCGACGGGGGGCAGGAGCCGCTGTTCCTGCAGGCCAAGGAGGCCCAGCGGTCGGTGCTCGCCGACTACTGCGGGGCCAGCAAGTACCGCAACGAGGGCCAGCGCGTCGTCGCGGGCCAGCACCTCATGCAGGCAGCGAGCGACATCTTCCTGGGCTGGCAGCACGTCGAGAGCGGACTCGACGGCGGCTCGCGCGACTTCTACGTGCGCCAGCTGCGCGACTGGAAGTACTCCGCGGTCATCGAGCAGATGGTGCTCCCGGGCCTGGTCGCCTACGCCGAGCTGTGTGGCTGGACCCTCGCGCGGGCCCACGCGCGCTCCGGCGACCGCATCGCGATCGCGGGCTACCTCGGGAAGAGCGACAAGTTCGACCAGGCCCTGGTGAAGTACGCCGAGCAGTACGCGGACCGCACCGTGGCCGACCACGCCGCCCTGGCCGGCGCCGTCACCGACGGGCGCATCGAGGCGGTCACCGGCATCTGACCCACTCCGCCAACCGGGCGGCCGAGCGAGGTCCGAGCGCGGCTCGCTAGTCTCGTCGTCGTGGCAACCCTGCGCAGTGCGCTCGCCGTACCGCGCCCGAAGGTGTCGGTCCCCCGGCGCATCGACCGAGCGGTGGAGCGTCCGCGCCTGCTGCGCGACCTCACCGGGACCCCGTTCGACGACCCCGCTGCGACCCCGAGCCCCGACCTGGGGGCCGGCCCGGTCGTGCTGCTGGCCTGCGCTCCCGCGGGCTACGGGAAGACGACGATGCTCGCCGACTGGACCGACCAGCAGCGTGCTGCCGGCGTGCCGGTCGCCTGGGTCACCTGCGACCGCGACGACGACGGCAACGCCTTCTGGAGCGCCGTCATCCTGGCCGCCACCGAGGTCGCACCCGACTCCGCGACGGTGCTCTCCGGGCTCGACGCCCCGGCCGGCCCCGCCGACTCGATGTTCGTCGCGAACCTCATCGGCGTGCTCGGGGACGAGGTCCCGGGCATCGTGCTCGTGCTCGACGACGTGCACGAGGTGCGGGCGCGCGAGGTGCTCGACGGCATCCAGCACCTGGTCGAGTGGGCCGACGGCCGGGTCCGGGTGGCGCTCGGCTGCCGCTTCGAGCCCCCGATCGGGCTGCACCGGTTGCGCCTCACCGGGCGCCTTCACGAGGTGCGCGCGGCCCAGCTCGCGTTCACGGCCGCGGAGGCCGACGACTTCTGGAGCCGGCACGACATCGTGCTCGACAGCGAGTCGCGCGGAGTGCTGCTCACGCTCACCGAGGGCTGGCCCGCCGGCATGCGGATGGCGGCGCTGTCACTGGAGCACGGTGACCCGGCCACCTTCGTGGCCGAGTTCAGCGGCGCGGACCGCCCGGTGGCCGACTACCTCGCCGGGGAGGTGCTGGCGCGCCTTCCCGACGACGTCGTCGACTTCCTGCTGCGCACCTGCGTCGTCGAGGACCTGTCCGTCGAGCTGGCGGTTCGCCTCTCGGGGCGCGAGGACTCCGCGGCCATGCTCGACGACCTGGCCCAACGCAACGCCCTCGTCGTCCCGCTCGACCGCAGCGGCACCTGGTTCCGCTACCACGCGCTGCTGCGCACCTACCTCGCCGCCGCGCTGCGGCGTCGGGACCCCGGCGAGGTGGCCGCGCTGCGGGTGGTGGCCGCTCAGTGGTTCCTCGAGCAGCGCGAGCCCGGCGAGGCGCTCGAGCTGGCGTCGGCGGCCGGTGACTCCGAGCTCGTCGAGCGCATCCTGCTCGCGCACGGCCTGGGCCTGCTGCTGGGGGGCGCCGGGCCGTCGGTGCGGCGGGCGATCAGCCAGCTCCCACCCTCGCAGGACGACGCCCCCGCCGTGCTGGTGCACCGGGCCCTGCTCGCGGTCGACGAGGGTGACGTGGGGGCGGCCGACGAGGCGCTGGCCGTGCTGGCCACGGTGCCCGACGACGGCGAGAACCGGCGGATGACGTCGCTGCGCAAGGCGGCGGCGCTGCACCGGGCCCGGCTGGCCGCCGACCTGGCGATGGCGCACGCCAGCGACCTCGTCGCCGACGTCGGCCCCTCCCACCTGCCGGCCGACCTCGACCCCGACGTGCGGCTGCTGGTGCTCGCCGACCGGGGCGCGCTGCGGCTCTTCGAGGGCGACCACCGACGGGCCCGACGCGACCTGCTGCAGGCGATCGACCTGGCCCAGGCCGCCGGCCTGCACTCCATCGAGCTCTACTGCAAGAACCTCGTGGCCGGAACCCACGTCGCGGCGAACGACTTCGCCCAGGCCCGTACCGCCGCCGAGAAGGCGATCGCCTTCGCTGCCGCGCGCGGCTGGGACCGCACGCCCACCCTGGCGTACTCCTACATGCTCGCCGGCTGGACGTCGTTCCAGGTGCTGCGCCCGGAGGAGGCGGCCACCTGGGCGGCCATCTCGCTCGACGTCATCGATGCCACGATCGACGTCGAGGTCGAGGGTGCGGCGCGCACCGGCGAGGCCATCATCGCCTTCGACGAGCCACCGCAGCGACGCCTGGCCCTCGACCGGCTCGAGCGCACCACGGCCTGGCTCACCGACCGCGGCGCCTCGCCGGCGCTCACCGCGCTGGCCGCCCCGCACGAGCTGCGGATGTGCCTGAGCTTGGGCGAGTGGCACCGGGCCGAGCAGGCGGTCGAGCGGGCCGAGGCCCGGCTCGGGGCCAGCGGCGACGTCGCCGTGCTGCAGGCCATGCTCGCCTCGGCGCGCGGTCGGCCGGCCGACGCACGACGGCTGCTGCGACCCGTGCTCAGCGGTGAGCTGATCCCGCTGCGCACCACCGCGTGCACGACGGCGTGGCTGCTCGAGGCCCTGCTGGCCGAGCGCTCCGACCGCCGCCCGGCGGCGACCGAGGCGCTGCTGAGCGCCCTGCACTCGGCCGCACCCACCGGCGCCACCCGTCCGTTCTTCGACGCCGGCACCGAGGTGCACACGCTGCTGTCGCGGCTGCGTGGCCGGGCCGGGCACCTCGAGCCGGTGCTCGACGCGGTGCTCACCGGCATCACCCACGTGCTGGACTGGCAGGGCGCTGCCACCACGTCGGCGACCGGGGCGCCGTCGGGCACGACGACGGCCCCGAGCGGCGGCTGGCTCACCGAGCGCGAGCTCGTGGTGCTGCGTGACCTGCCCTCGATGATGACGCTCGGCGAGATCGCGGCCGCGCAGGGCATCAGCCTCAACACCGTCAAGACGCACGTGCGCTCGATCTACGCGAAGCTGGGCGCCGGCACCCGCCGCGAGGCGATCGGCATCGCCCGGGGCCTCGGCCTGCTCTGATCCCGCTCCTCCGCGGCGACGGCCGCCCGACCGGCACCCGGCTGCTCTCACCCGTCACGCGTGAGGCGACGTCGGTCCAGCCGGTGCCAAGGTCGACACCAGGCAGGAGCGAGTCCGCGGCAGCTCGAGAGGACACCATGCGATACGAGTTCATCATCAGGGGCTCGGTGTCCGACGACGTCATGGCGGCGCTCCCGGAGCTGTCGTCGACCCCCTACCCCACCGGCGGCACCGTGTTGTTCGGGCCGGTGCGCGACGAGTCCGACGTGTCGAGCCTGCTCGCGCGGTTCAGCGACCTGGGCCTGTCCGTCGTCGAGATGCGCCGGCTCCCGGACTGACCACGGCGTGGGCGACAGCGAGCAGCCCCGCGGGTCCACGGCATCCCTGACCGGTCGCGCCCGGACCTGGGCGTCGGGCCGGTTCGGTGACCGCAGCACCGTCGCCGCCGACCTGAGGGCGGGGACCGTCCTCGGGCTCGAGTCGGTGCCCGACGGCCTGGCCAACGGGCTGCTCGCCGGCGTCAACCCGCTGCTCGCGCTGCACGGCTACCTGGTCGGCACGGTCGTCGGGGCGGTGTCGACGAGCACGGTGCTGATGTCGGTGCAGGCGACCGGTGCGATGGCCGTGATCATCTCGGACGTGCCGCAGACCCAGACCGGTGACGCGCGTGCCCAGGAGGCCCTCGCGGTGCTGGCCCTGCTCACCGGCGCCGGCATGCTCGTGCTCGGGCTCGCCAAGCTCGGGTCGCTCGTGCGCTTCGTGCCCAGCTCGGTGCTCGTCGGCTTCGTCAACGCCGTCGCGATCAACATCATCCTGTCGCAGGTCGACGAGGTCACCGGCTACACCAGCGACGCATCCAACCGGGTGCTGAAGACCCTCGACACCCTCGTGCACCCGGGGCAGATCCACTGGGCCGGGGTGCTGGTCGCCGCGCTGACGATCGGGCTCATCGTGCTGCTCGAGCGCACCCGGCTCGGGGCGCTCGGCATGGTGGTGGCCATCGCGCTGGCGTCGGCGGTCCCGGTCGTGCTCGACGCCCTGGGCCACACCGTGCTCAACGTGCCGATGCTCTCGGACCTCGTCACGGTGCCCCGTAGCCTGCCGACCCTCCAGCTGCCCTCGCTCGGGCTGGTCGTCGCGATGATCGTTCCCGCGCTCTCGCTGATCTTCGTCGGCCTCGTGCAGGGCGCGGCGATCGGCGGCACGATGAGCAGGCCGGACGGCTCGCCGAACGACCCGTCGGGAGACTTCCGGGGGCAGGGCGTCGCGAACCTGTTCACGGGCGTGCTGCAGGGGATGCCGGTCGCGGGCTCGATGTCGGCGACGAACCTCGTCCGCGCGGCGGGCGCCCGCACGGCGGCCGCCAACCTCTTCGCGGGAGTCGTCATCGGCGCCTCGATGCTGCTGCTGTCCGACGTGGTGGGGTACGTCGCGATGCCCGCCCTCGGCGGCCTGCTGGTGCTCATCGGCTGGCGCAGCCTGAAGGTCGACCAGCTGCTGCTCACCTGGCGTACCGGCCCCGTTCCGGCGACGACGATGGCGATCACGTTCGTGCTCACCCTGATCATCCCGCTGCAGTACGCCGTGCTCGTGGGGGTGGGGCTGGCCGTGCTCCTGCACGTGGGGCGGCAGTCGAACCGGGTCGTCGTGAAGCACTGGGTGTTCGACGACGACCACGGCTTCCCCACCGAGGTCGACCCGCCCGCCGCGGTGCCTGCTGGGGAGGTCGTGGTGCTCGCGACCTACGGCAGCCTGTTCTTCGCCTCGGCACTGGCGTTCGAGGCCCAGCTGCCGCGGCCGGCCGGCACCGGCAACCACGGCGTGGTCGTGCTGCGCCTGCGCGCCAAGGAGGAGCTCGGCAGCACGGTGGTGAAGATGCTCATCCGGTACGGCGAGCAGCTCGCGGCGTCGGACGCCCGGCTGATGCTCTGCGGGGTCACGCCGGGTGTCCGCCGCCAGCTCGACGACACCGGGCTGACGTCCCTGCTCGGCACCGACGCCGTGTTCATGGCCCACGCCCGGGTCGGCCTGTCGGTGAAGGAGGCCGTCGAGCACGCCGAGGAGTGGATCGCGGCGGCGAACGAGCCGGCACCGCCGGCCGGGGCCTGACCCCTGCCCGTTCCTGAGGGCGGTACGACTCTTGACTCGTTCAAGAGAACGGGCAACACTGCACAGGTGCCCCCACCGCCCGACGTCGAGCAGCTGCTGCGCGGCGCCTCGCTGCGGGTGACCCGCCCCCGGGTGGCCGTGCTCGCCGCGGTGCAGGACCATCCGCACGCGAGCACCGACACGATCATCGCGGCGGTGCGCCGGGACCTCGGCGAGGTCTCGCACCAGGCCGTCTACGACGTGCTGCGCGCCCTGACCACCGCCGGCCTGTTGCGCCGCATCCAGCCGTCCGGCTCGGTCGCCCGGTACGAGTCGCGGGTCGGGGACAACCACCACCACGTCGTGTGCCGGTCGTGCGGCACCATCGCCGACGTCGACTGCTCCGTCGACGAGACCCCGTGCCTCACGGCATCCGACGACCACGGCTTCCTCATCGACGAGGCCGAGGTCGTCTACTGGGGCACCTGCCCGCAGTGCGCGGCCGCGAGCACCACCTGACCACCAGAACCACCACCCATCCGAGTACCGGACAACGAAGGAGACGGACGTGACCGACCAGGCAACCGACGGCGTGACCGAACAGGGCAGCGAGAGCGAGAACCCGGCGATCGACAGCCCCACCCCGAAGGCCGGGCGGCCCCGCACCAACCAGGACTGGTGGCCCGACCAGCTCGACCTCTCGGTGCTGCACAAGCACTCCCCCGCCACCAACCCGCTGGATCCCGGGTTCGACTACGCCGCGCAGGTCGCCACCCTCGACGTCGACGCACTCAAGCGCGACATCGTCGAGGTGATGACCACCTCGCAGGACTTCTGGCCGGCCGACTTCGGCCACTACGGCCCGCTGTTCATCCGGATGAGCTGGCACGCCGCCGGCACCTACCGGATCTGGGACGGCCGCGGCGGCGCCGGTGACGGGCAGCAGCGGTTCGCCCCGCTGAACAGCTGGCCCGACAACGCCAACCTCGACAAGGCCCGGCGCATCCTGTGGCCGGTCAAGCAGAAGTACGGGCAGCAGGTCTCGTGGGCCGACCTGCTCGTGCTCGCGGGCAACGTCGCGCTCGAGGACATGGGCTTC
>Ga0308174_10000597_pt1 | contig 15575 bp, 12 predicted proteins | sample PhyPR2_FD_203894 | JGI IMG/M metagenome (GOLD analysis project Ga0308174, IMG submission 203894) | Soil microbial communities from UC Gill Tract Community Farm, Albany, California, United States - DLSLS.P.R2 | ecosystem: Environmental > Terrestrial > Soil > Agricultural land | place: USA...
CGCCCGGACCGCCTCGACGCCCTCCGGCCCGTTCGAGGTGACGACGGTGCGGAACCCCGACTGCGTCAGCACGATGTCGATCAGGTCGCGCACGTCCGGGTCGTCCTCGATGATCACGGCGACCCACTCATCCCCAGACATGGGCGGAATGCTAACAACGCCGACCCCCGACGATGGTGCGATTGGCCGCGCGCCGCGGGCTGGACCACACCAGGGGGACGAACCGCGGCCCTAGGCTCGCCCCATGAGCACCGACCGTCCCGTCGACACCATCAGCGAGACCTTCGTGGAGGAGTACGCCGCCCTCGACCCGGTCACGGCCACCCACCTCGGTCTCGCGGGCCACGACGACCGGCTGACCGACCTCTCCCCCGACGGCTTCGCCGCGCGCGAGGCGCTGGCCCGTGACGCGCTGGCAGCCGCGACGGCGGCCACGCCGGTCGACGAGCGTGAGGCCGTCGCACGCGATGCCTTCCGCGAGCGGCTCGGCCTCGAGACGGACCGGGTCGACGCCGGCCTCTCGCGCTCCGACTTCTCCGTGATCAGCAGCGGGCTGCACGACATCCGGCAGGTCTTCGACCTGATGCCCACCGAGGGCGAGGAGGCCTGGACCGCGATCGACGCCCGGCTCTCGGCGGTGCCCGCCGCCCTGCAGGACTACCGCGTGACGCTGGTCGAGGAGGCGGCGCGCGGCCGCGTCGCGGCCGCCCGTCAGTACGCCGAGGTGGCCGAGCAGGTCCGCGGCTGGACCGGTGGAGGCGGCGACTTCTTCGCCGGGCTGGTCGCCCGCAGTGGTGTCGACGGCGCGCTGCGCCGCCAGCTGGACCGGCACGCCGCGCAGGCCACCCGCGCCTTCGCCGACTTCGGTCTCTTCCTCGAGGACGAGATGGAGCCGCGTGGCCGCGACCGGGAGGCTGTCGGTCGTGAGCACTACGCCCTGGCGTCCCGCTACTTCCTCGGCGCCGAGGTCGACCTCGAGCAGACCTACCTGTGGGGGTGGGAGGAGCTCAAGCGGCTGGCCGACGACATGGCCGCCACGGCCGACCGGATCCTGCCGGGTGCGGGCGTCGCCGAGGCGGTCGCGTTCCTCGACGCCGACCCGACCCGCAGGATCCACGGCCGCGAGGCGTTCCGCGAGTGGATGCAGGAGCTGGCCGACCGCACCATCGACGAGCTCGCCGGTCACCACTTCGACATCCCGGACCCGATCCGGCGCATCGAGTGCCGTCTGGCGCCCACCAACGACGGCGGCATCTACTACACCGGCCCGTCGGAGGACTTCACCCGCCCGGGCCGGATGTGGTGGTCGGTGCCCGACGGCATCGACGACTTCTCCCCGTGGCGCGAGGTGACCACCGTGTTCCACGAGGGCGTTCCGGGCCACCACCTCCAGATCGGGCAGACGGCCTACCGCGCCGACGTCCTCAACCGATGGCAGCGGCTGATGTGCTGGGTCAGCGGGCACGGCGAGGGCTGGGCCCTGTACGCCGAGCGGCTCATGGACGAGCTCGGCCACCTCGCCGATCCGGCCGACCGTCTCGGGATGCTGGACGGCCAGAGCTTCCGGGCGGCCCGGGTGATCGTCGACATCGGGATGCACCTGGAGCTCAGGATCCCGGTGGACAACCCGTTCGGCTTCCACCCGGGTGAGACGTGGACGCCCGCGCTCGGGCGCGAGTTCATGGGCCAGCACTGCCAGATGGAGGCGGCCATCATCGACTTCGAGGTCAAGCGCTACCTCGGCTGGCCCGGCCAGGCCCCGTCGTACAAGGTCGGTGAGCGGATCTGGCTCGAGGCCCGGGACGAGGCGCGAGCGCGGCAGGGGCCGGCCTTCGACCTCAAGGCGTTCCACCGTGCCGCGCTCGACCTCGGTTCCCTCGGGCTCGATCCGCTGCGGACGGCCCTCGGCCGGCTCTGAGCCGGATCAGGCCCGCGACCGGCCGGGGGCGAACAGGGCGGCGACCACCGCGACCGCGACCGCCGCGGCACCGGTGAGCAGCGCGGGGCCGATCGCCCCGTCGTACCCGGTCGGGGTGAGCTCCCCACCGTTGCCCAGGAAGACCGCGGTGAGCAGCGCGATCCCGAGCGCGACGCCGAACTCGCGCAGGGTGGAGTTGGCCGAGCTGGCGACCGCGAACTCGGACTCGGGCAGCCCGTCCAGCACCGCCGTCGCCGACGGAGCGAAGGTCAGGCCCATGCCGACGCCGGCCATCAGCAGCGGTGGCACGAACGATGCGTAGCCCGACCCGTTCTCGGTCAGGGCCGCGAACCAGACCAGCGACGCGGTCTGCAGCACCAGTCCGGTCACCAGCAACGAGCGCAGGCCGGTGCGGCCGGCGATGGCGCCGGCGATCGGGGCGACGACCATCGGTGCGGCGGTCCACGGCAGCGTGCGCAGGCCGGCCTCGAGGGGGCTGTAGCCCTGCACGATCTGGAGGTACTGCGCCAGCAGGAAGACCGTGCCGAACATGCCGATCGTGAAGGTCAGCCCGATCACGTTGGCGACCGAGAAGCCCCGCGAGGCGAAGAGTCGCAGCGGGAGCACCGCGTGGGCGCGGCCGCGGGACCACAGCAGGTACGCCGGGACGAGCACCGCGGCGGCGACCAGGCTGCCCAGGACGCCGGCCGAGCTCCAGCCGTCGTCGTTGCCGTGCACGATGCCCCAGATCCCGAGGAAGACCGCGCCGCCGAGCAGGCCGGCACCGACGAGGTCGAGCCGCTGCCAGGTGCCGCGGGACTCACGCACCGCAAGCAGCATCAGCGGGACCGCCACGACGGCCACGGGCACGTTGAGCCAGAAGATCGCCTGCCAGCTGACGCCCTCCACCACGGCACCGCCGATGACCGGGCCGAGCGCGACCCCGAGGCCGGACACGCCGCCCCAGATCCCGATGGCCGCGGCCCGCATCTGCGGCGGGACCGCGGCGGCCAGCAGGGTCAGCGACAGCGGCATGATCGCGGCCGCGCCCAGGCCCTGCACGGCCCGCGCCGCGATCAGGGCCTCCGAGGTGGTGCTCAGGGCGGACGCGATGGAGGCCAGGGTGAAGACGGTGATGCCGACCAGCATCATCCGCCGGCGACCGATCCGGTCCCCCAGCGTCGCGGCGGTGAGCATGAACGTGGCGAAGCTCAGCGTGTAGGCGTTCATGAACCACGAGAGCTGCCCGACCGACGACCCGAGGTCGGCGCGGATCACGGGCAGCGCGCTGGTCATGACGAGGTTGTCCAGCGTCGCCATGAACATCGGCAGGGAGGTCGCGACGATCGCGACCCAGAGCGGCACCCGCCGGGTGGTGGGCGCGACGGCCGCGGCAGGTGAGCCGGCGGCCGGGACCGGGGTCTCGAGTACGGACATGAGGGCTCCTGCGAAGAAGGCATTGAATGATTACTTACTGCCGACGACCATAAGTAATCATTTGATAACCTGTCAAGCATGACCCCGAGAAGCACCTCCCCCGCCGGGCGGATGAGCGCCGAGGACCGCCGCCAGCTGGTGCTCGACGCAGCCACCCGCGCGTTCGCCCGGACCGGCTACGCCGGCACCAGCACCGACGCGGTCGCCAAGGAGTCCGGGGTGTCCCAGCCCTACGTCGTCCGGATCTTCGGGACGAAGCTGGACCTCTTCCTCGAGGTGTTCGAGCACGCGACAAGGCGGATCGCCGCGGCCTTCGAGAGCGTCCTGGCCGACGGTCCGTTCGATCCCGACGACGACGCGGACTGGGAGCGGCTCGGGGCGGCGTACACCGAGCTGCTGGCCGACCGCGACTTCCTGCTCGTGATGATGCACGGGTTCACCGCCGGGGGGACCCCGGAGATCGGCGCCGCGGCACGCGAGGGGATGGCCGGCATCTTCGACGTCATTCGGTCCACCGGCTGCACCGACGAGCGAGCCCGGGACTTCATCGCCCAGGGCATGCTGCTCAACGTCATGATCGCGATGCAGGCGCCCGAGCACGCGGGCGGCTCGGACTCGCTGACGACCCTGACCGCGTGCGCATTCGGCGACGCCCTCCCACAGGTCACTGTGCGTGCGGCTGGCTAGGGTTCCGGCATGCCCACGCTGGTCCTCGCCTCCGCCTCCCCCGCCCGCCTCGCCACCCTGCGCAGTGCGGGCCTGGACCCCCTCGTGATCGTCTCGGGGGTCGACGAGTCCCAGCTCGACGGGCTGCCCCCGACCGAGCTGGCGCTCCAGCTGGCCGAGCTCAAGTGCGCCGCGGTCGCCGGCCGCGACGACCTGCCCGACTCCGCCCTGGTTCTCGGCTGCGACTCGGTCCTCGAGCTCGACGGCGAGGCGCTGGGGAAGCCGGCGGACGCCGAGGAGGCGACGCGGCGCTGGAAGTCGATGCGCGGTCGCACGGGCGTCCTGCGGACGGGTCACTGCCTCCGGGAGACCTCCGGCCACCGGGTCGTGGCCGCGACGGCCTCCACGACCGTCCACTTCGCCGACGTGACCGACGAGGAGATCGCGGCGTACGTCGCCACCGGCGAGCCGCTGTACGTCGCCGGGGCGTTCACCGTGGACGGCCTCGGCGGGGCGTTCGTCACCGGGATCGAGGGTGACCACCACAACGTGGTGGGCGTCAGCCTGCCGCTGGTCAGGGACCTGGTCGCCGAGCTGGGCCACACGTGGACGAGTCTGTGGGCTCGCTGACCGGCTCGATGACCGGCTGGTGCGAGTCTGTGTCCGCGTGCGGCGGGAGCGAGAGGTGCGGCAGGTGCACCGGCCCGAAGACGAACGTCCGGAACAGGTAGAACCTGGCCGCGAGCCCCATCGACAGGCCGATCACGTTGGCCGAGAGGTTGTCGGAGTACGGGTCGTCGAGACCGAGCATGTTGCGGCTGATCCACAGGCAGCCGATCGGCAGGCTCATGGTGACCACGTTGATCGCCACGAACGCCAGCCGGCCGCCATCGGCGTGGCGTGGCGGCCGGTCCCGGAAGGCGTAGTTGCGGCTGCCGCGGTAGCTGACCACCATGCCCACGGTGTTGGCCAGGATGTAGGCGACGATGACGTGGTCGGCCAGCGGCGCCCGGTGCCCGGTCGCGAAGCCGTGGACCAGGAAGTTGAAGAGGATGAGTGCCACCAGCGTGGCCACACCCCCGACTGCGAGGAACCGGCCCGCTTCAGCGAGAAGTCGCTGCCACCGGCTACCCATGGAGCCAAGGCTAACCAATGGCCCGCCCCATACCCCGCAGGTGGCGGGTTCCATGTCGCGGGGTCGGATCCGGAGCGTCACTCGACGGGTAGCCCCAGGCCGCGCGCGATCAGCATCCGCTGCACCTCGCTGGTGCCCTCACCGATCTCGAGCACCTTGGCGTCGCGGTAGAACCGCGCGACGGGGTACTCCTCCATGAAGCCGTAGCCGCCGAAGACCTGGGTGGCGATCCGGGTCGCGGTGACCGCGGACTCGGTGGTGTAGAGCTTGGCCACGGCCGCGGCCTGCTTGAACTCATTCATGGAGCCGCCGGTGCCGCGGTCCATGGCGTCCTTCATGGCCGCCGCGCGGTAGGTCAGCAGGCGGCTGGCGTGGAGCATGACCTCGAGGTCGGATATCTGGAAGGCCAGGCCCTGCTTGCGCCCGATCGGGCCGCCGAAGGTCTGTCGCTCCCCGGCGTAGGCCAGGCTCATGTCCAGGCAGGCCTGGATGCAGCCGACGGCGAGCGCCGCGATCGCGACCCGGCCGTCGTCGAGGGTGGCGAGGAACTGCGCGTAGCCCCGGCCCCGCTCACCGAGCAGGTTGGCCTCGGGGACCCGGACGTCCTCGAAGCTGAGCGGGTGGGTGTCCGAGGCGTGCCAGCCGAGCTTGTCGTAGGCCTTCTCGGCGGTGAAGCCGGGCGTCCCGCTCGGCACGATGATCGTCGAGATCTCCGGCTTGCCGCCCTCGCGGGAGCCGGTGCGGGCGGTGACAGTGACCACGCTGGTGATCTCCGAGCCGGAGTTGGTGATGAACTGCTTGGACCCGTTGAGGACCCACTCTCCGTTGTCGAGCTCGGCCTTCGTGCGGGTCGCGCCCGCGTCCGACCCGGCCCCGGGCTCGGTCAGCCCGAAGCCGGCCAGCCGCTCGCCCGAGACGAGGTCGGGCAGCCAGGTCTGCTTCTGCTCCTCGGTGCCGTAGGTCAGGATCGGGTTGATGCCCAGCCCGACGGCGGCCTCGAGCGTGATGCCCATCGACTGGTCGACGCGGCCGATCTCCTCGATCGCCACGCACAGGCTGGTGAAGTCGCCGTCCTCGCCCATGCCGCCGAACTCCTCCGGCGCGGTGAGGCCGAAGAGCCCGAGCTTGCCCATCTTCGCCACGACGTCGACCGGGAAGTGGTGGTCGCGGTCCCACTGCGCCGCGTGCGGCGCGATCTCGGCCTCCGCGAACTCGCGGACGCTGCGGCGGAACTCTTCGTGCTCACGGCTCAGCTCGTACGTCATGGCGCCATGCTAGCCCGCGAGGTTAGCGATTGTTAACCTCGCGGGCCGGGTGACCTCAGGAGGCGTAGGGCATGCGCTCCCAGCTCAGCAGGTGCGCGCCCGCAGCACCGACGGTGACGCGCAGGTAGTCGGTGTTGTTGGACGAGCCGTCCACGGTCACCCGGGTCAGGTTGTCGGCCGCCCCCTGCACGCCGTACGTCGAGAGCCACGACGAGCCGGACGCGAGCGGCCGGTCGCTGTTGTAGGCGTGGCTGTCGCCGTCGAAGAGGTAGACCGGCCCGTCGAAGTGCGAGGCCTCGTCGACGAGCGCCTGCACCCAGGGCCTGAAGGCACTGATGTCGTTGTCGGTCGGCGTGTAGGTCGGGTCGAACATGTCGGCCTGCTGCATGACCACGACCCCGCGGTCGTGCCGCGCACGCGCGGTGGAGAACGCTGCGTGCAGCTCGTCGATGTCGGCCGCGGTCCGGTCCTGCACGGCCTGGCGCTGCTCGGTGGTGGGCTCGCTGTAGCCGAGCCCGGTCCAGGGCTGGAGGCCGTTGTTGCTGCCCGGCACGTTCGCCGCCACGAAGGTCACTCCGGCGCGGCGGTAGGTGACGTTCTCGGGGAGGCCGCGCCCGGCCTGGGAGTCCACCGGGAACGGGTCCTGCCCGAGCGTCCGACCGGGGTCGTCGAAGAAGACCTTGCGGACCATGGCCAGGCGCTCCAGCGGGTTGTAGGCACCGTTGTTGGCGCGGTGGCAGTCGGTCCACTCGTTGTCGCCGGGCGTGTAGACCAGTGGGTCCTCGAAGGTGTCGAAGTCTCCGCGGATCATCCGGAGGTACTCGTCGCTGCACACCGACGACCCGTTTTTGATGTCACCGACGTGCACGACCGACTTCACAGCCGGGTCGGCGTTGATCTGCTGGATCCAGCGCGGGAACGCCGCGATCTGGGCGTCGCCGTACGGCACGTCCCCGATCACGGCGAAGGCGTAGTCCGTGCCGGCCTCCCGGTGCGGAGGCTGCGCGACGGCGGGGGCGCACCCGCCCCCGACGACCGCGAGGGCGGCCAGGGTGGACAGGGCGGTCAGGGCGGTGGTGGCGCGGACGCGGCGCATGGTGCTCCTCCGTGGGCGGACGTCAGGTGCTCGGACCCTTGCCGGTCGAGGTGAATGGCGCATGATCGAGGCGTGAACTTCGCGGCGCGGCCCCTGACGCCGCAGACCTGGTCCGACCTGGAGGCCCTCTTCGGGCTGCCCGGCGGGTCGATCCTGCGGGGCTGCTGGTGCATGTACTACCGGCGCACCGGCAAGGTCTCGGTCAGCGCGGCCGCCGGGATCGGCAACAAGGAGCAGCTCTGCAGCCTGGTCGATGCCGGGGTGGTCCCGGGCCTGGTGGGGTACGTCGACGGCCGGCCGGCGGGCTGGATCAGCCTCGGTCCCCGTGAGGACTACCTGAAGCTGCGCCACTCCCCCATCATGAAGCCGGTCGACGACGCCGAGGTCTGGTCGGTCGTCTGCACCTACGTGGCCAAGGAGTTCCGCGGCCTTGGCCTCCAGCACCGACTGCTCGCGGCCGGCCTCGACTTCGCGCGGGAGAGCGGCGTTCGCCTGGTCGAGGCCTATCCCGTCGACAAGCCTCAGCGCAGCCACGACGACTTCATGTTCTTCGGGTCGCGCAGCCTCTACGAGCGGGCGGGCTTCACCGAGGTGGTACGCCGCTCCCCCACGCGCGTGGTGATGCGGCACGCGCTGCGGCCACGCACCACCGGCGAGCGTGACTGACGCCTCAACGACGGCACCCGGGGGTGGGCGATACCCTGCGCAGCGGAGTCCCCATCCCCAGAGCAGGAGTTCCAGGTGCCGAAGGTCAATCCGCTGCAGAAGGTCCTGATCGCCAATCGTGGCGAGATCGCGGTGCGGGTGATCCGCGCGTGCAAGGACGCGGGTATCGGGTCCGTGGCGGTCTACGCCGAGCCGGACCGGGATGCCCTGTTCGTGCGGCTGGCCGACGAGGCCTACTCCCTGGACGGGGCGACCCCGGCGGAGTCCTATCTCGACATCGCCAAGATCATCGCGGTGGCCGAGAAGGCCGGCGCGGACTCGGTGCACCCCGGTTACGGGTTCCTGGCCGAGAACGCCGAGTTCGCCCAGGCCGTCATCGACGCCGGGCTGACCTGGATCGGCCCCCCGCCCGCCGCGATCGAGGCGCTGGGCGACAAGGCCAGGGCCAAGCACATCGCCGACAAGGCCAACGCGCCCCTCGCGCCGGGCACCAAGGACCCCGTCGCGGACGCCGACGAGGTCGTCGAGTTCGCCCGGGCCAACGGCCTGCCGGTCGCGATCAAGGCCGTCTTCGGCGGCGGCGGCCGCGGCCTGAAGGTCGCCCGCACCCTCGAGGAGATCCCCGACGCCTACGAGTCCGCGGTCCGCGAGGCCGTCACCGCGTTCGGCCGCGGCGAGTGCCTGGTGGAGAAGTTCCTCGACAAGCCCCGCCACGTCGAGACCCAGTGCCTGGCCGACCAGCACGGCAACGTCGTGGTCGTCTCCACCCGCGACTGCTCCCTGCAGCGCCGCAACCAGAAGCTCGTCGAGGAGGCCCCCGCCCCGTTCCTCTCCGAGGAGCAGCTGGCCGAGCTGTACGAGTCCTCCAAGCGGATCCTCAAGGAGGCCGGCTACCACGGCGCCGGCACGTGTGAGTTCCTGGTCGCCCAGGACGGCACCATCTCCTTCCTCGAGGTCAACACCCGCCTCCAGGTCGAGCACTGCGTCTCCGAGGAGGTCACCGGCATCGACCTGGTCCGCGAGATGTTCCGGATCGCGGCCGGTGAGGAGCTCGGCTACGACGACCCCGAGATCCGCGGCCACTCCATCGAGTTCCGCATCAACGCAGAGGACGGCGGCCGCAACTTCATGCCCGCTCCCGGCACCCTCTCGGCCTGGGCCCCGCCCAGCGGCCCCGGGGTCCGCCTCGACGGCGGCTACGAGAACGGCCAGACCATCCCCGGCGCCTTCGACTCCCTGATCGCCAAGCTCATCATCACCGGCCGCGACCGCACCCAGGCCCTCGAGCGCTCCCGCCGCGCGCTGGAGGAGTTCGTGGTCGACGGCATGCCCACCGTCATCCCCTTCCACCGCGCCGTGGTCTCCGACCCGGCCTACGTCGGTGCGTCCACCCCCTCCGGCGAGGGTGAGTTCACCGTCTACACCCAGTGGATCGAGACCGAGTTCGACAACCAGATCCAGCCCTACGACGGCCACCCCGCCGAACCCGACGAAACCGGCGAGCGCCAGAAGGTGGTCGTCGAGGTCGGCGGCAAGCGCCTCGAGGTCGTCCTCCCCGCCGGCCTCGGCGCACTCGGCGGTGGGACCGCCCCCGCCGGCGGTGGGAAGAAGCCCAAGCGGTCCGGCGGCAAGAAGACCGGCGCCGCCGTCTCCGGCGATGCCGTCACCTCCCCCATGCAGGGCACCATCGTCAAGGTCGTCGTCACCGACGGCCAGGACGTCGCCGAGGGCGACACCGTCGTGGTCATCGAGGCCATGAAGATGGAACAACCCCTCAAGGCCCACAAGGCCGGCACCATCACCGGCCTCCAGGTCGAACCCGGCGCCACCGTCACCAACGGCGCCGTCATCTGCGAGATCAAGGACTGACCACACCGTAATCTCGGGGTCATGGAAGGCGCTGCGCTCCGCGAGCCCGCCCAGCGGGTCAGCCCGAGGGCACGTCTCGTGTGGCTGCTGGGCGCCCTCGTGCAGGGCGCCTGGCTGCTGGTGCTGGTTGCGCTGGCCGGCTGGCTCTGGCACTGGTTCCCCCTCCCCTGGTGGGTGTTCGGGGCCCTGGTCGTCGTCGTGGCGGCGTACGTCGTGGTGATGCCGGTCTGGCGCTACCGCACGCACCGCTGGGAGGTCACCGACACCGCGGTCTACACCCAGACCGGCTGGTGGTCCCGCGAGCGCCGGATCGCGCCGATGTCTCGGATCCAGACGGTCGACCACGCCGAGGGCGCGGTCGCGCGGCTCTTCGGGCTGGCCAGCGTCACGGTGACGACCGCATCCTCAGCGGGCGCCCTCGAGATCTCGGGACTCGACCGCCTCCGGGCCCGTCAGCTCGTCGACGAGCTGACCCTCAAGGCCGACGCGGTGGCCGGCGACGCGACGTGAGCGCCCGATGAGCGAGCTGGCGCACGACGCGCAGTGGCAGCGCCTCGACGCACGGATGCTGCTGGTCCACCCGATCCGGGAGGTGCTCCGCTTCCTTCCCTTCGTGATCGGGCTGCTGATCGCCGGCACCGCCACCGGTGGCGGCGACCTGCCCTGGCAGCTCCTCGGGGTCGGGGTGCCGGTGGCCCTGGGCGTGCTGCGCTACGTCACCACGAGCTTCCGGATCGCCGACGGTCGCATCGAGCTGCGCCGGGGGCTGCTCAACCGGCACCTGCTCTCGACGCCCCTGGACCGGGTCCGCACCGTCGACCTGACGTCCTCGGCCATCCACCGCCTGCTCGGCCTGGCCACCGTCCGGGTCGGTACGGCATCGGCGTCGCAGGAGGACCGGCTCGACCTCGACGCGCTCCAGGTCGGCCGAGCCCGACGGCTGCGCGAGGAGCTCCTGCACGCGGCCCCGTCCGCCGACGACCCGGACGCGGCTGCCGCCGTCGACGACCAGGTCGTCCTCGCCCTCGATCCGGCGTGGGTCCGGTTCGCGCCGCTCACCAGCTCCGGCCTGGTCATCGCCGCAGGCGTCCTGGGCGCCACCAGCCAGCTGATGAACACCCTCGGCCTCTGGGACCGGCTCGGCACGGTCGACGTGCACGGGACCTCGGGGCTTTCGTGGTGGACGATCGTCCCGGCCGCGGTCGTCGCGCTCGTGCTTCTTGTGTCGCTGCTCTCGGTGGGGGGCTACCTGGTCGCCAACTGGGGCTTCGCGCTGCGCCACTCCGGTGGCGCCTGGCACCTGGCACGCGGTCTGCTCACGACCAGGGAGACCAGCCTCGACGACGAGCGGGTCGCCGGTGTCACCGTCTGCGAGCCGCTGGGCCTGCGCGCGGCCGGCGGCGGCCGGGTGGCAGCGATCGTCACCGGTCTGGACCGCCGCCAGCAGGGCAGCGCGGTCCTGGTCCCGCCCGCCCCGATGGACGTGGTGCTGCGGGTCGCGCGCGACGTGCTCGGCACCGCCGCCCCGGTGGACGCCCCGCTGACCGGCCACGGTCCCCGCGCCCGGCGCCGTCGCTTCACCCGCGCACTCGCCCCCGCGGTCGCCGTCCTGCTGGTGACGGTCCTCCTCGTCGTCGCTGCCGGGGTGCCGGTGTGGCTGGTCCCGGTGGCGGCCGTGGGGCTGCCGGTCGGGCTCGTGCTCGCCGCCGACCGCGCACGCGGCCTGGGGCACGGGCTGGTCGAGGGCCACCTGGTCAGCCGGGCCGGGAGCCTCGACCGGCAACGCCACGCGCTGGACACCGACCACGTCATCGGCTGGACGTTCCGCTCCACCTGGCCGCAGCGGCGCGCCGGCCTGACCACCCTGGCTGCCACCACCGCCGGCGGGAAGCAGAAGGTGTCGGTCCTCGACGTGCCGGAGGCCGAGGCCACCCGGCTCGCCGCGGCCGCCGTACCCGGACTGGTCGAGCAGTTCACGGTTCCCCGTCTCGCCGGTCGCACGCCCACGACGCGAGGACGCGTACGCCGATAGCCTCGTCGGCATGTTCTCCAAGGTGCTCGTGGCCAACCGCGGCGAGATCGCGATCCGTGCCTTCCGTGCTGCGTTCGAGGTCGGTGCCCGCACGGTCGCCGTGTTCCCCCACGAGGACCGGTGGTCCGAGCACCGGCTGAAGGCCGACGAGGCCTACGAGATCGGGGAGCGCGGGCACCCGGTCCGGGCCTACCTCGACCCCGAGGCGATCGTGGCCGTCGCCCAGCGGGCGGGCGCGGACGCCGTCTACCCGGGCTACGGGTTCCTCTCGGAGAACCCCGCGCTCGCGGAGGCGTGCGCCAACGCGGGCATCACCTTCGTCGGCCCGACCGCCGAGGTGCTGACGCTGACGGGCAACAAGGCGCGCGCGATCGCGGCGGCGAAGGCCGCGGGGGTCCCGACGCTGGCCTCGGTCGACCCCTCGACCGATGTGGACGCCCTGGTCGAGGCGGCCTCCGAGCTGCCGTACCCGCTGTTCGTGAAGGCGGTCGCCGGCGGTGGCGGCCGGGGCATGCGCCGGGTCGACGAGCCCGGCCCCGACGGGCAGAGCCTGCGCGAGGCGGTCGAGACCTGCATGCGCGAGGCCGAGGGCGCGTTCGGCGACCCGACGGTCTTCATCGAGCAGGCGGTCGTGGACCCGCGGCACATCGAGGTGCAGATCCTCGCCGACGCCGAGGGCAACGTGATCCACCTCTACGAGCGCGACTGCTCGGTGCAGCGGCGCCACCAGAAGGTCGTCGAGATCGCGCCGGCCCCCAACCTCGACCCGGAGCTGCGGGACCGGATCTGCGCCGACGCGGTGCGGTTCGCCAAGGAGATCGGCTACCGCAACGCGGGCACGGTGGAGTTCCTGCTCGACCCGCAGGGCAACTACGTCTTCATCGAGATGAACCCGCGCATCCAGGTCGAGCACACGGTCACCGAGGAGGTCACCGACGTCGACCTGGTCCAGTCCCAGCTGCGCATCGCCTCCGGCGACACGCTGGCCGACCTCGGCCTCAGCCAGGACGACATCGTGCTGCGCGGTGCCGCCCTGCAGTGCCGGGTCACCACCGAGGACCCCGCCAACAACTTCCGCCCCGACACCGGCAAGATCACCACCTACCGCTCCCCCGGCGGGTCCGGGGTCCGCGTCGACGGCGGCACCGTCTACACCGGCGCGGAGGTCTCCGCCCACTTCGACTCGATGCTGGCCAAGCTCACCTGCCGCGGCCGCACCTTCGAGAAGGCCGTGGAGAAGGCCCGGCGCGCGGTCGCCGAGTTCCGCATCCGCGGCGTCTCCACCAACATCGCCTTCCTCCAGGCGGTGCTCGAGGACCCCGACTTCGCCGGTGGCCGCGTGACGACCTCGTTCATCGAGACCCATCCGCAGCTGATGGCTGCCCGCGGCAAGGGCGACCGCGGCAGCAAGCTGCTGAGCTACCTCGCGGACGTGACCGTCAACCAGCCGCACGGCCCCGCCCCGGTCAGCATCGACCCGGTGACCAAGCTGCCCGAGGTCAACCTCGAGGTGCCCGCCCCGGACGGCTCGCGCCAGCTGCTGCTGGAGGTCGGCCCCGAGGAGTTCGCGCGCCGCCTGCGGGAGCAGACGCGGGTCGCCGTCACCGACACCACGTTCCGCGACGCGCACCAGTCCCTGCTCGCCACCCGGGTCCGCACCCGAGACCTGCTCTCCGTCGCCGGGCACGTGGCCCGCACCACGCCCGAGCTCTGGTCGCTGGAGGCCTGGGGCGGAGCGACGTACGACGTGGCGCTGCGCTTCCTGGCCGAGGACCCGTGGGAGCGGCTGGCCAAGCTGCGCCAGGCAGTGCCCAACGTGTGCCTGCAAATGCTGCTGCGCGGCCGCAACACGGTCGGCTACACGCCCTACCCCACCGAGGTCACCGACGCCTTCGTCGAGGAGGCCGCCGCGACCGGCATCGACGTCTTCCGGATCTTCGACGCGCTCAACGACGTCGAGCAGATGCGGCCCGCGATCCAGGCGGTCCGCAGCACCGGCACTGCGGTCGCCGAGGTGGCACTGTGCTACACCGGCGACCTGTCGAACCCCGACGAGAAGCTCTACACGCTCGACTACTACCTCGGCCTCGCCGAGCGGATCGTCGACGCCGGCGCCCACGTGCTCGCGATCAAGGACATGGCCGGGCTGCTGCGCGCACCCGCGGCGCGGACCCTGGTGACCGCACTGCGCGACCGGTTCGACCTACCCGTGCACCTGCACACCCACGACACCCCGGGCGGCCAGCTCGGCACGCTGCTCGCGGCCATCGACTCCGGGGTCGACGCCGTCGACGCGGCCACCGCCTCGATGGCGGGCACCACCTCGCAACCACCGCTGTCCGCGCTCGTCTCGGCCACCGACCACAGCGCCCGCGAGACCGGGCTCTCGCTGGAGGCCGTCTGCGCGCTGGAGCCCTACTGGGAGGCGACCCGGCGGGTCTACGCGCCGTTCGAGTCCGGGCTGCCCTCGCCCACCGGGCGGGTCTACACCCACGAGATCCCCGGCGGCCAGCTGTCCAACCTGCGCCAGCAGGCGATCGCGCTGGGCCTCGGGGAGAAGTTCGAGCAGATCGAGGACATGTACGCCGCGGCCAACGACATCCTCGGCAACGTCGTCAAGGTGACCCCCTCCTCGAAGGTCGTCGGCGACCTGGCCCTGCACCTGGTCGCGGTCGGCGCCGACCCGACCGAGTTCGCCGAGGACCCCGCGAAGTTCGACATCCCCGACTCGGTCATCGGCTTCCTCAACGGCGAGCTGGGCGACCCGCCCGGCGGCTGGCCCGAGCCGTTCCGCACCAAGGCGCTGGCGGGAAGGACCTGGAAGGCCCCCGCCGAGAAGCTGAGCGAGGAGCAGGCCGAGCGGCTCGCCGCCGGCGAGACCACCCGCAGGCGCACCCTCAACGAGCTGCTCTTCGCCGGCCCGACCCGCGAGTTCACCGAGTCGCGCGAGACCTACGGCGACCTGTCGGTGCTCCCGACCATGGACTACCTCTACGGCCTGCGGCAGGGCGAGGAGCACGAGGTCGAGATCGACGAGGGCAAGACGCTGATCCTGGGCCTCCAGGCGATCAGCGAGCCCGACGAGCGCGGCTTCCGCACCGTGATGGCCACCATCAACGGCCAGCTCCGGCCGATCAGCGTCCGCGACCGCGGCATCGCCGCCGAGGTCGCGGCCGCCGAGAAGGCCGACACGTCCAAGACCGGCCACGTCGCCGCACCGTTCCAGGGCGTCGTGACCATCGTGGTGGCCGAGGGCGACCAGGTCTCGGCCGGGGACACCGTCGCGACCATCGAGGCGATGAAGATGGAGGCCTCGATCACCGCACCGGTCGCCGGCACCGTCCAGCGCCTCGCCCTCGGCGGCACCCAGGCCGTCGACGGCGGCGACCTGGTGCTGGTGCTCGGCTAGGGAGCGTCCTGCCGCTCGAGGTCGGCGGCCATCAGCGAGGTGTCCGCCGGCCGGGGCCGGGTCGACGCGCGGCCCGACCGCT
>Ga0308174_10000598_pt1 | contig 15566 bp, 13 predicted proteins | sample PhyPR2_FD_203894 | JGI IMG/M metagenome (GOLD analysis project Ga0308174, IMG submission 203894) | Soil microbial communities from UC Gill Tract Community Farm, Albany, California, United States - DLSLS.P.R2 | ecosystem: Environmental > Terrestrial > Soil > Agricultural land | place: USA...
GTGCCCAGCTCGCGCAGGACGACTGGTTCCCGCACTACGACATCCCGCCGTGCGTGATCGAGCAGATCGACCCGGTCGAGGCCGAGGGCGCGGCGATGGCCTACTACCGGCCGCCCGCGGTCGACGGCAGCCGGCCGGGGGCGCACGTGCTGCAGGCCGGCTCCCCGGAGGAACGGTTCCGGTTCGAGTACGAGGCGCTGGCGTTCCACGAGTCGGTGCCCGGCCACCACCTCCAGCTGGCCACCGCCCAGACGCTGGACCTGCCGCGCTACCGCCGGCACCTCGACGTCGAGGCGTGCAGCTTCAACGAGGGCTGGGGGCTCTACTCCGAGCGGCTGGCCGAGGAGATGGGCCTCTACAGCGGCGATCTCGCGCTGCTGGGCATGCTGTCGTTCGCCGCGCTGCGGGCCTGCCGGCTCGTCATCGACACCGGCGTCCACCACTTCGGCTGGTCGCGGGAGCAGGCCGTCGAGTTCGGCTGGCAGCACACCGCGACCACGCGGGAGCACATCGGCAGCGAGGTCGACCGCTACATCTGCTGGCCCGGTCAGGCGCTGGCCTACACGATCGGCCAGCGGGAGATCGTCCGGCTGCGCGAGCGCTCGCAGTCCGCGCTGGGCGACCGGTTCGACATCGTCGCCTTCCACGGCGCCGTCCTGGGCAGCGGCGCGCTGCCCCTCGGCGTCCTGGACCGGAACATCGCCCGCTGGACCGCGGGTGTCGCCGGGACCGCAGGTCCCCTCGAGAAGGAGGCGTCCGCGTGGACGTGACCATCAACGGCTGCCGGCTCAACGTCGAGGTGCTCGGCCCGGAGGACGGCCCGGTGCTCATCGCCCACCACGGCGGCGGCGGCATCGGCTCGCTCGGCGAGCCCAAGGCGACCTTCGGCCCGCTGGCCGACCGATTCCGCGTCGTCGTGTTCGACGCCCGCGGCTGCGGCCTCTCCGAGGGCATCCCGCCCTACTCGCACGAGCAGTGGGCCGCCGACGTCGACGGCCTGCGGCAGTGGATCGGCGCGGAGAAGATCGTCGTCGCCGGGGGCTCGTACGGCGGCTTCATCGCCCTCGAGTACGCCGTCCGCTACCCCGAGCACGTGTCGGCGATCATCCTGCGTGACACCTCGGCCGACGGCAGCAACCTCGAGCTCGCGTTCGAGAACGCCCGCAACCAGGACCGCGTGGAGATCGACTGGGAGCGGTTCAACCGCTACTGGCACGGCGAGGTGCACGACGACGCCGACCTCAAGCAGCTGTGGTCGGAGCTGATCCCGCTCTACGACTACGAGTACGACCCGGTGAAGTCCGCCGCCGCCGTCGAGGCCGGCATCTACCGGCACGAGGCCCACAACTGGTGCTTCCAGCACAACTGGGGCGCCTACGACCTGAAGGCCGACCTGCCGAAGGTCACCGTGCCCACGCTGGTCACCGTGGGACGGCGCGACTGGGTCACCCCGGTCAGCTCCTCGGAGACCATCGCCGCGCTGATGCCGAACGCCGAGCTCGTGGTGTTCGAGCGCTCCGGGCACTCGCCGCAGGTGGAGGAGCGCGAGCTGTTCCAGCAGACGATGCGCGAGTTCATCGACCGCGCCGTCCCGGTCGGAACGCCGGCGTGAGCGGACCGCTGGTCATCATCGGCGGCGGTGCGATCGGGGGCACGCTCGGCGCCCACCTCGTCCGCGCCGGGCAGGACGTCCTGCTCTGCGACGCCGACGCGGCGCACGTGGACGCGATCCGCGAGCACGGGCTGCGCATCGAGGGGCCGGTGAACGAGTTCACCGTGCAGATCCCGGCCGTGACCCCCGACGAGCTGCCCGACCGCATCGAGCGGGCGATCGTGGCGGTGAAGAGCCTGCACACCCGGGCGGCGGCCGAGCTGCTGCGCGACCGGCTCGCCCCCGACGGCTACGTGCTCACGGTGCAGAACGGGCTGACCGCCGACACGCTCGTCGAGGCCGTCGGGCGGGACCGCGTGATCTCCAGCTTCGTGAACTTCGGGGCCGACCTCATGGCCCCGGGCGTGATCATGCAGGGCAACGTGGCGACGTTCCGGGTCGGCGAGCTCGACGGCGGCACGATCACCCCGCGTGTGCGGGAGCTGGCCGAGCTGCTGCCCTACGCCGAGCCGACCGACAACGTGCTCGGCTACCTGTGGGGCAAGGAGGCCTACGGCGCGATGCTCTGGGCCGGCGCGGTGTCCGACCTGTCCATCGCCGAGACGCTGGAGCGGCCGGAGTACCGGCCCGTGATGGTCGCCATCGCCCAGGAGGTGCTCGACCAGGCCCCCGTGCCGGTGGAGAGCTTCGACGGCTTCGTCCCCGACGACCTCGAGGGGTCGCTGGACCGGCTGGCGGCGTTCAACCGGCGCAGCGCCAAGACCCACAGCGGCATCTACCGCGACCTCGCGGTGCGCAAGCGCAAGACCGAGATCGACGAGATGCTCCGCGACGTCTCCGGGCCCATCTTCGACAAGGTCGCCGAGCTCATCCACGACATCGAGGAGGGCCGGCGCGTCAACGAGGCGGCCAACCTCGACGAGCTCGCCGCCTTCGTCGCCGCGCGCACCGCCGCCTGACCGACTCAACTCCCGAGAGGAACCCCATGCGCGCCGCCATCCACCAGGCCGCCGGCACCGTCACCGTCGGCGACGTCCCCGACCCCGCCCTCGTCGAGCCGACCGACGCCGTCGTCCGCGTGGTGCGGGCCTGCGTCTGCGGCTCGGACCTGTGGGCCTACCGCGGGGTGATCGACCGCCCGGCCGGCTCCCGGATCGGCCACGAGTTCATCGGCGTCGTCGAGGAGGTCGGCGCCGACGTCACCACCGTGCGCCCCGGCGACTTCGTCGTCGCGCCGTTCCAGTGGTCGGACAACACCTGCCCGGCGTGCCAGGACGGCATCCAGGTGCGCTGCGACAACGGCGGCACCTTCGGCGCCCCCGGCACCGACGGCGGTCAGGGCGAAGCGGTGCGGGTGCCGCAGGCCGACGGCACGCTGGTCGCGGTGCCCGGCGGCCTGGCCGGCATCGACCAGTCGTTGCTGCCGGCGCTGCTCGCGCTCACCGACGTCGCCGGCACCGGGCTGCACGGCGCGGTGCTGGCCGGGGTGCAGAAGGGGTCGACCGTCGCGGTGATCGGCGACGGCGCGGTGGGGCTCTGCGCCGTCCTCGGGGCGCGGCAGCTGCTCGGCGCCGAGCGGGTCATCCTGATGAGCCGGCACGCCGACCGCGCCGCTGTCGGCCGGGCGTTCGGCGCCACCGACGTCGTCGCCGAGCGCGGCGAGGAGGGCATCGCGGCGGTCCGCGAGCTCACCGGCGGCCGCGGTGCGCAGCACGTCGTCGAGGCCGTCGGGACGCCGGAGTCGTGGGACATGGCCATCGGCATGGCGCGCCCCGGCGGTGGGGTCGGCGCGGTCGGGGTGCCGCACACCGCGCCGCAGCTGTCCCTTTTTCCGCCGTTCCGCCAGCACCTGACGATCGGCATGGGCGTGGCCCCGGTGCGCCGCTACCTGCCCGACCTGGTCGAGCGCGTGCTGGCCGGCACGTTCGACCCCGGGCCGGTCTTCGACCTCACCGTGCCGCTGGAGTCGGTCGCCGACGCCTACGCCGCGATGGACCAGCGGCGCTCGATCAAGACGATGCTGGCGTTCTGACGTGCGGCTGCCCACCGACGACGAGCTGCTCGCCCAGCTCGCGGAGTACGTCGCGATCGCCAGCGACAGCCGCAGCGCCCCGATGGAGACGATGCGGGAGGCGGCCGGCTGGCTCGCCGCCCGGCTGGCGTTCGCGAACGGCCGGGTCGAGGAGACCGACGGCTTCCCGGTGGTGCGGGGCGAGTGGCTCGGCGCCCCCGGCGCCCCGACCGTGCTGGTCTACGGGCACTACGACGTCCAGCCGACCGGCGACCTCGCCGAGTGGACGACGCCGCCGTTCCAGACCGTCATCGACGGCGATGTGGTCCGGGGCCGCGGCGTCACCGACGACAAGGGCCCCGTCCTGCTGGTCCTCGCGCTGGCCGAGGCGATGCTCGCGGCCGACGGTGCCCTGCCGGTCAACCTGAAGTTCCTGATCGAGGGCGAGGAGGAGATCGGCAGCCCGCACCTGCCGGCCTACGTCCGGGCGCACGCCGCCGAGCTCGCCGCCGACCTGGTGATCTCGGCCGACGGTGCGATGTGGCGGCCGAGCGAGCCGTCGCTGTCGGTGGCGTCCAAGGGGCTGGTCGCGATGGACGTCGTCGTCACCGCGGCTGACCGCGACCTGCACTCCGGGCGCTACGGCGGCACCGTCGCGAACCCGGTGCACGCGCTGGCGGCGGTCGTCGCCTCGTTCCACGGCCCCGACGGCGCGGTCGCGGTCGAGGGCTTCTACGACGGCGTCGACGAGCTCACCCCGGAGCGGCGCGCGGAGCTCGACGCGGTCGACTTCGACGAGGAGGCCTACCGCGCGTCGGTCGGCGTGCCGGAGGTCGCGGGGGAGGCGGGGTACTCCACCCTGGAGCGGCTCTGGGAGCGGCCCACGCTCGAGGTCAACGGCATCACCGCCGGCGGCAAGTACTCGGTGATCCCGCACCGGGCCGTCGCCCACGTCACCTGCCGGCTGGTCGGGACGCAGGACCCGGACGCCGTGGCCGCCGCCGTCACCGGGCACGTCCGGTCGCTGCGGCTGCCGGGCGTGGAGGTGGCGGTGCACACCGACGAGGGCCGGGTGCCGGCCTACCGCATCGACCCGGAGCACCCCGCGATCCGATCGGCGACCGCCGCGCTCGAGGAGGTCTACCCGGGTCAGGAGGTGCTGCTGGCCGTGATCGCCGGGACCCTGCCGGCGGCCACGCTGTTCGAGGACGTCCTCGGGGCGAAGACGCTGTTCTTCTCCTTCGCCACGGCCGACGAGCAGCACCACGCGCCGAACGAGTTCTTCCGCATCCGCCGGTTCGGCGAGGGCATGCGCGCGTGGCGGGCCCTGTGGACCGGGCTCGCCGCCTGGGAGCCCCGCGCCGTCGCCGCGGTGGGGGTGGCCTCGTGAGCGCCTACCGCTCCTACGACTACCTGGCCGGCGACCTCGGACTGCCGGTCGTCCCGCTCGCGCCCGAGGCCGGCCGGGTGCCGCCGTACACGCCGGGCTTCGCGCCGGAGCACGTGGAGCGCGCCGAGCGCCTGCTGGCCGAGTCGATCACGATCAGCCTGCACGACCACCCGGTGCTGTTCCCCGCCGACATGGCCGACACCCCGCGGTACAACCGCACGGGGCGGCAGCACACCGCCTTCGACGGGCTGCGCGCCTCGGGGCTGACGGTCGTCTTCGACAACATGATGGACGGCACCGCCTGCGTCACCGGCAACGCGCCCTGGCAGTGGGACGACGTCGTGACCGACCTCGGCATGCGGCTGGCCGACCTGGCGCACCAGTCCGACGTCGTGGTGGTCCGCACGGTGGACGACATCCACCGGGCGCACGTCGACGGCCGGGTGGGGCTCGTCTTCGGGCTCGAGGCGGCGACCCCCATCGGCAACGACCTCGACAAGCTCGACGTCCTCTACGGCCTGGGCATCCGGCAGATCGGCATCGCCTACTCCGACGCGAACGCGCTCGGGTCGGGGCTCAACGAGGCCGTCGACGGCGGTCTGACCGCGCTCGGCCGCCGGGCCGTGCGGCGGATGAACCAGCTGGGGCTCGCGATCGACGTCTCGCACTCCTCGGACCTGACCGGCATCCAGGCCGCGGCGGCGTCGGACCGGCCGATCTTCATCACCCACGCCGGCGCGCGGGCGGTGTGGGACATCCCGCGGCTCAAGGGGGACGACGTCCTGCGCGCGGTGGCCGACTCGGGCGGCGTGATCGGCATGTCGGCGGCGCCGCACACGACGGTGTCGCACACCCATCCCCGCCACAGCCTGCTGTCGGTGATGGACCACTTCCGCTACTGCCTGGACCTCGTCGGCATCGACGCGGTCGCCTTCGGGCCGGACACCCTCTTCGGCGACCACGTCGGGCTGCACACGACCTTCGCGGGCCTGCTCTCCATGGAGCCCCGGCCGGGGGCGCCCGTGCCCGAGCGCGTGCAGTGGGTCGACGGCCTGGAGAACCCTGCGGAGAGCTTCCACAACATCGCCGCCTGGCTGGTGCAGGAGGGCTTCACCGACGAGGAGATCGGGAAGGTGCTCGGAGGCAACATCCTGCGGGCACTGGACGCGATCTGGGTCTGAGGAGTCGCCCGGCGGGTGGCGGGCCGCGCCTCCTAGCCTCGGTCCGTGCTCTTCACGGTGGCCTCCGCCCATCTCCTCGCCATGGAGGCGCACGAGGGGCAGGTCCACGAGGACGGCGGCGACTTCTACCTGCACCGGCTCGTCCCGCTGGCGGAGGCGGCCAGGCCCTACGGCGCGGCGGCCGAGATGGCCGCCGTCCTGCACCGGGTCGTCGAGGACACCCGGGACCATCCCGATGTCACCCGCCGCTACGACGTCGCACGGCTCCGAGCCCTCGAGGTGCCCGAGGAGGTCGTGCGGGCGATCGACGCGGTCACCCGCCGCCCGGGCGAGCGCTATCTGGGCGGCGTCATCCAGCGCTCCGCCGCGGATCGGCTGGGGCGACTGATCGCCCTGCTCAGCAACAAGCACGATCTCGATCGGACGCTCGTCCTCGCGACGACGGACCCCGTCCGGGCGCGCAGCCTCCGCGAGGGCCACTACCTGCCGGCGCGGCGCATCCTGCTCAAGGCCGAGGCGGCGGACGGGCCGCGCATCCTGGCATGAGGGCCGTGCCGATCAGATCTGGAGGATTCCCACCGCCGTGAGGTAGGCCGCCGCCGCGGCCTCCGGGTCGTGCAGGTCACCGGGCGCCTCCGACGTCGCCCGGGCACGTGCGCGCACCGCGGCGCCGGGATCGGCGGCACACAGATCGACGCACAGGCAGGCCACGACGGCCTCGGCGTCGTGTTCGTCGAGGTCGTCGAGGGCGAGGCCGTTGTGCAGCATCGTCGCCACCTCGAGGAACACCTCACGAGCCATCTCGAGATCCACCTCGGGACGTGCGCGGGCGACCTCCTCCGCCGTGGCCAGAAACTGCTCGGAGAAGGGGGGACCCACGGTGCCGGTCATACCGACAGCGTCCCAGCGGGACCCGTCCGGGCCCAGCGGATTTCGCGGTGCGCGCCTCACCGCGTCCTCGCGGCGTCGAGCGCCTCGTCGAGCGTGACGGCGGCCTCGATCAGCGCGAGATGGGTGAACGCCTGCGGGAAGTTGCCGATCTGCTCACCGGTGGCGTCAATCTCCTCCGAGTACAGCCCCAGCGGACTCGCGTAGGTGAGCATCTTCTCGAAGGCCAGCCGCGCATCGGCCAGGCGGCCGCTGCGGGCCAGCGCGTCGACGTACAGGAACGAGCACAGGGAGAAGGTCCCCTCCGCACCGGCCAGTCCGTCCGGTGCGGCCGCCGGGTCGTACCGGTAGACCAGGCTGTCGGCGACGAGCTCGCCCTCCATGGCATGCAGCGTGCTCGTCCACAACGGGTCATAGGGGGTGACGAAACCGACCGCGGGCATGCGCAGCAACGACGCGTCCAGGACGTCGTCGTCGTAGTGCTGGACGAAGGCCCGTCGCCGCCTGCTCCAGCCCCGCTCGAGAACCTGCTCGTAGATCTCGTCGCGGGCAGCCGTCCAGCGGCCCAGGTCCGCCGGGCGCCCATGGGCCATGGCGAGCCGGATCCCGCGGTCGAAGGCCACCCAGCACATCAGCCGGCCGTAGGTGAAGTCCTTGCGCCCACCCCGGGTCTCCCAGATGCCCTCCTCCGGCTGGTCCCAGTGCTCGGCCAGCCAGTTCAGCAGTCCGCGGATCTCCCGCCAGCCGCGGTCGCCGATGGGCAGACCGCCGCGGTCGGCGAGGAACAGGCTGTCCATGGCCTCGCCGTAGATGTCGAGCTGCACCTGGTCCGCGGCGCCGTTCCCGATCCGGACCGGCCGCGAGCCCTGGTACCCCGACCAGCCCTCGAGGCACTCCTCCTTCAGGTCGGACGCCCCGTCCACCCGGTACATGATCTTCAGCGGGTCGTGATCGTCGGCCCGGTCGGCGACCCGGTCCCGCAGCCACAGGGCCAGGCCGACCGACTCGGCGAGGAAGCCGATCCGGAGGAGCGCGGAGACCGCCAGTGCGGCATCGCGGACCCACGTGTAGCGGTAGTCCCAGTTCCGCTCGCCGCCGATCTGCTCGGGCAGGCTCGTGGTGGGCGCGGCGACCAGCCCGCCGGCGGGGGCGTAGGTCATGAGCTTCAGCGTGATGGCCGAGCGCAGGACCGTCTCGCGCCACCGCCCGGCGTAGGTGGACCTCGCGAGCCAGGCGTGCCAGTAGGCCACCGTGTCGTCGAGCAGCCGCCGGCACTCGGCCACGGGTATCTCTCGTGGCGGCCCGTCGGCGGCGGACTCCAGCACGATGCCGCGGACGTCGCCGGCGGTGAGGTGGACGAGCGCGGAGATGTCGCCGTCCACGCCGCGGATGTCGAGGAGCCGCGGGGGATCGTCCGGCTCGCGCACCGGGTGCACGGTCAGCCGCAGGGCACCGGAGTCGAGAACGGCGCCGTGCTCGGTCCGCTCCAGCCGGTGCGGTGCGCGCCCGTAGTCGAACCGCGGGGCGAGATCGACCGCGAACCGCATCTCGCCCCGCACGCAGCGCAGCATCCGCACCAGGCGGTGGTTGTCGGTGGCCTCCGGGCCGCTCGGCGGCATGAAGTCGACCACCTCACCGACGCCGGCCTCGCTCAGGAACCTTGTGATGAGCACGGCGGTGTCCGGCAGGTACATCTGGCGCACGCGGTAGCCGGGCACCGCCGGACGGATCCGGAAGTGCCCACCCCCGGGGTCGAGCAGCGCCCCGAACACGCTGGGGGAGTCGAAGCGCGGGCAGCAGAACCAGTCGACCGATCCGTCGGTGCCGATGAGTGCCGCCGTCTGCAGGTCCCCGACGAGACCGTGGTCGGCGATCGAGATCTCTGTCATCGCACGTCCTCCCGGCCCGGCGTGGATCAGCCTCCCCAGATGTCCTCGACGAAGCGGTCGGCCGCGCGCAGGCCGGCCAGCCACGCCTCGGCATCGGCCTCGGTCGTGGACGTCTTCTCCCGGAAGATGTGCAGCAGTGACCTGCGCACCCCGGGGGCGATGGTGGCCGCGTTGCCGCACACGAGGACGACGGCGCCCTGCTGCAGCAGGTCCCACACCTCGTCGGCGCAGTCCAGGAACGCCTCCTGCACGTACCGGCCGGGCCGGCCCGGCTCCTGGGAGTACGCGTACTCGACCCGTACCAGGTCCTGCTCCTCGTAGCTCCGCAGCTCGTCGGCGTAGAGCTGGTCGCCGAGGGACGAGCGGCAGCCGAAGAACAGCAGCGATCTCGCGGTCGGGAGGCCCTGCTCCCGCTGGGCCGCGCGCTCCTGGAGGAAGCCGCGGAAGGGAGCCAGCCCGGTCCCCGCGCCGACCATGATCATCGGGCGGTCGGTCGCCGGTGGCCGGAACTCGATGGTCGGCTCGCGGACGAAGACGAACACCGTGCCGTCCTCCGGCAGCTGCGCCAGGTGGCCGGATGCGACCCCGGTGAAGGTCCCGGTGCCGGACCGCGCCGGCCCGCGGACCACCCCGGTCGTGATGCTGCAGACCGTCGGGCCGGTCAGGGGGGAGGAGGAGATGGAGTAGTAGCGGGGGCGCAGCGGCGGCAGCATGTCGAGGTATTCCTCGAACGGCAGCCGGCAGGCGGGGAACTGGGCGAGCAGGTCGAGCACCGAGCGGTTGGTCGCGAACACCTGCTCTCGGTAGCGGGCCTGGCTCTCCTCGTCCTCGCCGGCGAGCGAGTAGAGCGCGGCCTGCTGCTCGGGGTCGTCGGTATAGCGGGCCAGCACCTCGATGTTGTCGCGGCGCGCGACGTCCTGCAGTTCCACGCAGCTGGCCAGCACACCCAGCAGGGGAGCGGGCTCGTCGATCGGCAGGTGCGTGTGCGTACCACCGTTCGGGATGATCGTGAGGTACTGCCCGGCGTCCAGGCCGAAGCGTGCGATCACCCGCCGGATGAGGTCGATGCTGTTGCGCGGCAGCACGCCGAGGTGGTCACCGGCCCTGTAGGGGAGATCCTCGGGCAGGGCGATCTCGACGTGCCGGGTCGATCGATCCGGCGTGCCGCCGGGTCCGGCAGCGAGCAGCTCGCGGTTCGTCCGGATCCGCGCCGGACGGGCGCGGTAGGACATGATCACCGGGTTCGTCACCTGCCGGTTGGTCAGCGTGATCGACAGCCGCGGGCCGGTGGGCGCGGGGGCGGCCACGTCGGCGGGCAGGCCGAGTGCGGAGGCCACCTCCGACCACAGGTCGCCGTGCCAGGAGCGGTAGGCCGCGTCGAAGTCCCCCGCGGCGTTGCCCTCGCCACGCGGGTGCAGCCGTCGTCCGCCGTGGGCCTCGAGCTGCTCGTCGAGCATGGTCGGCACGGACTGGTAGGTGCCGGCCCACTCGGTGTTGCCGCAGCCGAACACGGCGTATGAGACGCCGCGGGCCGCCTCGGGTGGGGCGCCCGCGATCCACCGGCTGAAGGCGACGGCGTTGTCCGGCGGCGTCCCGTTGTACGACGAGCAGACGATCATCGTCGCGCCGTCCCGGGGCAGGTCGTCGACGTGCTCGTCCAGCGCGCCGAGAGCGACGTCGAAGCCGCGCTCGGTGCCCTCCTGGGCGAGCCGGGTGGCGATCGCCTCCGCCGTCCCCAGGTTGGAACCGAACAGCACCGACAGTCGCCCGCCGTGCGGGGTCACCGACGGCACCGGCTCCGTGCGCGGTACGGGAATGGCCGTCCCGGGCCCCTGGGCGGGGAGCCCGCGTTGGATGATCACGTCCGGCCGCGGCCGGACCTGGATGAAGAAGTCCTCGGGCTTGATGGTGAGTGTCTGCTTGACGCGCAGCTGGTAGTCCAGGTGGTCCACGAAGTCGAACCGCTGCACCAGCATGCCGAGGACGAGCGTGGCCTCCTGCAGCGCGAACTGTCGGCCGATGCAGGCTCGCTGCCCGCTGCCGAACGGCTTGTAGGCGTTGGGCGGGATGGCGGCGAGCCGCTCCGCCGACACGTGGTCTGGGTCGAACTCCTCGGCGTCGTCCCCCCAGACCGATCGTGCCCGCTGCACCGCCTGGGTGAAGGCGGTGACCACGGTGCCGGCGGGGATGAGGTAGCGGCCACCGAGGACGGTGTCCTCGTAGGGGTAGCGGGTGAAGGCGGCCGCGGTCGGCTGGAGCCGCAGCGTCTCGTCGAGGATCTGCCGCACGTACCGCAACCGGAGAACCTGCTCGAACGTGGGCTCCGCCGCGTTGCCGAGCACCTGCCCCACTTCGGCCCGCGCCCGCTCGAGGACGTGGGGGTGCTTCATCAGGTAGTAGAGGGCGAACGACAGCAGACCCGAGGTCGTCTCGTGGCCGGCGATGAGGAAGGTGATGCACTGCGCCCGGATGTTGTAGTCGGGCAGGCGCTCGCCCGACTGCTTGTCGACGCCGGTGAGCATCCGGCCCAGCAGGTCGGTGGTGTCTCCCGCGTCCCCCTGGGCGCGGCGTTCGGCGATGAGCCCGTCCACCAGGTCGTTCATGAACGCCTGGTCCTCGTCCATCTGCCGCTGCGCGCGGATCCGCAGGCGCGTCTGGACCTTGAGCTGGCGCACCCGGGCCTGGGACTCCGCGAGGGTCCGCGTCATCGCCTCGACGAAGGGGTGCGGCGTGTCCCGGTAGAAGGAGTTGAACCGGTACCCGAACCCGCAGAGGGCGATCGTGTCGAGGGTCAGCCGGGTCATGTCGGCCGGGACGTCGACCGCCTCGCCCGGGTTGAGCCGCGCCCACTTCTCGACGAGCTGGTCGGCGATGTCGAGCATCTTGGGCGTGTAGTCCCGCATCGCCTGCATGCTGAACGGCGCCATCAGGATGTTGTGGGCCCGACGCCACATCGGGTCGTCGGTGTCGGAGGTGAACAGTCCCGACGTCCCCATCTCGCCGCGGATGGCCGCCTGACCGCCGCTCACCTTCTTGTCGAACCGCGTGTCGTCGCAGAGCTCGTCCATCAGCTCAGGGGACGAGACGATCAGCCGTGTCCCGACCGGGGTGGAGATCTTGTAGATCGGGCCGTACTCCGCGGCCATGCGCATGAGGCTCTCCAAGGGGGCGTCGGCGTCGAGGTCGCGGACGTTGCCGAGCACCGGGAGGCCACGGGGGCCGGGGATCTCATCCAGGCTGATGGTCGCGGTCATGGTCGGCTCCTGTCGGTGGGGGCCGGTGCACCAGCAGCACGATGCTGACCATCAGCACCCAGGCGGGGAACACCAGCAGGATCGCGGGGTGGAACGTCGTGCTGAGCAGGAGGAAGGCCGCGACCAGGTAGCTGAGCAGGATGAGCGGGCGGGGGAGCAGCCCCGCTGACTGCATCAGCCCGGTCGTGGTGAGCATGTACATGCCTGCCGCGCGGACGCCGTACACGAACACGAGCGCGTACCCGAGCGAGGACAGCGCCCGGGCCACGTCCGGACCGGGCAGGGGCGCGTCGGAGAACTCGGTGAGGAGGGCGACCGCCCCGACCGCGGCGGTGCCGGCGAAGAGCAGGCAGACGAAGATCACGCTCGCGGCCAGGTGCAGCCAGTGCGGCACCTCGGTCCACGAGCCGGGACGGCGGACCTGCAGCAGGGTCCGCGTGGCGATCATGTGCCACAGACACGCGATCCCGGCGAAGGGGACGACGTACAACCCGAGGACGGTGAGCGTGTCAACGCCGCCGCCGGCGTAGAAGGACGTGTACGTGGCGTCGGAGTCGCCCAGCTTCGGGATCCGGTTGACCAGCACGAGACCGGCGACCAGCAGGGCCGCGAACACGATCCCGGACCAGCCGGCCATCCGCGCGGTCCCGTCCAGGGATCGCTCCTGCTCCGGGGGCCGTACCGAGTCTGCGGGCGCGGAGTGGGTGCGTTGCCGTGGGGCCGAAGTGGTCCGTTGCCGTGCGGGGACGCGCATGAACGCCTCCGGCGATCGTCGCCGTACCCCGTGAGATGTCTGTCGATCGAGAAGAACACTGGGCGGCCTGCCGTGTCGCGCCGTTGTACACCCGGCGACGGGGGCCAGTACATGAACCCCCGCGGCAACACGTGACGCCCGGCCCGAGCCGACGGGTCGTGCCTGTTCGGCGCAGCCGGCGGTCTCAGGAGTCGGCGAATCGGCGGAGCGACGGAAGGTCCTCGATCACGTATCCGTGGCCGCGCGCGCTGATCCAGCCCCTGCGGGCGAGCCCGGTCAGGGCACGGTTCAGCGACTGTCGGGTCACACCCAGTCGGGCGGCGATGCCCGACTGGCTCATCCCCAGCTCCACGCGCAGCGCACCGTCGTTCCCGGCGGTCGCCTCGGCGACGATCAGTTTGGCGAGGCGGCGGGGGAGGTCGAGGAACACCATGTCGCCGGTCGAGCCCGTCAGCCGTCGGACCGTTGCGGCCAGCTCCCCGGCAACCGTCCACAGGAGCGCAGGGTCGGCGGTGAGCGCGGCGCGCATGTTGTCCGCCCCGATCGTCAGGAGCTCCGTCGCCTCGATCGCTGCGGCGGATGCCGACCTGGGCTGTTCGTCGATGATCGACAGCTCGCCGATGGAGTCGCCGACGGTCAGCACGGTCAACGTCAGCTCATCCCCGTGCGCGGAGGCGACGAAGATCCGGATCCTGCCGCTACGGACGACGTAGAGATGTTCACTCGGCTCGCCCTCGGTGAACACGATCTGGCCGGCGGCGAACCGACGGACGTAGGCCCGCGATGCCAGGACCCTGAGACTCGCGGGCCCGGCGACGCCGAAGAGCGCACTGCGCCGCAGATCGTCGATGGCGCCGTGTACGTCCATCGCGACCTCACCGCAGCACCGTCGAAGCTCTCGCGCATGGTCTGCCGGTGCCGCATGGTGCACAACCCTTCTGTCACCGACGTGACATCGGGGGACCGGTCGGGTCCCGACCGTTCTGCGCATGGCACCTACCGCGTACCCGACCACCACGGTGGCCGGCGACCTCCCCGACGAGAAGCCGGTCGACCGGAGGCGCCGGCAGGGCACGATCACGCTCGGCCTGCTGGCGGCGGTGGTCGTGGTGGACCAGGCGGCCAAGTGGTGGGCCTGGCGGCACGTCCCGGGGGCCATGGTCAACACCGGGAGCACCTGGCTCATCGGCGACCCGGTGAAGGGGTGGGTCTCCGATCCGGTGTCGGGCCGGCTCCTCGACCTCCTGGGCCTGGCCTTGATGATCCTCGCGGGATCCATCCTCCTGCGCCGCCGGCGCCAGCCTCTGTTCCTCGTGGCGGGAGCCCTGATGATCTCCGGCTGGGGCAGCAATCTGCTCGACCGGTTGGGGATGCACATCCTCACCGCTCCGGGTAGTTCCCGCGGCGTCGTCGACTTCATCCCGGTCGGGTCGGTGCACGTCAACCTGGCCGACGCGGTCATCGCGGGCGACGCTGCTGTACCTGGTTGCGCGGCCTTCGCCCGCAGCCACCGCAGCCACCGCAGCGACCGACGCGATGAAGCGCGCCTCTGACGTCGGCGACGTCGCGCCGTCCGTGATCGGCGGCAGCGCGGCGGGCGCCCTCGGCCCTCGCCTGTCCTCCGGACGCACCTGTCGTCTGGATGACAGGCGGGGTGTCGGTGGACCGACAAGGCAGCGCATCGGGCGGACCTAGCGTCCCTTCCGCAGCCATCGGGTGCACCGGTCGGCGACCGGGACCTTCCCCACCGGGGCCGGCGCCGCGGCACCCCGGCTGTGCACCCCTCCACACGATCCGCCGAGCCTCCCGCTCCGGCGGACAGGCGAGAACGGACCTCCGGCGATGCTCACACAGGCTTACCTGACCGATGCGGAACCCGCAGAGGACGACAACGCCACCTTGCTGGCACGGATGGCCGAGGGCGACACGTTCGCGTGGCGACGACTGATCGAGAAGCACGAGCGACTCATCTGGTCGATCGGCGCGTCGTTCCGCCTGCAGAGGATGGACATCCAGGACGTGGCCCAGACGACCTGGCTGCGCCTGATCCAGCACGGTCACACGATCCACGACCCGGAGCGACTGGCCGGATGGCTCGCGGTCACAGCGTCGCGGGAATGTCTGGCGGTCCTGCGCCGGACGTCCCGTCAGAGCCTCATGGCCGCCGACGACGAGCAACCGGATCTCTCGGTCGACGTCGCCGGGAGCGCCGAGGACCAGGATGTGGCGCGCCTCCTCTGGGCCGCCGTCGCCGAGCTTCCCGCACGGCAGCATTCCCTGGTGCTCGCTCTGTTCCGGGACGAGATCCGCTCGTACATCGATGTCTCGGAGAGGTGCGCCCTGCCGGTAGGAAGCATCGGTCCCACTCGGGCCAGGGCGCTGTCGCGACTGCAGCGCAAGCTCGTCGACCGCGGTCTGTCACCTGCATGACGACGCCTCCGCGGTGACCGTCAGGGGGCGGAGGGCCGCGCGGAAACGGAACCGGGCCGCGCGGTAACGCCTTCTCCGGCGGGGGGCCCGCCCATATGTTGGGCGGGTCCGGCGCGACGGGTGACACGAGGCTCGCGCCGGGCGTGGCCGGCAGGCC
>Ga0308174_10000599_pt1 | contig 15555 bp, 11 predicted proteins | sample PhyPR2_FD_203894 | JGI IMG/M metagenome (GOLD analysis project Ga0308174, IMG submission 203894) | Soil microbial communities from UC Gill Tract Community Farm, Albany, California, United States - DLSLS.P.R2 | ecosystem: Environmental > Terrestrial > Soil > Agricultural land | place: USA...
CGGCTGCGCACGCTCAAGCGGCGGCGCGAGGCGTACGTCGGGCCGTGGCTGCCCGAGCCGCTGGTCACCACGCCGGACGTGGCCGACGACGTCGAGCTGGCCGACTCGGTGTCCTTCGCGATGCTCGTCGTGCTGGAGACCCTGACGCCGCTGGAGCGGGCGGTGTTCGTGCTCCGCGAGGTGTTCGGGTTCGAGTACGACGAGATCGCGACCGCCACCGACCGGTCGGCCGAGGCCGTGCGGCAGGTCGCGAGCCGGGCGCGCAAGCACGTCTCGGCCCGCCGGCCGCGCGTCGAGCAGCCGCCGGACGGGGCCGAGGCCGCGCAGCGGTTCCTGGAGGCGGCCGCCACCGGTGACCTCCAGGGGCTGCTGGAGGTGCTCGCCCCCGACGTGGTGCTGACCTCCGACGGCGGCGGCGTGATGAAGGCGGCGCTGCGCCCGATCGCCGGGGCCGACAAGGTCGCGCGCTTCCTGGCGGCGGTGCGCCCCGACGTCGGCCTCGGGATCGAGTGGGCGCAGGTCAACGGCGGGCCCGGCGTGCTCCTGAAGGTCGGCGGGGTCCTGGACAGCGTCGTCACCTACGTCGTGCGGGACGGCCTGGTCCAGGAGATCTACTTCGTCCGCAACCCCGAGAAGCTCGGCCACCTCGGTGCGGCCGTCGGGCTCACCCGGGGCTGACCGTCTCCCGCGACGTCACGGCGTTGGGGTGGAACAGCACCGGGGCGCCGCGCTCCGAGGGCCGCTCCAGCTCGAACCCGCCGGTCACCACCACGGCCCACTCGGCCAGCACGAGCGCCTGGCCGAGCACGGGCACGTGCAGCGGCGGGTACGTCGCCAGCGCGTAGTCGGCGCAGGCCGGGTGCAGCGGCGGGAACGCGAACGTGTTGGTCTCCGCCTCGGCCACCGACCCGACGAACGTGGTGGCCGCCGACGGCCCGGCCGCCAGGGACAGGCCGCACAGCCCGCACACCCGGGACAGCGCGCACTGGATCGCCCGGGCCTTGACGACGGCGCCGAGGTCGGTGGGGCCGGTCGGCTGCTGCCGGTGGTCGGTGCCGTAGCCCGTGAACGGGTCGCTGGCGAACGGCACCGGCACGTCGTGGCGCAGGTCGTGACGGCGCTCGGAGAGGTCCACGCGGCCGGTCGACGTACCGACGCTCACGCGGTCCGCCGGGTCGACCACGTCCCCGTCTCCGTACGACGGACCGGGCGCTCGGCGTCGGTCAGCCGGCGCTGCCGCACCCGGTCCGGGGACGGCGGTGTGGGCTGGTCGTCGCGAGTGAGGCCGTTGGGCATCGAGAGCTTGACGATCGTGCGCAGCGCCTGGCCGTACTGCTTGTGCAGCGGGCCGACGGTGTACGGGATGCCGTAGCGCCGGCAGATGTCCTTGACCCGCACCGAGATCTCGGCGTACCGGTTGCTCGGCAGGTCGGGGTAGAGGTGGTGCTCGATCTGGAAGCCGAGGTTGCCCGACAGGATGTGCAGCAGCGGGCCGCCCTCGAAGTTCGCCGAGCCGAGCATCTGCCGGAGGTACCACTCCGCGCGGGTCTCGTCCTCGAGCTCCTCCTCGGTGAAGTGCATCGCGCCGTCGGGGAAGTGGCCGCAGAAGATGATCACGTAGGACCACACGTTGCGCATCAGGTTCGCCAGCGCGTTGGCCTTGATCGTGGACAGCGCGTTCGGGCCGGACAGCAGCGGGTAGACCACGTAGTCCTTGCTGATCTGCCGGCTGACCTTGCGGCGGATCTGCTTGAGCTGCCGCTTCATCTCCTTCGGGTCCTTGCGGCCCTTCCGGATCGCCTCGAGGTCGAGGTCGTGCAGCGCGACGCCCCACTGGAACAGCAGTGCCAGCAGCGTGTTGTAGACCGGCTGGCCGACGTTGACCGGGTGCCACTTCTGCTCGCGGGCCATCCGCAGGATGCCGTAGCCGATGTCGTTGTCGTGGCCCAGCACGTTGGTGAACTGGTGGTGCACGTAGTTGTGCGAGTGCTTCCACTGCTCGGCCGGCTGCGCGGTGTCCCACTCCCAGTTGCTGGAGTGGATCTCCGGGTCGTTCATCCAGTCCCACTGGCCGTGCATGACGTTGTGGCCGATCTCCATGTTCTCCAGGATCTTGGCGATCCCGAGCATCGCGGCGCCGGCGAAGAAGGCCGGCTTCCACCGGCTGGCGAACAGCGTCACGCGTCCCGCGGCGGCGAGCCGCCGTTGGATGGTGATCATCTTGTTGATGTACGCCGCGTCGCTCGCCCCACGGGACGCCTCGATCTCCGCGCGGAGCTCGTCGAGCTCGCGTCCCAGCGCCTCGACCTCCTGCTCGCTGAGGTGGGTGTACTCCTTGACGTCCGAGATGGCCATGTCGTCTCCCTGTCGGTGCCTAGATGTTGAGCGTGATGTCGCCGCAGGCGGCCGTGATGCACGTCTGGACGGCTTCGTTCGGGTCGGCGTGCTCCTCGCCGTTGCGCAGGTCCTTGATCCGGCCGCTCGCCATCACGAGCGTGCAGGTGTGGCAGATGCCGATGCGGCAGCCGTACGGCATCCCGACCCCGGCCTGCTCACCCGCCTCGAGCAGCGTGGTGGCCCCGTCGACCTCCACCTGCTTGCCGGAGTTGGCGAACGTGATGGTGCCGCCCTCGGCGTCGCCGCCGCCGAGGTCGAGCGAGAACCGCTCGAGGTGCAGCAGGTCCTCCAGGTCCGCCGCCCGCCAGTGCTCCTCGGCGGCGTCCAGCATCGGCGCCGGGCCGCACGCCCAGGTGCCGCGCTCGCGCCAGTCGGGGCAGACCGTGTCGAGCTCGTCGAGCGCGAACATGCCGTCCCGGTCGGTGAACCGCTCCACCACCCGGAGCCCGGGGTGCTTGTCGTGCAGCGCGCGGAGCTCGTCGCGGAAGATCATCCGGTCCTCGGTGGGTGAGGAGTACACCAGCACCGCGTCCGGCATGGTGCCGCGCCGGTCGAGCGTGCGCAGCATCGACATCACCGGGGTGATGCCGCTGCCGCCGACGAGGAAGAGCGTCTTGGCCGGCGGCGGGTCCGGGAGGGTGAACTCGCCCGCCGGTGCGGCCAGCCGGACGATCGTGCCGGGCGCGAGCCCCCGCACCAGGTGGTCGGACAGGAAGCCCTCCGGCATGGCGCGGACCGTGATCGTGATCAGCCCGCGGCTGTGGGTCGGCACCGAGCTGAGGGAGTACGACCGCCAGTGGAAGCGGCCGTCGACCTCCACCCCGATGCCGATGTACTGCCCGGCCCGGTGGTCGAACGACCAGCCCCATCCCGGCCGGATCGCCAGCGTCGCGGAGTCCTCGGTCTCGGGCACGACCTGCTCGATCCGGCCCCGCAGCTCGCGCGCCGACCACAGCGGGTTGATCAGCGACAGGTAGTCGTCGGGATGCAGGGGCGTGGTGAGCCGGCTGGCCAGGCCTCGCACCCGCTGCCAGTCCAGCCGCGGCGTCGTGCGGACCTCGCTGTCGGTCATCCGGTCCCTCCTCGTGAGCCTGGACTGCAAATGTAACTCACAGTTACAGTTTCTGTGAACCCGTGCCCGGGGAGCTCCGGCCATCGGCGCGTCGAGCCCGCGCCCCTCCTTCCCGCATCCCGGAGCATCCATGCGCGACCGGCTCGTGCCTGTCAGCGCAGGCTTCGGGCTCCTCGGCCAGCGGGGTCAGGAGCGCGCGAACCGCTGCACCCAGCCGGGCGCGACGAGGAACGCCTCGGCCCGCAGCGCAGCGACGGAGACCCGCGGGAGGTCGGCCGAGGAGCGGAAGCAGACGAAGCGCGGGACCCACTCGGGCTGGTACTTCGCGTTGGCGCGGTAGAGCGACTCGATCTGCCAGAACCGCGACGCCCAGAGCAGCACCGAGCGCCACACCCGCAGCACCGGGCCGGCGCCGAGCCGCTCGCCGCGCGCGAAGACGCTGCGGAACACCGCGAAGTTCAGCGACACCCGTCGCACACCGAGCTCGGAGGTGGCGGCCATCAGGCCGGCCACCATCTGCTCGACGATCCCGTTCTCCGAGTCCCGGTCGCGGCGCATCAGGTCCAGGGACAGCCCGTCGTCCCCCCAGGGCACGAAGTGCAGCAGTCCGCGCAGCTCGTCCTCCGCGTCGCGGCACAGCACCACGACCGCCTGGCCGTCGGCGCGGTCCCCGAAGCGGCCGAGCGCCATCGAGAAGCCGCGCTCCACCTCGCCGTCGCGCCACTGGTCGGCACGGTTGCGCACCATCGCCAGCGTCTCGTCGTCGAGGTCCGCGACCCGGTGGCAGGACACCGTCAGCCCGGCGCGGACGCAGCGGGAGACCGCCTGCCGGACCCCGCGCATGCTGCGGCCCTGCAGCGAGAAGTCGGACACGTGCAGGATCGCCTCGTCCCCGAGCTCGAGGGCGTCCAGACCGACGCGGTGGAACGCCTCGGCGCCCCGCTCGCTCGCGGCCAGCACGGCGGGCACCCAGCCGAACGACCGGGCCTCGGCCAGCCAGGCCGCGATCGCGCCGGGCCACGCCTCGGGGTCGCCGAGCGGGTCGCCGGCGGCCAGGGAGACGGTGCCGACGACGCGGTAGGTCACCGCCGCCTTCCCGGTCGGGGAGAAGATCACCGACCGGTCGTCGCGGAGCGCGAAGTAGGACAGCGAGTCGATGCTGCCCCACCGGGCGAGCATCGTGTGCAGCCGGGCCCGCTCCTCGTCGTCGAGCCGGTGCGGCCCGCCGGCCGGGGCGAGGGCGACCAGGAACGCGACCGTGAGCACGGCGGCCCCCAGCACGACCAGTGCCACGGCGGCCCGGTCGCCGTCGGGCGTGTCGACGAACTGGACCGGTCCGGTGATCCCGACCAGCCCGAGGAACGCCTGGGTGATCCGGTCCAGCGTCGTCGTACCGGGGGCCTGGCCGTCGGCGTCCACCACCAGCCAAAGCCAGCCGAGCACCGTCGCGAGGATCGTCCCGAAGAACAGCACCGCGACGACACGGGACAGCGAGCGCGGGTCGGGCTTCGCGGTGAAGTTGCGGCGCCCGGACACCAGGATCACGAAGAGCGCCAGGGACAGCACGGCCTCCTCGACGTCGAGGCCCTTGAGCAGGTGCAGGAGTGCGGCCAGCGCCGCGAGCAGCGTCGCGAGCAGCCAGGCCCGGAACTTGCCCCGGCGCAGCGCGCGGGAGAGCACGATCAGGATCAGGCCGACCGCCGCCGCGCCGGTGGTCGCCGCGGCGGGGAAGACCGCCGGCACCAGCTGGTTGATGATCTGGGTCCGGTCGCGGAGCCGCGGGAGCACGGCGCTGCCCAGCGTCACGGCACCGACCAGGAAGACGATCCGTCCCGCCCAGAACGGTGTCCGCAGCGCATCCCAGACTCGCGAGGCCATCAGAGGAAAGCCTCCACCCGGTCGAAGGCGGCCCGGGCCTCGGGGACCGGCAGGATCGGGTACACGTGCAGCAGCCCCGGCCCCTCGACGTAGGTCAGGGGGACGCCCGCGTTCTTCGCGGCCGCCACCAGGGCCAGCGACTGCGGGTGGAGCAGGTCGCGGGTGCCGCAGAACAGCAGGGTGGGCGGCAGCCCGGACACGTCGTTCGCGAGCGGGCTGGCCTCGCGGTCCGGCGGGTCCCCGGCCCCCCACCACCGGCCGTAGATCCGGAGCTTCGAGAGGTTCAGCCACGGGTCCCGCCGCGCGGCCTCCTCCGTGCCGGGCGTCTCGCCGGTCAGGTCGAGCCAGGGGGCGAACATCACCAGGTGCGTCGGCTGCGGACCGGGGCGCCGGGCCACCTGCTGGGCCAGCAGCATCGCCAGCCCGCCGCCCGCCGAGTCGCCCATCAGCACGACGCCCTGGGGCGACTCGATGGCCAGCTGCTCGAACAGGTCGAGCAGCGGCGGCGTGGCGTCCTTCCAGGTGTATGCCGGGGCCAGCGGGTACGACGGCAGCACCACCCGCACGCCGAGCCGGCGCGCCAGCCGGGCGGCGTACCGCCAGTGGAACCTGTCCAGCCCGGACACGAAGCCCCCGCCGTGCAGGTACAGCACCGTCCGCACCGGGGTGCTGCCCGGGACCCGCAGCTCGGCCACCGGCAGCCCGGAGGCCTCGGAGCTCCGCACGTCGAAGGCGCGCGCGACCCGGGCCGGCGGGGAGGGGTCGGCCTCGGCCTGGGCGGCGAGCAGGTCCCGGCGCAGCTGCGCGACGGCCTCCGCGCCGTGCACCTCGCCACTGCCACGCAGGGCCGGGATCACCCGGGTGAGCACCTGGTGGCGGAAGCTGGGCACCCGGGGAGGTTACCTACCGTCGCGGCGGCTGTAGCCTTCAGGTGAACGACAGGGGAGCGCCGGAAGGGGCGCTGAGAGTGCGGACCACCCGCAGACCCTCGAACCTGATTCGGTTAGCACCGACGAAGGAAGTCGAGTCTCGACCGCTGCGGCGGTCCCCTCCCAGGACGAACGGGAGACGACACATGCACGCGATGCGCGCGCTCACCACCATCGCCGTGACCCTCGCGCTGGGCACCACGGCCTGCTCGGTCGGCGGCCCGACCGGCGACACCTCCGGCAGCGGCGGCAAGACCGTCGTCGTCGCCACCCACGACTCGTGGGCGATGTCGAAGAAGGTGCTCAAGGAGTTCACCGCGAAGACCGGCTACACCGTCAAGATCGAGCCGAACGGCGACGCCGGCCAGCTCACCAACAAGCTGGTGCTCACCAAGGGCTCCCCGATCGCGGACATGACGTACGGCGTCGACAACACCTTCGCGTCCCGCGCCGTCGACGAGGGCGTCCTGGCCGACTACACCCCCAAGGGCCTGCCGGCGTCGGCCTCGGCGTACGCGCTGAAGGACCCCACCGACGCCAAGCAGCTCACCCCGGTCGACTACGGCGACGTGTGCGTGAACATCGACGACACCTGGTTCCAGCAGCACAGGCTGACCCCGCCGCGGACCCTGGACGACCTCACGAAGCCGGTGTACAAGAACCTGTTCGTGACGCCCGGCGCGTCGAGCTCCTCGCCGGGTCTGGCGTTCCTGCTCACCACCATCGCGAAGTACGGCAACGGCTGGCAGGCCTACTGGTCGAGGCTGATGGGCAACGGCGCCAAGGTGACCTCCGGCTGGTCGGACGCGTACGAGGTCGACTTCACCGGGGGCGGCGGCCACGGCGACCGGCCCATCGTGCTGTCCTACTCCTCGTCGCCGCCGTTCACGATCCCCAAGGGCGCCTCGAAGCCGACCACCAGCGCACTGCTCGACACCTGCTTCCGCCAGGTCGAGTACGCCGGGGTGCTCAAGGGCGCGAAGAACCCGGCCGGCGCGAAGGCGTTCATCGACTTCATGACCCAGAAGTCCTTCCAGCAGGCGCTCCCGGACAACATGTACGTGTACCCGGTCGACCACCGCGTCGCGCTGCCGGCGGACTGGGCGAGGTACGCGAAGACCGCGCCCCGGCCGTTCACCGTGCCGCCGGCCGAGATCGCCAAGAACCGCAGCACCTGGCTGTCGCAGTGGAGCGACATCACCACCCGGTGAGCGAGCAGCGGTGAGCACGCCATGACGGGCAGGGTGCGGTCGGGGGTCGGGATCGCGGCGCTCGCGGCCCTGCCCCTGGCGTTCCTCGGCGTCTTCTTCGTGCTGCCGCTGGTCGGCATGGTCGCCCGCGGCTTCGTCACCGACGGGCACCTCGACGTCGGGGCGGTGCTCGAGGTGCTCGCCCGCCCCCGTGTGCACCGGGTCCTCTGGTTCACGCTCTGGTCCGCGACGGCCGCCACGGTCTGCACGGTGCTGCTCGGGCTGCCGGTCGCGCACGTGCTGTACCGCGTGCGCTTCCCGGGCCGCGGCCTGCTCCGGGCCTTCGTGCTGATGCCGTTCGTGATGCCGACCGTCGTGGTCGGCGTCGCGTTCCGCACGCTGCTGGCGTCCTCGGGACCGCTCGGCGGGCTCGGGCTGGACGGCTCGCCGGTCGCGATCGTCGCCGCGATGGTGTTCTTCAACCTCGCCGTCGTGGTCCGCACCGTCGGGTCCGCGTGGGCCGGTCTCGACCGCCGGCGGGAGGAGGCCGCGGCCGCCCTCGGCGCCACCCCGCTCCAGGTGCTGCGGACCGTCACGCTGCCGGCGCTGCTGCCGGGGGTCGTCTCGGCCGCGAGCGTGGTGTTCCTGTTCTGCGCCACGGCGTTCGGTGTCGTGCTCACCCTCGGCGGGCTCCGCTACGCCACAGTGGAGACCGAGATCTACCTGCTCACCACCCAGCTGCTCGACCTCCAGGGCGCCGCCGCGCTGTCGATCCTGCAGCTCGTGGTCGTCACGCTGCTGCTGTACGGCGCGCAGCGCACCCGGTCCGGCCGCGAGCACGCCCTGGCCCGCACCGCCGAGCGGGAGGCGTCCCGCGGCCCGGGGCGGGGCGACCTGGCTCCGGTCGCGGTCACGGTCGTGGCGCTCGCCTTCGTCGCGGCGCCGCTGGTCACCCTGGTGCTGCGGTCGCTGCGCGTCGGGGACGGGTGGGGGCTCGGCCACTACGAGGACCTGGCGACCACTGGTGCCGGGGGTGCGCTGCTCGTGCCCGCCTCGACGGCGCTCGCCAACTCCTGGCGGGTGGCCGTGGACGCCACCCTGCTCGCGCTGCTGCTCGGGGTGCTGGTCTCCGCCGTCGTCTCCCGCCGGCCCCGGCCCCCCGCGCAGCGGCACGCGGTCGCGGTGCTGGACTCGGTCTTCATGCTGCCGCTGGGCGTCTCCGCCGTGACCATCGGCTTCGGCTTCCTGGTCACCCTCGACCGCCCGCCGCTCGACCTGCGCGCCTCGCCGGTGCTGGTGCCGATCGCGCAGGCGATGGTCGCGCTGCCGCTCGTCGTACGCACGCTCGCGCCGGTGCTGCGCTCGGTCGACCCGCGACAGCACCAGGCGGCCGCCTCGCTCGGCGCCTCCCCGCTGCGCAGCGCGCTGACCGTCGACCTGCCGATCCTGTGGCGGCCGCTGCTCGCCGCGACCGGCTTCGCGTTCGCGGTGTCCCTCGGCGAGTTCGGTGCCACCAGCTTCCTGGCCCGGCCCGACCGGCCCACCCTGCCGGTTGTGATCTACCAGCTCATCTCGCGGCCCGGCGAGGCCAACCTCGGCATGGCGTTCGCCGCCTCCGTGGTGCTCGGGCTGCTGACGGTCGGCGTGATGGCGCTCGTGGAGCGGCTGCGGCTCGGGTCCGTGGGAACGTTCTGACGTGCTCACCGTCCGCGACCTCACCGTGCGCTTCGGACCCGGCCGGGCCGCGGTCGACGGCGTGAGCCTCGACCTGCCCGCCGGCGAGGTGCTCGCAGTCCTCGGCCCGTCCGGCTGCGGGAAGTCCACGCTGCTGCGGGCCATCGCCGGCCTCGAGGCCCTGGACGCCGGCTCGGTGGCGTACGACGGCCGGGACCTGGCCCGCGTGCCCACGCACCGGCGCGGCTTCGCGCTGATGTTCCAGGACGGCCAGCTGTTCCCGCACCAGAGCGTGGCCGGCAACGTCGGGTACCCCCTCCGGCTGCGTCGCACCCCGCGGGCCACCGTCGCCCGGCGCGTCGAGGAGCTGCTCGAGCTGGTCGGCCTGCCCGGCACCGGCGAGCGGAGCACCACCCACCTCTCGGGCGGGGAGCGCCAGCGGGTCGCGCTGGCCCGGGCCCTCGCGGTCGACCCCCGGCTGCTGCTCCTCGACGAGCCGCTGTCCGCCCTCGACCGCGGGCTGCGCGAGCGGCTCGCCCACGACCTGCGCGACATCCTCGTCGCCGCCGGTACGACGGCCCTGCTGGTGACCCACGACCAGGAGGAGGCGTTCGCCGTGGCCGACCGGATGGCGCTGATGCGCGAGGGCCGGGTGGTCCAGGCCGGCAGCCTCGACGAGGTGTGGCGGGCCCCGGTGGACGCGGAGGCAGCCCGGTTCCTCGGCTACGCGACGGTCGTCGAGGGCGACCGGGCCGCGGCCCTGCTCGGCGGGCGCGGCAGCGGACCGGTGGCGCTGCGGCGGTCGGCCCTGCGGGTCGCCCCGGACGGCACCTTGTGCGGCCGGGTCGAGTCCGCCCGGGTGACCCCCGACCAGGTCCGGCTCACCGTCACCGTCGACGGCCTCGGCGTGCTGCCCGCCGTGGCCGACCTGCCCGGCCCGGGCCGCGCCCCCGTGGCCGTCGGCGAGGCCGTCCGCCTGGTGGTCGATCTCACCCGCACCGCGTCTGTCGGGACCTGAGCAGAGCCCGGCCAACCCCTAAACTGTCGCCTCGTGAGACGACGGGCGTACGGACTCCTGGTGGGGGTCGCACTCATGATGGGTGCCGTCGCGGTCGTCGCCAGCATCTCGTTGGGTGAGGGGCTCAAGGACCCCGACGGCTCGCTCGGGCCCTCGTGGTTCCGGCTGCCGGTGATGGTGCTCGGCGCCTTCGTCGTCGACGTCGTCCCCCGGTCGCTGTGGCGGTCCCGGCGGCGGATGCGGACCTTCGGGACGCACGCCAGGAGCATCATCGACGAGCACTGGACGCGCGAGCGGATCACGCTGGTGGTCATCGGCCTGGTCGGCTTCTACGTCACCTACGTGAGCTACCGGAACCTCAAGAACTTCCTGCCGCTCGTGTACGGCAAGCAGACCTACGACTCGCTGCTGCACCACATCGACCGGTTCATCTTCCTCGGCCACGAGCCGGCGGTGGTGCTGCACCAGGTCCTCGGCGGCGACGTCGCCGCGCACGTGCTGGCGTTCGTCTACCTGCTGTTCCTGCCGGTCTCGCCGGCCTCGCTGATCGTCTACCTGGTCTGGTCCCGCAACATCAGCTACGGCTACTGGTACGCCACCGCGCAGTGCCTGGCCTGGGCGCTCGGCACCGTCAGCTACTACGCGCTGCCGACCCTCGGCCCCAACTTCGCCTTCCCCTTCATCTACGCCGACCTGGACTCGACCGGGGTCTCGTCGCTGCAGGACTCGCTCTACTGGGGCCGCTACGACGTGCTCAAGTCGCCGCTGAACACCGACTCCATCCAGAGCGTGGCCGGCTTCGCCTCCTTGCACGTCGGGATCATCCTGACCCTGGCGCTGGTCACGCAGTACACCGTGCGGCACCTGTGGATCCGCGTCGGCATGTGGCTGTACTTCGGCCTGACCGTGCTCTCGACCCTGTACTTCGGCTGGCACTACGTCTCCGACGTCGTGGCCGGCGCCGTGATCGCCGGGGTGTCGGTCTGGCTGGGCGCGCTCGCGACCGGGCAACGCTTCGACCGGCACGGCCGCGGGTCCCATCCCACGACCTCGACGGCCAGCGTCCCCGTCGGCGACGACGAGGGCGACGACGACTGGGACGACCACCGGGACCGGGGTCACGGGCTCGACGACAGCGCCGCCAGGGCCCGCGCATAGCCCCTCTGGGCCATGTGCGAATAGTCCCCGTTCCCGCTGGGTTGGGGGCCCGTGGTGCCGTATCCTGAGAGGGCAAGCACTGGGGTCCGGGGGGATCCCTCATCAAGTCCTTGCGAGCGGTCCTGTCCTAACCTCCCAATAGGGCAGGGGCGCCGGTCCCGCCCCAACCTCCCAATGGGGCGGGACCGCTTCACTTAACCCCACCTCCCAGCCCGTCCTGGAGCTGGTGGAGGTGCGCGCCGCGAGCCTCGCGATCCCCGCACCGGCGCACCCGCCTGACCCGTCCCGGACGACCGCGGGAGCAGGTTCCAGCGCCGTGACCGGCGCTCCGGCGCCCCGGACCACCGGGTTCCGGGACGCCCCCACGAACGTGACCAGGCGGGAAAATCGGGCATTCTTGAAATTACATTCGTGTAGTTTGTCAACACGACACGCCGTGGGGCGCAAGTTTTTATTGAGGAAAGTGTTCCTTTTGTGACTCGTGAGCACTAGCGTTCCCTCGGCAGTCCCACTCGGGTGGACTCGCCCGGTGGGGGCCGGTCGCTGAAAGTGGGAGGTTCAGCGGCCGGCCGGCCACCGGCCGACTGAGCTCGTCGAGCCGAAGGGAAGCGGCTCGACGGGCGGACGAAAGGTTCGACGCGTGCGACCTGTGCGACGCATGGCCAGCCCCCTCCACGGCCGGCTGGCCATCCTCTGTCTGACCACCGCCCTGGGGTTCGGGCTCGTCGGCGTCCCTGTCGCCAGCGGCGACCCGGGGGGCGGTGACCCCGGCAAGGGGAGCGGCGGCGGCGCGTTCCCGAGCCAGGACCAGGTCGACCGGGCCAAGGCGCGCGCGGAGCAGAAGGCGCACGACGTCGGGGCCATCAAGGCCCGGCTGCTGATGGCCAACCAGCGGCTGGACGCCGCCAACCTCAGGGCCGAGCAGGCATCCGAGGCCTACAACGGCGCCATGTGGCACCTCGAGCAGGCCAAGCAGGCCTACCGCCAGGCCCGTGCGGACGCCGCCCACGCCCGTCGTACCGTCGCCTCCCAGCGGAACCGGATCGGCGCGCTGGTCGCGCAGTCCTACCAGAACGGCGGCGACCTGACCGCGCTCAACGCGATGATGAGCGCCGACGGCCCGCAGGGCGTGATGGACCAGTACGTCGCCTTCCAGGGCGCCTCGACCTCGCTGCAGGCCGACTACAAGCGGTTCGCCGCCGCGGACGCCCTGGCCCAGGTCTTCGAGGGCAAGGCGCGGCGGGCCAAGGCCGAGCAGGTCCGGCTGGCCGCCAAGGCGCAGCAGGCCCGCGACCACGCCGCGGCCAGCGCGGAGGCCGCGCAGGCGGAGGCCTCGAACATCGCGACCGAGAAGGACCGGCTGATCAGCCAGCTCGCCGCGGCCCAGAACATCTCCGTCGACCTGGCCCGCAAGCGGCAGGCCGCGCTGGAGGAGATCGCCCGCAAGCGGGCCGAGGAGCGGGCCCGGCTGGCCGCGATCGCCGAGGCGAAGGCCAAGGCCGCAGCGGAGGCGAAGGCGCGCGCCGAGGCCGCCGCGAAGCAGCAGGCGGCCGAGGCGGCCGCCCGCAGGAAGGCGGCCGAGGAGAAGGCGGCCGAGAAGGCCGCGCAGGACAAGGCCGCCCGGGACAAGACCCCCCAGGGCAACGGGTCGAGCGGCAGCGGGAACGGCGGCGGGAACGGCGGGAGCGACGACCCGCCGTCCGACCCGACGCCGCCCCCGGCGCCGCAGCCCCCGGCACCGCAGCCGCCGGCCCCCAGCGGCGGGGCCGACGCGGTCATCGCCTTCGCGAAGGCCCAGCTCGGCGAGCCCTACCGCTGGGGCGCGACCGGTCCGAGCTCGTGGGACTGCTCCGGCCTGACCATGCAGGCGTGGGCGGCGGCCGGGAAGTACCTGCCGCACTACTCCGGCGCGCAGTACGACGCGGGCACCCCGATCCCGGTGAGCGACGCGAAGCCCGGCGACCTGCTGTTCTGGACGTCGAACGGCCGCCCGAGCGGGATCCACCACGTGGCGATCTACCTCGGCGGCGGTGACTTCATCGAGGCCCCGCACACCGGTGCGAACGTCCGCTACAACTCGATCTACGCGTGGTACCCGGACTTCGCCGTGCGCCTCTGACCGGCGGCCGCTGCTGTAACTCGCTGTGACAAGCTGCACGGCATGGCGCGCGCAAAGCGTGGAAACATGTCGCCATGGCCGACGACGCTGTCCTCGATGTCCCCGCCCTGACCGCGCTGCTCGACGGGAAGTACGCCGAGGTCCGGCAGCTCGTCCGCAGCAACCTCGCCGAGCACGCCTCGATCCTCGACGACCAGCGCACGATGAGCCGCGACGAGTTCCGGCAGCGGGTGCTCGAGGTGGTGCAGATGATGGCCGCCACGGGGCAGACCGGGTTCGGCTTCCCGGCGGAGTACGGCGGCGGTGCGGACGTCGGTGCGTCGGTCGCGGCGTTCGAGACGCTCGCGCTCGGTGACCTGTCCGTGGTGGTCAAGGTCGGCGTCCAGTTCGGCCTGTTCGGCGGCGCCATCCTCCAGCTCGGCACCAAGCCCCACCACGACGCCTACCTCGAGGACCTGATCCACGGCCGGCTGCTCGGCTGCTTCGCGATGACCGAGTCGGGCCACGGGTCCAACGTGCAGGCGCTGGGCACGACCGCGACGTACGACGCGGAGGCCGGCGAGTTCGTCATCGACACCCCCGACGACCGGGCCCGCAAGGACTACATCGGCAACGCCGCCCAGCACGCCAGCCACGCGGTGGTGTTCGCGCAGCTGGTGCTCGGCGGCGAGTCGCACGGCGTGCACGCGTTCGTCGTACGCATCCGCGACGACGAGGGCCGGCCGGCGCCCGGGGTGAGGATCGAGGACTGCGGCCCGAAGATCGGCCTCAACGGCGTCGACAACGGCCGGATCTGGTTCGACGGCGTGCGGATCGCGCGCACCGACCTGCTCGACCGGTACGCCGTGGTCACCGAGGACGGCCGCTACTTCTCCGACATCGAGAATCGGGACCGGCGGTTCTTCACCATGCTCGGGACGCTGGTGCAGGGCCGCGTGTGCGTGGGCGGCGCCGGCATCAACGCCGCGAAGGTGGCGCTGGCCATCGCGATCGAGTACGCCCATCACCGTCGCCAGTTCGGCAACCCCGGGTCCGGCACCGAGGAGGTGCTGCTCGACTACGGCATGCACCAGCGCCGGCTGTTCCCGCTGCTGGCCCGGACCTACGCCCTGCACTTCGCCCAGGAGCGGGTGGCCGCGGACCTGCACTCGGTGTTCAACGACATCGAGGACGAGGGCGCGGCCGAGCTCGCGCGCCGCTCGCTGGAGGCACGGGCGGCCGGCACCAAGGCGCTCGGCACCTGGCACGCGTCCCGGACCATCCAGGAGTGCCGGGAGGCCTGCGGCGGGGCGGGCTACCTGTCCGTCAACCGGTTCGACGCGCTGCGCGCCGACACCGACGTGTTCACCACCTTCGAGGGCGACAACACGATCCTGCTGCAGCTGGTCGCCAAGGGCCTGCTCACCGACTACAAGGACTCCTTCGAGGACCTCGACCAGATCGGCATGGTGCGGTTCGTCGCCTCGACCGCGGTCGAGACGGTGCTCGAGCGGACCAACGCCCGCTCGATCCTGGAGCGGCTGCGCGACGTCGTGCCGGGCCGGGGCGACGACGACCCCGACCTGCTCGACCAGCGCTACCAGCTGGAGATGCTCACCTGGCGCGAGGAGCACATGCTGGCCTCGGTGGCGCGGCGGCTCAAGAGCGGCATCGACCGGGGCATCGACCCGGCCGAGGTGTTCAGCCTCTGCCAGGACCACGTGATCGGCGCCGCGCACGCGCACGTCGAGCGGATCGTGCTGGAGGCGTTCCTCGACAAGCTGGCCGGCCTGGAGCCGGGCCCGAACACCGACGCCCTCAAGCTGCTGTGCGACCTCTACGCGCTGTCCTGCGTCGAGCGCGACCGGGCCTGGTTCCTCGAGCACGGCCGGCTGTCCAACGCCCGCGCGAAGGCGGTCACCGCGCAGGTCAACGAGCTGGGCCGCCGGATCCGCCCGATCGCCCAGCAGCTCGTCGACGGCCTCGGGGTGCCGCGGGAGATGCTGCGCTGCGAGCTGCTGGAGTTCTCCGGCAGCTGAGGCGTCCCGTTCTGCGCCCGAAACGCCGCTGAGGCGTCCCGTTCTGCGGGGGTACCCCCGCAGAACGGGACGCCTCAGCGGCGTTTCGGGCGCAGAACGGGA
>Ga0308174_10000600_pt1 | contig 15553 bp, 11 predicted proteins | sample PhyPR2_FD_203894 | JGI IMG/M metagenome (GOLD analysis project Ga0308174, IMG submission 203894) | Soil microbial communities from UC Gill Tract Community Farm, Albany, California, United States - DLSLS.P.R2 | ecosystem: Environmental > Terrestrial > Soil > Agricultural land | place: USA...
CAGCCGGCGGTTGCCGTCCAGCTCGCAGGCGAGCCGGTGCACCCACTCGCGGCCGTCGCGGAAGGCGGCGGTCTGGGCGATGACCCCGAGGTGGCTGGCGCCGAAGGTCACGAAGGGGTGCAGGTCGCGCAGGTCCGCCACGGCCTCGGCGCCCGGCACGACGATCGCCGCCTTGAGCCCGGCGAGGTTCCAAGCCTTGGAGGCCGAGGTCACCGTGACGCCGCGCTCGGTCCCCGGCAGCGAGAGGTAGGGCGTGAACGTGCTCGGCGGCAGGACGAGAGGGCCGTGGATCTCGTCGGAGACCACGCGTACGCCGTGCGCGTCGGCGACCCGCGCGAGCTCCGCGAGCTCACCGGGGGAATGGACGGTGCCCGTGGGGTTGTGCGGGTTGGACAGCAGGTATGCCGCTCGGTGGCCGCCGGCGGTCACCTCGGCGAAGACCGCTGCCAGACGGTCGAGGTCGAGACGGTGGTCCGGACCCAGCGGCGCCTCGACCACCCGCCGGCCGCAGGCTGCGATGACGTCGTAGAAGGCGTTGTAGACCGGTGGGCTGACGACCACCGGGCCGCCCTCGTCGGTGAAGAGGCGCAGCAGGTGCGTCACGCCCGTCAGCACGTCGGCCACCCGGGTGGTCGACTGCGGGTCGAAGGCCCAGCCCCACTCCGCGTCGGCGAACGAGGCCACCTCTGCGGCATACGCCTCCGTCAGGGCGTAGCCCGTGTCGCCCCGCCCGACCGCGGCGCTGACGGCGTCCACGACGGCCTGGCACGGAGTGCTGTCCATCTCGGCGATCCACATCGGGATGACGTCGGGGTCGAAGACTCCCCACTTGACGGACGTGCGGCCGCGGCGCAGGTCGTCCAGGGGCACGCCCAGGATGGGCGGCAGGGTCTCGCTCTCGGCCATGGCCCGACCCTACGAGACGGCACCGACGGCCGGCGGCGGGGTGGACTGTGCAGGGGAGTGGGTACGGTTCGACGGGTGACCCACCCAGCCACCGGGGACGGTGGCCGGTGAGGGAACGCGCGAACAGCAGAAGCAACAGCGACGTCGAGACGGACAGAGGTGGAACCCGGTGGGTGTCTTCGGTTGGGGCAGGAGCGAGGCCTTCCGCGCCTCTGACGCGACGGCTGCGCAGGTGCGCGGCGGCAAGAACGCGGGCGCGCTCGAGCGGGCGGCCCAGCCTCGTGGGGAAGGCCTCTCGGGCGCCGCGACGCGACTCGTCGAGCGCCTCCTCGACGTCGGCATCGACGGCAGGGGGCCCTTCAACTCCGCGAACGAGGTCGCGGCCGACGCGCTCCGACAGGCCCACGGCGACGTGAGCCAGGCGATGCGGATCATCGTCCGCGACCACCGTCAGCTGGGGGCGGTGGGCGGCTTCGCCACCGGGCTCGGCGGGTTCTTCACCATGGTCGTGTCCCTTCCGGCCAACGTGCTCGAGTTCTACCTCCTGGCCACCCGCATGACCGCCGCCACGGCGAAGGTGCGCGGCTACGACATCGACCGGCCCGAGATCCGCTCGGCGATCCTGCTGACGCTGACCGGCGCCGACAGTGACGACCTGCTGAAGAAGGCGGGCCTCGGGGTGCCCGGTGGCAAGCTGTCGGGCCTGGCCACCGACCGGCTGCCGGCCCCAGCGCTGATGGTCCTCAACAAGGCCGTCGGCTTCCGGCTGCTCGGTCGCATCGGCCAGGGTTCGCTGGCCCGGCTCGGCCGGGCGGTGCCGCTGGTCGGAGGTCTGATCGGCGCGGCCGTCGACGTCTACATGCTGAACGGCATCGGCCGGCAGGCAGCCAAGGAGTTCCCCGCTGTCGACACCACCGGCGCCTGAGACCATGACGCGACTGCGCATCACCGTCGGCCGGCTTCCTCGTGGTCGGGTGCGGGGAATCGTCTCGGCACGTGGCTCGTTGGGCCGGTCATGAAGACCCCGTCCCGGATCAAGATGGCCGCAACCGTGGGTTCCGTCGTGCGAGCAGCCACGCGACCCGGCGCGCCCAGCGTTCAGGAGCGCGTGCACGCCGTGCCGCGGCTGGTGCGCTCGACGCTGCACGGCGCGTATGCCGGCACCACCCTCAAGCGGCTCGGCCTCGTCGCCGGGGCGGTGGCCTACGTCGCCTCACCCATCGACCTGCTGCCCGAGGCGATCCTCCCGGTCGTCGGTGCCGCCGACGACGCGGTCGTCATCTCCTGGGCCATCAAGGCCTTCTTCGACGAGACCGACCGGTTCCTGGCCTGGGAGGCCGGGCAGGGGATCACGCGCAAGGGACCCGGGTTCGGGGCGAGGCGCGGGAAGTCGACGCGGACGACGGTTCCCGGCGCGACGGTTCCGGATGCTCCCTCGGGCTCGGTCGACCCGGCCGGCTCCGCATCGGGCGGCTCGGCGAAGGGGCCGGAGATCGCCATCGCAGGCGTTCGCCTCGACGGGGCACCGCGGCCCGACCGCGACCTCACGGGAGCGGCGGCCGGCCACGGTGGCCGTGGGCGGTTGCCCGAGGGTGTCCGACAGGCCGCGACCGACTACGTCCTCGAGTCGGTGCGCAAGCGCTTGGAGCGCTGAGGGGCCGGCACCGGCCGGTCCACATCCCCTCGGGCTCCACGGCCCTCCGTCCACAGGGCTCTCGAGGGTCTGTCGAAGGGCCGCCCACGCGGCAAGGCTCGACCCATGCCGAAGATCTCACTGTCCGGGCCGGCCGAGCTGCTGACCATCATCCCCTTCCACCTCGGGTTCCAGCCGGTGCGGAGCGTCGTGGTCGTCTGCTTCCACGGCAAGCGCCTCGGTCTCGTGGCCCGGCTCGACATCGTCGGCGCCGAGCTTGCGGTGGAGGCCGCCGTCCAGACCGCACCGACGCTCCTGCGCAGCAAGCCCTCGTCGGTCGCCCTCGTCGCGTTCGAGGATGTCCCGGACGAGTCCCTGCCGCTGCTCGAGGCACTGACTGATGCGGTCGAGTGGGACCGCGTCGTGGTGCGCGAGCGTCTCCTCGTCCGTGGCGGCCGCTGGCGTTCCGTGGGTTGCGACTGCTGCCCTGACGAGGGATGGCTCCTGCCCGAGCAGGCCGACGTGCCGGCGGTCGCCGACTACGTGGCGCTGGGACACGCTGTCCTGTCCGACCGAGACGACCTGACCCGGCTCGTGGAACCGCTGGCAACCACGAGACCCGACCACGACCTGGCCCTCGCAGGCATCGACGACTGGCAACAGCGATATGCCGTCACCGGGGCGACCGTCTCCGGCGACTCCCTGAGCCGGGGCTGGCGAGGCACCCGCCCACGCGCGCGCGGCCACGAGTCCGGCCTCACGGTGGTCGACGGAGGTGATCCAGCCGAACGTCGGCTCATGGTCACCGACTCGCTCTCCGCGTGGGCCGGCGTGCTGCACGGCGCCATCGAGGACGAGGCCCTCCCGGACTGCGTGCCCTCGCTTGTCGGGCCTTTGCGCGACCTGCAGTTCCGCGACGCGCTGATCGGCTGGCTCTGCCCCGGCGCCGTCCCGCTCGACGGCTTCCCCGACGAGCTCGTGGTCCTGCTGCAGGAGATGCTCGGACCGTCGCTGCGGGTCTTGCCTGCCGGGGACGGCTCGCACCAGACTCGGCCCTCCGGTGGGAACAGTCGCGACCGTGACATCCGGGAGCGCCCAGATGGTGGCTCGATGGAGCCTGACCCGGACGCCGAGATGATGCGAGCCCTGCAGGACCTGCTGGCGCTCGATTCGTCCGGATCCCGGGGCGGTGGGCCCGAGGCCTGGGCCGCGGACGCTGCCGGCGACTGGTCCGACCCGGCAGACGGGCGATCGCCGGAGGGGTGGGACGAGGTCGTGGGGAAGCTGGAGGCCTTGGGCGCTCTGGAGGCGCTCGCCGCCTTCGACGAGATGGACGAGATGGACGAGATCGACGAGTTCGACGAGGCGGCCGAGCTCGAGGACCTCCAGGACGGGCAGGAGGCGGACGACTGGGAGGAGGACGACGAGCTCGGCGGCCTCGACGGCTGGGCCGAGGCCCTCGTGCCTCGGATGCTGCTCACCCGCCTGGAGCAGGTGTGTCGGCTGACCCCGGCAGCGCACGCGGCGCCGCTGCTGTCGGTGGTGGCATCTGTCGCCTGGTGGTGCGGTGACGGGGCGCGGTCCGGCGTCGCCGTCGACCGGGCACTCGAGCTCGAACCGCAGCACCGGCTCTGCAGGCTAATTCGCCAGTCCCTGGACCACGGCATCCGGCCGTCCCGGTGCGCCTGACGTGGACCTCAGGCCCGGCACCACGCGGCCCCAAGGCCCGGCACCACCCGGCCCCAGGGCCCTGCCCCAGCGCGCTTCACCACGGCGTCCATGACGTGGACTGCCACATCCGAGGCCGACACGGCCTCGCGTATGGTTGTCCGAGGTCATGAGTACCAGCGACAAGCCCCGGCTCGCTGGTCGGCAACCCTCCTTCGCGGTGGGGTGCCCCGGGTGAGGACCTGGCCACACCCGTCCCGGTGTGAGCAAGCGCGAACACGAGGAGTACTCCGATGACTGTCACCCACCGGACGCAGAGCACGCGACGCCCCGGGCGCCCCGCTCCGCACGGCGGCACGACGCACGTGGGCGAGATCTCGCGTCCCTCGAGGTCTGCCGAGTCCGGTCTCCCAGCGACAAGCCGTCGCGGCGCGGCCTGGTCCGACGGGGACCCCGTCGGCCGTCGCCGGTTCGCCGATGTGGGAGACGTGGAGCTGGAGCAGGGCGGCGTCCTCCCGGGGGTCCGCATCGCCTACGAGACGTGGGGCCGGCTCAACGAGGCACGGGACAACGTCATCCTCGTGGAGCACGCACTGACCGGCGACAGCCACGTGGTGGGCGAGGCCGGTCCGGGACACGCCTCCCCGGGCTGGTGGAACTCGCTCATCGGGTCCGGGTGCCCGGTCGACCCCGAGCAGTGGTTCGTCGTCGCCTCAAACGTCCTCGGGGGGTGCCAGGGCAGCACGGGTCCGTCCAGCCCCGGGCCCGATGGCCGCCCGTGGGGGAGCCGTTTCCCCTACCTCACGGTGCGCGACCAGGTGGCCGCCGAGCGGCTGCTGCTCGACCGGCTCGGGATAGACCGGGTCGCCGCCGTCGTCGGTGGGTCCATGGGTGGCATGCGCGCGCTCGAGTGGGCGGTCACCCACCCGGACAGCGTCGACCGGTGCATCATCCTGGCCTCCACGGGCTACGCCACCGCCGACCAGATCGCGTGGTGCCAGTCCCAGCTGCTCGCCATCCGCAGCGACCCCCACTTCGCAGGCGGCGACTACTACGGCACCGGTGACCGGCCCGACACCGGCCTGGGACTCGCTCGGCGCATCGCCCACATCACCTACCGCACCGAGGCGGAGCTGGGCCGTCGCTTCGGGCGCGAGGCGCAGCTGGGCGAGGATCCGCTGCGTGCCGGCGACCGGGGCCGCTTCGCGGTCGAGTCCTACCTCGACCACCACGCCGGAAAGCTGGCCCGCCGGTTCGACGCCAACTCCTACGTCGTGCTCACCGAGGCGATGAACTCCCACGACGTGGGCCGTGACCGCGGGGGACTACGCGCCGCGCTGTCCCGCGTCACCGCCGACTGCACCGTCGTCTCTGTCGACACGGACCGGCTCTACCCGCCTCGGCTCTCCGACGAGCTCCACGAGGCCCTGCCGGCGTCGAAGCGCGAGCACATCGTCTCCGACTTCGGCCACGACGGCTTCCTCATCGAGGAGGACCAGGTGGGACGCATCGTCCACGAAGCCCTCCGGCGCCCTCGGCACTGACGGTCAGGGCGACGTGGGCCACTGGGGCGCCACAGTCGGACCGACGGCCCACCCCGACGGTCGACGTGTGACAAGCAGCACCGCCGGGCGCGCAAGACGGTCGCCGCACGGCTCCGGGCGCCGCGCTGCAGGTGGGGATATCGGGTACGGTGCGAGCACTGGTTGATTCCGTCCCAAGGAGGTCCGGGAAAGTGGCCATCGTCGTTGGTTATGTCGCCACCAAGGAAGGTCGCGCGGCGCTCAAGCGAGCCGCCGAGGAATGCGTCCTGCGGGGGGCAAAGCTCGTCGTGATCAGCTCGCACCGAGGCGGGAAGGACTTCGACGCGGCGGAGGCCAGCCAGTTCGAGACCGAGCTCAGCCGCGTGCAGGCCCTCCTGCAGGAGAAGGGTCTCGAGCACGAGGTGCGCCAGCTGGTCCGGGGCAACGACCCGGCCGAGGACCTCATCTCGGTCGCCGAGGAGGAGAAGGCCGACTTCATCGTCATCGGCCTGCGCCGCCGCAGCCCGGTGGGCAAGCTCATCCTCGGCTCCAACGCGCAGCGCATCCTGCTCGACGCGAGCTGTCCCGTCCTGGCCGTCAAGGGCGACTGAGAGCCCTGCACGCCGCGCCGGCACCGGGCGAATCGCGGGCGCTACGCCATCGTCAGGGCTTCCATGGGCCAAGGCTTGGGCGGCGCGGCCGGTGGCCCTCGCGGACTCTCCGGTTCTTCGCTTCCGCAGCAGGAGAAACGGGCGTTCGGCACCCGGTATCTGGTCTGCGTTCGCCTCGATGCCTCGCGCCGTTTTATAATGTCTGGGTACCGGATCGCACAAGGCGCACTGAGAGCTCGTACAGGGACCGACTCCGACAGGCCACGCTCCTCCGGGCACCAACCCCCATCTTCGCTCGTTGTGATGATGCATGCCCGGAAGCGGCGCACACACCCGACGAGACCTGCGACGAAAGGCGACTGCATCCGTGCCCAAGGCAACAAGCGCTGGAGCTCCCAAGACCCTGCCTAAGGTGTTCCAGCACGAGGCGATCATGCAGCTCCTGGTCAAGGGCAGCACCAACGGGACGATCACCGGAACGGAGATCGCGCGGGCGCAGGTCGATGCTGGGCTCGACCTGAAGCAGATGAAGCCGGTCCTCACCACCCTCGAGGCCCACGACATCGAGATCGTCGTCGACGCACCGCACTCCAGCACGAAGAAGACCCGAACTGGGACCAAGGGAGGCACTGTGGCCACCGCACGGAGCAGCACGGCCGCGGCGACGAAGTCCGCGACGCGGACCGCTGCGACCACCAAGACCGCCGCCAAGAAGGCGGCGCCCAGCGCGGCAGGCGACGACGAGCAGGCTGCGGCCACGACCAAGCCTGCCGCCCGGACCGCCAAGAAGGCCACGACCAACGCGGGGGTCGCCAAGGCGGCTGCCAAGCCTGCCGCGAAGAAGACGACGGCCAAGAAGACGGCAGCGAAGAAGGCCGCCGGTGCTGACGCCGCCGGCGACGCCGTCGTTGCAGACGACGTCGACGAGCACGCCGACGCCGAGCCCGACGACGCACCGGCCGCCGAGCTCGAGGAGGTCGAGGTCGTCGCCGATGTGGCCGACGACGCCGAGGAGTCGGACGACACCGACGAGGCCGCGCCTGCCGCCGCAGCAGCCAAGTCCGAGGAGGCCGAGGAGTCCGGCTTCGTCATCCGTGACGACGACGAGGACGACGCCCCGGCGCAGCAGGTCGTCACGGCCGGCGCCACGGCCGACCCGGTCAAGGACTACCTCAAGCAGATCGGCAAGGTGGCCCTCCTCAACGCGGAGCAGGAGGTCGAGCTCGCCAAGCGCATCGAGGCCGGCCTGTTCGCCGAGGAGAAGCTGAACTCCGGCGAGAAGATCGACATGAAGCTCAAGCGCGAGCTCTGGTGGATCGCCCAGGACGGCAAGAAGGCCAAGAACCACCTCCTCGAGGCGAACCTCCGACTCGTCGTCAGCCTCGCCAAGCGCTACACCGGGCGCGGCATGCTCTTCCTCGACCTCATCCAGGAGGGCAACCTCGGCCTCATCCGTGCGGTCGAGAAGTTCGACTACACCAAGGGCTACAAGTTCTCGACCTATGCGACGTGGTGGATCCGCCAGGCCATCACGCGCGCCATGGCCGATCAGGCCCGCACGATCCGCATCCCGGTCCACATGGTCGAGGTCATCAACAAGCTGGCCCGCGTGCAGCGCCAGATGCTGCAGGACCTCGGGCGCGAGCCCACCCCGGAGGAGCTCGCCAAGGAGCTCGACATGACCCCCGAGAAGGTCGTCGAGGTCCAGAAGTACGGCCGCGAGCCGATCTCGCTGCACACGCCGCTCGGCGAGGACGGCGACAGCGAGTTCGGTGACCTCATCGAGGACTCCGAGGCGGTCGTCCCGGCCGACGCCGTGAGCTTCACGCTCCTGCAGGAGCAGTTGCACTCGGTGCTCGACACGCTCTCCGAGCGCGAGGCCGGCGTCGTGTCGATGCGCTTCGGTCTCACCGACGGACAGCCGAAGACCCTCGACGAGATCGGCAAGGTCTACGGCGTGACGCGCGAGCGCATCCGCCAGATCGAGTCCAAGACGATGAGCAAGCTGCGCCACCCGAGCCGGAGCCAGGTCCTGCGCGACTACCTCGACTGATCGTCGACAGCCTGTGCTTCGACGGCCCCTGAACCGCGTTTCGCCGGTCAGGGGCCGTTCTCATGCCCTCGAGCGCGACTCGCACCGCCCCGTCTCGCAGGTCGGGTGTCCTGTTCGGGCACCTGACCTGCACGAGTCGGTCGGCTCACTCGTGGGTCGGCAGCGGCTGGCCGTTCCGGACCGAGCTGACGACGGCGAGGATGCCTTGGCTGGTCTTGGTGGCATATCGACTGTCGTCCAGCAGCCCCTGGTGGTTCGCGCCGCCGACGACATGGTGTGCGCTGTTCGTGGACAGCCGCGCCGACGCGTTCTGGTGGGCCACCCAGGTCGCGTCGTTCCCAGACCCGGCCGTGAGCACGTACAGGGGCTTGTCGCCGAAGTCCTTGAACGACGCAGCCTCCTGGGTTGCGGCGCCCCCGCGCAGGTACTCCTCGACCACGCTGCGCACCGTGTGCGCCTGGGCGCTGTCGTAGACGAGCTGCTCCTCGTAGCGGGCCGGGAGGGAGCCGCCGATCAGGTTGCCGTACAGCCGCGCCAGTCCCACGTCAGCGGAGAGGGACGCGAGCGTGGCGAACCGACCGATGGCGTCGTAGGACGCGTCATCCGTGGCGGCGGGGACGGCCGACCGGGCCGGTCCCTCCGACGCGGTGGAGTCGATGAGCACGAGCCCGGCAACTTGGTCGGGGTGTTGAGCTGCGAAGGTGCGCACGTAGAGGCCGCCGAAGGAGTGACCGGCGAGCACGTAGGGACCGGGGACGCCGCCTCGCTGCAGCAGCGTGTGCAGGTCTGCGGCAACCTGTGCGCCATCCTGTGGGCTGTCCGCCAGATCGCTGCCACCACGGCCGGCGCGGTCGTAGACGCACACCCGCGTCTGCTTCGCGACGACCGGGGTGATCCAACCCATGCTGGCCGAGGTGCCACCGGCGCCGGGTTCGAGGACGACCGTGGGGCTTCCCGAGCCGGTGCAGTCCAGGTGCAGCTGGTGTCCGCCGACGTCGATGAGGCGACCTGACGCCAGGAAGGGGTTCGTGGTGGTGGCTTCGCTCACCGTCTGCCAGCCGCCCCCGACCGCGCACAGGGCCAGGATGGCGGACACGGCGTAGAGCTGGACCCGTCCTCCGCGGCTGCGCATGTCGCGGTGGACACGCACCACCATCCAGACCACCAGCGCCAGGAGTGCCGGCGGCCAGATCCAGCTGAGCACGTCGTGCGTCGAGCCGAACGCGAGCAGCAGGAGCCCGCCCGCGCCCATGAAGGCGGCGGGAACCGCGGCCCAGCGTTGCGGCTGGTCGGTGAAGCGGCGCGAGAGCCAGAGCAGCATCGTCCAGCCGACCGCGAACCCGAGCAGGACCGCGGCGGTGATGGCGCTCTGGCTCACCGGGACGAACGGAGCGGCGACCAGGAGCAGCGCGACGATGACGCCCGTCGCCAACGAGGCCGCCACGATCCACCCCAGGTGCCCGCGACGCCCCGGACGGGGGCCACCCGCCGGTGTCCGGCCGGAGGTCCTGCCTGACGCTGTCGGCTCGGGCGGAACGGAGGGAGATGGCGCGCGCGAGAAGGTAGCCATGGCGAACTTCTTTGTTCGAGGTGGTCGCGAGCGCCGCCTGAGGGCCGACCCCGCTTCGACATGGCCCTGCTCGCGCTGCTGACCTCCCGTATTCTAGTCTTGTGATTCGTGAATCACACTTCCTATGTCGATGATCCGTCGTGGCGGTTCCTCACCAACCACGCCCACGTGCTGGAGCGCATCGCGGGGGACCCGACCGTCCGGCTGCGTGACATCGCCGTCTCCGTCGGGATGACCGAGCGGGCGGCGGCCACGATCGTCAACGACCTGGTCGAGGCCGGTTACCTCACCAAGACCCGGATCGGCCGGCGCAACGAGTACCTGGTCCACGACGAGCTCCCGCTGCGGCACCCGCTGCACCGGCACCACACCGTCGGTGAGCTCCTAAGGTTCCTCGAGGGGCCGGCGGCCGAGTCACGGCCCAGCGCCTGACGGCCCGTCCGCGCCCCGAACCGTCACCGCCGGCGCGTGGACCGGCGCGGGAGTCGCCTGGAGATGCTGCTCGGGACGCGAGCGGAGACCCGACCCGGCAGCGAGCGCCAGTAGGAGACGCCGGCCTCGGGCCAGAGGAAGGACCGGACCCGGACCTGCCACGCCCGGGTGCGACCGACCTGTCGACGGATCGCCCTGATGTCCTCGTGCAGCCGGACCGCCTCCTGCGCCGACGTGCGTTCCGGGCGGTCGTAGCGCGACTTCTCCAGCGTCGCGGTGACCCGACGCATGGCGCTCGCGTTCTCGTCGTCGAGGTGGGCGTCGGTGACGTAGCGCTCGCGCACCTGCCGCAGGGTCCCACCCGGGGGAGCGGCGATGCCGAGGTCGCCGAGGTGCGAGGTCAGCTCGGCCCACTCCGCCTCGATGAGGTCCTGCTGCGACACGGCCGCGCGTCGCCGTCGCAGCCTCAGCAGCCAGGCCGTGATGGGCATCGAGAAGGCTGCGAGCAGCCCGACCAGGATCGCGACGAACACCGCGACGTTGCGCAGGCTGAAGGCCTGGCCGACGGAGTCGAGGAACGACGGCTGCTGGGCCACGGGTGCCACGGTGGGCTTCGTCGCCTTGGTCGGAGCCGCGGTGACGGCGCCGCCTGAGCGGCTCTCGGTGACCTCACGCCCACCACGCGTGGCGCCCGAGTCGGAGCCGAGCACGGCATACGGCGGCGGGCTGCCCGACCGCACGCCGGGGGTGGGCTCGAAGCGCAGCCAGCCGTAGCCCTGGAAGTAGAGCTCGGGCCACGCGTGCGCGTCGCTCGCCCGGACGATGTACTCCTCCCCGGAGAGCTGGCCCGGCAGGAACCCGATCGCCATCCGGGCCGGGATGCCCTGGGCCCTGGCCATCATGATCATCGCGGTGGCGAACTGCACGCAGTAGCCGCGGCGGGTCTGGTAGAAGCTCTGGATCGGGTCGAGCAGGCGCCCCTCGCTGTCGCGCAGCGGCTCACCGAGGTCGAGCGAGTAGGTGTAGACGCTCGTGTCACGCAGGTGGTTCTGGATCGCGATGGCCTTGTCGAGCGGGTTGGAGCTGCCGCGGGTGACCTCGTCGGACCACCGCTGGATCAGCTCGCGGGACCGGTCCGGGACGGCGAGGTCGTCACCGGAGATGGCGGGGGAGTCGGGCTTGCCGGACTCACGCAGCTGCGGCGGGGTGGGCGCCAGGTCGGCGTAGGTGATGCGGTAGCTGCTGACGGACCGGCCGACCCTGACGTCGCGGGTCACGGGGTCGATGGCCCACGGTGTGCCCTCCATGGCGACGGCGACCACAGGGTAGGGCGCCGCGATGCGCGGCGCCGCCAGGGTGTTGTTCGTGACGCTGAGGACGAAGTCGCGACGCTGGTTCGGCGGGGGGAGCGGGGCCGGGCTGTCGGCCTGCTCGGCGGCGGAGCCCACCGCAGTCCACTGGCCGCGCGAGTAGTAGGAGGTGGCGAGCACGCGCAGCGGCGGGCGGCTGAAGCCGGTGGTCGTGTAGGTCAGGACCGGGGTCTGGTCCTGGTCGTTGAGGCTGCGTGAGAGGTCGAGGGTGTCGTTGAAGCCCACGGAGCCCTCGCCGCCGGCGCCGCTGCTGCTGCGCCCCAGGCCCTCGGTGAGGTAGTGCGGGGGGAAGTGCGGCACGACGGCCGGGACGAGCACGGCGGCCACGACGCCGACGGCGCCGAGCCGGAGCGCACCCGCGGAGAAGGAGCGCAGCGCCTCGCGGTCGTGCGCGGCCTCCTCGATGGAGCCACCGCCGGCGGCGTGGGTGGTGCCCCACCGGCCGAACTGCGCACGCGCGGTGGTGTGCAGCATCGCGAGCCAGAGCGCCACGGGCACCACGAAGAAGCGCAGGGCGAGCGCCGAGTCCCCGTTGGCAGCGGTGATGAGGTATGCCGTCAGCAGCGGCAGCCCTGCGGCCGCGGGAGCGCGCCAGGTGGCGGCCACGGCGTCGACCGCGATGGCCACGAGGGCGACGGCGACGACCAGGCAGAAGGTCACCCCGTCGTTGAGCGGAGCGGGGGCGGAGTAGCGCTGGACCGTCTCGAGCGCCTGCAGGCCCAGCGTGTTGGCGGCCTCGGCCGTCGCGGGGGTCGGCAGCAGGAAGGTGAAGGTGTCACCGGCCCACACGGCCATCAGGACGTAGGCCGTGACGAGCACCTGGGCGAGGACCACGAGTACCCGGGAGCGGGTGAGGCCGCGCCCGACCAGTCCGAGCCCGGCCACGAGCGTCACGACGAGAACGGCCGACGGCAGCCACGTCGAGTCCGTGAAGAGGCTCGTGATCGGGTAGAGGGCGCTCAGGGTGGCGAGAGCGGCGAGGACGGTGATCCTCCAGCGGCGGCGGCTCATCTGCCGCTCCCCACGGTCGCGGCGTTCAGGACCGCCCAGGTCTCGGCGACGTCGGCGTCGCGGGACACCGTGACGGCACGCCAGCCGGCGAGCCGGAGGGCCTCGGCATGGGGCTCGGCCGCCTCGGCGTGGCTGGCGCCGAAGCTGCGTGCGTCCAGGACGAGGGCGAGTCCGGTCGTGCCGGGCTGGCGGACGCTCGCCACCCGCGAGGTGACGTCGCGGCCCGACGGCCCGACGATGGCCACGATGAACCCGCCCGCGGCCGCCAGGGCCTGCCCGGCGCGCAGGATCTCGTCCTCGCCCGAGTCGTCGCGCATGGTCGTGACCGCCAGCACGTCGAGCATCTCGTCGGTAGTGATCGTCTCTGCTGCGCGGGAGCTCTGGACCGTCTCGGCGCAGACGAGGTGGACGGCATACCCCGACTCGCACAGGTGCGCGCCGATGGAGGAGGCCGCCGTGACCGCCCACTCGAAGGAGCTGCTCGCCCCGACGCCGCCGTGCGCTGACGGCCGCGGGTCGAGGAGCACGACGGCGCGCCGCTGCGCCGGGCGGTCCTCCTGACGCACCATGAGGTCTCCCGTGCGGGCCGTGGCAGGCCAGTGGATGCGCCGCAGGTCGTCGCCGTCGCGGTACTCGCGGATCGTCACGTCGTCCTCGCCGTGCAGCGCGATGAGGTGCGCCTGCTCGCCCTCCGAGCCCACGCCGGAGCTGCGCTGACGACTCGACGGGAGCGGGTGCACGGCGGGCAGCACCACGAGGTCCGTGGTCCCCTCGAGCACGGCGTTGCGGTTGGCGAGGCCGAACGGGTCCTGCACCTGCACGCCGAGGGGGCCGAGGTGGAAGCGTCCCCGGAGGTGCGAGCGCACGACGTAGTCGATGGCGCGGACCCGCCCCGGCGGGATGCGCCCCACGACGAAGCGGGGCCGGTCGCCGAGGACGTAGTCGAGTCGTTCCTCCGCCAGGAAGATCGGGGTGGTGGAGCTCGACACGTTCTCGAAGGAGAGCGTCACGTGGGCGTCCTGCCCGACACTGATGCGTTCGGGGTCGGTGTGCCGCTCGATGCGCATCCGCGTCTTGCGGGTGCGCACCAGGACTGCGCAGACGAGCGGCAGCGCGATGAGCAGCACCCCGAAACGGGTGAGGTCCCGGAAGCCGAGGATGACGCCGGCCAGTGCGAGGACCGTCCCGGAGCCCAGGAACGCCCGGCCCCTCGTCGTCAGGACGCTGCGCAGGGATCCCACGGGCGCCGTCCTCCGCTCGTCGTGCTTCTCGCCGTGCTGCTGCTCGCTCTTCTCATTCTGCGTCTCAGTGTGCTTCTCACCGGGCGTCTCAGCGTGCCGCGGGCGGCACCGGCACCTGGCGCAGCAGGTCGGTGACCACCTCGCCGGTGGTCCGGCGGGCGAGCTGGGTCTCGCTCGAGGGCATGAGGCGGTGCGCGAGGACCGGGCCGGCGAGCATCTGCACGTCGTCGGGGATGACGTGGTCGCGATCCTCCAGTGCGGCGTGGGCGCGCGAGGCCCGCAGCAGGTGGAGGGCGGCGCGTGGCGAGGCGCCGAGGCGCAGCGCCGTCGTGGACCGCGTCCGGGTCACGAGGTCGACGATGTACTGGCGGACGGCCGGGCTTGCGTGCACCCCGGTGACGGACTGGACGACGCGGTTGATGGTCTCGGCGTCGGTGACGGGGGACAGGTCGTCGAGCGGCGAGCGCGCGCCGTGGGTCGCGAGCAGGTCGAGCTCGGCGCTCGGCGAGGGGTAGCCCATCGAGATGCGCGCCATGAAGCGGTCACGCTGCGCCTCGGGCAGGGGGTAGGTGCCCTCCATCTCGATCGGGTTCTGCGTCGCCATGACGATGAACGGCGTCTGCAGCTTGTAGGTCGTGCCGTCGACGGTGACCTGCTGCTCCTCCATGGACTCGAGCAGGGCCGACTGGGTCTTCGGCGAGGCGCGGTTGATCTCGTCGCCGACGACGACGTTGGCGAAGATCGCGCCCGGCCGGAACTCGAAGCGCCGCGCGTCCTGGTTGAAGATGCTGACGCCGGTGATGTCGCTGGGCAGCAGGTCAGGGGTGAACTGGATGCGTCGCACGCTGGCGTCGATGGAGCGGGCGAGCGTCTTGGCGAGCATCGTCTTGCCGACGCCCGGAACGTCCTCGATGAGCAGGTGCCCGCCGGCGAAGAGCACGGTGATGGTCGTGCGCACGACGTCGGGCTTGCCCTCGATGACGCGGGTCATCGTGGCCATCAGCCGGTCCGCGACCTCGTGCACGAGACCGAGGTCGGTCGCCTCCGTGGCGGAGCCGTTGGCGCTCGCCGAGCCGAAGGTGGCCCGGCCGGCAGGCGTCTGCGCGCTCGTGGGCGCGCCTGCACCGCTCCCGCCGGCCCCGGCCGTCGTCGTGCTCGCGGACGACTCACGCCCGGTATCCGTCCTCGTCACGCTGTCCTCCGCTGGTTGTCCCCATGTCGTGGCGCAGCCTGCTCCTCGCGGGATGCGCGACCCGTGGGGAGATCTTCTCCCATGCACGAGCACATTTGGTAGGGCTGCCCTCGTGGTCGTCGGGTGCAGCTCCTCTCCGGCTGCAGCTGGCGCGCGGCAGCCGAAGACCTCCACTTTCCACCACCTGCGACGTCTCCGGTGCCCGTTCGGTTCGCTTTCGGGCATCCGCTGAGCACGAACGCGGTGTCCCGGCCGTATGCCGTCGCCCGCCGTCCCGGGGCCGTGCCATCGAGTGCGCCGACGCCCGAGGAACTGTGGCCCTGCGGACTCCACTTCGCTCCAC
>Ga0308174_10000601_pt1 | contig 15552 bp, 13 predicted proteins | sample PhyPR2_FD_203894 | JGI IMG/M metagenome (GOLD analysis project Ga0308174, IMG submission 203894) | Soil microbial communities from UC Gill Tract Community Farm, Albany, California, United States - DLSLS.P.R2 | ecosystem: Environmental > Terrestrial > Soil > Agricultural land | place: USA...
TCTCACCGCTAATCGTCGTACTCGGACCCACTGGGACCGGAAAAAGCGATCTTGCCCTGGTTCTGGCCGAACGGCTGGGTGGCGAAATCGTAAACTGCGACTCTGTCCAGGTTTATCGGGGCCTCGACATTGGATCGGCGAAATTGCCGGTTGAGCGCCGGAAAGGCATTCCCCCCCACCTGATCGATGTCATTGATACGGATGCAGAAGTAACCGCCGGAGGCTACTCGCGGCTGGCGCGGGAGGCGCTGTCCGGCATCAGGAGCCGGAAGGCCGTGCCCATCATCGCGGGAGGCACGGGCTTTTATCTGCGCGCTCTGCTCGACGGCCTCTCGCCGGGTCCGGGCCGGAATGACGCATTGCGGGTCCGGCTCACCACACTTGCTCGCCGCCGCCCGGCGGCACTGCACCGCTTTCTGCGAGCACACGACCCGGCAGCAGCGGCCCGTATTCATCGCAATGATCACCAAAAGCTAATCCGAGCGATTGAACTCACCATCGTTAGCGGCCGTCCGGCATCGCAGACCCAGAGCGAACCCCGTGACTCGCTGGCGGGCTTCGCCACGCTGAAGTTGGGACTGGCTCCGGATCGCGCCGCGCTTTATCGCAGGCTGGATGACCGCTCTGCTGCCCTGTTTGGCTCCGGTCTCCTCGAAGAGACACGGGCACTCCTGCAGGGAGGCGCCTCACCCGATTCCAAAGCGCTTCAATCGCTCGGATACCGGCAGGCCGTGCAGGCGCTCCGCGGCGAGCTGACGATAGATTCGGCCGTTCGCGAGTGCCAGATCAAAACCAGGCAGTACGCGAAACGGCAAATGACCTGGTTTCGCTCAGAAGCGGGAGTGCATTGGCTGAACGGGTTTGGAGACGAACCGCCCATTCAATCGGAGGCGCTGCGGCTGGCTATTGAATTTATTCAGGAATTAATACGAAGAGCGTAATTCGCCAGGTTCTGGAATTTGACAAATACATACTAGGTAACATCGCGGAGGCGGCGTTCGTATCACAAGTAGGAGATGTTCGATGCTAAAGAAAATATTAGTCAGTTTTGTGACGGCTGGCACGATGGCGGCCATTGCCGCAACCGGTACTTACAAAGTAAATCTGATGCAGAACTCTATCCTAGATGGAAAGCAGCTTAAGGCAGGCACCTACAAAATAGACGTGGAAAATAATATGGCCATGCTGAAGCGCGGTGATAAAACAGTACAGGCGCCTGCTCGCGAGGAAACCGCTTCCCAGAAGTTTAGGAACACGCAGATGGTTTACACTAACAACAATCTCCAGGAAATCGATATCGGCGGAACACATACGAAAATCGTTTTTACGGGGAGCAGCCAGACCGCTACCGGCGCATAATTTGCTCAGCTTGTTAGCATGGAGGCGTGATTTTTCGCTTTCTCCTTTTCCTTGCCGCATTTGCATTTATTGCGTGGCAGGCGGAGCCCGCGGCCGTTCTGGTTGTTCAGTTTTATAACGGCTCGCAATACTCCGATTTGAACTGGGTTGGTGAAAGCGTCTCCGAGACGCTCCGGGGCGAATTTAGCGCCGCTAACCAAATCGTATTTGATCGGGACTCGCTCGCCGAGGCGATGCACCGCCTCTCGCTTCGCCCCGGCGCGGATTTCACGAAAGCTACACTGATCCGCTTAGGACAGACGCTTGGCGCTGATTTCGTCTGCTACGGCAGCTATCAGGCGAGCTTACCCACTGGCCAGTCGCAGCTAAAAGATAGCTCCATACAGCTTAGTGCTCATTACATCGACCTTCGTAAGTTACATGAAGGACCCGATTTGGCGGAAGCAGGCAAGCTTTCTGACCTATCGCGCCTGGAGGAGCACTTGGCATGGCAGTCTCTGAAGTATCTCGATCCGGACGCGAATCTGCCGCTTGAAAGCTTTCTTTCTCCGAAAAAATTCACCCGGATGGATGCCGAGGAGAGCTACGTTCGCGGCCTTCTCTCGACGAACACAGATCAGCAGCAGAAGTGGTTTGCCCAGGCAATCGCGCTGGATCCTCAATTCGCCAGCCCCGCTTTCGAGTTGGGCAAGCTCTATCTGCACAAGAAAGACTACCGGCAGGCGATCCAATGGCTGGGCCGCATCAACGCCGCCGATCCCAGATACGCCGATGCGCGTTTCCGAATGGGGCTGAGCGCGTACGCCGTGGGGGATTACAATGGCGCAATCGGCTACTTCCGGGATGTGCTGAAGCAATTCCCGATGAACGAGGTTTATAACAACCTGGGGGCAGCCGAGAACGAACTGACTATGCCCGCCGCGATTGATGACTTTCGTCATGCTCTCAGTGGCGATCCGAACGACACGGTATACCTCTTCAATCTGGGAGCAGCACTGCTTCGCACCAATTCCTTCGACGAGGCAGCCAAACGCCTGCGGGGAGTTGTTGACCGGAACGCGGATGACCATGAGGCGCAAATGCTTCTCGATCGCGCCCGCCGCCGCGAGCCGATTCAGCCTGGAGCCAAGCCGGTTGCCCCTGAGCGTTTGAAGAACAATTTCGATGAAACCGCCTTTCGTCAATTGAAGGCGATGCTACAACCTAAGGGAGGCGGCCAATAGTGAGTGCGGTTAAGACCAAGTGAAATCAGCGTCCGCGGCATCAATCACGCTCAGAAAGTATAATCTTAGAGCTTTATGCTAGAGGCTTTCGGGCTTTCAGACCCAGGATGCGTCCGCTCTAACAACGAAGACTATTTCATTAGCGATACCGAGTCCGGAATTTTTGTTCTGGCGGACGGGATGGGCGGAGCCACGGCGGGCGAACGCGCCTCGTACCTGAGCGCCGAGACCATTTACGAGCATCTGCTCGCCGCCGAACACGACGGCGTCGATGCGCTCCAGCAAGGTTTCCTCGAAGCAAATCGAACTGTACGGGAGGCGGCCGAAGCCAATCCGGAATGGGAAGGAATGGGCACAACCTTGCTGGTGGCCCGAGATCTGGGTGACGCGCGGCTGCAGATCGGCAGCGTCGGCGACAGCCGCGCCTATTTGGCTTCGAAAGGCCGGCTCTCGCTCGTAACCGAAGACCAGACCTGGGTCGCAGAAGTAGGCTCGCGCCTCGGATTAAGCGACGAAGCCCTCAAGAAACATCCGATGCGGCATGTCCTTACCATGGCCGTCGGGACCGGAGATCAGCTTCGCATCTTCTCGCGCATCCTCCAAATGGAGAGCGGCGATCAGGTTTTGCTGTGTTGCGACGGGCTGCATGGCGTGGTTCCCGAAAAAACTTTGCAGGATGCGCTCGATTCGGAGAAAACTCTTCCCGAAAAAGCCCACTACCTGATCGAGGCCGCAAAGAGCGCGGGTGGTCCCGATAACGTCACTGTTGTCTTGATCCAACTCGTTTAGTCCTGAAGCGGCGTCGGGCGCGCCTGCTATCGGCATCCGGTGCGGCGCTTTTTACTTAGAGGCCGCATGAAACGTCTGTCGCCATTGTTTTCCTTAATCCTGATTCCTTTACTGGTTACGTTGCCGCTCTCCGCACAATTGCCGGAAAGCTCCAACGCCCCGGGCACTTCAGCAGCGCCTGAGGCTCTGCAGATCCGTGTGCTTGATGCCAACCCTGTGTCCATCTCAGTCAATTCTCAGGCCGCCGCCGGAATTGCGGTTGAGATTACGGATTCCGATGGCGCTCCCGTTACGGAAGCCGCGGTCGTTGTGCGGCTGCCCGACGCCGGACCAACCGGCGCTTTCGCCGATGGATCTCATGCGGCGGTGGCGTATACGGACCACTCGGGCCGCGCCCAGATTGCCAGCCTGAAATGGGGGGATACACCCGGAGTGGTAGCTATGCGGATCACTGCTGTGAAGGGAACTGCCCACGCCGGAATCCTTCTAGAACGGGTTTTGACGGCCCCGAGTGTGAACTGTGGACACGCAGGCGAAAGCGCCTGCGCCACCGCGCAGAACCAGCAGGCTGCCCCCGTGCCGGTTGCGAAACTCGCACCTGCTGCACCGGTTTCGACACAGCAGGCAAGCGTTCCCGTTCATCCGCTGACACCCGCGACGACGCCCTTAAAGCCCGAACCTACCGTTTCCATAACGAATACAGCAGCGGCAACGAGTAAATCGCATAGCCACAAAAAGTGGCTTGTGATTGCGGCTATTGCTGCCGGTGCAGGCGCGGGACTGGCTTTTGCCGGCAAAGGAAAATCGAGTACTCCGGCATCCTCGACGCCCTCACTGACTATCGGATCTCCGACGGTCAGTGTTGGACATCCATAGCCTGTTCGAACCAAAGATAGGCCGAAGTTCCAAGACGAATCACAGACACAGGAGTTCGTTTATATGAAGCCCCACTTCGTTCGAATTGTGTTGCCCGTGCTGGCCGCGGGAGTGCTTCAGGCGCAAGTAAGCGCGCCCAGGATTGGCATCATCAGATGCTCGGACGGTATGCTGCACGCCGTGTATGGCCTTGCTGCAAATTTTGTACTGGCAACCAAGCCGTTCGCGCCAGCCGATACCGCCAGCTTCTCTGATCGCGCGGGCCTCATTGCCAACAATGGAACCATCCAACTCGTCACACCTGGTGGCGCGATCGAAGCCGAATATCAATCCCGCGAAATAGCGCCCCTCCTGAATGTCGATACGGATTCCAGCAGCGCCATTGCCTGGCTTCCCGTGGCACAGGGCATACTTCGCTGGGCCGGCTCGGCGTTTCGATTCTATCCGGTATCGCCGGGTGCAGTCCAGGGGCAGGTAACCGCAATCCGCTCCGTTGGGCAGGACCGGGCCGAATTGCTGCTGCTAAATCCCGACGGCAGTACCTCCCGAGCCGCCATCGCGCTCTCGACCGGAAACCTGGTCAGCCTCGACATCATACCGGGCGTGCGCGGCCCAGTTTTTGCGCAGCAAACTGCGCTCGTGTTCCGTGACGGTCAAGGGCTTGCGATCGAAACTGCGGATGGCGTTCGCCACACTCTCCCGATTTCCCGCGACATAGCCATCGAACGGATGTCCTCCGAGTGGCTGCATCTCTCCTCCGAACGCGGCAATCAGCACTGGGCCCTTCACCTGGCGGGCTCGCAGGTGGAACTCTTCGTGTTGCCGAACGCCCTCAGCCAGGAGGTATCCAAGTGAAACTCCTGGTCCTATCACTGCTTGCCTGCGCCTCGCTTTCAGCGCAGACCCTCTCTTTTGCAATTCAGGACCCCGGCGGCCTTAAGCCGCCTACCGGCCTGCCCGCTGCATATCAATTTGCCGACACTCCTGAGGGCTCGGCTTCGAGCATCGTCATCAATGTGACGAACTCATCGGCGGCAACGGTGCTTCTGGCTCAGATCTACGTTGGAACCGCGCCGGGCAGCGCCGTTCTGAGCCCGGACTTCTCCGTTACAGGCCTCAACCAGAACGGAACTCTGGCGCCGGGCAAAACCACGCCGTTCACCTTGAACTTCAGGCCCTCCAGCGTCGGACCCATTACCGCCTATCTTCAGGCTGCCTACGCAATCCAGCAAAACGGGTGTGTAATTGGCAGTTCCAATCCCGCAACCCAGTGCACGGGAACGGTTTCAGCCGTTTCTACGCTTCAGGGGCTTGCTACTTCGCCACAGCTTGTCCTCAGCTATAATCCCGGTTCCGGTAGCGTGGTGTTGCAACCCAGCAGTTCTTCACCGCTGAACTTCGGCAACATCTCGGTGAGCGCAACCGCCCCCATCGTCTTCACTCTCACAAACGGATCGGCGGCTTCAATTACTACACCGGCTATTTCGCTGCAGAGCCAGATATTCGCCAGCAGCGCTTTTTTCCTGGATACGTCCGCTATGCCCGCAACCATCGCCGCTGGAGCATCGGCGACGTTCACCGTTACCTTCGAACCGGGCCAAACGGGTCTCACGACCGCAACTCTGGTGGTCGGTTCCAATTCGTATCCTTTGCAGGGAAATGGCGTCGTCCTCGCGGCAATCGATGCTCTCCAGATCTCCTATGTCGATGTCACCGGAGTTCGGGGGCTGCCACAGGCAGCGAGCCCGATCGACTTCGGCCAAATTATCGCAGGTACTACCGGGAGCGCCGTTCTCACGTTCACCGTTACGAATCCTGCCATTTCGTTCAGTGCGGTAACACTGCCCAGCCTGGCTGTATCCGGCACTGGCTTCACCCTGTCCGGCGCGCCGAACCTGCCGGCCGCCATTCAGCCCGGAAGCTCAGTTACCTTTCAGGTGGCCTTCTCTGCGCAGAGTTCCGGGAAATACACCGGCACTCTTTCCATCGGGTCGCGATCGTTCTCGCTCACAGGCCTGAGCGTCGCATCCCCGCTACCCAGCTTTTCGTTACAGCTGAGCGAACAGCCGCTCATCAGCCAGCGCCAGGTGAATCTGACTATCCATTTCGCAACACCTTCGGCGGTCAGCGCTATTGGCGTGTTGAGTATGAAGTTCGTTCCATCGATCGCGGATGTAACCGACGATCCAGCGGTTGTCTTCCCGGTGACTTCCGGCCGCCAATTGCAGGTGAACGTTGCAGCGGGATCTCAGAGCGCTACCTATCAGGGCCAGTCTGCGCTCACGTTTCAGACCGGAACGACGGCCGGAACCATCACTTTTACGGTTGCGTTCCCAAACACTGCGCCCTTTAGCCAGTCGTATACAATCTCGCCGGCTGCCGTGCAGATCAGCTCTGCCAGCGCCGTGCGCCAAGCGCCCAACCTGGTAGTAACCGTGAATGGGTTTGATAACACTTACAGCACGGGGCAGATGTCATTTCTGTTCTATGACACCGCCGGAAAGCTATTGACTCCGAACGGTATTCCAGTCGACGCGCGCTCCAGCTTCCACCAGTACTTTTTCACCAATAATCAAGCCGGCGGGGCCTTCGCAGTGCAAGCCAGTTTTCCGGTCACCGGCGACGTTACAAAAGTGGGCTCAGTCTCGGTGAAGATGACCAATTCAACCGGGGACGCGAGTACGACGCAAACATTCCAATAGCTCACCAACGAACGCCGGAATCGGTTCTACTTCCCGATGCAGAACGTGGTGAAGATTCGGTTAAGAATGTCGTCCGCCGTGGTGGCGCCGGTCACCGCGTCAATCGGTCGCAGCGCCGCATACAGATCAAGCAGCAGCATCTCGTGTGGAATTTGATATTCGACGGCGCGAGCGGCGTTTTCAAGCGCCTCCAGGCTCTCCCGCAACAGAGCTTCGTGCCGGATGCTGGTGATAGCTCCACTCTCCGGAGCCGCCAAACCTTCGGGCGCAAGGCGATGAAGGATCTCGTGCTTTAGCGCCGGAATACCTTCGCCCGTGAGAGCCGAAACGCGGATTAGCCCGGCCGATTCCGAGTTACCGGCAAGGTCGCTTTTGTTTCCGACCAGGAGCGGCTTGCGATCGCGCAGCTTATCAATGAGAGCCCTGGCCTCATCGTCAAATTCCGCCGAGAGATCAATGACAATCAAGGTCAAATCGGCATCCGAGATGGCCTGATAGCTTCGTTCGATCCCAAGGCTCTCTAGTTTGTCCTGGCCCTTGCGAATCCCGGCCGTATCGACCAGTTTCACCGGAATTCCTTCAAACAATGTCGCTTCCGATACCAGGTCGCGCGTGGTGCCCGGAATTTCGGTGACAATTGCGCGATCCTGTTCCAGCAGCCGGTTAAATAAGCTGCTCTTCCCGGCATTTGGCCGCCCCGCAATGGCCAGCGTAAAGCCCTGATACACCAGCTTGCCGCGCGCGAAGGTGGATGCCAGTTCCCTTACGCCATTCTCAACCGCCCGCAGCCGCCGCATGATCTCCTCAGCCGGAGCAACGCTGATATCATCCTCGGCGAAATCAATGCCGGCTTCGAGTAGTGCGATCAGTTCCACAAGCTGTTCTTTGATCGGCCGCACACGCCGCGAAACGGAGCCCTCCATCTGCTGCGCGGCCACGCGAGCCTGGTACAGAGTTGTCGCGTCGATCAGATCGCGGACAGCCTCGGCCTGGACGAGATCAATGCGCCCATTGATGTAGGCGCGCAGAGTGAACTCGCCCGGCTCGGCAAGGCGCGCGCCCTTTTGAACCGCTCTCTCGATACATAGCCGCAGAACGACCGGAGCACCATGGCAGGAGAGTTCAACAACATCTTCCGTGGTGTAGGAGCGCGGGCCCGCGAAGTACGAGACCACCACTTGGTCGACTACGGCTCCTTCTACGTCAGTAAGTTCGGCCATCTGGCTGCCCCAGCTTCGCCAAATGGGAAGATAGGTAAATCGAACGATTTGTTCCGCGATCTCACGGCTGCGCTTGCCGGATAATCGGACGATGCCCAGTCCACCGCGGCCGAGGGGAGTGGAGACGGCGACAATCGTGTCGCGCGGATTCATTTGCGGCCGGGGCTACCGGGGGCCGCGTCCACGCCCACCGCGAGGTCGATTTCCCCCGCGCCCGTGCCCTTCGCGAGGTCCGTTTCCAGTCCGACGCCCTTCGCCGGGACGATAGCCGTTTCCACGGCCCCCGTGCCGGAACGCCGCAGGGGGCATCGGCGGAGCAGGAGGAGTGGGCATGTCGGCCGGCACAACCACCACCGCACGGGCAGGTCCCACGCCAACACTCTCACTGCGCAGGTCCTTCTCGTTCCGCAGCGCAATGTGAATCACCCGGCGCTCCCGGCTGGTCATGGGATTGAAGTGGAAAGGAACGCGTGTTCGCTTTACCTTTTCAGCCGCTGCTAAAGCGCTCATCCGCAGTTCTTCCACACGGAGCAGGCGATAGTCGTTCGCATCGAAAGAAACCAGCGAGTGATCTTCCGCTGGAAGGCGAATCGCTTCCATGGAAAGGTGTTCCAAAGCCAGCAACAGCTCCGCGCGATTTTCCAGCAGGAGATCTACATCCGGCCCGGAGAACACTACCGTGATTTCCGGATTCTCCACCTCAGGGTGTGGATTTTCCGGTGCGCGCAACTCATAGGAGAGTTCGAATCCGGCATGGTCCAGCACAGGTATCAGAAATTGGTCCAGCTTCGGCCTAAGCGAATCGACAGAGTATTTCATCCGCTTATTTCTTCACGGTCCTTTTAACCGGGGCTTTTGGCGGCGCTGCCGGAGGAGGCGTAGGTGTAGGCATAAACCTGTTGATAACGAGCTGTTGGGCGATTCCCACGAGATTGCTGGTCAACCAATATAGTACAAGCCCGGCGGACGCGAAATAGAACATGAACCCGAACATGAGCGGCATGAACATCATCATGCGCTGCTGGTTCGGATCAACTCCGGCAGCCGGAGTCAGCTTCTGTGAATAAAATTGCGTGGCAATCAGAATGATGGGCAGCAGATGGATCGGCAGCGCCTCGGGGGACGAAAGATCCGGGACCCACAGCCATGGAGCGTGCCGCAACTCAATGGCAATATCGAGCACGCGGTAGAAGGCATAAAAGAACGGAATCTGAACCAGCATGGGAAGGCATCCGCCCACCGGATTCACGCCTTGGCTCTTGTAGAGCGCCATGACCTCCTGGTTCTGCTCGGCCTTGCGCGGGTCGCGCATACTGATCCCTTTGTATTTCGCATTGATGGCCTGAATCTGCGGTTGGAGCCTCTGCATTTTTCGGGCTGATTTCAGGCTGGTGAGGCGAAACGGGAACAGCGCGAGGTTGATGATCAGTGTGACCAGCATGATGGCCCAGCCGTAATTGCCGGTCCAGTTATCCTTTACCCAGTTGAGCCAGAGAAAGAGCGGCTTCGCGATTACTCCGAAGAAGCCCCAGTCGATGAGCTGCGCCAGCTTCGGATTCACCTGCTTCAGGATGTCGATATCCTTGGGCCCGACAAATAACGAGAAATCGTTTTCCGGACCTGTCGAAAGTCCGGCGCCAACGTAAGATTGCGGCTTATCTTCGGTCGGAATCTTCACCTGGTCGGAATAGGTTCGCACTTCGAGCGACAACGAGTCTGCCGGAAGAGCGACTGCCGCGAAAAAGTTGTCTTCAAGGCCGCCGAAAGCATAATTCCCGGTATCCGTAATGGGACCGTTCTTTGCATCCTTGCTGCTCTTGGTGATTAGCTTCTTGGCGATGGTATCGTAGCGGACCGTGCGCTCGATCGAGGACGCATTGCGGACCTTCTGATCTCCGAATCCGCCTCGCCACATCAGCGCCGATGGAACCGGCGTACCGTTCTCCAGCACGACGGATTTGACATTGGACAGATAGCTGTTCTTGCCGAATTGAAACGATTTGCGAATGGTCGTCTTACCATCCGAATACTCATAATCCAAGCCCAAGCCGTTGGCTGCCGGCTTGACCTGATAAAGAACCGTATTCGGATCGAAGGCAGGTTTCGCGCCGCTGATTTCAAGCGAAAATGGCGAAGGAACATCGGTGGCGGCCGGGTCCGTGAGTTGCAGCGGCTTTCCGGCGTCATCCTTATAGTTCTTAAGCACCCAGCTCTTCACTACCGCGCCGCGGTTGCTGAACACGATATGGTACAGCTCTGTATCGATGTCCGTCGTGATCTCGGACGCGGCCTGCACTTCGCCTATTGCAGGCGGCGGGATCGCCTCCGGAAGAGCATGCGCGGCTGGAACGGCGGCACCCGGCTTTTGCACCACCTTTGCGGCCGTGTTATCGTTCACCGGTTTTACCGGCTTCGGCGCCGGAGCGGGTTTGAAGATGTATTGCGAAACAAGCAGCACCAGCATCATCAGCGCGAGCGCCAGCGGCAGACGTTTCTCCATCGAAGGCGGCGGAGATTTCTGGCCGCCCGGGGTATTAGGCATATGAGGTCTCAAAATTCATTCTTAGCGAAGCTCCATGTCAACGAACGGGATCGTAACCGCCCGCATGAAAGGGGTGGCACCGGCAGAGCCGCTTCACGCCCATCCACACGCCACGGAGCGGTCCATGCATCGCGATGGCTTCCATCATGTACACGGAACACGTCGGGTAATAGCGGCAGGCGGAAGGCAGAAGAGGGGAAATCAACAGCTTGTAGCCCTTTAATACAGCAATCAGGATTGTTTGCATCGGGCAAATATCCGGCCGACTTCCCGGCGCAGATCCTCGAACGGCGCATCCAAAGCGCTTCGCCTGGGATTGAATACGATGGACCAGTTCGCAGGCAGGGCTGCCAATTCACTACTTACCGCCGCTCTCATCCGGCGTTTCATACGATTGCGCTGAACCGATTTGCCCAGCGCGCGCGGAACCGTGAATCCGAAGCGCGACGGCGCACTTTCCCCCTCCTTGTGCAAGCAGAAGGCGGCAAAGTAACGGCTCGTCATACGAATACCGGTGTTATAAATCTCGCGGAATTCAGTCGACCGGAGGACCCGCCTTGTTTTAGGAAGTGACAGCGGACTGAAATCGTCAGAGCCCGGCTACTTCGAATCGCGGACCGCTCGCTCGTCACTGACAGTCAGCTTATGGCGTCCCTTGGCGCGGCGGCGGGCAAGCACGGCCCGCCCATCGGCGGTCTTCATGCGCACCCGAAACCCGTGGGTCTTCGCCCGGTGACGATTATTCGGCTGAAACGTACGTTTTGGCATTACGGATCCTTACTCTAATTGTATGTGGGAGCGAAAAGTGGTTTGTACCGGCCGAACGCCGAAAACTCAATCCGAAAGAGCACTAAGGCGCACTACTGCTGATCCACTGAACCCAACCCTAAGTATACGGTGACCTCCGAAAGGCTGTCAAACAAACGAAAAAAGTGAATAAAGGAAGCGGTTTGTACGGAGGGTTAAACCGCTCCCAAGCGGCTGCGGCCAGATCTCGCTAGGTCTATGCCGCAATTCGCATTTTTTATGAGTGTATAACGATTTTGATAAGTGGTGGATAAATGTTTCAAGATTACTTCGCTAGCCGGCACTCCCCTCCGCTGCTGCACTTGCTGCCACCTGCGGTTGGCTCATCACTCGGGCGATCCTGTAATTACTCGATAGGATCCCGCCTGTAAATTCCAGGTTCTCTGGCCGCCAGGTATTGTCATGCTGGGATCGAATGATCACGCTATCTGCCAGCACTGCACCCTTTTCGATCGAACGCCTTCGCGGAAAACCCCACAGCGGAGTCCAGGATTCGTGCAGCTTGTCGAGCGCGTATTTCGCATCCAGCGGCAGCGCGTACGCCTTTTGAGCATCCGGCGCGATTTGCAACCCCAGCGCGCTCGCCTTGCTCATCATCCAACTCAGCGTAATGTCAGATAGCGCTGTGCTGCCGTCCACATCGTCCGGCTCTCCGCCGCCGACATCGCTATGCGCTCCGCAGAACCACACTTGCTCCATCGTCTGCCCCGGCGCGGGAGCCGACCACAGTGTCGCGGGAAATTCAAACCGCCGTTCATCGATAGCCAGAGCATGATACGCGTTCAGCACGTTGGGGTGAAGCGAGGTGTCCAGAAAACCGTAGAGAACCGGGTCTACTCCGCCGAATACCGACGGTATCCCGAGTGCGCCCACTGTCTCCCAGACTCCGACCATCGTGATCTTCGCGTTGTACATTGCACAGTCTTTCAGTTTGCCTAGCAATTGCGCCCGGTTGGCTTTGTCGCGGTACGCATTGAAGGCTGTATCGACAAGATCGTTGCTGAAGTTTTTCGTAGGAAGGCCGCAGGCCGCAATCATGCCAGCCACGCTCCTCGCGGTGTACGCGCCGCGGCTGAAGCCGAAGATGTAAACCTGGTCATCCTGTTCGTAGACGTGGGCGATTCTGGTGTACCCGTCCTTGATCTTCTGCCACAATCCGGTTCCAAACGCGCCGCCCACCAGTTTCTCGATAGCCAGCCCCATGGAGCCTACGCCATCGTCGTAGAAAGGCATCTGATCGGCGCTCACTGTCAGCGACTTGTAAAGCTTGTAGACATTGGTGTGCTTGCTGGATGTATCCCAGGTGCCATCGGCGCAGTATGCAATGCGCTTGCTCATGATTTGGTTAGCCCTCCTGCCGGGTCGTGGAATTATATCGAATTTGTGAGGTCAATGCTGGCAGGCGTTTCATGGGATTTTCAGGTTGGCGTTTCAACCTCGTGATAGCGGATGCGAATTCTCCTGGTGGAAGACGATCGTGAAGTCGCCGGTTATGTTCGCCGCGCGCTCGAAGAGGAGAACAATTCGGTAACCGTCTGTTTTGATGGCGCCTCCGGTTTACGAACCGCCCTGTCTTCGGCATTTGACATCATCATTCTCGATGTAATGCTGCCCTACATGGACGGTTTCCAGGTCACAAAGCGGCTGCGTCTGGAATCGGTCCAAACGCCCATTCTGCTGCTTACGGCCCGGGATGCTCCTGAAGATGTTGTGCGCGGTCTGGATGCCGGGGCTGATGACTACCTCACAAAGCCGTTCTCCTTCGATGTTCTGCTGGCCCGACTGCGCGCCCGGACCAGGCAGCCAGGTGTCCGCGACAGCGCACGCTTGCGGTTCGCGGATCTGACCATGGATCTCGGCACGCGCGAGGTGCGGCGCGCCGGCGCAATTCTGTCTCTCACTAGAACCGAGTTTGCGATTCTCGAATGCCTTATGCAGTCGGCCGGCCGCGTCATCACCCGTGACCGGTTGATTGAGTTCGTCTGGGGTGATCGCGAAATCAGCAGCAACAATCTGGAAGTGTTTATCCGTTTTCTGCGCGCAAAAGTAGACGCGCCAGGTTCTAAAAAATTGATCCAGACCGAGCGCGGCGTGGGATATAGTTTGCGGGAAAGTGGATGATCCAGCTCTCCTCTATACGCTTTCGGCTGTCAATCTGGTATTTCCTCAGCTTGGCTGTGGTTCTGGCCATCGTCGCGGTGGGCAGTTGGTTCGCCATGCGCGCCAGCCTTTATCACGCCATCGACGAGGCCCTTCGCCAGCGCCTTCCCGGTATGCGTCAGTTCCTGGAAGAGCACGCGAACATGAGCCCCGAACATTTAAATGAAGAGCTGAACGAAAGCTCGAATCTCGCGGCGGGCGGCGGCCTGTTCCGGATCTACGATGCACAAGGCAAGCTCATTTACGAATCCGAAGGGCTCACAAAGTATCATTTGGCAAACCGCTCCCCTGCTTTCCGCAACACCTCTGTTCAATTCACAAACGGAGGCACCCGGCGGGAGTCTGTCCGTGTGGCGGCGCAGCGGATCGAAGCCGGCGGAAAGCTACTCACGATAGAAGTGGCAGAGCCGTTGCGGTTTTATAACAGGGCACTTCATCACTTTGAGGAACTTCTGTGGGAGTGCCTGCCTGTTTTGATCGTGCTTGCCACCCTCGGCGGATATTGGATCAGCCGACGGGCGCTCGCCCCGGTCGATCGGATCACGCAGGATGCGCGGGCGATTTCACCTACGAACCTTTCTGCCCGCCTTGCCGTCCCTCCGGCAAAGGATGAGCTGCAGCGCCTCACCCTCACGCTGAATCAGATGCTGGACCGCCTGGAATCCTCATTCAACCGGGTACGGCAGTTCACGGCGGATGCTTCCCACGAGCTCCGCGCGCCCCTGACGCTCATCCACACCGCCGCCGAATTCTCGTTGCGGCGCAACCGTACACGCGAAGATCTTCTCGACGCGATGCAGAAAGTGCTTCGGGAATCGAAACGAACGACCGAACTCGTAAACAATCTGCTGCTTTTAGCGCGGGCGGATGCGAGCACAATCGCTTTCGAGCCGGCCGCGGTGAACCTGACGGCCTCAATCGGGGAGCTTAAGGATCAAGCATTAATGCTGGCAGAGGCCCGGCAGATTGCCATCTCGTTCCAGCTCCCGAGCGCTCCCGTCCTGGTAAACGGGGACGAGTCCTCGCTCGCCCGCCTGTGCCTGATCCTGATCGACAACGCCATCAAATACACCCCTCCGGGCGGCACCGTTTCTGTTGAACTGCGGCCGGAAACAGATTCGGTCCTGATACTGGTTCGCGATACAGGCATCGGTATCGCCAAAGACGACTTGCCGCTGATCTTCGACCGGTTCTGGAGAGCTGACAAGGTCAGATCGCGTGAAATGGGCGGGACCGGATTGGGGCTCTCGATTGCGCGGTGGATCGTCGACCAGCACGGCGGCGGCGTAAACGTCGAAAGTAAAGTGGGCGTCGGATCCAGCTTTTCCGTGCGCCTTCCAAACGCGTGAGCGGCAGGCGCTCGCTGTGCTAAGTTACCGTCATGTTTATCGGGTTTGCGCTCAGGCGAGTCGCGGCGCTGCTCACATTGTTGATCTTTCTTCCCTTGTTACGGGCACAATCGCCTGTGGATTCCGATTCGCAAGTGCAGCAACTCCACTCGGAGGCCCGGTCTGCTGAAAGCCGCGGAGACTTCGCCGGAGCGGCCGCGAAATATGAATCCATTCTGAAGATCGCGCCCGATCTCGCGGTGGCCTATAACAACCTGGGCGCACTTTATTTCAAGCAGCGCCGGTATGGGAAGGCCGCCGCCATATTGAAAAAGGGCCTGAAACTCGATCCGCACATGACGTCGGCATCGGCACTTTTGGGTATGGCGCTGTTTGAGACGGGCAGCTTCCAGGATGCCCGCCCGCACCTAGAGGCTGCTCTGCGCGCCCACCCACAGGACAACAACATTGAGCTATTCCTGGCCAATGATTTGACCAAGATCGATGATTTTGAGGCCGCGGCTTTTCATCTGCAGCAACTCGTGA
>Ga0308174_10000603_pt1 | contig 15547 bp, 18 predicted proteins | sample PhyPR2_FD_203894 | JGI IMG/M metagenome (GOLD analysis project Ga0308174, IMG submission 203894) | Soil microbial communities from UC Gill Tract Community Farm, Albany, California, United States - DLSLS.P.R2 | ecosystem: Environmental > Terrestrial > Soil > Agricultural land | place: USA...
GCGCAAGACGAGCTCTGCTCCCGCGCCAACGGGAGGCGCGCTGGGCCCGGCCAAGCCCAAGCGCACCCTGCAGCAGGCCGTCAGCGCCGACGACCCGGCCTACCTGCGCGCGGTCGAGCGTGCGGTGGAGAACAGCCTGGCCATGGTCCCCGTCTACCAGATACCGGTGGTGACCGCTGCCTCCGACGAGCACGAGGCCGAGACCGCTCACCCGTTGGCTTACGCCAACTGGAAGTGGGGCAAGCTGATGGACTCCACGGGCAGCCAAGAGGGGGCCATCAAGGAGATGAGCCGCTGGCTGGTCAAGGACGCCACCCCGCACCAGCGTCAGCAGATGCTCAACGCGATCGACCAGCTGCCCGACCTGCTCGAGGGCGGCGGCGAGCGGTTCGGGTTCAGCACCGCAGGGGTCGACACCGCCTCCCAGCAGTTGCACGACCTGTTCGCGCTGCGCGACCCGTTCGCGCCGCGCACGGGCGACCCGGTGACCACCCCGCCGGCTGAGCGCGACCCCAAGCCGCAGCGGTTCGACGACCTGGACTACAGCGCCGACCCGGCCGACTACGACGCCGCGCTCAAGCAGTACGAGATCACCAACAGCGGGCTGGCCTCGGCCATCAAGCAGTTCAGCGCAGATGCCTACGACCCTGATGCCATCGCCGACCAGGTCGTCAAGACGCGCGACGTCTGGGACGCCTCGATGGGCAAGGACAAGGTCGCCGCCGCGCAGCTGGAGAACCAGCAGAAGGCGTGGTCCTTCGTGGCTGCCCGGCACGCCGCCCAGGAGCTGCACCAGCTGACCGGTGGCCGCAGCGCCAGTGATGCTGGCCCAAAAGTACTCAAGCCCGGTACGGACGTGACCAAGCGCGGTCGGCCCAGCCGGTCGGAGCTCCGGGCCGCCGGCAGAGTTCTGGCGCTGGCCCCTCCCGACAGCCCGGTGAGCAAGGGTCTGCGGGACGCCCTGCTGCGCCGCTACCAGGACCCCAGCCGTCCGCTGGTGTAACCGCTGGCGTAACCGCTGGCCCGAGTGCGGACGAGCAGTATGCCGTCATGGAGGCGGTGGGCAGGCACGCTCGCACGTACGCCAAGGACATGCTGTGGCGCCCGTTCTCCGACATCGACCAGCGTCTTGACGAGCTGGTCTCCGTCGGCAGGCTCGCCCCGGAGCGGGCCGAGCAGCTCAAGCTCAAGCTCGGCCACGCGATGTCTGGTATACCCGCGGACATGCAGACACAGATGGCGCTGTCGGGCGAGCAGGTGCTCCCCGACTCCTTCCAGTTCCCGGCGATGGACTCCGCGTTGGACGACATCGAGACGGCCGCCAAGAACATCGGTGGTGGCGGCCACAGCCGGGTTGCCGCGGCGGCCGACGGTCTGCGACTCAGCGTGAGGTTCATGCACACCGCGATAGGAGACCCGGCGCTGGCCCGATACGTGGTCGAGCCCGCGGCTACCGAGGCGCTCGGGCAATGAGCGATCGCTGGTGGGCACCTTCGCGTCCCACCCTGGACCCCGACGCCGTCGTGCTCGCGCTGCTCGAGCCGGACGGCGACGCCCGCGGCGACCTCGGTGCCTCGCTGCTGGCGGCGCACCGCGCCGGCGCCGCGGCCTGCGAGACGGTGGCCAAGGGCGCCCTGCCCAGCGAGAGCGGCATGGTCAGCGCCATGGCGCAAAGCCGCGAGCGCTTCGCCGGGCCGCTGGTGGACGCGATCTCCAAGTCGCTGGACCCGGCCTATGCCGGTCTGCTGGTGCGAGACCTGCTCGATGATGCCGAGTACGGCGCGCTCGCGCTCTACCGCACCGCGGTCACCAAGGGCGTCTCGCCGCCGGTGGCCGCCTCGCGTGCCGCTGCGGTCTACGGCGTGCCGCACAAGGAGCTCGGCACCTACGCCACCATGGCCGCCGATCCCCGGGCCAACCCGGTGGCGCTGAACGACGCCGCCGACCGGGCCCTGATGTCCTACGTGGCCAAGACCGTGCAGGCCGAGGTGAACCAGGTCAAGGAGGAGTTCTCCAAGGCGCCGCGCGGCCCGGTGACCACCTCCGAGCGCTGGGAGGACCGGGAGCACCCGCGCGGTCCGGACGGACGCTTCGTGGACGCGCCGCCGACCGGAGTGCCGCCAGTTCGCGAGGCACAGGCCGAGGCGCCCGCCCCGGCGACGGTCGCTCGGCCCAGCGTGCTGGCCCAGCTGCGCAGCCGGTTGGGGCTGGGTGGCCAGGCCGCCCCGGAGGTAGCCACCGCACCGGCTCAGCCGACCGTGCCGACCCAGGCACCACAGCGCCAGCAGGTGCAGCAGACCCAGCAGGTGCAGCAGACCCAGCAGGTCCAGCGCGTACAGCGCGTACAGCAGCAGCGCCGGGGCAAGCTGGTGCCCAAGGTCGCCATGCCCAAGGTGGCGCTGCCCAAGCAGAAGGTCGCAGCGCAGCGGCAGAAGCTTCAGCGGGTGGCCCAGAAGATCAACGCCGGTCGTATGCCGGTGGACCAGGAAACCGCGCCGGGCACCGCGCTGGTCCCGGTGGCCCGGCCGCTGGACTACGGGCACCTGCCCGACCTGCTCAAGCCGCCGAACCCCAACGACAGCGGCGAGGGCTACTACGACATCGGCCAGCCGCTGGTCATCCAGATGCCCGGCAGCCCCACCGCGCTGAACCCCAACAGCGCGGCGACCTTCCGCAGCAAGCTCGCTCAGCAGGCGGGCATCCAGAAGGACCCCAGCACCCGGGTGTTCCGGCTCGGTCACCTGCTGCAGATAGCCCAGGCGCCCGAGCGCGCCGGCGGGTCCGAGGCCGAGTACGCCCGTCGCATGCTGGCCGAGGACGTCCACGACTCGACGGACAGCTACATCAGCCCGCACGTCGACCACATCCACCCCGGGGATCTGCAAGGCGACGAGCGCGCAGTCCACGACTACATCGAGAGCCGCCGGCGAGAGCTGCTCGCCTCGGAGGCCCGCGGTACTTCGTCTGAGCAGTTGCCGCGGGTGGATGAGGACGAGCTCCAGGAGCACACCTACGTACTGCCCACCTACCAGCCGGTGGGCAGCGAAGATCTCGGCGGGATGGACATCGTCCACTATCTGCCGGCGGACGTGGGCGACCCCTACCACCGTCCGATGCCGACGGTGGATGAGTACGTCATCGAGACCGACGCCCGTGGGACCGAGGAAGGGCCGGGCTTCAAGAACACGCACACCGAGTACGTGCTCGATCCCAACCAGGCCTACAAGGTGGTCACCCCGCCCGGTGGCATGGCCGGTCGCCCTGAGCAGTTCTACGACGCCGACAACGAGCTGGTCGTCAACCGCTGGTACCTGCGGGCAGTCGATGAGGACGAGGTGCACGAGATCCTCGAGGGGCCAGGCGACGTCGGCAAGGCGCTGCAGGGGCGTGACGCCTTCCGGTTCGCCGCGCTGCACCCGCGCGATGAGGACGGCAAGTTCACGGACACCGACGAACAGGTCGTAGTGGCTACCCCGCAGCGCACCCAGCAGGTCCAGCGCACCCAGCAGGTACAGCAGGTCCAGCAGGTACAGCAGGTACAGCAGGTCCAGCAGGTACAGCGGGTACAGCCCCTGAGCCGGGCCAAGGTGGCGGTACAGCCGGTGGCCCAGAACCGGCTAGCCGCCGTACGCCAGAAGGCCCGTCAGACGGCGCTGGTCCACGCTGTGCAGCAGAAGATGGCTCCGGTGGCTAGCACCGGGAAGCGTCCGGCCCGGGTGCTCCCCGACCTGTCCGACGCGCACGCCTACCGGCTGATGACCACGCCCACCTTCGAGATGGTCACCGACAGCCTGGAAGACGACGAGGTGGCCCGCCTGTTCGCCGGCGAGCCGGTCGACCTGGGCTACCTCGGGCGCCAGGCGGTGGCCCAGACCGGGGAGTCCAGGGTCGAGGCGCTGCCCAACCAGATGGCCTACAACGTCGACGCCGACATCACCTCCCAGGGCGAGTTCGCCAAGATCGCCATCGGCACCATGCGGGTCGGCGCGGTGCTGGACGACGAGGCGGTGGCCCAGAAGATCGCCGAGCTGTTCGACACCCACAGCGACCTGGACCAGGTCGACATCGTCCACGAGGGCCACGGGCTGGTCTTCTACGGCAACGACAAGCCCGCGTCCCCGCAGATCCTGCTCGAGCACGAGCGCGACGTCGACTTCACCGCCCCGCTGCAGCTCCAGCTGATCGGGGAGTGCCGGGCCCGCGACATCAAGGTGCACCTGCGCGACCACCCGCTGAGTACGCTGGTCGACGTCAGAACCCCCGGCGCCGAGGGGGTGGTGACCAACCCCCGTCTGCAGATCTTCAAGGTCACCAGCCCGATCGTGCACCGCTATGGCGTCAGCAACGGCTGACGCGTGTCCTACAGCACCCAGCAGGAGATGCCCGCGATGATGTCCGACATGGCAGTCAGCAAGGCCGAGCGCGCGCGGGCGGGAGCGACCCCGGAGTTCGTCGCACTGTGCAAGACCCTCTACGGCGAGCTGGTGGACGCCGACGTGATCTGGGACGAGGTCATCAAGAGCGGCCCCGACCAGGCCGACCTGCACGCCAACACGGGCACCTCGATGCGCCGCAGGTTCGAGCAGGGCTCCAACGTGCTGGGCCTGACCGCCGCTGGGATGGCCACCGGTCAGGCGCTGCGCGACGAGCGCCTCAAGGAGGGCGGCAAGATCCTGCGCGGCCTGTACGCCACCGGCCGCAAGATCCCCAGCCCGATCTCCAGCAAGGGCGGCAAGGTCGGCGCGGCGCTCGCGGCCGGCGCGCTCGGCACCCAGGCGGTGAACATGGGCGGCGACGTCGCGATCAACCGCACGCTGGCCCAGAAGGAGAAGCAGCCCACCTCCAAGGCGATGCCCAAGCTGGACGACGTGGCCGAGGGCTTCCGCCGGCTGCACCGGGGGATGCTCAAGACGGTGACCGCCTCGGGCCCGACCCCTGGTACCCCACCGGCCAAGGCCGAGCTCGCCCAGCGGGCGGTTACTCGCGCGGACCGCGCGGCCGGGCGCCCGACCAGCCAGGCCGAGGCGATGGGAAACGCCAAGGCCAACTCGAACGCGCGCAAGGCGGGCAACGACGTCGGCCGGATGCTCTCGACCACCTCGGGCAAGGTGCTGGCCGGCGGCGCCGGGCTGGCCGGGGCGCACAAGCTGGGCGGCTCGCTGCGCCAGCGCTCGCAGGGCGCCCAGGGTGCCTACGTGCCCGACGCCTACGCCTACGGCAAGCGCGACGAGCAAGGCGAGCAGGAGGGCACGGTCGAGTGGGCCGGCGAGTTCTCCAAGTTCGACGACGACAAGCACCTGGCCTTCGGTTGGGCCAGCGTGGTCAAGGCCAACGGCCAGCCGGTGGTGGACCGTCAGGGCGACTACATCTCCCCCGAGGACATCGAGGACGCGGCATACGCCTACGTGCACAAGTCCCGCGTCGGCGGGGACATGCACCGGCGCAACGGCCAGGACGCGCACAAGGTCTCCGACCTGGTCGAGTCGATGGTCTTCACCGACGACAAGATCGCCAAGATGGGCCTGCCGGATGACTTCCCGCGCGGCTGGTGGGTCGGCTACAAGGTGCACGACCCAGTGACCTGGGACCTGGTGCGCAAGGGCGAGCGCACCGGCTTCTCGATCCACGGCAAGGGCATCCGCAAGGACCACGACCTCGACGAGCTGATGGGGTACACCGCATGAGCGGGCGACGACTCCAGCCGGTCAGCAAGGCGGCCAACCCGCTGAAGCTGGCCTCCGGCTCGATCCGCCGTCACCCCGCGCAGTGGTCCATCGGCGTCTCCGGTGCGGGAGCGGCAACCGGCGTCGCCGGGCAGGCTCCGGCGCTGGACCGTCACCGAGACCAGCGCGCCAAGCGCCGCGCGGACCGGGTCGCCGCTCTGGGCGTGGGCGCCGCCGGCGGTCAGGGTGCCTGGGTGGGCACCGGCTTCGGTATCCGCGCCGCCGGCCACAAGGCCGAGCGCACGGACAACGGCCTGTCCCGCTCGCAGAAGGAGAAGATCTTCCGCCAGCACCGCAAGTTCTACAACGTGCCCAACGGCGGGAAGCCGGCACCTGCCGACCAGCCGAGCTTCTACCGCAACTACCCCAAGCGGCTCCCGGCGGCCAAGTACAAGCGGGCGCTGGGGCACATGTCCGGGACCAAGGGCAAGGTGCTGAACGGCGCGGCCATCGGCGGCGGGGTGGGCCTTGCGCTGGGTGCGGACGCGGCAGCGCACCGTCACGACGTCGGCAAGGCGCTGTTCTACCAGGAACGCAGGACTTCCCCGGTGCGCACGCTGGAGACAGGTGCGGCCATCGGTATCGGTGCCTGGGGGCTGGGCCGCTCCCGGATGCTCGGCGCGGCCCTCAAGCGGGGCGTCAAGGCGTCCCAGCGCCGTGATGACGCCGCGGCCATACGGGCCCTGCAGCTGGCCCAGTCCGCCCAGGGCGTGCTGCGTCGCGGGACCGCTCCAGGCGAGCGTGCGGTCCGGCAGGTTCAGGCCGTCAACGCCGCCGTCTTGGCGGTTCCGGCCCCGCTTCGCGGCGATGTGGCCACCGCGGCTGGCATCCTTCTCGCAGGGCACGCACACCCCATCCGCCGCACCAGCTACCGCCAGGTCTCGACGCCCGTGGCATACAGGAGTTTCTGATGACTGCTCGCTACGGCAACGGCGGCACCCGCGGGCGCAAGCTGACCGACCTCGAGGATGCCCCGCTCTCGGACGCCCCGATCGCCAAGATGGCACCCCGTAGGGCGGAAGAGGCGATTCGCGGGACGGTCCTGCAGCGCGGCGCCAAGGGGTACCACGGCGGCATTCCGCGCAACAAGGACACCGACAGCGTGACCGACTACGCGAACCGCAGGCATGGGTACACCGAGGCCGAGCACCGCACTCAGGCCAAGCTGGGCAAGATCACGCTCGGCATGGGCGGGGCTACCTTCGCCGCGACTGCCGGCGTGACGCCGTTGGCTCGGCATGAGCAGAAGAAGGCCACCGCGCGGAACCGAGCCAAGATCGCCGCGCTGAGCAAGGCATCCTGGGACCCCAGCACCCCGTTCCACGCTGATGACCCTGCGATGCGCCATGCCCCGAAGAGGGGCAAGGCCTACGACGTCACCACGATGCCACGCCGGGCGGGCCTGTTCCGCACCGCAGGTCGCCTGGGTGTCGCCGAGCTGGCGCCAACGGCCGGGGCTGTCGCAGGTCTGGGCATGCTGGTTGCTGGCACGCACGGACCCGGCAAGGAGATGAAGGCTTCCGAGCGCGACTTGCGCGCTGCTCAGCGGCGCAAACGGCAGGCCGCCAAGCAGACCGTGGGCAAGGCCCGGCACTACGACCCCGAGCACCGTCGCCAGCGTCGTCTTGGGGCCGCCGAGGCCGCGTTGGCCATAGGCGGTGTAGCGAGCATGGCGCGCGGCGTGCACGGCACCCGCAAGACCACCCGTGCCCTGAGCTCGGCGCGCAAGCTGCGTCCGGGCTTGGTCCGCGCGGTTGCGGCCTCCCCGCAGGACCTGGCCTACCTCGGCGGCGGTACCGCTGGGGTGGCCGGCGCCGGGCTGGTGCGTCAGCACGCCGAGGGCGCGCGCGGACGGGCGTGGAACTGATGAGGCGCCGGGCCAAGCCCTTCGTGCCGCGCTACGAGCGGGACCTGCGACGCGCCGAGCGCCAGCCGCCGGCCATCGAGGCGGCCAAGCCTGCAACCACCCACGTCGCTAGCCGGCGGCTACGCCTGGCCGCGATCCCCGTAGGTGCCGGGATAGGCACAGGGGCCTACCTCGCGCACCGCCACAACCAGCAGAAGGGCAAGACCGTGGCCAAGAGCCTGATCAACCCGTTCACCGAGGTCGTCGTGTTCGGCAAGGCACTCCCGTTGGACCCGCAGGCCAGCACGGTGATCCGAGCGCTGGTCCCCACCGGCCGGCACATCGGCCACGGCAACGACCTGGTGCGCGGCACCGGGCGCCGCAAGGGCGGCCCGGCCACCAGGCTGGAGCTGTATCGCGGTTCCACGCCCGCTCTGCGCACCGGGCCGTTCGGCAAGTCCGACGTCCTCAAGGCGTTCGGCGCGCCCAAGACGGCTCGGCGAGTCCAGATGATCTGGGAGAGCCCGGCCTTCAAGGAGAACAACGGCCGGCGAGCGCTGGGGGTAAGCCGACTGCGGGGTCGGGTCGTGGCCAACGAGATCAACAGCAAGATCCCCAGCGGAGCGCGAAAGGGCAAGCGCCTGTAACCACGGCGTGTCGTTCAGAAGTACCATCCATCCAGCACTACCAGCACTCAGACTGAGGTCGACATGGGACGTATGGTGAAGCGGCTTTCCAACCTCGAGATCGACGAGGTCTCGTTGGTGGACCGGCCAGCCAACCAGCACGGTCTGGTCGCGATCGCGAAGAGCTACCAGGAGGACAACATGGCCGTTTTCGACGGCGAAGGGAACGAGGTCCTCGAGGAGGAGCTCGAGCACGGCGACACCGTCTACGACGACCAGGGCAACGAGTTCGTCTTCGTCGAGGACGGCGCGGACGAGGGCGGCGAGGACGAGGGCTTCGAGGACGAGGTCGGCAAGGCCTTCCGCGTCCCGGCCAAGGTCCGTGCCGCCGGCCGCCTGGGCCGGATGAAGGCCCGCGGCGAGGCCAGCTGGGCTCGTGAGCGGACGGCTGCCACCGGCCGCGAGGCTGGCGAGCGGATCGGCCGACGTGCTCAGAGCCTGCGCACCGCTGCCGACATGCAGTACCGGGCGATCCCGGCCGGCGGCCGCGCTGGCATCCGCTACGGCGGCGCAGCCGGAGGTGGCGCAGCCGGGGCGACCTACGTCAACCACAAGGTCGGCAAGTCGATGGGCGACCAGGTGCTCGAGGAGCTGTCCAAGGCGCTGAACGACTCAGACCGCGACCAGGTGTTCGCCAAGGCGTTCGAGCAGTTCGAGGGCATCGCCAAGCGAAACGAGGACCTCGAGGAGCAGGTGGCCTTCCTCATGGAGGAGCGCGACCAGGAGGGCTTCTCCGAGCTCGCCAAGAGCTACGAGCTGCCGGTGGACCCCGATGAGATCGGCGGCCTGATGTACCGCGCAGCCCAGAGCCTGCCCGAGGCCGATGTTGCTGCGCTGGACCGGCTCTTCTCCTCCTACGGCGAGATCTCCAAGGCCGCGATGAGCGAGATCGGCTACAGCGGCACCATGGAGTCCGACGTCCTGGGCCAGGTCTTCGCGATCGCCGGTGAGGCCATCGCCAAGTCCGACTCCGACATGACCCAGGAGCAGGCCGTCACCGCTCTGTTCTCCGCAAACCCCGCCGCGTACGACGAGTACGAGGCCGAGCAGAACCGCCGCTGAGGAGCGCCTGATGAGCTACGAAGAGTCCCTCAAGTCGATCTCGCTCGACGCAGATGCGTCGCTCGGGATCTACACGGGCGTCCCCGGCCAGCCCGGTAGCGCCGTCCCCAACTCCGGCATGATGTACCGCTTCGTGAAGATCACGGGCGCGCACCAGGTCGGCCTCTGCACGGGGGCCACAGACCGCACGGTCGGCATCCTGCAGAACAAGCCCCAGCAACCGGGTGCCGCCGCCACGGTCGGCATCTTCGGGGTGTCCAACGTCGTTGCCGGTGGCGCGATCGCAGCTGGGGACCTCGTGGCCCCGGACGCGACCGGCCGCGCCGTGACCGACGCCGCCAACGGCAAGTTCCAGGCCATCGGCATCGCCGCGGGTGCTGGCGAGCTGGTCCCGGTCCTGCGGGTCCTCTGAGCTAGGAAGGTAGAACAGCATGCCCAGCCCCACGCAGGCCGATCTGCACGTCAACGTCCCGCTGACCAACGTCAGCGTCGCGTACATGCAGTCCGCCGACAGCTACATCGCCGACAAGATCTTCCCCAAGGTCAAGGTCAACAAGCAGTCCGACCTCTACTGGAAGTACTCCAAGAGCGACTGGCGGCGTTCGGACGTCGCCCGCCGCGCACCGAGCACCGAATCACCCGGTGTCGGCTGGTCGCAGACCACGGACCAGTACTTCTGCCACGTGTACGCCGTGCACAAGGACATCGACGACCAGGTGCGAGCCAACGCGGACTCGAACTTCAACCTGGACCGCGACGCCACCGAGTTCGTCACCAACCAGCACCTGCTCAAGCGGGACGTGGACTGGACGAACTCCTACTTCCGTAGCGGCGTCTGGGCCACCGAGAAGACCGGCGTGGCCACGGCCCCGACCGGCACGGACTTCCTGCAGTGGAACCAGGCCAGCTCCGACCCGCTCGGCGACGTGGCCCAGTGGCTGATCGACTTCCGTCAGCTCACCGGCTTCGCCCCGAACGTCTGCGTCATGGGCGCCTACGTGATGAAGGCGCTCAAGCAGCACCCCGACATCATCGACCGGATCAAGTACACCCAGCGGGGCATCGTCACCGAGGACCTCATCGCGACGCTGTTCGACGTCGACGAGCTCTTCGTGACGTACGCGACGCAGGCCACCGGCCCGCAGATCCCCGACGCCGTGCAGCAGGATGCGGCCGCCACCTACGCCTTCATCGGTGACCCGAAGGGCCTGCTGTTTGCCTACGCGCCGGCATCGCCCTCGCTGATGACCCCGTCGGCCGGCTACACCTTCACCTGGAGCGGCTACCTCGGCGGCAACTCCGAGGGCATCCGGGTCAAGAAGTTCCGCGAGGAGCGCATCGCCTCAGACCGGATCGAGGCAGAGCAGACCTACGACATGAAGGTCGTCTGCAACGACATGGGCATGTGGGTGGGCTCGGCGGTTCTCTGATGGTCCTGAAGAGGCCGACGTCGTACTCGGCTGGTAGGAAGATCGTCATGAACGGTCAGACCTACCAGCCGGGTGACGACGTGCCCAGCGCGGTCGTGAAGGGTACCCGGCGGCTTTCGGCGCTGCTGTCGCGCCGGCTGCTGGTGCCCAACCTCGACCCGCACCGCCGTCGCAACCGCAAGACCACCACGGGGCCCACGGACGTGTCCGCGGTCGCGCGGCGCGACATCTGATGGCGGCCACCAGCAGGGGGCCTGCGAAGCGCGGCAAGCGAGTCGCACTGGTGGACCCCTCACCACGCGAGACGGCCCGCCAGGTCGTCGCCTACGTCTGCGGCGCCAAGCCGCTGGACTACGGCGAGCACACGCTGACCCAGGGCGTAGAGGTGCCTGGGGCGGCGGGATGGACTCGCCTCGAGGCATGGGTCGGCGCCCGGCGCGTCCGGCCGGTCTACGAGGGCGAGGAGTTCATCACCTTCGAGGAGTTCTGCCGGCCCCAGCTGGACGGAACTCCCGTCACCGAGGTCGCCACCACCAAGGAGTGAGCCATGGCCTGGACCTACTCCGGTGACCCGAGCAGCTCCCAGCGCGACGAGCTGCGCTTCCTGGTGCAGGACACCGACCAGGGCTTCCCGCTGCTTCAGGACGAAGAGCTGGACTACCTGATCACCACCTGGCTGGAGCGCTACGACTCCCTGACCTACGTGGCCGCGGTGGCGGCCGCCTCCATCAGCCGCAAGTTCGCCGGCATCGTCTCGGTCTCGGCCGACGGCGTGAGCGTCAACACCGCCGACCTGGCTCAGCGCTACCGCGACCTCGCCGAGGGGCTGCGCGACGAGTACAAGGCGGCTCAGGTCGGCGGGCAGGTCGACATCTCCAACCTCATGGTCGGCCAGAGCCCGGACTACTCCATCAAGCCGCTGCGCTTCGGGGTGGGCCTGATGGACAACCCTGAGGTGGGCCTGCAGGACTTCGGCGGCTGGACCTACGACCCGTTCGTGGCCGCTGAGATGACCGCGGTTGGGGCGGTGCCGTGAGCATCTCCACACTGGCTGCGGCTGCTACCCGGCGCTCGATGGCCTACGCCCAGCAGCTGGCCCAGCCCGCTGCCGAGGGCGCCATGAACTCCCTGGTGGTGATCACCCGGCCGGGCACGGCCACCTTCGATGAGACCTCCAGGGAGTACCAGAACGGCACTGCCAGCCCGATCTACGACGACCCGGACTTCCCCGGCGTCGGGGCCAAGGCCGGGATCACTCTGGCCAGCGGGCCGATCACCATGAACCTGGGCGACGAGCCGCAGTACTACTCCAGCGCCACGATCTCGATCCCGCAGAGCGCGCCGATCAACCCGCGCATCGACGACATCGTGCTGGTCACCGCCAACCAGGACAAGGACATGATCGGGCGCTACTTCCGCGTGGTCGACGTGCCGGTGGGCGGACGGATCAGCGCGAGCATCGACCTGTCCTGCGTGGGCATCGCGCCGAGTCGGCAGTGGGGCACGAAGTGACCCCGGACCAGGCCATGCGGGCCACCAACGCCAAGCTGGACGACGTGCGCGCGGCCGGCACCGGGGTGAGCCTGGACCCGCTGCTGCGCGCGGCCAAGCAGGCCGCTGGTCAGGTCCGCATCGCCGCCTCGCGCGCGGGGCACAGTGTCGGCATCCGGGTGGCCCAGCGTGGCCAGGGCGTGCGCATCACAGTGACCGGGCCGCAGGCAGTGCGCTACCGCAGCATGATCGGCGCGGTGCTCGACCAGCAGATGCCCGGGGTCGGCGCCGACATCCGGGCTCAGATCACCAGGAAGGCCAAGTGAGCACTGCCCCGATCGCGCGCTCGGTGCTGACCACCAAGGTGATCAGCCACCTGGTCATGACGCTGGCGCCGGCGGGCATCCAGGTGGGCCGGGGTATGGCGCCGCCGGAGGGCGGCTGGACCCAGGGACAGCCCGGGGAAGGCACGTTCGTGCCCTACGTGACGCTCAAGACCGGCACGGCCACCACCCCGGCAGGCATGTCCGACCCGGTTGGGCGCAGCCGCAACAGCTGGGAGGTCGGCTACGTGCTCACCTCCACGGGGGCGCTGGAGAGCCAGGCCGATGACGTGGGAGATCAGGTACGCGCGGCGATCACGGCCCTGCAGGGGCCGTTCAGCCTGCGGGGAGTGGACTGGGTGCTGCAGCAGGTGCGGACCCCGCGGCTGGGGGCCACCACCCGCAACGACTCCACGGACCCGCCCTTCTGGGACGTCAGTGATGACGTGTCGCTGCAGCTTTCCCGAGAACGTGGCTCGTGAGCATCTACCATCAGATCCGTAGTCCAAGAGAGCCCACGAAAGGCACACCATGTCCACGCTGATCCCCAACGAGAACTGCTGGATCGGGTTCTCCGAGACCATGCCCGCCGACGACGTCACGCTGATCCCCCTGGCGTCCGAGGTCGCAGCGGCCACCGAGCTGACCGACTTCGTCATCTCCATCACCGCCGCCGCCCAGGGCAACGCCGTGCCCACGCCTCGGCTGAAGTCGCTGTTCGAGACCAGCATCCCTGGCACCTCCTCGGCGCAGTTCACCGCGGAGATGTACCGCGACAGCGTCAAGACCGACGACACGGCGTGGAACATGCTCCCGGCCAACACTGCGGGCGTCTTCTACATCTCCCGCTTCGGCGGCACGGGCGCCGGCAAGCTCCCGGTCGCCACCGACACCGTGGAGGTCTGGCCGGTGCGCGTCAGCAGCCGCGCCGGTTCGGCGATGAGCAGCAACACCGCTCAGACGTTCACGCTGACCTGCTCCATCCCGCAGAAGCCGAACGAGGACGCGGTCATCGCGGCGTGACCTATGCTGCGGGTGACCCCGCAGTACTGATCAACGACGCCAGCGGAGGGCAGTCGAGTTGAGCGAGAACACGTCCGAAGACCAGACCGTGCAGCAGGTGGCCGCCAAGGCCATCGCCAACGGTGGCCCAGCCACGTTCGAGGCGCTGCGCTCCAAGCCGCGCCGGACGCTGAAGTTCAACGTCTACACCGTCGACGCCGACGGCGAAGAGGTTGCGCTGGGGGTGAAGTACCAGGCGCTGAGCTCCAAGCAGTACGACGACCTGGTCAGCGAGCACCCGCCGAGCCAGAAGGAGCGCGCCCAGGGCGCGGTCTACAACGTCGACACCTTCGCCCCGGCGATCATCGCCGCGGTGAGCGTGGAACCCAAGCTGACCGTCGAGCAGGCCACCGAGCTCTACAAGAGCCAGGAGTGGTCCGGCGGCGAGATCACCTCGCTGTTCCTGCAGGCGCTGAAGGTGTGCAACGCGGGGCTCGACGTCCCTTTCAACGCTCGCGACTGAGGTACGACCACTCCTTCGCCCTGGAGGTCGGCTACTGCTACGACCGGGGAATCCCCTACGCGGAGTTCCTCGAGCGGTGGTCGCCGGAGGACAGGGCGAAGGTGACCGCAGTCGCGATGGAGCGCTCCGAGCAGTGCCCCAGCTGCGGGACCTCACCGTGGGAGTGGAACGAGGACCCGAACGCCTATGAGGCCATGCACCTGACGTGCATCGGCTGCATGCGCCGGGAGATTCTCTCCGCCGATGACACGCCGACATCCAAGGGCACCTCGGTACGGCTGTTGCCGAAGTCGGTTGCTGTCAGACTGACCCAGGAGAAGAAGCGCAGGGAGGCTGAGGGCACTCTCCGCCCGCGCCGGCGAAGGGAGTAGCCCGTGGCTGACGGGATCGTCATTGACTACGGGCTGGACCCCTCGGACTACATCGCCGGGGTCAGTCAGATCACCAGCGCCAACTCCCAGCTCCAGCAGAGCTTCGGCGGGCTGACCTCCACCACCAGCCTGCTGCAGCGGGCCATGGACGTGGTCACCCCCAAGCGCGCCGCGATCGCCGGGTGGAGCGCGATGGCCAGCGCGGCCGCGGCTCAGGAGCAGGCCCTGTCCGGGCTGAGCGCCACCAGCGCGATCACCGGTATCAACACCGAGAAGCTCACCGGCAGCATCAACCAGCTGGCCCGGACGCTGCCGATGGGCGCCTCGGCCAGCCGCCAGACGGTCATGCAGTTCACCCAGATGGGTGTGGCCAGCGCGGGCTCGGAGCCCAAGATCGCCAAGCTGTCCAAGACCGTGCTCGAGCTCTCCGGCGCCACCGGCGAGGGCCCGGCCCAGCTGGCCCAGGGGATGACCGACCTGGCCCGTGCCTCGGGCAACACCCAGCTGGACCCCAAGCGGTTCGCCTCCGTGGCCGACTCGCTGACCACGGTGTCCAAGGAGTCCGGCGCGAGCGCGGGCAACATCTTGGCCTTCTCCAAGAACATCGCCCCGATGGCCCAGGCCGCCGGGATCGGCACCACTGGCATCCTGGGCATCTCCAGCGCCTTCGCCCGGCTGGGCGAGGACGGCGTGGGCGCCTCGACCGCGGTCAACAAGATGCTCTCGGACATGTCCCGGGCGGCCCGCGACGGCACCCCGGAGATGGCCACCTACGCCCAGATCGTCGGCAAGACCAGCGACGAGTTCGAGCGGCTGTTCAAGGCCAACCCGACCGAGGCGCTGACCCAGGTCACCGAAGCGATCTCCAAGGCCGGGCCCGCCGGGCCGCGCCAGCTGGAGATGCTCGGGCTGGACGGCGTGCGCACGCAGCGCTCCCTGCAGGCCCTGAGCGCCTCTGGCGGCCTGCGTGAGGCTGTGGCAACCGCCACCGCCGGGTACGGCTCTGGATCGACGCAGAAGGCGTCCGAGGCGGCGTTCAAGGGCCTGAACGACTCGGTCAACCTACTGCAGGAGAACAGCCGCCAGCTGG
>Ga0308174_10000604_pt1 | contig 15523 bp, 10 predicted proteins | sample PhyPR2_FD_203894 | JGI IMG/M metagenome (GOLD analysis project Ga0308174, IMG submission 203894) | Soil microbial communities from UC Gill Tract Community Farm, Albany, California, United States - DLSLS.P.R2 | ecosystem: Environmental > Terrestrial > Soil > Agricultural land | place: USA...
TCCGCTATATGGCGGACCTTCTGAACGGCGTGCCGTCGATCGTCACCGGAATCTTCGCGTGGACGGTGGTGGTGGTTCCCATGGGGCACTTCTCCGCGCTCGCCGCCGGATTCGCTCTCAGCCTCATGCTCATCCCCATCGCCCTGCGCACGACCGAACAGTTTCTCATCAGCGTGCCGCGGTCGCTTCGCGAAGGCGCTCTCGCTTTGGGCGCGCCGAAGTGGAAAGTAATTGCGAGCGTGATTGTTCCCGCCGCATCGAAGGGCATCATGACGGGCATGATCCTGGGGATAGCGCGCATTGCGGGCGAAACCGCGCCGCTCCTTTTTACGGCGCTTGGAAATCAGTTCTGGGCGCGAGGCGTGGATCAGCCCACCGCCTCGCTGCCGGTTGTCATTTTTACTCACGCCATCGCTCCGTACGATGAATGGCGACGCCAAGCCTGGGCCGCGGGGCTCGTGCTCCTGGGGCTGGTGCTGGCCACGAATATTGCCGCGCGCTGGATTCTTTCGCGCGGGGTCGCCGTTCAGAAAGGCTAACGCATCATGGATACCGCTCCCGATTACGCCGTGCCGCAGCAAACGTCGCCGCCGCCGATTCCGGCGGAGGGCCATACTCGTGTGCCGGTTCCCGATCGTCGCCCCGCGCCTGCAGAGACGGGGGACAAGACCAAGATCGATGTTCGCAATCTCAACTTTTTCTACGGCTCGTTTCAGGCACTGCACGATATCAATATCGAAATTCCGGAGAAGCGCATTACGGCGCTCATCGGCCCGTCCGGCTGCGGAAAATCGACATTCCTGCGGACGCTGAACCGCATCAACGAAATGGTGCGGCAGGCGCGCACCGAGGGCTCTGTCACGCTGGACGGCGAAAATATCGTCGACCTGGATGTGACGAACCTGCGCCGGCGTGTCGGGATGGTGTTCCAGCGTCCGAATCCGTTTCCGAAATCGATCTTCGATAACGTGGCGTACGGAATCCGCGTGAACGGACTGAAGGGCAACGGGTCGCTGCACGATAAGGTGGAACACAGCCTCCGTCGCGGGGCGCTGTGGGACGAAGTGAAGGACAAGCTCCATCAATCGGCCTATTCGCTCTCGGGCGGCCAGCAGCAGCGCCTGTGCATTGCGCGCGCTCTCGCGATCGATCCGGAGGTGTTGCTGCTGGACGAGCCCTGTTCCGCGCTGGACCCAATCGCAACGGCTAAAATCGAAGACCTGATGTTCAGCCTGAAGAAGGAGTGCACGCAGGTTATCGTGACGCACAACATGCAGCAGGCTGCGCGCGTCGCGGAATTCACGGGTTTCTTCCTGATGGGCAGGCTGATTGAGTTTGACCGCACGGCAGTCATCTTCAAACGCCCGTCGAAGAAGGAAACCGAAGACTACATCACCGGCCGCTTTGGATAAATCTATGCTCCACTTCCGCGAAGAGCTCGAAGAGCTGCAAAGCAAATTGCTCGAAATGGGAGCGCTGGTCCAGGCCTCCATCCACAACAGCGTGTACGCGTTGGTAGATCGCGACGAGGACCGCGCCAAAGAAGTGATGTGGAGCGAGGCCCTCATCAACCAGAGAGAGATCGAAATCGACGATCTCGCCACGCGCGTTCTGGCGCTGTTTCAACCGATGGCGCGCGACCTGCGCTTCATCACCGCGGTGATCAAAATCAACAGCGACCTGGAACGCATGGGCGATCTCGCGGTCAATATCACGCAGCGCGCGCTGAGCTTGATGCAGGAACCGGCGCTGCGGCCGCTGATTGATATTCCGCGCATGGCTGAACTGGCCGAAAGCATGGTGCACCGCTCTCTGGACGCGTTCGCGCAGAACGATGCGTCGATGGCCCGCTCGGTGCTGATTGCGGATGACGAAGTGGACCGATTACGCGACGCGGTCTACGCGGAAATGGTGTCTTTCATGCAGGAGGAACGGACTACAGTCAATCGCGCTGTGGCTCTGATGTTCATCGCGCAGAACATCGAACGGATTGCGGATCACGCGACCAATATCGCCGAAGACGTGCTGTTTCTCGTGCAAGGTGTCGATGTGCGGCACCACGCGGAAACTCGAGGTATCGGCACGTGAGGCAAAGAACTTCATCGAGATGTGTCAGGAGATTCGGCGATGCCCAAACTCACAACAGCGAAGAGGAATCCAGAGCCGGAGAGTTGGCTTCTGATGGCCGGGGCACCGCAAACGCCGGATCCCCGATGCGAGCCATCCCTCAACCCGGAAGCCGCAATTCGGTAAATTGAGCATCAGGGCAAACTCAGAGCCGCCGATTAGACGAAGGTGGACGCGAACGGCCATCGAATTCTGAAGAAGGAGCGAGCCTTGAGTATGCGCAAAGTCTACGAGCTTGGGTTGGCTCTTCCAAGAGAACCGGGAATTCGGCATCGAGAGGGCTGCGACTGTCAGGCGTCATTGCCGCGCAGATCGGCGAAGCAGAAGTTGCGCCCATTAGATGCGAAGGGCGCGGCGCGGCTCGAAGGTGTATCCGAAGCCCCGCACGGAGTGGATGAGGACTGGGTTGGTGGGGTCCGATTCAATTTTCTGCCGCAGCCTCAGCACGTACACATCGACCGCGCGGTCGGTGATGGCGCGATCCTGTCCCCAGACGGCATTCAGGAGTTGCTCGCGGCTGAACACCACTCCTGGCCGCGTCATCAGGAACTCCAGCAGACGGAACTCGGTGGCCGTCAAGGTGATCGGGCTTCCGTCGAGGTGCGCCTGCCGGCTGCTGGTGTCCACTTCGAGGCCACCCGCTTCCAGCACGCGCACGGGTGCAGGCTGGCTGCGGAACTGCAGCTTGATGCGGGCGATGAGTTCGCGCACGAAGAACGGCTTCACCACGTAGTCGTTTGCGCCTAGTTCCAGGCCTACAATGCGGTCTGTCTCGCTGGCGCGCGCCGTGAGAAAGATTATCGGAATGTGGCGCAACTCCGGTTCGCGGCGAACGCCCTTGCAGATGTCGAGGCCATCGGAATCCGGCAACATGATGTCCAGCAGAATGAGGTCGGGGCGTGCTTGGCGGCAGAGTTCGATCGCGCCTTTCCCGGTCTGCCGCCCCGTTATGGCAAATCCCTCCTTCTCGAAGTTGTATTTCAGTAGCGAGTAGAGGTCTATGTCGTCTTCAATCAACAGGATTTTTGTCATCGTCCCCCGCCTTCCTGCCACAAGCTTACCAATCAACGTGTTACGAAGCGGTTAAGACGCAGTGAATTCGGGATTAAGCGTTTTCGCGTTGAGTGCGGCTTCATCCGCAGGCAGCGCGAAAGAGAATACCGATCCCAGTCCGGGGCTGCTTTCGACCCGCACGGCGCCGTTGTGAGCGGCGACGAGATGCTTAACGATGGAAAGCCCGAGGCCCGTCCCTCCGAGTTCGCGCGACCGCGCCTTGTCCACTCGATAGAACCGTTCGAAAAGGCGGGGCAGATCTTCGCTGGGAATGCCGATACCGGTGTCGCGAACGTACAGCTCGACAAAGCGGCCTGCCGGCCGCGCGCCTACAGCGATGCGGCCGCCTTCGCCGGTGTACTTCACTGCGTTATCAAGCAGATTGCTGAACACTTGCGAAACGGCTTCGGAATCGCACCAGACGCGGAGATCCATGGCGCCAGGTTCGGCCTCCAACCGGATGCCCTTCTTTCCGGCGATAGGCTGCACAACGTCGAGCGCATCTTGCAGTAGCGTCGTCACGGAGCAGGATTTGTATTCGAGCGTCTCGCGCTTCTGCTCGATGCGGGAGAGCGTCAACAGATCTTCGGTCAGCCGCGCGAGCCGCTCGGCATTATGGCGGATGATGGCGAGAAATCGCATGTTATGTTCGGCATCGTTGAGCGCGCCATCCATAAGCGTTTCGGTATAGCCCTGAATGGATGCCAGCGGCGTTCGCAGTTCATGGGAGACGTTGATGACGAAGTCCTTACGAGTGCGCTCCACGCGCTCAAGCTCAGCGTGCTCACGCTCCAGTTGCTCCGCGGCAGCTTGCAGGTGCGCCGCGGTCTCGTTTAGGGTTCGGGCGAGCTGCCCGAATTCGCTTCGCCCGCCATCGGGCAAACGAGCGCGAAAGTTTCCGTGTGCAAGCTGAGTAGAATGGGCTTTGATGGCAGCGAAACGTCGCGAGATCCACCTCGCAGCGAGGGCGGCCAGCAGCACCGCGGGCACAAAAGCCACAGCCGTGCTTGCCAGGATCTTCTCGCGGATGGCGTGCCCCTGCTCCTGGATCTCTTCCAGTGGGACGGCTATGCGAAACGCTTCTCCGTCGGGTCCGGGCACGCCAACGTACAGAAACTGAACTCCCAAGGTCGCGCTGCGGCGCACCTGCCAACCCGTCTGGCCCTTGAGTGCCTGCATCACCTCCGGCCGGGATCTAGTGCGGTGGTTTTCCATCGTTTCCGGCCTCGCTTCGGAATCCGCGAGCACCTTGCCATCGGCGCGAATGATCGTAAGGCGCCCACCCGCCGCGCGTGCGAGCTCGTGCAAACTCGCCGGATTCCGAGGCGGCATCAGCGAAAGCATGCGCCCTTTATCGGTGAGCTGATGAACCAGATTGTCGATATAAATGTGCTGGGCAACGTCGGTGGCGAAGTAGTCCACTGTTGCAAGCGCGAGCGCCAGTAGGCAAAGCACTCCGCCGATGAGCTTGAAGAAGATGCGGCCGGTCAAGCCGACTCCTCAAATCGGTAGCCAAAGCCCCGAATGGTTATCAGGTACTTGGGATTTTCGGGCTGCTCCTCGATCTGCTCGCGCAGCCGGCGGACGTGAACGTCGACGGTGCGGGGGCTGACGCAGCATTGCTCGCCCCAAACGGCTCCCAAGAGCTGGTCACGGCTATACGCCCGGCCGGGATGGACCAGGAAATACTCCAGAAGGTTGAATTCGGTCGACGTTAATTCCAGCACTTTCTCGCCGAGGTGGACGCGACGACTGGTGCGATCCAGCCGGAATGGGCCGATCTCGATCGTGACAGGCTGGGAATCCATGTCCTCGCGACGGAGGTGCGCCTTCACGCGCGCGATCAGCTCTCGCGGGCTGAACGGCTTTGTCATGTAGTCGTCGCCGCCAATCTCGAGGCCGAGCACGCGATCCACTTCATGCGACCGGGCAGTCAGAAATATCACAGGAATTCGCGACAGCACGGCGGATTGGCGGATCTGGCCGCAGAGCTCGAAACCATCGATTTCGGGCAGCATAACGTCCAGGACTACGAGGTCCGGCTTCCACCGTTCTAGTGCTTTGAGGGTTCCTTTGGAGCCGTTGAGCACCTGCACTTGGTAGCCCTGACGCGTGAGGTTGTAATGGATCAAGTCGGAAAGTTCGGCCTCATCCTCAACAACCGAGATTCGCTTCGGCATCGGCGCACCCCTATTGTAACGGCTGCGCGCGGGGATGCGAAGACTTGGCACAAGTCGCCGGAGGCCATGTTTCATGAGGGGATTTCCCATCAATTACGCTCATCCTATGCTGATGGCGCGGGATTCGGGTAGGGCGAATATCTCGCCGGCTTGTTGTCTTCGCGTGCGAACGCTGCGTGACGCCCTGGCGTGATGTCCAGAAAGAACACGCGCAGGTTGCGCGAAAGGCGGGGGCAATCAGCAATATCGTCAAGGGATAGCGAGCCTCGTTGCGACCGGCTGTGCGACGCGCCTGTCTGCTATCGGTCGGGAAAGTCAGAGACGCAATCGCCCTCTGTCCGACGTTCCGCGTGCCCTTCGCGTCCGTGCCTCGCGATGCTTTCCTTGCCAAAACATGTCAGTTTCGAACTCCGATCACTTCCGGTTAACAGCGCTTGACCGAATATTGGCCGGTTCGCCAATACGGGCGTTTTGGTGAGCGGCCGGGGAGTCGGTATGTTCTCGATGCCCCAAAACATTCAGGCGATCCTGGCGCCTCGGACCCGGAGCTCTGACACCTCGCCCTCTCGGCTGTTAGTTAGCCAAGAGGAGGTAAGTTCGACTCGTCTCTGAGGAGCCAAACATCTCAGTTTCGAACCCTCATCACTGCCGGGTTAGCAGTGGCTCCGCCGAATATCGCGCAAATTGGCGAATACAAGCCCATTGCTTTTCTCTAACGTTTGCCGTTGAACGGAAATCCACTTCAAGTGCGCGAGTGCGCCGTCGTTTCTCACGCTCTCAGCAAGGTAGACGTCGGTTAACTGCGTAGTTCGTCGTTGACCGCGCTCGACTGACCGGCACGGACCGGATAGTAAACCGCCGATACCGCTGAACACCGCGCGGGAAACGTCTCCATGACGCGCCGGACATGATCTACGGCATCGCAAGCGGACGCCGGACGTGCGGTGTTTACCGCATCTTGCGTTTCCTGAGGCCCGCGGCGGCAATCGCTGCTGCACCGAGCATCGTCCAAATGGTTCCGGGCTCTGGACTGGACCCACCGCCCAGCCCTGCGGCGGTAGCCAGGAAGTCGCCTGAGAATGAGCTATTCTTGGCAGTTCCGGCCGCAACGTCGGCGGCTGTGCAGGTGCCGGACGGACAGAAGAACAATTGGAGTTCCTCCGGCGTGATACCAGCGAACGGCAGAGTGAACTCGCCCTGCCAATTCGTCGTACCGGCGCCATCTGTAACCGTACCGGCTGCCGAAATCGTAATGGTCGTACCCGTCGCGGTGGAGGTCATGAGCAGCGGGGAGCCGGAAATCGGCGAGCACGAGTCGCCAAGCGCGAGGACGGCGCAATTAATGTTGGCAGAGCCTGGCCCCACCGAGGCAGCCGTGTACATAATGGTCGCATGTGTGATGCCGTTGCCCGCAAATGAGATAAATGGGTTGTTTGGGGTAATTCCCCCCGTTTGCGTTATTGGGTCATTGCTTGCAAACTCCACTGCTTCCGCCGGAGCGAACGGTGCGGCGTCCAGACATCCCGCAGCCCCGAGGGGGCCCCCACACCCCGCAAATGTTAAGCTCGTCCCGTTGGAAACTTCACCATTCCATGGGGGGCCCGCCGGATTGGCGCCGGGATCGGGTAGAAAGATAATGCTCGAAAGCGATATCCTCATCGTTCCCGCCGATCCGGTCTTCAGGTCGCCGAGTACCGAAGCGGATACTGCCGTCGAGACAGCCAGGATTAGGGCCATGGATGTGAAAATGGTCCCCGTGTTCGTCTTCTGCATGTTCACCCTTCTGAAGCAAACGGCAGCGGTTCAATGCCGTTTCGAGTCAATCAGAGTGTGCGGCAAGCGCGATTCTTTGTCCGGGCGGTACCGCACGGCGGCTGCACGAATGCGTAACGCGCCACACGACTGGGAAGAAGAAGAGCATGTAACATCCCCAACCTGCCGTCGAGATCGCGATCGATGCAGACATTCGGAGCCGCGGCGAAGGCCTGAGGTGAATCGAGACCTCTGGCAACGCGTGGAGAGCACTTTGCAACAGGCCTCGCTCTTGAGCCGGGCCCCCCAGCTTTCAGCGACGACGCAGCCAAAGTGCGCACGTTTGAGCGCGAGGCGCGCGCCGTAGGAGTTCGCTATGCACTACGGCATGGGCGTGCTACCGAAGGGTCACTCCTGTTGCTGGGATCGTCCAGTGGTAGGCATTAGCGGTTCCACGTAAGAGGGTTCCGGGCGTGTACCGCTGCGAACTTTCGTCGCTGAACAAATACTCGCAGTTCTGCAGTGCTGTCGGCATACTAAAGAACCGAGCCACACGGCAAGCATCAGGCCGCCGCGCTTACCCGCGGCATCGAACGTCGCCACCGGGTTCAAGTGATTTTCCGAAAACTGCCGGCCGAGGCAAGTCCGACGCAGAACCTTTCAATGACATCCCGCTCGAATCCGAATTCGCCGCTGGTCATCAGTGTATGCCAGAGCGACAACTTACTTCCAGCGAGAAGCGCCAGGTATCGGACAAAGTCCCAAGCCCGCTGTAGATGATTTTGTAGTAAGGGAAAGCCACAGACACCCCCACAGGCCATCGGATTCCCTGAGTTTTCCCTTATCGGGCAGAAAAGCGCGACTCGAACGCGCGACCCTCAGCTTAGAAGAGAAGGTCGCGGCGGCAACTCCATTGCCGTAAATAACACATATTAAACAGTTTACGAGAAGTATCTACAGCGAGGAGATGGCCTGTAGACGATTTTGTAGTCAGCAATTCCCAAAGCGATCAACAACTCCCCAAACCTTCGAGGTAGATCACTGAAGGGCAACGAGGCTAAACTGCGAGCTCTTCGGCCGTCGGTAAAAGCCAAACTGCCGTCCAAACCGACCATCCGCCCTCTACTCGGAGCGGTGACGAGGCTGCCTTCGCCAGTTTATCGGGGACATCGGCTAACGGGGCTTCAGGGCTGGAGCGGCGGAAGACGCGAATCGGTGGGCAGCGAAGCGCCGCCGACTGAGATTCGGTTGGCACCCGGTTTATCCAAGTAGCACAGAATTGGAAGTAAAGCGTAAGCGCTGAAATAGAATCCAGCAATTAGGAGTATTTCCCAGAACCTTGTGGAAACCTCACTCGCAGACATAGGAGAATCCGAGTATAACTGGAACGGAGCCCATGCTGCGTCCGTGTACCACCCGTGCCAGACAAAAAGGAGCCCCCACGCCACATATAACACGATTGCAGCACTCAGGGAGCGCCTTCCAAATCGTCTCCACGCGGTCCACGCGATGAAGAGGTTCACGACTACAAGCCCTCCATATAACGGAACATAAGACGGCCGACTGGAGTGCAGCCCGCCGACACTTAGAATATCGGCCAGTCTCTGCGCAGAATTGACCGTGCAAAGTGCGACCGCAAGGCCATGCACTAACCGCAATACCGCCACGGTCCCCCGGCGAGATGGTGCCTTCGGTGATCGCTCAGTGTTTAACCCGAATGGCAGCATTCTTGTCCCCCAGAGTTCGAACCTTATTCTCCAGCTTCAGGGCTGCATCATTGGACGTCTCCATTGATTTCAGCCTGGGCGGGTCCTCCCTTGGGATCACACCTCCATACCTCATCAGGTACAGCGCATGGCCCAACTCGTGACCAAGTACCGTATTCTGATCCTGATAACCAGTGTGGGTATCGGGCCTCATGTAATCAGACGGAATATAACCATAACGAGTTGGATCGCTCTCTTTTCGGACGTAGACATGGACGAGCTATACGATAAGCGCATTACCTGCAGCAGCCGGTCAGTTTGCGGCTCTAACGGGACATACTACATTATGCATGTTGTCGCTTTACTCGTTCCACGGCAATTGTTCAGCAGCGCATGTGAGTAAAGCCCAGCAGGCGGTTTTGGGTGACGTCTCTGCGCTGCTTGCAAAAGCGACTCTCGTGACCGCAGTATACCAAAAAGCCGTAAGTCTGCTTGGTTACATAGGTGATCAAAGGGCTGTGTTGAATGGAGATGACTCACCATCCAAAAAGTTGTTTGACGCTTCAAAGAATGCTCTACTGCAACAGTTCGGCGACTACTTAGTCTTTCCTAATACTCTGGACCTCCTTATCTTTGGACGGAATCAGTAACTGCGCTAACCTGGACAAAACTAATAGGCATGATACACTTTGGCTATGAAAGTATGGCTGATAAATGTAATAATACTCGGCGTCCTTTCGCGGTCATTGTTATCACCAGGGGAAATGAAGCTTTTCTGGTACCCGTCTTTACAGTAGCTGCCTTGTGGTCATATCGGGATGCTCAAAGGATTCAAGTCCAGAAGTATAGGACTAGGTGGCCGTCACCAGGCTCAAGCCCGGCAAAGATAGCCCTTATGGTGGGGCTGTTGTTTGTCGTGGCATTCCCAATGTATATCGCCTACCGAGAAAGGGTCCTAGCTGGAGAAGTTCCGTTACGCTAAGCTGCGGGACAACGAAGAAGTAAACACGCCTGCTTCGGAGCATGGTTGTTGGACTGTTCGGCGAGGCGGGCTGTTTTCCAGTAGCGCTTTTGTATTAGCGGCTGACGGACAGGACATCAGCAACGTTGTTATTCCGTTCACGGCGTTCCTCCCTGTTTGTTATTCAGGAAAACAGAAATCTCGGCACCGCGAATCGACGAGATGGGAAAGCAAATTTGCACAAACTGTCGGGTGTAGACGATTTTGTAGTGAGGCAAAGCGAAAAACATCCCCACGGGCCATCGGATTCCCTCAGTCTTCCCTTACGAGGCCAAAAAGCAGGATTGAAAAGAAAGGCTCTGTTTTGAAGTGGTAGGCCCGGCGCGACTCGAACGCGCGACCCTCAGCTTAGAAGGCTGATGCTCTATCCGGCTGAGCTACGGGCCCGTATTTTCGAGTTTACCGCACGCGATTGGAGAGAGTTTGCGGTCCCACGGAGGGCGGAGCGCTGAGCAATTGAACCTGAACTTGAACGAGTGCAGGACCGCAAAACAATTGTACCGGAGCGTACCCCAATCCCCAAATCTTCGAGTACTGGGGTGTTATGGTACGCCATTAACCAAGTGCTTTAAAACCAGCGGCTCATAATCACCTTTTGCTCCGTGTAGAAACCGATCGCGTCTTTGCCGTGCGCATGCAGGTCGCCGAAGAACGACGCCTTCCAGCCCGCGAACGGAAAGAACGCCATCGGCGCGGCCACCCCGACGTTCACCCCGACCATCCCCACTTCAATTCGCGACGAGTATTCGCGCGCGGACTTTCCGTTGTTCGTGAAGATCGCGGTCGCGTTGCCGAACGGGCAACTGTTGACCAGGTCGATGGCCTCGTCCAGCGTCTTGACGCGCATCACGCTGAGCACCGGTCCGAAGATCTCCTCGCGCGCGATCGTCATTTCCGGCGTCACATTGTCGAAGATCGTCGGCCCCAGGAAGTAACCGTTGCCGCCTTTGTGTTCGCGGCCGTTGACCAGCGCCGTGGCGCCTTCGGCGAGACCCTTATCGATGTAGCTTCCGACCTTCTCGCAATGATCGCCCGTCACCAGCGGACCCATCTCGACTCCGTTCTTCGATCCATCGCCGACCGTGAGACCTTTCGTGCGCTTCACCAGCAGGTCCAGCAGCGGACCCGCCGCATCGCCCACCGGGACCAGAACACTGCCAGCCAGGCAGCGCTCGCCCGCCGCGCCGAAAGCCGAGCCGATGATCGCTTCCACCGTCTTCGGCATGTCGGCGTCCGCCATCACCACCAGATGGTTCTTCGCGCCGCCGAGCGCCTGCACGCGCTTGCCTTCCGCGGCGGCGGTTGCGTAGACATATTTCGCGATCGGCGTCGAGCCGACGAACGATACCGCCTTCACCTGCGGATGGTGCAGCAGTGCGTTGACCGCTTCCTTGCCGCCGTGGACCAGGTTGAGCACTCCGGGCGGCAGTCCCGCGTCGTGCAGCAACTCGATGGCGCGCGTCGGCGTGAGCGGCACCTTTTCGGAAGGCTTCAGCACGAAGGTGTTGCCGCAGGCGATCGCGAACGGCCACATCCACATCGGCACCATCGCGGGGAAGTTGAACGGCGTGATGCCCACGCAGACCCCTATGGGCTGGCGGATGGTTTTGCAGTCGATGCCCGCGGCCACGTCGTTGAGCGAATCGCCCATCATGAGCGTCGGCATGCCGCACGCGACTTCCACCATCTGGACCATGCGGCGCACTTCCGCCGAGGCGTCATCCTTCGTCTTGCCGTTCTCGCGCGTCAGTATGGCGGCGAGCTCGTCAGTGTGCTTTTCGAGCAGCGACTTGTACCGATAGAGCACCTGCACGCGATCCACTACCGGGACGTTGCGCCACTTGAGGAACGCATCGTGCGCGGTGCGTACCGCGCGATCGATATCGGCCTCCGTGGCGAACGGCACTTCGGCGATGGTGCTCCCGGTGGCCGGATTCATTACCGGTTGCGTGGTGCGGCCTTGCGGCTTTTCCCAAGCGCCATTGATATAAAACGAAACAGTTCCAACGGCGGATTCGGCAGCAATCATGATTCCCTCTCCAGTTCCAAAGCAGGCGCCTGCGCGCGCTGCATGAGTGTGACATACACGGCCGCGGAAACTCCGAAGCCGACAAACCAGGCGTAATCGTAAAGCAGGCGCAGCGCGGGCACGAACAGGCCCAGCAGCGCGACGGCGATTCCCACGGCGAGCGCGACCACCGCTCGCAGGTTCACGCCGTTATCGTATTCATAAGCTCCGCCGCGGCGGTACAGGTCGGCAACGTTCAGGTGCGCGCGGCGAACCAGGAAGTAATCCGCGATCATCACGCCGGCGATCGGGCCCAGCAGCCCCGAGTAGCCGACCAGCCAGCCGAAAATGTACGAGCTGAAGTCCGTGAGCAGCTTCCACGGCATCATCAGCACGCCGACCACTCCGGTGATCAGTCCGCCGGTGCGGAAGCTGATGAGCCGCGGGTTCAGGTTCGAAAAGTCGTTCGATGGCGACACGACGTTGGCGGCGACATTCGTGTTCAGCGTGGCCACCAGCAGTGCGATGAGGGCGATGAAGGCGACCACCGGCTGGTTGAACTTGCCGAGCAGCGCGACGGGGTCCCAGATCGCCTGGCCGAAGAGAACGGCGGATGCGGACGTGACGGCGACGCCGATGAACGAGTACAGCGTCATAGCCGTGGGCAGGCCGAGAGCTTGCCCGACCACTTGCGCCTTCTGCGATTTGGCGTAGCGGGTGAAATCGGGTATGTTGAGCGCGACCGTGGCCCAGAAACCCACCATGCCGGTGAGCGAGGGGATGAAGAAGCGCATGAACTCGGCCGTGGTGTGAAATTTGCTGGGAGCGCTGAGCACGGGGCCCATGCCGCCGGCCTTGCCCGTGATCCACCAGAGCAGCAGCAGTCCGATCCCCAGCATGAACGGCGCGCCGATGCCTTCGAGGAATTTGATGGTGTCGATGCCGCGCCAGATCACCGCGATGTTCAGCGCCCAGAACGCGAAGAAGCAGATCCAAGCGCCGCCCGGAACGGCCGCGGCGGCCGGCCACACGATTTTCAGCATGGAGTAGATGGCCTGGCCGCCGATCCACGTCTGTATGCCGAACCATCCGCACGCCACCAGCGCGCGCAACACGGCGGGCAGATTCGCGCCGCGCACGCCGAAAGAAGCCCGCACCAGCACCGGGAACGGGATTCCGTACTTCGCGCCCGCGTGCGCGTTGAGCAGCATCGGAATCAGCACGATCAGGTTGCCCAGCAGGATGGTCATGATGGCCTGCCACCAACTCATGCCGCCCGCGATCAGGCCGCTGGCCAGCATGTAAGTCGGGATGCAGACGCTCATCGCAACCCACAGGGACGCGTAATTGTAAGTGCCCCAGGTGCGGTGCGATTTCGGAATCGGCGCCAGGTCTTCGTTGTAGAGACCGGGATCGCGCACTACTTCCACGCGCCACCTCTCGCCGTGCGCCGCAGGTATCGGCCCCGGCCGGCCTTCCCGAGAAACTCGCCGCGGTCCACAATTACTTCGCCGTGCGAGAGCACGGTGCGCGCATTCCCCTTCACTTGAAAACCTTCGAACATGGAATAATCGACGCGCATGTGATGCGTTTTGGCGCTGATGGTGTGCAGCGCGTTCGGGTCCCAGATGACGATATCGGCATCGCTGCCGGGCGCGATCTCGCCCTTGCGCGGATACATGCCGAAGATGCGCGCAGGCGCGGTGGACGTGATTTCCACGAAGCGGTTGAGGCTTACCTTGCCGGTGTTGACGCCGTGATGCCAGATCAGTTGCAGCCGGTTTTCGATGCCCGGGCCGCCGTTGGGAATCTTGGTGAAGTCGTCTTTCCCGAGCACCTTTTGGTCTTCAAAACAGAACGGGCAATGGTCCGTCGAGACTACTTGCAGATGATCGTGCTTGAGGCCGTCCCAGAGCTTCGGCAGATTTTCTTTCGTGCGCAGCGGCGGCGTGAACACGTACTTGGCGCCCTCGAAATTGGGGCGCTCCAATTCTTCAATAGAGAGCAGCAGATACTGCGGGCACGTTTCGGCGAAGGCGGGAACGCCGCGGTCGCGCGCTTCCCGAACTTCGTTGAGCGCGTCTTCGCTTGAAAGGTGCACAATGTAGACCGGCGTGCCGGCGATCTCCGCCATGGCGATGGCGCGGTGCACGGCTTCGGCCTCGGCGCGGGTGGGCCGCGTCAGCGCGTGATAGATGGGCGCGGTCTTCCCTTCGGCCAGAGCCTTGGCCACAATCACGTCGATGACGCTGCCGTTTTCGGCGTGCATGCAGATGAGCGCGCCATTCTTCGCGGTGCGGCTCAGCGCTTTGAAAATAGTGGCGTCGTCCACCATCAGCACGTTGGGGTACGCCATGAACAGCTTGAAACTGGCGACGCCTTCGTCCACCATTTCGTCCATGTCTTCCAGGCCGGAAGAGCCCAGATCTGTGACGATCATGTGCAGGCCGTAGTCGACGCACGCTTTGTTCTCGGCCTTCTTCCACCAGGTGTCGAGAGCGTCGCGCATGCGTGTGCCGCGCGCCTGAATCGCAAAATCCACAATGCTGGTGGTGCCTCCGAAGGCGGCGGCGCGCGTTCCGGTCTCGAAATCGTCGGCGCTGGTGGTGCCGCCGAACGGCATATCCAGGTGCGTATGCGCGTCGATGCCGCCGGGGATGACGTACATCCCTTTGGCATCGATGACGTCGTGGCCGTCAGCGGGTATACCGGCGCGAACTTCCTTGATGACGCCGTTTTCGATCAGAACGTCGGCCGCGGTTGTGGAGGCGGCTGTCACAACGGTTCCGTGTTGAATGAGAGTGCTCATGCGGCGCCTCCTTGGGCGGCGCGGGCGGTGCGTTGTTCCCAGGTTTCGGCCGGGCGGCCGGTCTCGATCTTCTCCATGGTGATGCAGTGCTCCACGGGGCAGACCAGCCAGCACAAATTGCAGCCGACGCATTCCTCTTCGTCGACGCGCGGGATGCGCGCCGGCGGAGTCGCGCCGCTGCTTGCCTGTACGGCGTCCAGTTTGGCGATGGGCGTGGTGGCAAGGCGCGCGCGCGAAGCGGCTTCCACGGCTTCGGGCTTGGGGTGACCTTCGATGTGGATGCACTGATGCGCGCCGTCCCAGCAGGCCACGTAGCAGAGATCGCAGCCGATGCAAAGGTCGCGATTGATCCGCGCCACAATCTTATAGTTGAGGTCGAGATGCTTCCACTCGGTGACTTTCGGCACGGAGAGTCCGCGGAAATCGTCCAGCGTGCGGAAGCCTTTCTCGTCCATCCAATTCGAAAGGCCGTCGATCATGTCTTCCACAATGCGAAAGCCGTAGTGCATCGCGGCGGTGCAGACTTGCACGGTGCCGCAACCGAGGAGGATGAACTCCGCGGCCTCGCGCCATCCGCCGACACCGCCGATGCCGGAAATCGGAATGCCGACTTGCGGATCGGATGCGATCTGCTGCACCAGGTGCAGCGCAATCGGCTTGACAGCCGGTCCGCAATAGCCGCCGTGCGAGGAGAGGCCGCCGACATTGGGCCGCGGCGTGAACGTATTCAGATCGATTCCGGTGATCGAGTTGATGGTGTTGATGGCGCTGACGGCGTCCGCGCCCCCACGTTTCGCCGCGCGCGCTGCCGGGCGAATGTCGGTAATATTCGGCGTGAGCTTCACGATCACGGGAGTGCGCGCCGCT
>Ga0308174_10000605_pt1 | contig 15523 bp, 15 predicted proteins | sample PhyPR2_FD_203894 | JGI IMG/M metagenome (GOLD analysis project Ga0308174, IMG submission 203894) | Soil microbial communities from UC Gill Tract Community Farm, Albany, California, United States - DLSLS.P.R2 | ecosystem: Environmental > Terrestrial > Soil > Agricultural land | place: USA...
CAAGTGGTTCAACGACGCGAAGGGGTACGGGTTCATCACCCCGGCCGACGGCGGCAAGGACGTTTTCGTCCACCATTCGTCGATCTCCGGCGAGGGCTTCAAGTCCCTCGCAGAGGGCGCGCAGGTTCAGTTCGACGCCGTCGAGGGAGCGAAGGGTCCCGAGGCGAAGAGCGTCGTTCCCGTCTAGTGCTCGCGTGGCGGGGGCCGTAGGGCCCCCGCGCGCAATCCCAAGGGAGGGAGACCGATGAACGGAACGTTGATCTGGTTCAACCCGGCCAAGCGCCACGGGTTCATCCGCACCGACGAGGGCGAGCGCCTGCTCGTCGAGGAGGACGGCTTCGAGCCCGGCCATCTGCTCGGCGATCGCTGTGCCGGGACGAAGCTCGAGTTCGAACGGATCGAGAGCACGGAGTCCCCGCGGGCGGTACACGTCACGGTCGTGCCGCTCGACGCGGCCCGGCGCGCCCGCGCGAGGCGGCGCTGATGGGAAGGCGCAGCCCCGAAAGCATCGTCAAGCGCAACCGCGAGCAGGCACTCCGCGAGAAGCGCGAGCTGAAGCAGGCGAAGAAGGATGCGCGCGTCGCCGAGCGCCGCGCAGCCGAAGAGCCGCCTCAGCCCGAGCACGACGCCGGCTGAGGGAGCCCGTCAGCCTCCGCAGCGTGTCGTTCTTGGACACGGGTATGTGAGGCCGCTGGTTAGCGGCGCTGCGGGCCGTGAGGTTTAAGTGGCGGCCGAACGTGTAATAATCTATCGTACTACGATGCTTTTCGACTCGTACCGGTTCCTCGGCCCACGGCCGATCCGCGAAGCTCGGCTCCGCTCCTACCTCGTCACCCAGCACCGCGCCGGGCGGCCGCTCTCAGAGGTGCTCGAGGATCCGTACGTGCGCCGCTGCGGCACCAAGAGCTTCTGCTGGCGCGTCCTCGTGGACTCCCGCACGATCGAGGCCTTCGAGCAGAACATCCACACCGCGTTCGAGGAGTGCCGGACGTGCTGATCGCGTCTCGCCACGCAGCCGGTGCCGCAGCCGGTGCGGCCCTCCTCCTCGCAGCGGCGGGCTGCGGGGGCGGGGGCTCGTCGAACGGCGTCAAAGGTGCGCAGAAGACGCTCTCGCCGAAGACGCAGATCCGCCAGAACTGGAAGGCGTTCTTCAGCGGCTCGACACCGGCGTCGCAGAAGACGAAGCTCCTTCAGCACGGGCAGCGCTTCTCGTCGGTGATCCAGACCGAGGCGAGCTCGCCGCTCGCCAAGAAGACGGCGGCGAAGGTGAAGAGCATCACGTTGCAAGGGCCGTCGCGCGCGAGCGTCGTCTACTCGGTCTCGGTGGCCGGCAAGCCGGCCTTGACGAACCAGAAGGGCGAGGCCGTGAAGACGAACGGCGTCTGGAAGGTCGGCGACCAGAGCTTCTGCGCGCTGCTCGGCCTGCAGGGCACGCCGCCCGCCGGCTGTAGCTCCTAGCCGGCATGGCCCTCGCGGCCGTCGCGGCTGCGCTGTTCCTCACGTTTCTCGACAACACGATCGTGAGCGTCGCGCTCGCGAACGTGCAGAGCTCGCTCGGCGTCGGCGTGTCCGGGCTGCAGTGGGTCGTCGACGGCTACATGCTCGCGTTCGCCGCGCTCATGCTGACCGGCGGGACGCTCGGCGACCTCTTCGGGCGCAAGCGCATCATGCTCGGCGGGCTCGCGCTCTTCGCTGCAGGCTCGCTGCTCGGGGCGCTCGCGCCCGGCCCGGGAGTGCTGATCGTCGCGCGTGTCGTGATGGGGGTCGGCGCGGCCGCGTCGGAGCCGGGAACGCTCTCGATCATCCGGCACGTCTATCCGGAGAGGCGTGCGCGCGCCCGCGCGCTCGGCGTGTGGTCCGCCGTGTCCGGGCTCGCACTCGCGCTCGGCCCGATCCTCGGCGGTGTCCTCGTCGGCGGCGGTGGCTGGCGCGCCGTGTTCTGGTTCAACGTCGGGTTCGCAGTCGTCGCGTTCGCGCTCGCGCTCGCCGTCGTGCCGGAGAGCAGCGATCCCGAAGGACGTCACATCGACTGGCCGGGGCTCGTCCTCGGCGCAGGCTCGCTCGCGGCAGCGTCGGTCGCAGTGATCGAAGGCGAGAACGCGGGCTACTCGGCATGGTGGATCGACCTGCTGTTCGCGGGGTCGGTGCTCGCCGGCATCGCGTTCGTGGAGGTCGAGTCACGTAGCCGCGACCCGCTCGTCCGAATCGAGTTCCTGCGTCGTCCCGCCTTCGCGATCGCGAACCTGGTCGCGTTCGCGACGAACTTCGCCGTGTTCGCGGTGTTCTTCTTCACGGCGCTCTACCTGCAGCTCGTCGCGGGATTCTCGGGCTGGCAGATCGCGGTGCAGTTCATCGCGATGGCGGCGGCGATGGCGTTTGCCGGGCCGCTCGCCGGTCGCTGGACTGCGCGTGCAGGCCCGCGTGAGCCGATGGTCGTCGGCTGCCTGCTCGCAGGCGGCGGGATGTTCGCCGTCGACGCGCTGCTCTCGCCGGAGGTTCCGGTCGGTGCGCTCTCGGCTGCGCTCGCGGTTGTCGGGTGCGGCTTCGGGCTCGCGCTCGTCGCGATGACGGCGTCGGTGCTCGCGCTCGTTCCGCCCGAGCGGTCGGGGATGGCCGCATCGACCGTGAACACGAGCCGTGAGCTCGGCGGCGTGTTCGGCGTCGCCGTCCTCGGCGCACTCGTCAACGGCCAGCTGACGAGCAGCCTCGTGCACAAGCTGACCGCGCTCGGCGTCCCGGCGAACTTCCGCTCGATCGTGATCGATGCCGTCACGCACGGGACGGCGGTCCCGCCGAGCGCGACGGCCGTCCACAACTCCGCCGCGCGGGGGCACGCGGCGCTCGTCGCGAAGGTGATCGACGCAGCGGAGCAGGCGTTCGGCGACGGCCTGCACGTCTCGCTCGTGGTCGCCGGGAGCGTGCTGCTCGCGAGCGGAGCGGTCGCGCAACTCGCTCCGTATCTGGAGCGACGGCAGCGTCGTTTCTCCCCCTGAAGTCCCCACACAAAGCGAGGTCTTGCATGCACTGGATCTGGTTCATCATCGTCGGCGCGATCGTCGGCGCCCTCGGGCGGTTGCTCCATCGAGGCGCCGATCCGATGGGCTGGGTGATGACGATCGTGATCGGCATCGTCTCGATGATCGTCGCCGCCGCCATCTCGAGCGGCTGGATCGCGTTCGTGATCGGCGTGATCGTCGCGATCATCCTCGTCGCCCTCGTCGGCCGCTTCCGGGGCGGGCGACCCGCGGCGCACAGCGTCTGACGGGTGGCCCGCGGGGTCTGACCCGGGTCTGACCCGGGTCTGACCCGGGTCTGACCCCGCCGGTGCCTTCCCGCCTGGTAAGACGGGTCGGTGGAGACCGTCGACACCGTTCCGGCCGAGCATCGCGGGCAGGTCCTCGCGGCGCTCATGGTCGCGACCGGGCTCGCGGCACTCGACGCGACGATCGTCGCGACGGCCGTCCCGTCGATCGTCGCGGACGTCGGCGGCTTCGCCAGCTTTCCGTGGGTCTTCTCGATCTACCTGCTGACGCAGGCGGTGTCGGTGCCGATCTACGGCCGGCTCTCCGACCTCTTCGGCCGGAAGCCCGTCCTCTTCTTCGGGATCGGCGTGTTCCTGCTCGGCTCGGTGCTCTCCGGCTCCGCCTGGTCGATGCTGACGCTGATCGTCTTCCGCGGCTTCCAGGGGATCGGCGCCGGCGCGATCATCCCGATCACCTCGACGATCATCGGCGACATCTACACGCCCGCGGAGCGCGGCCGCGCGCAGGGCTACATCTCGAGCGTGTGGGGCGTCGCGAGCGTTCTCGGCCCGACGCTCGGCGGGCTCTTCTCCGAGTACGCGTCGTGGCGGTGGATCTTCTTCGTCAACATCCCGGTCGGGATCGCGGCGATCGCGATGATCCAGGCGAACCTGCGCGAACAGGTGGAGCGCCGCTCGCACCGCATCGACTACGAGGGCGCCGTCGTGCTCGCGACCGCGCTCTCGCTCGCGATCCTGGCGCTGCTCGAAGGCGGGGTGCAGTGGGCGTGGTCGTCGGCGGCCAGCATCGGCCTGTTCGCGGGTGCCGGCGCGCTGCTCGCGGCGTTCGTGGTCGTCGAGCGGCGCGCACAGGAGCCGATCCTGCCGCCGTGGCTCTTCGGCCGCCGCATCCTCGTCGCCGGCAACCTCTGTGCGTTCACGCTCGGCGCGGTGCTGATCGGCCAGACGTCGTACGTGCCGACCTACGCGCAGGGCGTCGTCGGCGTCGGCCCGGTGCTCGCCGGGCTCGCGCTCTGCGGCTACAGCTTCGGCTGGTCGGTCGCTTCGAGCATCTCGCCGCGCATCTACACCCGCTGGAGCTTCCGCGCGACCGCACTCGCGGGCGGTGTGTTCATGCTCGCCGGCTGTCTCCTTTTCGCGCTGTTCGTGCACGGCGATTCGGGCCTGTGGCGCGTCGCCGTGTGCACGCTCGTCACCGGGGTCGGGCTCGGCTTCGTCTCGACGTCCGTCATCGTCGTCATCCAGTCGGTCGTCGGCTGGAGCAGGCGCGGCGTGGTCACCGGCGCGAATCTCTTCATGCGCTCGATCGGCAGCGCGGTCGGCGTCGCCGTCTTCGGGAGCATCGCCAACACGACGCTCGCGCATCGCTTCGACAACCCACCGCCGGGGTTGCACGGAAAGCTCCCGACCTCGGTGAACGCGGCGGCGCTCAGCTTCTCGCACCAGCACCGGTCACCCGCAGTCATCGCCTACATCCGCGACTCGCTCTTCGCGGCGACGCACTGGATCTTCTGGGCGCTCGTCGCCGCCGCGGTGCTCGGGCTTTGCGCGCAGCTCGCGCTCCCTCGGCGCACCGAGCAGCTCTTCTCCGACTGATGCCGCTCGGGCTGACTCGGGCGCAGATCCTTGCCTTCCGCCGGCGCACCGGCTGGCTCGACGAGCGGCTGCCGCCGGGCGCTCGCTCGCTGCGGCGCGCGGCGTGGGCGGGGCTGCAGGACAGCATGCCGCGCGCCGCGCTCCTCTCCATTCACGCGCGAGTCGAGGGAGCGACGCCGTCCACCTGGGAGCATCCGTCGCTCGTCCAGCTGTGGGGCCCGCGGTTCAGCGTGTACGTCGTCGCGGAGCGCGACCACGCGGTGTTCTCGCTCGCGCGCCTGCCGGACGACGAGCGTGGACGCCGCGTCGCAGAGGAGATGGCGGCGCGGCTGCACGCGTTGCTCGGGGACCGGCGGCTGCCCGACCGCGAGCTGCAGGAGGGAGTGGGCAACCGCATCAAGTATGCGACGGCGACGGGAACGATCCGGATCCGCTGGGAGGGCGCGCGTGCGCCGTCCGTCTGGATCGTGCCCCGTCCGGAGATCGATCCGCTCGACGCGCGGCTCGAGCTCGCGCGCCGCTACCTGCACGTCTTCGGCCCCGCGACGGCGGCCGGGTTCGCGAGCTGGGCGGGCATCGCGCCGGCGCAGGCACAGGGCGCATTCGACAGACTCGCGCGATCGCTCGTCGCCGTGCGGACGCCGATCGGCGACGCGTGGATCCTCGCACGCGACGAGGAGGCCGCGCGCGCGGCGCCCGCGCCGGCGGCTCCGGCGCGGCTCCTGCCGAGCGGCGACGCCTACTACCTCCTCCAGGGTGCGGACCGCGAGTTGCTCGTACCGAGCGCCGAGCACCGCGCGATGCTCTGGACGTCACGCGTCTGGCCGGGAGCGGTCCTCGTCGAGGGTGAGATCGCCGGCACGTGGCGTCGGGCGCAGGCGACACCGACGATCGAGCCGTGGCGCCGACTCTCGCGCGCCGAGCGTGACGCCGTAGAGGCGGAAGCAGCGGCCCTGCCGCTGCAAAAACCACTTCCGCGTCGGGTGCGTACTGGCTGAAAACCATCTCGCGAAAGGAGGGCTCCGACATGAGACCTCTGCACGCGGTCGTGATGGGGGCGCTCGGCTTGGCAGTTCTCGCCGCAGGTTGCGGTGAGGCGATTCCCAGCTCCAACGGTGGCCGCGCAACGGTGCGGACCGCGAGCTCGAACGACGGACGCATCCTCGTCGACGGTGAGGGACACACGCTGTATCTCTTCGCGGCGGACAGAGCGGGCAAGAGCTCGTGCAGCGGCGCCTGCGCGGCCGTCTGGCCCGCGGTCGAGACCGACTCGATGCCGCAGGCGGCGGCGGGTGCACAGGGCGGGCGGCTCGGGACGACCAAGCGCGGCGACGGTGAGACACAGGTGACCTACAACGGTCACCCGCTCTACTACTACGCCGCGGACGCAAGCACGCCCGGTAAGACGGAGGGCCAGGACGTCGACCAGTTCGGCGCGGCGTGGTACCTCGTGAACGCGCACGGCTCGCCGGTCGAATCGAAATCCGGCGGCCCCGGATCGGGCTCGCATCCGAGCTCCGGCTCGGGCTCGATGGGAGGTGGCTACTGATGACTCAGCTCTCCGAAACTCGCACGGCCGGTCGGCCGGCGCCCGACGAGGTCGAACTCGACGCGACGCCCGTGCAACGCGACGGTCGAGCTTTGCTGCGCACCGTCGGTGCGCTCGCGATCCTCGTCGTCGGAGCAGTGCACCTCGAGCAGTACTTCGCGGTGCATTTCGACGTCGTCCCGATCATCGGTCCGCTGTTCGTGCTCAACTTCGCGTCGGCGGCGCTGATCGGTCTCGGTCTGCTCGTCCCGGCCGAACGCCTGCACGTCTTGCAACTCGTGCTCGCGCTCGGCGGAGTCGGGCTCGCCGGCACCGCCTTCGTGTTCCTGTTCGTCAGCGAGCGTCGGCCGCTCTTCGGCTTCCAGGACTACGGCTACCGGCCGTCGATCCTGATCGCCCTGGCTGCGGAGGCGGTTGCGGTCCTGTTCCTCGGCGCCTACCTGCTCCGGTCGCGCCTGCCGTCATGACTACGCCGAGTCGATCGCGAGCTCCGCCCGGCCCGCCGCCGCCGTGCGCGTGCGCAGGAAGACCGCTCCGACCGCTGCTGCGCCGAGAGCGAAGACGGCGCCGAGTGCGAAGGCGACGTGATAGCCGCCGGTGAGCGCCGCCGCCGAGCCGTGGCCGGACGCAGTCAGGTGATGCGTGCGCGCCGCGGCCGAGCTCGCGAGCACGGCCAGCCCGAGCGCGCCGCCCATCATGAACGCGGTGTTCGCGATTCCCGAAGCGAGCCCGGAGTCGCGAGGCTCGACGTCGCTCATCGCCGCCATCAGCACGGGGTTGAACGCGAGGCCGCCGCCGATCCCGATCAGGACCATCGCCGGCAGGATGTCGACGACGAAGCTGCCGTGCACCGGCACGCGCGCGAACCACAGGAGTGCAAGCGCGGCGACGCCGAGCCCGAAGGCGAGCGGCTTGCGGAAGCCGTAGCGCACGACGAGCTTCGCCGAGAGCCCGAGCGAGAACGCCATCATGATCAGGTTGCCGGGCAGGAACGCCAGGCCGACCTGCAGAGGGCTGTAGTGGAGGACGAGCTGCAGGTACAGCGCCGACAGGAAGAACAGCGCGAACATCGCTGCCGCCCAGAGGATGCCGACGACGTTCGCAACCGACAGGTTCCGGTGGCGGAAGATACGGAGCGGCATCAACGGCGCGGCGACGCGGGCCTCCCAAGCGGCGAAAGCCGCGCCGATCGCGACGGCGAGCGCGAGCAGTCCGAGGGTCTGCGCGCCGAGCCACCCGGCGGTATTGCCGTTGACGATCGCGTAGACCGCGCAGACGAGCGCGGCGGTGATCGCGACCGCCCCGGCGACGTCGAGACTCGCGGTCTCCGCGCCGGTCTGCAGGGCGGGGAGCAGCCGGAGCCCGGTGGCGAGCACGGCGACGCCGATCGGCAGATTGACGAGGAAGATCCAGTGCCAGCCGACGAGATCGGTGAGGACTCCGCCTGCGAGCACGCCGATGCTGCCGCCTCCCGACATGACGAACCCGAACACGCCCATCGCCTTCGCGCGCTCGGACGGCTCGGTGAAGAGCACGACGATCAGCGAGAACGCGACTGCGGACACGATCGCTCCGCCGAGCCCTTGCACCGCGCGCGCGGCGATCAGCATCCCCTTCGTCGTCGAGACGCCGCAGAGGAGGCTCGCGATGGTGAACGCCGCCGTGCCGAGCAGAAACAGCCGCCGGTGCCCGAACAGGTCGCCGAGCCGTCCCGCCAGCAGGAGGAAGCCGCCGAACGTGAGCATGTACGCGTTCACGACCCACGCGAGCGACGTCTGCGAGAAGCCGAGATCGCTGCGGATCGACGGGAGAGCGACGTTCACGACCGTCGTGTCGACGACGATCATCAGGTCGCCCACACAGAGGATGACGAGGGCGAGCCAGCGGGTGCGGGTGCTCAGGTGGTCGGTCATGTGGGCTTGGACCGCGGCGCGCGGCAAAACTCATCGGTTGCGGTCCGCTACCGCCTGCGCGAGCGCGTCGCGCGAGTTGATTCCGAGCTTGCGGTAGACGCTTCGCAGATGGTACTCGATCGTCTTCGGGCTGAGGAAGAGCGCGGCCGCCGCCTCGCGGGTCGTGCGTCCTTCCGCGAGGAGGGTCGCGATTTGCAGCTCCTGCGGCGTCAGCTCGGCGAGCGTGGACGGCTCACGTCGCCGCGCCGTCTCCCCGGTCGCCGCGAGCTCGGCGCCGGCCGACTCGGCCCACGGTGACGGGCCGAGCGCGTCGAAGGCGGCGAGCGCGGCCCGTAGGTGCTCGCGCGCGCGTACGCGCCGGCGCTCTCTCCGAAGCCGAGCGCCGTACGCAAGCTCCGTGCGAGCGGTCTCGAAGACGTCCGGCGTCTGCGCATGTGCGGCGAGCGCCGCCTCGAAGTGCGGCTCGTAATCGTCTGCGAGTAGCGCCAGCGTGCGCTCGGCGCGGGCGAGCGCCCACGGCCTCCCCTTTGCACGTGCTTGTGCCGCATGCCGCTCCGCCGCCGTTTCCGCTTCGGCGCGGCGGCCGAGGCGAAGGTATGCGTCGACGAGCTCGGGCGCGGTCGACATGTCGACGTCTCCGAGCGCGATCTCGGCTGAGCGCCGCTCGTGCAGCTCGAACTGCTCGACGGCAGCCTCCGGCCGGCCGAGCCCGAGCTCGAGCTCCCCGAGAGCCGTATATGTCCAGAGCTCGTAGAACGCGATGCCAAGCTCCACGCAGAGAGCATGCGCCTCGCTTGCGTGGGCGCGGCAGTCGTCTTCGTGTCCCTGCCGCGCCTCGAGCCACGCGAGGCCGGCGAGCGCTACCGCGAGCTCCGAGCGCTGCCCCGTCTCGCGCGCGAGGCGGAGCGTCTCGTGGTAGCCCGCCTCGGCCTCCGGCCAGCGGTCGGCCATCGCCGCGTCGCGCGCGAGCCGGCTGAGCAGGCGCGGGAGGACGCCGATCGCCGTGTGCTCGCGCGCCGTCGCGATCGTGCGCGCGATCAGCTCGCGCCCTGCGTCGACCTCGCGGAGGAACATCGGCGGGATCGAGCTCCAGAAGAGGGTGCGCGGATCGTCTTCGAAGTCGCCGGCGCGGTACAGCTCGAGCGCGCGGCGGAGCTCCGTGCTCCCGTCGCCGCCGCCGAGCATGCGCGCCGCGCCCTGGGCCGCGGCGACGTAGAAGCTCGCAGGCCCGTCGCCGGCCCCGACGAGCTCGGACGCGCGGTCCGCCGCCGCGAGCATCTGTGCGGCGGCCCCCGAGTAGAAGCAGGCATCGGCGGCCTCGGTGAGCATCAGCACCGCGTCGTGCGGCTCGGCGCGCTCGGCCGCCGAGACGAGCAGCTCGTAGCCCCTCATCACCGGGCCGCGGCGGGTCGCGATCTCGCCCCGGAGCGCGTCGACGCGCGGGTGCGTGTCGAGCAGGGCCGCCTCGTCCAGGAGAGCGCGGGCTCGCTCCGCCTCGCCCCCGAACCACGCCGACTCCGCCGCCTCGAAGAGAAGCGCGCCGCGCCGGGTCTCGTCGGCGAGCAGGCGGGCCGCACGCTCGAACCCGGCCGACGCCACCGTGTAGGCGGCGCGGGCCCGCGCGCGGCGCGCCGCCTGCTCGAGCGCCGCCGCTGCGGAGGCGTCGGCGCCCACGGCGGCCGATGCGAGGTGCCATGCGCGCCGGTCGGCGTCGCGGTCCGGCAGCGCGTCTGCGAGCACCCGATGCGCGGCGCGCCGCTCCTCGGGAGTCGCCTCCCCGTAGACCGCCGAGCGGACGAGCGGATGCCGGAACTCGACCGTTCCTGCGGTGACGCGCACGAGACCGGTCGACTCGGCCTCGGCGAGGTCCTCCATCCGGAGGCCGGCCCTGGTGAGGACGGCGAGGTCGCCGGCCGCACTCGTCGCCGCGAGCAGCAGTGCGCGCCGCGCCCCGCCCGAGAGAGCGGCGGCGCGGCGCAGGAACGCACCGGCGATGCTCGCCGACACGGGCAGCGGATGCTCGGGTGGGATCGCAGCAAGCTCGCTCGCCTCTCCGGCGAGCTCGAGCAGTGCGAGAGGGTTGCCCGCGGTCGCGCGGTAGAGGCGGTCCGCAACGGTTGACGACATGCCCGCTAGCACCTCCCCGGCGGTCTCGCGGTCGAGGCCGCCGAGGCGGAGAACGGGCAGGTCCGCGCCGTCGAGGAGCGACGGCTCGCCCTCGCGCACGGCGACGACGATCGCGATCGGGTCGGCGACGAGCCGCCGGACGGCGAAGAGGAGCGCCTCTGCGCTCGAGCCGTCGAGCCAGTGCGCGTCGTCGACGAGAACGAGCAGCGGCTCGTCCTCGGCATAGGCCGCGAGCAGGCTCAGCGTCGCTGCGCCGACGGCAAAGCGGTTCTGCGCGCTTCCCGGCCGGAGCGCGAATGCGCTTTCGAGTGCCGCAGCCTGCGGGACGGGAATGCGATCGAGCACGGCGAGTGCGGGACGGAGCAGCTCGAGCAGCCCCCCGAACGGCACCGATCCTTCCGATTCGATGCCGCGCGCGCGTAGGACGCGCATGTCCGCAGCCTCGGCCGCCGCCGCGTCGAGAAGCGCCGACTTCCCGATCCCGGACTCGCCGACGAGCGCGACGACCCCGCTCCTTCCGGCGCGTGCGTCGGCGAGCAGGCATCCGAGTGCCTCCTGCTCCTGGCGGCGGCCCAGCAGCATCCGCCAAGACTAGGGGGCCACCTGATGCGATGGAAGGCTGCCCGGCCTACGGTCGGCGGGGACATCGACTGGGAGGCACGCATGGCAACGATCGAAGAGCCCGTAGCGATCGACGGAGCGAAGCTGGAGTCCTTCGTCTTCCGCGCCGTCGACGAGGTCGGCGCGACGCTGAACGCGGCGCTCGTCGTGATGGGCGACAAGCTCGGCCTCTACCGCGCACTCGCGGGCGCTGGGCCCCTGACGCCCGAGGAGCTCGCGGAGCGGACCGAGACCAACGCGCGGTACGTGCGCGAGTGGCTCTGCAGCCAGGCCGCCGGCGGGTACGTCGAGTACGACCCGGCGACCGGGCGCTACACGCTCCCGCCGGAGCAGGCGGTTGCGCTCACCGACGAGGACAGCCCGGCCTACCTGCCCGGCTTCTTCCAGATCGCGATCGGGTCGGTGCTCGACTCGCCTCGCATCACCGACGCCGTCAGGAGCGGCGAGGGGATCGGCTGGCACGACCACGTGCACGACGTGCACGAGGGCTGCGAGCGCTTCTTCCGGCCCGGCTACAACGCGAACCTCGTCTCGTCGTGGCTTCCTGCGCTCGACGACGTCGTCGAGAAGCTGGAGTCCGGCGCGAAGGTGGCGGATGTCGGCTGCGGCCACGGAGCATCGACGATCCTGATGGCGAAGACGTACCCGCGTTCCACGTTCGTCGGCTCCGACTACCACGCAGGCTCGATCGAGACCGCGCGCGAGCGCGCGGCCGACGCGGGCGTCACGAACGTCACTTTCGAAGTGACCCCCGCCGCGGGATACTCGGGATCCGGCTACGACCTCGTGACGATGTTCGACTGCCTCCACGACATGGGCGACCCCTCGGGCGCCGCGCGCCACGTGCGCGAGACGCTCGCGGACGACGGGACGTGGATGATCGTCGAGCCGGCGGCGGGCGACCGCGTCGAAGACAACCTGAACCCCGTCGGCCGCGCGTACTACGGCTTCTCGACGCTGCTGTGCACGCCGGCGTCGCTCTCGCAGGAGGTCGGGCTCGCGCTCGGCGCACAGGCCGGCGAGGCGCGCATCCGCGACGTCGTCACCGCAGGCGGCCTGTCGCGCTTCCGCCGTGCGGCCGAGACGCCGTTCAACCTCGTCTTCGAGGCGCGGCCATAGCGGTCGCCGACACCGGACCGCGGGCGCGCGAGCCCGACGCCTCCGGTTTCGCGAGGTCGGAGGACGGGCTCAGGCTCTACTGGGAGACTCACGGCGGCGGGAGCACGACGCTCGTGCTCCTGCCGCCGAACCCGATCAGTCACTCACGTCTCTGGAAGGCGCAGGTGCACTACCTCGCGCGCCACTTCCGCGTCGTCGCCTACGACGGGCGGGGCAGCGGCAACGCGGACTTCCCCGACCCCGCTGGGCTCTGGCTCGGTCGCTGGCGTGCCTCCGACTGCCTCGCGGTGATGGACGAGACCGCCACGGAGCGGGCCGTGCTCGTCGGCATCTGCGGCGACGGCGTGTGGCCGTCGGTGCAGATCGCCGCGGCGCACCCCGAGCGCGTGCTCGGCATCGTCGCGGTCGCGCCGGGTGTGCCGCTCCTCAGTCCGCCGCTCCCGTTCCGCGCCGTCGCCGCGGCGTCGTTCGAGGACGAGTTCGACGATCCGCAGGGGTGGGAGAAGTACAACCACTCGTACATCCGCTCGAATCACGCCGGCTTCCTCGAGTTCTTCTTCGGCGAGATGTTCCCGGAGCCGCACTCGACGAAGCACGTCGAGGACGCGGTCGCCTACGGCCTCGACTCGGCGGTCGAGGTGCTGCTGATGGACGAGGCCGAGCCGGTCGCGGCGACGAAGGAGGAGACGGAGGAGATCTGCCGGCAGGTGCGATGCCCCGTGCTCGTCGTGCAGGGCGACCGGGACAACTGCCAGCCGCTCGAACGCGGGCTCGCGCTCGCCGAGCTGACGGGCGGGGAGCACGTGCTTCTCGAAGGCGCTGGGCACATCCCGCAGGCGCGGCACCCGGTTGCCGTCAACCTGCTGATCCGCGACTTCGCACGACGCTTCGAGCCTCCTCGGCCGTCGCGACGGACCTGGACGGTGCCTGCGGCACGTACGCGCCGTGCGATCTTCGTCTCGTCTCCGATCGGGCTCGGCCACGCGTGGCGGGACGTCGCGATCGCGCGTGAGCTGCGGCGCCTTCATCCGGGCCTCGAGATCCACTGGCTCGCGCAGCCGCCGGTGACGGCGCTGCTCGAGCGGTGCGGCGAGACGGTGCATCCCGCGAGCGCCGAGCTCGCCTCGGAGGCCCGCGGCGTCGACTCCGAGGCGGGCGAGCACGCGTTGCATGCGTTCCAGATGCTGCGCCGCTTCGACGAGATCTTCTGCGCGAACTTCATGGTCTTCCACGACGTCGTCACGGACGAGCGCTTCGACCTCTGGATCGCGGACGAGGCGTGGGAGCTCGACTACTTCCTGCACGAGAACCCGGAGCTGAAGACCGCGCCGTACGTGTGGCTCACCGACTTCGTCGGCGTGCTGCCGATGGCCGAAGGCGGCGAGCGCGAAGAGCTTCTCGCCGCCGACCACAACGCGCAGATGGTCGAGCACGTCGCGCGCAATCCGTCGCTTCGCGACCGTTCGATCTTCATCGGCGAGCCCGACGACATCGTCGACGCGCCGCTCGGCCCGGGGTTGCCCCGCATCCGCGACTGGACCGAGCCGCGCTTCCGCTTCTCCGGCTACGTCACGGGGTTCGAACCGGAGGAGATCGCCGATCGTGAAGCGCTCCGAGCCGAGCTCGGCTGGGGCGACGAAGAGCAGGTCTGCGTCGTCGCGGCCGGGGGCTCGCGCGCCGGGGCGCACCTGCTCGAGCGCGTCGTCGCGTCGTTCCCCGAGGCGAGGGAACGCGTTCCCGGCCTGCGCATGGTCGTCGTCGCCGGCCCGCGCATCGACCCCGCGCTCCTCGCCCGCGACGGCATCGAGACGCAGGGGTACGTGCACAAGCTCTATCGCCACCTCGCTGCGTGCGACGTCGCGGTGTGCCACGGAGGCCTCTCGACGACCATGGAGCTGACGGCTGCGCGCCGCCCGTTCCTCTACTTCCCGCTGCGCGGGCACTTCGAGCAGAACCACCACGTCGCGCACCGCCTCGACCGCTACGGCGCCGGGCGGCGGATGAGCTTCGCCGACGCCGGGCCGGGCGAGATCGCAGCCGCGCTCGCGCAGGAGCTCCAACGGGAGCCGGAGTACCTCGCTGTCCCGGGAGACGGTGCCGAGCGCGCCGCGGCGGCGATCGGAGAGCTGCTCTAGCCGCGGCGGCGGGCCGAGATCGCGCCGGCGGAGCCGACGAGCAGGCCGCTCGTGAGCCAGAAGACGCCCGACGCGCCGGCCGCACCTGCGATCAGCCCCGCCGCTGCCGGCGCGGCGACCTGGCCGATGCGGTTTCCGGTCAGGCGCAGTGCGAGCGCGCTCGCGCGGAGCGGCTGCGGCACGAGCTGCACGACCATCGTCATCGAGAGTGGCTGTGCGAAGCCGAGTCCCGCGCCGACGACGACGGCGAACAGGGCGAAGACGGCGATGTTCCCGGTCGTGGTGAACCCGGCGAGCCCGGCGGCCGCGCCGACGGCGGCGACCGAGATCAGGCGGTGACGGCCGAAGCGGCGGACGAGCTGCGCGATGCCGATGCGCGAGACGAGCGACGCACCGGCGCGCAGTGCGAGGATCGCGCCCACCGCGAACGGCGCGATGTGGCGCTGCTCGCCGAGCACCGGCAGGTACGCCGTGAAGATGTCGGTGGCCGAGAGGACGGCGACGCTGGCGAAGATCGCGGTCGGCACGCCGCGTGTGCGCAGGATCGGCAGGAGGCGCGGATCGGCGCGCTCGGTCCGATCGTCGTCCGCCACCGAGCGGTCGCGTTCCGCGAGGGCGGCGACCGCCGTTGCGAGCGCGGAGATTCCCGCGGCGACGAAGAGCGCCTCGCTCGTCGACGGCAGCAAGCGCGTTCCGTTCTGCAACAACGCGCCGCCGAGCAGCGGTCCGACGAGCTGGCCCGACGACACACCCGCGGTGAGGAGCGCGAAGTGGCGGTCGTGATGCTTGTCGTCCGACTCGCGCGCGACGACCGCCTGCGAGCCGAGCGCGAGCGCGAGATGACCGATCCCGACGACCGCGTTTCCCGTTCCGAGCAGGACGGGCGAGCGCACGACGGCGAGCAGCACGCAGCCGAAGGTCTCGATCCCGCAGCCGTAGAGCAGCAGGCGCGCGCCGCGCTCGCGGTCGGCGCGGCGCCCGAGCGGGATCGCGATGAAGAGCGGCACGAGCGCGAACGTCGCCGCGACGATGCCGACCGCCGTTCCGCCGTGCCCGAGCGCGAGCAGGCGGTACGACGTCGTCGGCCGCACGATGTAGACCGCCGTCTGGCCGATCGCCATCGCGAGGACGGCGAGCGCGGTGCGGCGCCTCATCTAGTCGACGATGGCGCAGGCGTCGGCCGGGATGTGCACCTTCACGT
>Ga0308174_10000608_pt1 | contig 15495 bp, 9 predicted proteins | sample PhyPR2_FD_203894 | JGI IMG/M metagenome (GOLD analysis project Ga0308174, IMG submission 203894) | Soil microbial communities from UC Gill Tract Community Farm, Albany, California, United States - DLSLS.P.R2 | ecosystem: Environmental > Terrestrial > Soil > Agricultural land | place: USA...
GGCGTGCATCTCCTCGCTGATCTGGCCGTGATCCGAGCGAAACGGGAGCTTCAGCCGGGTCCGGGTATCGAACACCATGACGGCAACACGATCGCTCGGGGCCAGCACGCGCAGTGCGGTTTCTGAGGCGTCTGCAATCCGTTCAATATAAGGCTGCATGCTGCCGCTTACGTCCAGCAAGAGAAGCACATCGACGGGCATTTTTTCGCTCAAGAAACTGCGGATCGGCTGCGGTTTCCCATCGACGCGCAACACGAAATCCTTCGCCAGTAGGCCAGTAATGGTTTTACCCATTGCGTCAACAACCTGCGTGTCCACACGCGTCATGACGATCTCGCTTTTAAAAACAGCCGGGTCGTCGGCCGCGAGTGCCCCGAACGAGAGGACCAGTAAACCCACAACGAAACGAAACATGCGAAACCAACTAAGAAACGCGACGCGGTCCGCTCGGCCCAGGTTTCGGCAAAGCGCAGTGCTACTTCCCGTAAATCGACAAACCGGAGGTAACCGGGTGCAGAAAATCGTGGGCGCGGTACGGAAGCTTGCCGCGCGGCCAGGAATTGAGGTCCTAGCCTAGGACTTCGTATAGGCGGCATGACCTGGATGAGCGGCACCTACGATCCGGATCTCAACCTTATTTTGGGGGCATCCGGAATCGAATCCCCCATGTATGGCGGTGGACGCCCAGGCGACAATCTCTATAATTGCTCCATCGTCGCCATCGATCCGGATACGGGAACGCTCTCGTGGCATTTTCAAGCGCCTCCGCACGTGCCTAATTGGGAGGCCGTTGAAGATCCGGTATTAGCCGATGCTGAGTTCGATGGAAAACCGCGAAAGTTACTCCGGCAAGCCTCTCGAAATGGATACTTTTTCGTCTTGGATCGTACCACCTGCGAAGCGTTGTTGTCCATGCCGTTTTCGTTCCTGCCCAAATCAAACACAAGCGCGGACACCTGCACAACAACAGAGCGGAAAACTCCCACCAGCCTACCTGTGAACGTTACCGGGCGGCACGCCAGCAACGTTTCCACCGGTGGAATACGGCCACATTTTCCTGTGCGCTCGAAATATCATAACTGCACAGCCAATCCTGTGCAGGCAAACTCGGGTGATTCGCAAACTCGATTACTCTCGGGCGTTAACTGGTCAATACCAATCAAGCGGTTCGCAGCACGTTCCTTGTAAGTGTTGTCTCAGTTGCAGAAGAGGCCGTTGCTTCTTCGATCGCCTCGGCCAAAACGCACGTGCTCTCCATGATTGCTTCTTCTGTAATCACCAGAGGCGGCGCGAGTTTAACAGTGGCCCCGCCTACTCCTACCGGAGCAAACAATAGGATTCCTTTCTCATAGCAACGGCGGACCACGTCCCACGCCAAGGCGCCGTCGGGATCTTTGGTTCCTGGATGCACGCAGAGGAGACCAGCCACCAAGCCTCGCCCATGCACAAACCCAATATTAGGGCAGGAACGATGGATCTCGTGTAAGCAGCTATGCAACAGATCGCCGGTACGCCTTGCATTACCAACCAGATCATGGTCCATGATCACTTCGATAGATGCCAAGGCGGCCGCGCAGCAGACGGGATTACCGGTGTGAGTTGAAGTCATCGTATTTACCCCGGGCAAGTCCATCACATCCGGCCGACCGGCGACGGCCGAAAGTGGTAGAGAACTTGAAATGCCCTTACCGAACAAGGCTAAGTCTGGAGTAATGCCATAATGCTGAAAGCCCCAGAGCGTTCCTGTACGGCCGAAGCCAGCCTGCACTTCGTCAAATACCAATAGGGCGTGATTTCGAATGCACCATTCGCGCAGATTAACGATGTAGGCCGGGTCGGCGAAAGCGGCGCTCCCTCCTTGATAGGTTTCGACAATGACGCCGGCTATAGATTCTTCACGTACTCCATAATCCTTCAGATAACGTAGAAAGCTTTCAAACGATGTGTCTGGAGTCCGGTAACCATCGGGGAATGGCAACTGTAAGAATCCGCTGTCCAAATTCACAATCCAATCCTTGAGAGAATCAATTCCGCCCGCTTGTTGCGCGCCAAGCGTGCGGCCGTGAAACGCGCTATGGAATGAAAGAATTATGTGCTTGTCCCGGCCTCCGACTTTCAAACCGTAAGTGCGGCAGAGCTTGATTGCACACTCAACGGTTTCCGATCCAGTGGTAAGCAGCAGAATTTTTTTGAGTGGCTCGGGGAGTAGCGTACCCAGCCGCTCCACCAGCCGCGCGCGGATTTCGCTTGGGAAACAATAATTCGTGAGCAGAGCGGACTGTGCTTGCGCCGTAATAGCTTCGATTAACTCCGGCCGGCCATGGCCCGCGTTGGCGACTAGCACACCGGATGACAAGTCGATCCAGCAGTTGCCCCAGGAATCGTAGACCTGGAAACCCTCGGCCCGGTTCCACACGATGGGCGGTTGACCGCTCATGGATCGCGGCTCCCAGTGGCGCAGCTTCTGGAGAATGGGAAGCGATTCGGGAACAGGCAAGTCAGTAACGATGCGGCGGAGTGGCGTTTCGACTCTAGGCACACTGACGGGAAGCAAAGGAAACTCGAGAGCCATTCACTCGATTCTACAGAAGAATCCAGGGTTTTATTGCAAAGTTTAGACAATGCACAAAATAGGATCCGGTGGGTGGTGAACTAGGTGGGAGTCGGGCGGCGAGACGGAACACTTGGCTATAAATCGGGCCTCAGCCAACGCGTTTTTCTTTGCCACCCAGCGAACCCGTCCTTTACAAATCATATGCGTCGGAGCGCGCGAGTGTTCGACCTTATCAGGAAAACAGATCCCCTATACGGTCTCCGGAACCACGAATGGCGCCCGATACTGCTGCCTGGAGAACATAGCATTCGCCTCGTGATCATCCTGGCAGGTAAGCGTTTCAGGATTGAAATGGAGGGTGCGACCAAGCCGATACGAGATGTTCGCCAAGTGGATGAGATAGACCGAGGGTACAGCCTCTTCAAGAGGTGCGTTCAGATCAGAGTGTTTCCGAGTGCGGACGGCTTTGATAAAGTTCGCCCAGTTATTGCCGATCTCTTCGTCCTTGCTTTTTGGGCCAGGCTCTTGTTCCTTACCTAAGAACGTTTCGTACCCGTTCGCCGTACTCAAGTATCCTTTCGATCCATACACGATATTGCCCACGCTGGCGTGGGTACCGGCCGCGGGACCCGACATTTTGTCTGCAACGGTCAAGATATCCGCCTCACTGTTCGTGATCCAGTGGCGTACTTCGAATACGAGCATCTGCTTGCGTCCCGCTTCATTGAATTCGAAGGTGGCGACCATGGTGTTCGGCGTTTCCTGATCATCGTCGAACATAAAGTGACCGCCGGTTGCGGAAACCTTGTTCGGGTACTTTACCCCAAGCAGCCAACGTGCCGCATCCATCTGATGAACACCCTGGTTGCCGATGTCACCATTGCCGTAATCCCAGAACCAGTGGAAATTGTAGTGAAATCTATTCCGTGTAAAAGCGTGCTCCGGTGCCGGACCGAGCCAAAGATCGTAGTGCACACCCGGCGGTACGGGTTCAGCCGGCGTATGGCCTATCGTGTTGCGCCATTTGTAACAAAGCCCTCGCGACATGTATACGTCACCGAGCAAGCCGGCCCTGACATGCTGAACGGCTTCCTGCATTGTCGGTGAAGACCGAGCATTCGTACCGTGCTGAACCATGCGGTTGTATTTTTGAGCAGCAGCCATAATCTGGCGAGCCTCAAAGATGTTGTATGCGCAAGGCTTCTCCACGTAGACGTCTTTGCCGGCCTGACAGCCCCAAATTGTTTGCAGCGCGTGCCAATGGTTCGGTGTGGCAATCGAGATAGCGTCGATCTCTTTGTCTTCCAGCAGCTTCCGAAGGTCAGTAAAAGCTGCCGGGCGTTTACCCGTAAGCTTTTCAGCATCGCCTAACCGCTGCTGAAGCACCGACTCGTCTACATCGCATATTGCAGCAATCTCCACACCTTGCATTTTGGAATAAGCACGGATGTGGTTTTGTCCCTGTCCTCGAACACCCACACAGGCAACGCGAACCGTGTCATTAGGGCTCGACCGGACCGTATGCGCTCCTGCCAACGCTACTGCTGAACTCATGAAAAAGTGTCGCCGATTCATAATAGTTCTCCTTGATTCCGATTTGATAAAGATACAGAGTGCGGCTGGTCTCGTATTGTATAGCCGCCCATTCAACCAGTCGAGCGACACGGGTGGCATCTGGATGGCCTTCTCCAATTTGAGACCTCTTTTCCAGTTGGCCGCGGCGAGCATGGGCCCGATCCTGCGCTCACACCAGGGCCGCTTTGACCCACTTTGAAAACGTCTGTCGCATCCCGTCCAATTCGACGCCTAACGTGAATCGATCTCCACTCTGTGCGTTCGCGTACGTCTTCAGGGTATGCGCATACCGATCCCGGGCCGAGCTCAGGGGTAATGCCGCGCCGTTCGGTCCGACTGGATTCTGCACCCAGACGTGTTTTGGCGCTACAGCAGAGCAGATTTCCGGCAAGTCAAAGTGTTGAAGGAGTCCAAAAGCAATCGAATCTACTCCCAAGACGTATTCTTCGGATGCAACGAGCGATGCAAAGTCGGTCAAGGTTCGGTCGAGAAGGAGGGCTCTGATTCGACGATCTAGCGCGGCACCAAAGATCGCTATTAGGCCGGCGACTCCGCTTCCGAAGAGCCCGATGCGCGAAGGATCGACGTCGTCGCGCTTGCTCAGATAGTCGATACAGCAAAGGAGATCGGCTGTTCTCTGACCTATAAGCGGAGCACCGGCGGTAAGACTCACAAGTGAGTACGCCATGGCGACGGAGCGCGAATAAAAAAGCGGTCCGGAAGCGGGAAAGCGCGGCGTCGCTTGTCCTGTAGCGCGGGTGTCAATTGCGCAGAGTGCGACGTTTTGCTGCGTCACTTCGCTAAGAAGGCTCAGATCATCGAACAACCGATTCTTCCCCGCGCTTGACAGGATCACGACAACTGGGAGCCGTGAAGTTGCCGCGGAGGGCTTTACGAACCAGCCTGGAACTCGTACAGTCGATTCGGAGTAAACCTCGAATTCCTCAATGACGAAGTTTGGCGTAGTGCTTTTGGACAGAATAGAACTTTGTCCGCTTCGGGTTTGGCCGGGCAGGGCAAGAATCTCGCGGAGGACCTCGGGAAGCTTCTGGATCTGCTCGCCGCCCGAACTCCGGCGGGACTGAATCGAATGCAGACGATCACAGTTGATTTGGACGGCGCTGCGCCCACCAAGCGATGTCAGGATCTGGCCCGTCGGCGTGCAGAACAGCGCCGACTCCGGAGCTGAATCGAAATCAGCCTCCACGTTGTCCCCCTGACCATGTTTGAGCCACCTATTAAACCATTCATAAGTAGAGCGGCGATGGAAGAAATCGTAGTCGTGGGGAAGATTGGAAGCAGATAGCTCGACCTTGTCAGTCGCGCCATAAATGGAACACAGGTCTTTAACCTCTTGGAAGATTTCGCGCGTCCCATGCTCGTAGTGCGGCGAGTATGTTGCGCCCACATCCATATGCGTAAAGCAGATCAGGAGCGGCTTCGGAGCAAACGCGGCTAGCAGGTCTCCCCGGTCCAAACCGTGCTTTAGGCTTCCAATGATGTTCTGTTCGGCGTCCGCATACGCCCCTGGAGGTTCGTAGTTCGCACCGGCAACGTTCTCTGTATGGCCTTCGACTACTACTGCCGCGTGAATGCGCGGTTCGAGTGCACAGAGGTACATCGTTTGCGTGCCGCCGCCAGAGTGCCCACAGCATCCTATGCGCGAGCTGTCGACCTCACTGCGCGTTAACAGATAATCCAGAGCCCGTATGCCGTCCCAAACCTCGAACTGCGTCGCAGTGGACCCAAGGAGCAAGGCTGGAAATCCGAATTGGTCGTGCTCGCCCGTGGGAGAAAGCCGTGAGCGCGTCGTCCCAGGAATGAGGTACTGTAAGCGTTCGCCCTGTCCGGGAGGATCCCATGTAAGAACCACGAATCCCTTCCGTGCGAGATTCTGAAACAGGATCTGGTAACTTCTGAATGCCTTTCCGTCAGGGGTATGTCCCAGCGGAGAAATGATACCAGGGAATGGACCTTTTCCAGAGGTTGGAATATACAGATGTGCGGGAACGTAGAACTGTGGCTGTGCTTCGAAAATGAGCTTTTCAATTCGGTATCCCTCGCGGTCAATCGTTCCCGTCGTCGTGGCGTTCAAGGGACTTCTCTCCAGAGGCCCTCCGATAAGATCCCAAATTGTGTTTCGAATGAGCGAAGCGCGCTCCTTGGCGTCTCCTTCTGCTTTTATATTCGACAAAGCAGCTTTTCGCCTGACTCGGGCGGAGTCAACTGTGGCTTTGAGATAGTTTGGAAAGTCGTTCCAGTATTCTCGCCTTAGATCGCCGATCGATCCACGGTGCTCGTTGCCGACGACTTCCTGCGCGAGGCCAGCCGGTCCGGAGAACTGAGTTGCAGCCAGTAGTGAACCAGCCTGAAGAAACGTCCGCCGTTTCATAAGAGATAAAAGGCTCCAATCGTCATCAGTCGCGTTATTCCGATCTTGTGCTCGGGAGGCAGGCCACCCGCCACAAGGCCGTTCCTTCCCACCCGCTCTGCATGCCAGTCACCCGCTGAATCCATTCAGAAAGTCAGTTTCAGCGCAAACTGCAGAATGCGCGGGTCGCTCGCAGCTGTGATTTTTCCAAAGGACGAAGACGTGAGTATGTTCTGTGGCTGATTGAAGTTTACGTTATTGAATACGTTGAAGAATTCAGAACGGAACTGTACAGCCGCCCTTTCGGTTATTCGGAAATCTTTGATCAGACTGAGGTCTGTATTGAAGAAGCGCGGCCCGCGAAGAACGTTCTTTCCTGAATTACCGAATGTTCCAACAGCATTCGGTACAAAGGCTGCAACGTTGAAGTATTCAGCAATGAGTTGGCCGTGCGATCGGCCCGTAGGCAAAGTTGCATTTCCTCCAATGTAGTCAGCACGGTCTGCGCCAACTCCGCTGAACGAATTGTCCCGTCCGCTCATGATTGAGAATGGAAAGCCGTCATGCCAGGTCAGTAGCGAAGTAAGCTCCCAACCATTCAAGAGCCTGCCGGTGACACCATGCAGTGGCGCATTCGGTATCTGCCAAATACCGGATACATTTACGACGTGTGGCACGTCATCGTTCGAAATACCGTAATCAAAACGGCGGTTGAATGGATCAGTTAGGCCGGACGGGCCGAAGTCATCGATCATCCGTGACCAAGTATAATTCCCCTGAACGGTAAACCCGTGAGTCAGACGTTTCTCGACGACGAATCTTGCCGATTCATAGTGGGAGTTATCATTCGACCCGAACAGTCCTACCGTCCCGAAGCTTGGATTAAGTCGTCGGGACTGTGTGTTTTTGGTAGTCGAAGCGCCCGGGATGTATACAGCTGGGTTTTGCTCTTGAAACCCAAGCACGCCGCTCGATAGGTATGTCCCCTTATTGCCTGCGTACGAAGCTCTCATCATGAGTGAGTTGGAAAACTGGTGTTCGAGGGTAAGGTTCCAGGTGGCGAGTTCCGGCATATGCCAATCATGCTGCAACGTTGCATAGATGGATACGGGGAGCGTGAACGTGGCGCTGGGGCCAGGTAGATTTGGGCCGTATTGAGCAGGGAATGGGTTCGGAATACCGATACTCGCGTAGGGATTAGCGAACTGCACGTTCCCCGAATAGCTGATCCGCGGACCAAACGGTGCCGTGTCGGCCAAACCGTTTGTGTCGTGGGTGCCCATCGGGGTGTAGTAGACTCCCGCGCCCCCGCGCAGGACGGTTTTGCCAGCTGCTCCAAATTGGTAGGCAAAGCCGAAACGCGGCGCAAAGTTGGCCCAGTCAGCTGTTGAGCCCATGGCCGACGGGCACCCGGGATCGGCATTGGAACCACCAAAAAGCATGCCTACCGGCGCGTTCGGGAAACGTGACGATTTTTGACCGGGCGCGTAACACACCACTCGTCCCTTCTCTTCCGTGTAAGGGAAATATGGATCCCAGCGCAAGCCCATTTCGATATGGAGCTTGGAGTTGACCCGGATGTTATCCTGCGCGTACAAGCTCCAAAGCGTGCCGGCGATATTCTTGAATTCGCCTCCCCCTTGCAGGAATGTCGACGCCTGGCCAGTGAGAAAGTCAGACAGGTTGCTTCCGGTTAGCGCGTTACCAAACGTAAACTGCCCCGACATTGTATACGTGTTCGTGAGGTCGTTCGTCACTCGTACGGCCTCGCCCCCAATGTGGATTTCTTGTGCACCGTGTTGCAGGGATACGTCCTCGCGAATGGTGTAATCACCGCGGTCGAATACGCCCAGGTGATTTGTCTGAACTGTAAAAAACCCTGGAACGCTTACGTACAGTTCCGGAGGGTTAGGAGCTGCGATCTGAACGCCCGCGCTTGGAAACCCAAAAGGTGCTCCAGACAAGGATCCGCCGGTTTGTGAGGTCCATCCAAACCAGGTGTTTGATAACAGGCCGGCCGAAAATGAATACACATCGTTGATTGCCAGATTTTGAACTTGAACTTGGTTGCCGTTATTGTCCGCGGAGAGAAGATTCTGCTTTCCGATGGCGATGTCGGGCGGCTCGTTGAACCTGGTGATAAAGTAGCTTCCGGTAACTTGGTTCTTCCCTTGAAGCCAGTTGATTTTGGTCATATATTGGTTATCGTTCTGAACCAAACTCGGACCTGCATAGGTGAGTTGGCCATTAGGGCCATTCGGCAGGGGAATATATTTAAGAAAATTTTGCGAGACCGAACTGATCTGACTAGCTGGAACCTGGTCGCCTTGATAAGGCGCGCCGGTGTTTGGGTCGCGCACAATAATGGACGTCCCGCTGAAATCGCCGGCACGTTGCGCAGCCGTAGGGACAAAGGACACGCGACCTTGAGCGGCGCTTCGAATCGGTGTGCCTTGATACGTTCCAAAAAAGAATAGCTTGTTTTTGATGATTGGTCCGCCAATGCTTCCGCCATATTGGTTGCGCTTCAACGTGTCTTGGGTGGGTGCGAAGAAATTGCGCGCGTTCAGAGCGCCGTTGCGCACGAATTCGAATAGGCCGCCGTGTAACTCATTGGTGCCTGATTTTGTGATGATATTGACAACGGCGCCAGCGCCCATCCCATATTGTGCAGACAGGTTATCGGACTGGAGATTGAACTCCTGCACGGCATCCGGATTTGGAAATGGAAGGTTCGTGTTTATGTACGTATCGTTGTGGTCCGCACCATCCATTTGAAAGTTTACTGACCGCGGGCCACCGCCACCAACATTGGCGTCCTGCTCACCAGGATAAACGCCGCCTTGACAATTGACCAGGCAGTACTTTCCCGTCTCATTCACTGTCCCTGGCGCGAGAAACAGCAGCGTTTGAGGTTGCCGGCCGTTCAATGGCAGATCAATGATCCTTTTCTGATCGATTGGTTGCCCGACCATTGCAGTATCCGTGGTGACCATATCGGCATTCGCAGAGACGTGAACTTGTTCCGATACAGAACCTATCTGGAGTTTCACGTCCGCTCTCGCCGACTGATCAGCCATGAGTGTGATCCCGCTCTGAGCGTATCTGGAAAATCCGGTCATCTCGACATTCAATCGATACTGCCCGACTGGCAACGCCAGAAACGAATAAACGCCCCTATTGTCGGTAGTTGTAGTCTTTTGCAAGCCGGTGTCGGTGTTGATCGCCGTAACGGTCGCCTGAGCTATTGGAGCATCGGAAGGATCGGTAACAGTCCCACCCAGGTTTGCGTTTGTGAATTGGGCGCGTGCGGCACCAGCGAAGAGCGATATGGCCGCAAGAGCGGAAAGAAGCGAGTTCCTGCTGAAGAATGACAAGAAGAACCTCCTGGTAAGACCGACCTTCACTAGCCAGTGGCAGAGGAAATCCCAAGAGTCTTTCACCCTCCTACCCGCCACGGCTTGTCAGTCGAGTGTACGGCAGGATTGGAGGTGCGTCAAGATAAATTTCCCGCATTTGCAGTTTTTGCAGCAGGATTTTGAGAAATAAGTGATGAAGTGGGAAGAAATATTTCTTGCAAAGGCAGGGCTTGGCCCTTATATTCCTTTTATGGGCTATCCAGACGAAGTACGCCAGTTCCATGCAGGAGTTGCAGACGTTCACGTTTTCCACTCACGCGCAGCATTGGGTGCGGCCGCCGCTCGAAGGGCGGCCGAGTTGATCGTGAGCGCAATCGAGAAGAACGGGCGAGCGAGAATCATGGTCGCAACCGGAAACTCTCAACTAGATGCCATAGGCGCTCTCGTCCGTGTAGAGGGCGTCCCATGGCATGCGGTGGAAGTCTTCCACATGGACGAGTATGTGGGTATTTCAGAAAACCACCCTGCCAGCTTCCGACACTGGATCCGGACGCGTCTGGCAGATAGAGTCTACCCCGGGCAGGTGAACTACATCGAAGGTGACGCTGCGGATCTCGAGGGGGAGATACGCAGATATTCAGCTCTCCTGAATGGCGCCGCGATTGATGTGGGTTTCGTGGGATTTGGAGAGAATGGGCACATTGCGTTTAACGATCCCCATGTGGCGGATTTCGACGATCCCGTTGTGCTCAAGCGGGTAGTGCTGGATGAAGCGTGTAGAAGACAACAGGCCGGTGAGGGGCATTTCGTCAATGCGGAGGCGGTTCCCAGGGAGGCCGTGACAGTGACTTGTTCGGGATTGTTTCGTATAAGCGCTTGGGTTAGCTGCGTCCCTGAACTCCGCAAAGCGACCGCAGTTAGGCGTGCTTTGGAGGGAGTTGTTTCTGAATCCTGTCCCGCTTCCAGGGTACGCAGGCACCCAAATGCCGAGGTATTTCTTGACACTGAGTCTGCCTCGCTGCTTTCGTCTTCGCTCGAAGGAGTGGAAGCCCTTGCATAAACAGGATCATTGTGGCTGCCGGAGAATAAAGGAGATGTCACGCACAACCTCATCGCGTACGCATGCCAGGCCCTCTGTCGGGAGATGGAAAGGGCCAGTATTTGCGGCCATAATCGGGTGTGTGTTCGCTGGTGTCGTAGCAGCGGCCCCGGTACAACTCAAGAGGACTGGGAACCAGATCGACGTGTTGATCGACGGGCAGCCTTTTACTACGTACTATTTCAGCGACATCGTGGCCAAGCCATATATGATGCCCCTACGAAGCGCCGCCGGCATAGTGCTTACCAGAAGCTTCCCTGTCGGGAATACCGTTGCGCCGACGGATCAGAGTACCCCGTCCTTCGAACCTCATCAAAGAGGACTCTACTTCGCACATGGCGATATCGACGGACTCAACTTTTGGGCCGAACAAGCCTTCGATAAGTATTACCCTGGCCACTCTCGCCAAGCGTACGGACGCATGTCCCTAGTGGACGTGGACGATATCTCGAGCGGTCCAGCGGTCGGCACGATTCGTGCTCGATTCAATCTCCTCGCACCCAGCCGCCGAGTCATCGCTGAGGAAACGCAGAACTTTCAGTTTCACGGCACCAGGCAAGCGCGTACCATTGATTGCAAGTTTGTCGTGTCTGCGACTCACGGCCCGGTCACTTTCGGAGACACCAAAGAGGGTACCTTCGCGGTCCGACTGGGGCCCGAACTGAGTGCACCACACGATCACATGATCAATTCCAGCGGCGCGCATGGCGAACCCTCAATTTGGGGCAAGCGAGCTGACTGGGTAGCCTACTCGGGTATGGTTTCGGGAAAGCCTGTTAGTATCGCCGTTTTTGAAGGCCCAAAGAGCTTCCGGCATCCTACCACTTGGCACGCGCGTGCCTACGGTCTCCTAGCGGCCAATCCCTTCGGGGCTCGCGAATTCACGAAGGATCCAAAACAAGACGGAAGCTGGACGGTACCGGAGGGCGAATCTCTGACATTCGAGTACCGTGTACTAATCTATGATGGCCAGTTGTCACCAACCCAGCTACGAGAAGCGTATCGGCAATACTGCAACCAGTCACAGTAGAAAAGTTCCTCTTGGCGGGCAGCAAGAGACGGCATTAACTTTAGTCTGGATTAGGCGATTTGTGCTGCTGGCCTCCATCTAACGCAGTTTGCTGCGACATTGAGTATGAGTTGTTATAAGTTGACCGTAACCCCGGAGAGTTTTGCATATGAATCGAAGGCTTTTTTTACAAGGTTCCATAGTGGCTGCGGCTGTAGACGTGACGGCGACGTCGCTAGCGGGGGCACGTTCTCTTCCCGGCCAGATGAAGCCGAGGGATACCAAATATGGCGTCCCGGTGGTCTCGGGCCCGATGGATTCCATTCTTCTCAAAGAGTACGAGCCGAAATCCACACTGGTGGTACCAACAACGACAGTTGATCAAGCACGGTCTCCTGCAGTGGACGTTCATTCACATTCAAACATGTGCCAAATTCAGACACACGAAGATGTTGTTTCCTGGGTCCGCACAATGGATGAGGTTGGTATTGAAACGTCAGTTGTTTTCACGGATGCCATTGGTCAGAAATTTGACGCTCAGGCCAGATTGTTCAAGCCGTTCGGGAAACGTTTCATCGTCTTTTGTGGGCTGGATACTCAGGACGTATCAGCACCGGACTATAGTGATCGAGCAGTACGCGAGTTGGAGCGCTGTGTTCGTGCCGGGGCGCGCGGGCTGGGAGAACTGCACGATAAGGGTTGGGGCATGGACGCAGAAGAACAGTCGGCATTGCCTCGCCAAAAACGCATGCACCCGGACGACAGTCGGTTGGACGCGTTGTGGAATAAATGCGCGGACTTGAACATACCGGTGAATGTCCATGTCGCTGATCATCCTTCCTGTTGGCAGCCCTTAGACTCACATCAGGAACGAACACCTGATTTTCAGGTATTTAACCTCTATGAGAAGGACGTGCCTTCTTATGCGGAATTGCTAGACCACCGTGATCGGATGGTTGCCAAGCACCCACAAACTACTTTCATCGCCGCGCATCTCGGTAATCAGGGAAATGACCTTGGGGCGCTCGCGCGAGTGCTTGATCGTTATCCGAACCTTTTTGTTGATATTTCGGCGAGAGATTATGAACTGGGCCGCCAACCACGTTTCGCTCTGAAGTTTCTTGATCGGTACCAAGATCGCGTCCTATTTGGAACAGATATGGGGCGTGACAGGAACATGTATCGGGGCTGGTGGCGACTACTCGAAAGCCCAGACGAGTTTATGCCAAGTCGACAATGGTGGCGATTGTACGGCCTCGAAGTCAATTTGCCAGTACTCGACAAACTGTACGCCGGGAACGCTAGAAGAATTTTGAATTGGAGCTGAGCGGCGGGTTCTCGAAGCGCAATAAGAACTACTTCCTTACGGCGCTGTTCCGGCGTATATCAGCTTGGCTAGGAGGCGAAGAAACTCTTTCTTGACACCGAGAAATATTTATGATCGACTGAGATTGCATTGACTATTTCGCGTCGGGCGCTGCTCACACTCTTGCCTGGTCTCACTCTGGCCGAAGGCCTGTCGCTGCCAGCAACTCACTTTCCGACCAATGGCCGGGATCGTCTCGCGGTGACCTCATGGCCCTTCCGGGATTACATCTCCTCGCCCGGCAACCTCTCGAAAGTGCCCGTAGCGAGCCGGATGGATCTGAAACAATTCCCTGCTTTTGTAGCACGCAGATTTGGGGTTTACAACATCAACCCCTTGGCCGCGCACTTCAGTTCTACAGAGGATCACTATTTTGCTGAATTTCGAGACGCCGTGTCCCGGGCAGGCTCCCATTTGGTAGATCTCGGACTTGGCGGCCAGCAATTCTATAGTCCCGATCCAGCAACTCGGGAGAGCGCGCTTGCATATGGGCGCAAGTGGATCGATATTGCTGGGAAAATAGGGGCGCCCAGCGTGCGGCAACACCTCCGACTTTCCGGGGGACAAAAGCCAGACGCCTCGGTAGCAGCCGAGGCATTAGCCCCGCTCGCCGAATACGGAGCAAAACGAAACATTGTAGTGAATGTGGAGAATGACAGCGCCAAGTCAGAAGATCCATTCGTGATCGTGGCGATCATCGAAAAGGTGAACAACCCCTATTTGCGCTCGTTGCCGGATTTCGGCAACACGCTGGCATCTCACGATGAGCGATACAACGCCCGCGGAGTAAGAGCCATGCTGAGCCATGCCTGGAATATGTGTCACGTCAAGGATTCCGTGCAGGCTGAAGATGGTCGTATCAAGCACGTAGATTTGAAAAACATGTTCGCCCTGGCGCGGCAAAGCGGTTATCGGGGTTACTATTCGATGGAATTCGATACACGTGCGGGCGATCCGATTGCAGGAACAGAAAACCTGGTCCGACAGACTTTACACTTTCTGAGCTAGGGAGATTTGATGGCACAAGGGAATGAATTAAATCGAAGGGACTTTATCGGTACGGGGGCGAGTGCAGCGGCTCTGGGCGGTTTAAATCTCTTGACTCGCTCAGCCAGAGCAATGGGACCCAATGATCGGGTTCGGGTAGCCATTTGCGGATTGCATGGCAGAGGTCAAGACCATTTGCATAATTTCTCTCAAGTCAAAAACGCCCAGATTGCAGCGTTTTGCGACGTAGATGAAAACGTCTTACGGGAACGGCTGGCGCAAATGGAAAAGATGGGCCTCCCGAAGCCGGCTACGTACACGGATATCCGGAAACTGCTCGAGGATAAGTCCCTCGATGCAATTTCCATCGCCACTCCGAATCACTGGCACTCGCTAATGGCGATTTGGGCCTGCCAGGCAGGTAAGGACGTGTACGTTGAGAAGCCCTGCTCCCACAATCTTTGGGAAGGTAGGCAACTGGTTAAGGCGGCGCAGCGCTACAACCGGGTTGTTCAGCACGGGACGCAGATTCGATCGGCCACAGCGGTGCGGCAAGCAGTCGAGCAGCTGAAAAACGGAGTTATTGGGGAAACCTATATGGCGCGTGGACTCTGCTTCAAGTGGCGGGACACGATCGGAAGAGCCTCAGTCCAGCCGGTTCCGGCCGGAGTCGATTACAACCTGTGGATGGGGCCCGCTCCGGAGCACGCGTTCACCAAAAACCGGTTCCACTACAACTGGCATTGGAATTGGTGGTACGGCAACGGCGACCTTGGGAATCAGGGAGTACATCAGGTCGACGTCGCACGCTGGGGCATGGGGCTCGGTTTCCCGAACAGGGTAAGCGCCATGGGAGGCCATTTCATGTTCGATGACGATCAGCAGACCCCGAACGACTTGAATTGCAGCTTTGAGTTCGACCTGCCCGATGGCAAACGGCGCATGATTACTTTCGAAGTGCGGCACTGGATCACCAATCACGAGGCAGAAATCGGTACCAACTTTTTAGGCACACCCGAGCCGAAGAAATCTTCCGGCCAAGCCAAGTTAGGCCCACTTTCAGGCGCTCATAACACTGTCGGAGACATCTTCTATGGATCGAAAGGCTACTTGGCCACCGGAGACGAAGACGCGGATACATACGCGATCTGGATGGGGCGCGATCAGGACCAACA
>Ga0308174_10000609_pt1 | contig 15473 bp, 15 predicted proteins | sample PhyPR2_FD_203894 | JGI IMG/M metagenome (GOLD analysis project Ga0308174, IMG submission 203894) | Soil microbial communities from UC Gill Tract Community Farm, Albany, California, United States - DLSLS.P.R2 | ecosystem: Environmental > Terrestrial > Soil > Agricultural land | place: USA...
GCTGGCCTGTGTGATCGGCCCGGTCTCCGCGGTCGTGTGCACCGCGATCGCCGTGTACGGCGACAATGCAGCGGCGGGTCTCGCCGTCGCCCTGGTGCTGCTGGTGCTGCCGCTGGGCGTGGCCGCGATCGCGCCGTGGCTGGGGGTGGCCTGGCCCTACCATCCGCGCCGGCTCGCGTGGCGGTGGGCGCACCGCCGGCCCTGGCGGCGCATGCTCCGCTGGGGCGTGGTGGTCGTGGCCCCCTACGGGGTCGTGCCGGTGATCGCCCTCGCACTGCTGTTCCCCGGGGTGCTGATCGGGCTCGCCATCGGCGATCGGGCCGCGAACGGGTACCTGAGTGGGTGGAGCCTCGCTGTCCCCGTGGCGATCACCTGTCTGCTCGCCGGTGCCGCGTTCGCCGCCGGACCGCTCGCCACCACGTGGCTCATCGCCCGGCGGGAGCCCGCGGTGAGCGACTACCTGCGGGATCCCGATCGCGGGTGAGCGATCACCGGCGCAGGCCGGAGCACCCGGCGACCCGCGACGGGCGGGAGCCTGTCCGCGGTCCCGCGAACCGGGCATGCTTCCACTGCATGGACGTCGATCCGAATCGTCGCTCTCCGCCGTGCGTCCTGGTGATCTTCGGCGCCTCGGGAGATCTCACGGCGCGCAAGTTGCTGCCCGCACTGGCGCGGCTGGCCGGACGCGGGGCCCTCCCCCCGGAGGTCGCCCTGATCGGGGTCGCCCGGACGCCCATGACCGACCAGGAGTTCGCGGACCGCTGCCGCCGGACCGTCCCGGATGAGGGGCAGGCGCGGTGGAGGGAGCTGACGGCGGCAGCCCGCTACGTCAGCGGCGACTACGACGACCCGACCACCTATCAACGGCTCGCCGAGGTCCTGGCCGAGTGCGACCGCCGGCACGGGACGGCGGGCAACCGGGTGTACTACTTCGCGACGCCGCCCCGCCTGTTCGGGCCGATCGCGGTGACCCTCGGCAAGGCCGGGCTGTCCGTGCCGGCCGGCGACAGCTTCATCCGCGCCGTCATCGAGAAGCCCTTCGGCTGGGACGAGACCAGTGCCCGGGAGCTCTACGCGGACCTGTCCTCGGCGTTCGTCGAGGACCAGATCTTCCGGATCGACCACTATCTGGCGAAGGAGACGGTGCAGAACCTGCTCGCCCTGAGGTTCGCCAACTCGATCTTCGAGCCGATCTGGAACCGGACCTGGGTCGACAACGTCCAGATCACCGTCGCCGAGACGCTGGGCATCGGTGAACGGGGCGCCTTCTACGAGACCACCGGCGCGATGCGCGACATCGTCCAGAACCACGTCCTGCAGGTGCTCTCGCTCTTCCTCATGGAACCACCCACCTCGTTCCATCCGGAGGCGATCCGCGACGAGAAGGTGAAGTTGCTGCGCGCGATCCGGCCGTTGGAGGAGGAGGCGGAGATCGCGGCCGACGCGGTGCGCGGGCAGTACACGCGCGGCGGCACCCGCGACGACCTCATGGCCGGGTACCGGGACGAGCCGGACGTCGACCCGCTGAGCGCGACCGAGACCTTCGTGGCGATGCGACTGGAGGTGCAGAACTGGCGCTGGACGGGCGTACCGGTCTACGTGCGCACCGGCAAGCGTCTGCCCGCGCGCGTCACCGAGGTCGCCATCGAGTTCCATCGCCCTCCGCAGCTTCCGCTCTTTCCCGGCACGGCCGAGGGGCTGGAACCCGACGCGCTGATCGTGCGGGTGCAGCCGGACGAGGGCCTGAGCCTCCGGTTCGGCGCGAAGGTGCCCGGCCACGCCTTCCGGGTGCAGAAGGCGTCCATGGACTTCTCGTACGCAAGCTTCGAGGAGCAGTCGCCCGACGCCTACGAGCGGGTCCTGCTCGACGCGCTGATCGGCGACCCCACGCTGTTCATCCGCGCCGACGAGGTGGGCCGGTCCTGGCGCATCGTCGACCCGGTCATGCAGTACTGGGCCCACGACGGCCGGCCGATCCCGCTGTACCAGGCCGCCACGTGGGGTCCGCCCGAGGCAGCCGCACTGATCGCACGCGACGGCCGCAGCTGGCGCCCCACCGGTCGGCGTGGCGGGGCGCAGCACTGACGACCGCGCCCGGAGGTGGTCGTGTCCCTCAGAGCGGCTCCTCGGTGCCACTGCGACGAGCGGCCCGCGCGATGTGGGCGCCCCCGCTGAGTGCCGCCCGCCGCCAGGGGGCAACTCCCTCGATCTCGACCTCGATGGAGAAGCTCAGGATGGTCCGGATGACCACGATGATCCCGAGCGTGACGACGTTCTGCAGCGTCGGCGCCACCGCCACGGTGCGGACGAGGTCGGCCGCCACGAGGATCTCGAGACCGAGGAGGATGACCCCGCCGAACGACTGCCGGAGCACCTGATACGCCCGCGGCCCGTCTGCCGACCTGCGCATCGTCCGGACCGCCAGCGCGACGGAGACGAACAGCCCGAGCAGGAGTACCGCGGCACCGATGGCCTCGAAGGCCTGCGCCACGTGCTCCATGGCCGGGGTGAACGTGATGGCACGGCCCTCCGCGAGGGATGAGGGACGGCGAGGGGCGGAGCGGGGCGATCGGCCCCGCTCCGCCCGACCCGCGCCGTGAGGGCTAGTCCGCGTCGGCGAACGCCTCGCGCAGCTTGTTCTCCTGCTCGGTGGACAGGTTGGTGGACAGCAGCGAGGCTCCGGTCTCCTTGAACTCGTCCACGACCTTGTCGACGACCGCGCCGGTCGACATCACGAACAGCGCGGAGGTGCCCGGGGTCACCTGCTCCCGCACCTCGCGGATGAACTCGTCGCTGATGCCCACGTCCGCCATCGAGGCGGCCACGGCGCCCATGGCCGCGCCGATCGCCATCCCGAGCAACGGGATGAAGAAGATCAGGCCGAACAGGAAGCCCCAGAAGCTGCCGCCCAGCGCGCCGGCGCCGGCGAGGTGGTGCAGTTGCTGGGTCTTGGGCTTCTTGCGCCCCTCCGGCCAGTAGACGTAGGCGGCGTCGTTGACCTGGACCAGTTCTTCCTTCTGCATCCGCTCGAGCAGTGCCAGCGCGCGTTCCGCGCCGCCTGGCGTGTCGAACTTCCACACCGTCAATGTCGCCATGCCCAGCACTCCTCTGCTCGGTCGGTCGTGCATTCGGTCCGGCCGAGTCTTTAAGCCCGCTGCCGGTCCGGCATCACCCGCAGAGAACGAGGGGGCGCCGGAACGGGGCACCGTCCGGCCCGGCCGCAGGGCGTTCATCCGCCCGGGAGGAGGCGTGACCCGCCGGGCCGACGGGAGGCTGCGGTCGGTGGGCGTGCCCCATGGCGTCGATGCATCAGGAGGAGCCATGGCCCGGAACCGCGGCTCTGTCGCTGCTCTTCTTCACCGCTTCACGTTGGGGTCGGGGCCGCTCAAGCGCGGTTCCGACCGGCTTCAGGTGGTGGTCCGGCTGCTCCTGCTGGTGGTGCTCCTGATGGGCATTCCGGTCGCCCTCGCGGTGGGCACTGCGGCCCACTCGCAGATCGCCGCCGAGGCGACCGCGCAGACTGCCTCGCGGTTCCGGGTGACGGCCCGCCTGACGGAGGACGCTCTCCTCTCGGCCGACGGGAACATCGGATCGGCGTCGGCGACATGGACGGCACCGGCCGGCACGCGCAGGGGCGGCGTTCTCCCGGTGGCCGCCACCGCACGGAAGGGAGCCGCCGTCCCGGTGTGGGTGGACCGGTCGGGGCGTCGCACCGCCCCGCCGCTGAACCAGTCCGACGCGATGGCGGGCGCAGTGGGCTACACCCTCGCCACCCTCGTCGGGATCTGGTTCGCGGGCGCGGGGGCGTACCTGCTCGTCCGCCGGATGATCGACCGCCATCGGCTGCGGGCCTGGGCGGACGAGTGGGCCGCCGTCGGCCCGGTCTGGACCCGCACCGTCTCCTGATCCCGTTCCTCATCCGTCCGTGCCGGCCGGCGCCGCGACGACGGCGGGCGCTGCGGCAGGTGCGCGGCGGAACCTCCGTGCCTGCGGCTTGTCGCGGGGGCGCCGCTCGAGACTGCCGGCGAGCGCGACCGCCCAGCGGGCCGTCGGGTCGACGTCGACCAGCAGCGCCTTCGCCAGCAGAGTCGCCGGGATCGCCAGCAGCGCCCCCAGCGGGCCGAGCAGCCAGGCCCAGAAGACGAGCGCCAGGAACGTGGTCGTCATCGCGAGACCGACCGAGTCACCCACGAAACGGGGCTGGATCAGCGACTGGATCACGAAGTTGAGCACGCAGTAGACACCGACGACCAGCAGCAACTCGGGGACGCCACCGGTCAGCAGGGCCAGCAGCGCCGGCGGCACGAGGCCGATGACGAACCCGATGTTGGGAATGAAGTTGGTGACGAAGCTGAGCAGCCCCCAGAGCACCGGCAGCGGGATCCCGATGAGTGCCAGTGCCACCCCGTCGAGCACGCCGACGATCAGCCCGAACACCGTCGTGACGACCAGGTAGGTGCGGGTGCCGTGCGCGAAGGCGAGCAGCGCCCGCTCGAGATCGGGACGATCGGTGGCCACCGCCGCGAGCCGCTGGTCGATGCCGCCCGCCTCGATGCTGAGGAACAGCATCAGGCAGAGCAGGAACACCAGCGACGACGCGAGCCCCGCCAGCCCGGCGAGGAACGTGCCGATCAGGCCGGCCACCGCCGCGGGGCTGATGGAGCTGACGGCGTCCTTCAACTGTGCCGGGTCGACGCCGTAGTTCTGGAGACTGCCCGCAAGCCCGTCCAGGAGGCTGTTGCCCCGCTCGGTGTACTGCGGGAGGAGGGCCGCGAGGCGGGCGATCGACGCGACGACCACCACCGCCACCAGCAGCAGGAGGCCCACGACCAGAACGACCAGGACGAGCGTGGTCAGCCAGGAGGGCCAGCCCCGGCGGCGCAGCCAGGACTGCACCGGGCTGATCGCGATGACGATGATCAGGGCGAGGAAGGCCGGGCCGATCAGCCAGGCGGTGAGATGGATGCCGCCGAGGACGAGGAAGGCCGACGCGGTGCCGAGGAGCATCACCAGTGCCCTGGGCATCAGCGGCCGTTCGGAAGGGCGCGGCTCGGGCCCCCGTCCGCCTGTCGCCGGTCTGGGCATGAGCGGACGCTAGGAGCGCAGCGTCCTTTCCGGCTCACCCTCCCCGGATGGGGGCGCGCGAGGCGCCGGGGCCACCGGCCGCGTCTCCGCGGCCGGTGGAGCCGGCGGTCCCGAGTCGGTCGGCGCCGGTTCCGCCGGTTCCTCCCCCGGCCGGGCGAGGAACTCGATGACGGCGAGGACGAGGAGGAGCAGCACGGCCAGGATCAGGATGTCGACGCCGCTCGGCTCCTTCATGAAGACGAAGACCAGCACGGCGAGGGCTACCGCGCCGATGCGCAGCCCACGCACGTGGCCGCTCACCCAGGTGGCCACCGGTCCGCCGGCCGCGGGGCCGCCCCGGATCCGGTGCAGCTGCCCGGCGGACCAGCGCCGGATCCGCACCGCGGTGTCGGACCCGCCGGCCAGGTACCCCGCCAGCGCGAGAACGAGCGCGAGCACGAGCAGCGCCCGCATCCCGAGGCGCAGGTAATGCACCAGGATGTCGAAACCCGACGCAGTGGCGGGAGCCGCCCGCGCGGGGACGGCGTCGACCAGCATGGCGCGCGCGATCAGCAGGCCGACGGCCAGCACGACCAGCGAGAGTGCCACGCCCAGACCGGTGCCGACCAGGGCCCGGTAGCGGCGACGAGCCAGGTACACCCCGACGGCGAACATCAGCAGCACGACCCAGGGCAGCACGCTCGCGACGGTGTTCAGGCTCGAGTACGCCGTCTGCGCGCGCACCAGCGTGTCGGCCTTCGTGAGCTTCACGGTCGGGTGGATGTCCGGAATGGCGTTGACCGCGGTCAGCCCCGCCTCGCTCAGCCGTTTCTTGGCGAGGTCGATGAACGGAGCCAGGTCGAGGAACACCGAGCCACCCTTCACCACGACGGCCTGGCTGTTCCCGGACAGGACCGAGACCATCTGCTTGTGGGCGGTGGCTACGGCGCTGTTGAAGGCCCGCGCGAACTCCGGACTGGCCACCAGCTGGGCGATCCGGTCGTGGACGAAGCCGTTCACCGCGGAGGCCAGCGTCGGGGTGAGCCCCGCGAGCCGGTCCGCCACCCGCGGCGGCAGGCCCTGCTGCCGCAGCGCCGTGACGGCCTCGTCGGCGAGGCCCTTGACGTCGACGTAGGTGAAGACCTCCGCGGTCAGCCGGTTGGTCAGCGCATTCTGGATGTCGGGGTCGTCGATCAGTGGGCTGACGGTGCGCACGAAGCGCGAGGTGTCGGACACCTGGTTGTTGGTCCACACCGCCAGCCCCGCCACCGGTGTCAGGATGCAGCCGACGACGATGAGCACGACCGACAGCAGCGACCGCCAGCGGAACCTCCGCCGCGGGTGCGCCTGCGCCGTCCGGAGGTCCCCAACCTCGTTCCGCAGACGCTCCAGCTCGCGCCGCTCGTCGGCGGCGAGCGGGCTGCCCGCACCCGGCTGAGTCGTGGATCGATCGACCTGGGTCATCGCCGACCCCTCTCTGCAGTCCGTGTCCCGGCAGGCTTCTCTGCAGCGCGTGTCCCGGCAGACTTCGCGCCCGGTACCGCGCCTGGCATCGCCTACCGCGGATGAATCGCCGCCCACGGGCGGAGTGGGGGTGGTCCGTCATCCGGAGCAGGTGACGCGTGGCTCCCCGTGTCGCGGCAGGGTCGGTCGGCGTGGCCGCACGCGACGTCCGACACCTCCCCCGCCGGCCCCGTGCCACGGTGGCGCTCGGTGGCGGCGGCGCCCGCGGGTACGCCCACATCGGCGTCCTCGAGGTACTGGAGGAGCGCGGCTACGAGATCGTCGGCATCGCCGGCTGCTCCATGGGCGCGCTCGTCGGAGGGCTCTACGCCGCCGGCGATCTGGCTGCCTACTCGGAGTGGGTGCGCGGCCTGACGCATCGGGACGTGCTCCGCCTGTTCGACCTCAGCCCGCGTGCTCCAGGCGCCATCCGGGCCGAGAAGATCTTCGCCCGGGTGAACGACATCCTCGGCGACGTCCGGATCGAAGACCTGCCGGTGCGGTTCACCGCGGTCGCGACCGACCTCATGACGGGCGAGGAGCGCTGGTTCCGGGAGGGGCCGGTGACCGCCGCGATCCGGGCCTCCGTCGCCCTTCCCGGGTTCATCACACCCGTCGTCCTCGGCGGCCGGCTGCTGGCCGACGGCGGCCTGACGAATCCGCTGCCCCTGGCGGCCACCACCAACGGGGCGGACCTCACCGTGGCCGTCGCCGTAGCCGGCCGGCGCCGCCCGGCTGCGGCACCGGTGGTCCGATCGAGGGCCGGGGCCCGGGCGGAGGACGTGTTCGAAGCGCTTCCGGCAGGGCTGCGCATGCGCGAGGTGATGGGGCTGTCCCTCGAAGCCGCTCGGACCGCGGTCATCCGTTCGGCGCTCGCGACCCATCCGCCCGACGTGCTCGTCACGGTTCCGCGGTCGGCCTGCCGGACTCTCGATTTCCACAAGGCCGGGGAGATGACCGGGCTCGGCCGCAGACTCGCGGTCGAGGCACTCGACCGGTACGAGGACGATTGCTCGCTCCCCGGGCGCCGGTCAGGCGGCGGTGGGCACGGCCGGCCGGAACGGGATGAACTCCTCGCGCCCTCCTGACACCGCGACGCAGGTCGCCTCCGGCACCTCCCGCCAGGCACCCCGCAGATCGCCCAGGGGTTCGGACACGATCAATCGCGCGTCGTCGGAGGCCATATGCAGCATCGGGTTGTCCGGGTACTGGGCGCGCAGCGTCGAGACGTCCGTGCTGTGGAAGAGCGACCGGGACCGTCCCTCGCTCGAGTAACGGAAGCCCCACATGTCGGTTCCGTTCGTGGTCAGGACGGTCATCTGGACCGGGAACCGCACGCCGTGCCGCTCCCCCACCGCCTCCACGAGGCCGACCGCGCGCGCCATGGCGGCGGGTGGGTCGTCCTCCAGCCCGAACGTCAGCGCGAGGAAGAAGAGCAGCTCGGAGTCCGTGCTGCCCTGGATCTCGGGGAAGCGGGCGGGGTCCACGGCCAACGCGAGGTCTCGCTTGAGCGTCGGGAAGCCGGAGATCCCGCCGTTGTGCGCGAACAGCCACGAGCCGCTGCGGAAGGGATGGCAGTTGGTCTGCTGCACCGGCGTGCCCGTGGAGGCCCGGATGTGCGCGACCACGGCGGGCGCGGAGATGTGCGCGGCGAGCTCGGCGAGATTCCGGTCGTTCCACGCCGGCTCCGTGCTGCGGAACAGCCCGGGCGTGGGACGGTCGTCGTACCAGCCGACGCCGAACCCGTCACCGTTGGTCATCTCGACTCCCAGGCGGGAATGCAGGCTCTGCACCACCAGCGAGTTCTGCGGCTTGAACAGCAGCTCATCGAGCAGCACCGGGGAGCCCGTGTACGCCAGCCAGCGGCACATGGCCACCACTCCTCTCGGTCGTGTGCGGCCGCACTCTGCGCCCACGGCACCGCTGTCACGTCACCCCGGAAGGACGATCGGACGTCGCACGCGGCGACGATGGGCGCGGTTCACTCGGCACGGATGACGCAGGAGGCGTGGCGAGGGCCCAGCGTGTCCGCGTGGACGGTGAGCGGCCCGGGGCAGCGGCCCGCGGGCAACCGGTGGAGCGCGGGCCCGAGGAGGGGGGCGTCGGGTTGTTCCCGACGCGGCGCACCCTCGTCCGCGCCCTGGTCCGGCCGTTCCTCACCGCCGCCGCGGTGGTCGTCCTCTACTACCTGCTGCCGCTGAACCGGGGCGTCGGCTGGTCGACGGTCGGCTGGCTCCTCGGCGGCCTCGTGGTCATCGCGCTGCTGGCGGCCTGGCAGGTGCGTTCCGTCCTGCGCTCACCGCTGCCCACCCTGCGGGCCCTGGAGACTCTCGCGTTCACCCTTCCGGTGTTCCTGGTGCTCTTCGCCTCGGTGTACGTGCTCCTCGACGCCGGCCGGCCAGGGCAGTTCAACGAGCCCCTGAGCCGGACCGACGCCCTCTACTTCGTCGTCGTCGTGTTCTCGACCGTGGGATTCGGCGACATCACGCCGGTCAGCGAGGTGGCCCGCGTGCTGACCATGCTGCAGATCGTCTGCGATCTGCTCCTCCTCGGCGTCCTGCTCAGGGCGATGGTGGTGGCGGTGCAGCACAGCCGCGGGCGACTGTCCGATCGTTCCGGGCCGACCGGGCAGGAGGACGAGCCGGCGCGCGATCCGTGACCGCGGGCGGCGCTCGTCAGAACCGGGTGAGGCGCGACCGGTGGGGGCGTGCCGATCCTGACCTGTCGACCGGTGCCGCCCATGCACGGGGTTCTCCGCACGAGCCGGATGTCGCGGTAGCGCCGAGGCAAGCACGGACCACAGCCGCAGAGGAAGCCCGGAGGACAGCACCATGACCGAGACCGCGATCGCCGAGCACGGCATCATCGGAGACCTGCAGACCTGCGCCCTGGTGACCACCGACGGATCGGTCGACTGGTTCTGCTGCCCTCGGTTCGACTCGCCCAGCGTGTTCGGGGCGCTCCTCGACGACGAGCGCGGCGGGCACTTCCGGATTCGGCCGGCTGGGAGCGACTACCGGACGAAGCAGACGTACTTCCCGGACACCGCCGTCCTGGTCACGCGGTTCTTCAGCGCGGCCGGCGTCGGGCAGGTCGTCGACTTCATGCCGCCGTCGGGGAAGACCGCCACGGACACCCACAGCCTGGTCCGGATGGTGCAGTGCGTGCGCGGCGAGATGAGCTTCGAGATCGACGTGGCGCCCCGGTTCGACTACGGCCGCCACGCCCACCACGCAGAGCTGTCGGCGAACGGTGCCGTGTTCACGGCGAACGGATCCTCACTCACCCTGCACGTGGTGCGTGAGCCCGGCGACGAGCAGAAGGCCCGCGTACGGGTCGAGGACGACGACCTGCATGCCTCGCTCGACCTGGTGGCCGGTGAGATCCGGGGGCTCGTGCTCGAGTCGGCGGCGGACGGGCCACCGCGCGAGATGCGGGTTGCCGAGATCCGGGGCCTGTTCGACGACACGGTGCGGTTCTGGCGCACGTGGCTCGCCGGGTCGACCTACACGGGGCGGTGGCGGGAGGCCGTGCAGCGGTCGGCGATCACGCTGAAGCTGATGACCTACGCCCCGACCGGGGGGCTGGTGGCCGCCCCGACGACGGCCCTGCCCGAGCAGGTCGGCGGCGAGCGGAACTGGGACTACCGGTACACCTGGGTGCGCGACGCGTCCTTCTCGGTGCACGCCCTCCTGCGGCTCGGTTTCGTCGAGGAGGCCGGCGACTTCGCGCACTGGCTCGGCGACCGGGTCCGGGAGCGGGTCGGCAGCGACAGCGGCCCGATGAACATCATGTACCGCATCGACGGCTCCCCCGACCTCAAGGAGGACCTCCTCGACCAGTGGCGCGGCTATCGCGGCTCGGCGCCGGTGCGGATCGGCAACGGCGCGGCGGAGCAGTTGCAGCTCGACATCTACGGCGAGGCGCTGGACAGCATCTTCGCCGCCGATCGGGCGGGCCTCCCCCTGCCCTACCAGGGGTGGTCCGGGATCAGCGGCGTCCTGAACTGGCTGGTCGACAACTGGGACCAGCCCGAGGAGGGCATCTGGGAGACCCGCGGCGGCCGGCAGAGCTTCACCTACGGGCGCGTCATGTGCTGGGTGGCGTTCGACCGGGGCATCCGCATGGCGGCCGCCCACGGCCGCCCGGCACCGCTCGACCGCTGGACGAAGGAGCGGGACCGCATCTACGAGCAGGTCATGGAGCGGGGTTTCCACTCGTCCCGGCAGGCGTTCGTCCAGCACTACGACACCGACGTCCTCGACTCCGCCCTGCTGCGCATGCCGACCGTCGGCTTCATCGACGGCCGCGATCCGCGCTGGATCTCGACGCTGGCCGCGATGGACGACGAGCTGGTCACCGACAGCCTGGTCTACCGGTACAACCCCGAGGCGTCTCCGGACGGCCTGCGTGGCTCGGAGGGCACCTTCTCGCTGTGCACCTTCTCCTACGTCGACTCGCTGACCCGGGCCGGCCGGCTGGACGACGCGCGGACCGCCTTCGAGAAGATGCTCACCTACGGCAACCACGCGGGCCTGTACTCCGAGGAGATCGCCCTGACGGGCGAGCAGATCGGCAACTTCCCGCAGGCGTTCACCCACCTGGCGCTGATCGACGCCGCGATCAGCCTCGACGAGGCGCTGAGCCGGCCGGCCGCGGCAGCGGCGGGGGTACGGCATGGCTGAGCAGGTGACGACCGGCGGACGGCCGTCGAAGGCGCTGCGGCGGGTGCTGGTCCCGCTCGCGCTGGCGCAGTTCATCTGCAGCTTCGCCGGCTCGAACATGAACGTGATGATCAACGACATGAGCAAGGACCTGAACACGACCGTTCAGGGCATCCAGGTGGCCATCACGCTCTTCCTGCTGGTCATGGCGGCGCTCATGATCCCCGGCGGCAAGCTGACCGACAAGTACGGCCGTAAGCGGCTGTTCACCCTCGGCCTGGTCGTCTACGGAATCGGCGCCCTGGTCAGCGCGATCGCCCCCGGCCTCGGCGTGCTGATCCTCGGGAACTCCATCTTCGAGGGCGTCGGCACGGCCATGCTGATCCCGCCGGTCTACATCCTCGGCACCCTGCTGTTCACCGAGGTCACGTCGCGGGCCCGCGCGTTCGGCGCGATCAGCGCAGCGGGCGGCGTCGGTGCGGCGGCCGGGCCGCTGATCGGAGGCCTGATCACCTCGGCGCTCAGCTGGCGCTGGGCGTTCGTGTTCCAGGCCCTGATCATCGCGCTGATCGTCGTCCTGAGCCGCCGCGTCGTCGATCCGCTGCCCGCGGACCCGACCCGGCGCTTCGACACCCGGGGCGCGATCCTGTCGGCCGTCGGCCTGATCCTGGTGGTCATGGGCATCATGGCGACGGCCACCAGCCTGTGGCTGATGCTCGGCCTCGTGGTCGCCGGCGCCCTCGTCCTGCTGTGGTTCTTCCTGTCGGTGCGGGCCGAGCAGCGCGCCGGCCTGGAACCACTCCTCTCGACGTCGCTGTTCCGGAACCGCACCTCCAACCTCGGCCTCGTGACCCAGAACATCCAGTGGCTGGTGCTCCTGGGCGTGTCGTTCACCGTCGCGGCCTATCTCCAGGTCGTGCGCGGCTACAACGCGATCCAGACCGGCGTCATCTTCACGGCGGCCACGATCGGCGTGCTGCTGTCCTCGCTGGCGGCCGAACGGCTCGCACGACGGTGGGCCCAGCGGACGCTGATCATCGCCGGCTTCCTCGGCACCATCGCGGGCATCGGGGTCTTCCTCACCATGGTGGGGCGCCACCCCGGCGTCTGGGCGTTCGCACCGGGGCTGTTCCTCATCGGCCTGGGGGTCGGGCTGATGCTCACCCCGTCGGTCAACGTCGTGCAGTCGAGCTTCGGCGAGGAGAAGCAGGGCGAGATCTCCGGACTCTCCCGCAGCGTGTCCAACCTCGGGTCGTCTCTCGGCACCGCCATCGCGGGCACGATCCTCGTCGCCGGCATCACGGCCACACCGTCGCGTGCCTACGGGCTCGCGATGGCCGCGCTCGCCCTCCTCGGCGTCATCGGACTCGTCGCCGGGGTGATGCTTCCCCGCCACCTCACGCCGGTGAAGGCCACGTCTGCGGCCACGTCGGCAGGTGCCGTCCCCGCGCCCCGGGCCCGGCCGGACGATCGTCCCGACCCGGCTCAGTCCACCCCGGGACCGCCGACGAATGCGCGGCTCCGGCCTGGGAGCGACGGCGAGAAGCCCCTGACCTGACGACGGCGCAGGCCCCGACCGGGCCCTCCCCGGGGTCAGGCCGCGGCGTGGGCAGGGTGGGACCGTGAGCCGGAGAAGGCGACGACGACCAGGCAGATGCCGAACACGATGATCTGGGCGCCCAGGATCAACGAGAGGACGACGATCGTCGCCTGGGGCCACACGAGCGCCAGGATGCCGATCAGGACGTTGAACGCGCCGGCCAGCACGAGCCATCCCCACCGGGGAAGCTCGTCGCGGGCGAGGAAGGCGAGCGCGATCCGCCCGATGCCGTGGAGCAGCAGGGACACGCCGATCACCAGCGCGAGGACCCAGAGCGTGGCCTGGGGCCAGAACGCCGCGATCACCCCGCCGGCCACGAGGACCAGGCCGGGCAGGATCGCCAGCCAACGCCGGTCGGACTCCCACCCGACCGCGATCTCGAGACCCCCGCCGATGACCAACGCCAGGCCGATGAGCAGGGCCAGCGTGTGGGCGGCGGCGTAGGGGTTGAACAACAGGACGACCCCCACGACGACGGCCGCGACGCCGAGCACGCCCGCGGCTGTGCGGCCGATGCCGCGCCGGGCAGGAGGCGATCCGGAGTAGGAGTGGGACACGCCGCCGGTCATGGTTCTTCCTCTCCCGAGACTGTCGACACCTGTTCCCCGACGGGGTCGGTGGTGGCTTCGGTGGCTCGCTGGGCGGGAATGACGGCACGGGTCGCGACCACGGCGCCGTCGTCCTCGCCCGCGCTGTAGGCGACGGCGCAGCCGGCGTGTCCGTGCTGTGCGGTCATTGCCTTCTCCTCGCGGCGTCGGCCGTCGACGCGCCGAGCGTCCCGCGGGAGGTGCGGGCTCGTGCTCATCCGCGAGGGATGAGGACGACTGCCGCCGGGTCCGGGCACGGTGGCCTCATCAAGGCCAGACACCGACGGACGCCGCCCGGCTCACCGGAGCACGCGAGTTCCCGGCCGGTCGCGGCCGTGAGAAGGAGGAAGGAATGACAGAACAGGATGTCCACGGCCCGGTCGACTTCGTGCTCATCGAGTTCTCGGGCGACCGGCTGACCGGCGGGGGTGCGCAGGCGCTCCTGGACCTCATCGACCGGGGGATCATCGAGCTCTACGACGTGCTGGTGCTCGGGAAGAACGTCGACGGCTCCGTCTACGCGGTCGACCTCGAGGAGACGACCGAACAGCTCGGCGGCTTCGGGGCGCTCGCCTGGGTCCGGTCGGGCCTGCTCACCGAGGAGGACATGCGGGAAGCCGCCGGCGCCCTGGAGCCCGGCCGGCTCGCCGTGCTGATCGTGTACGAGAACACCTGGGCCAAGCCGTTCGTCGCGGCCAGCCGGGAGGCCGGCGGCGAACTGATCGCCAGCGCCCGGATCCCGGCACCTGAGGTCATGGCCGCACTGGACGACCTGGACGCCCGGCAGCCCGCCGAAGCGACGAGTTGAGGAGTCGACATGCCACTACTGCGCGGGATCGCGCGAACTGCCGTGATCGCGGGTACGGCGACCGCCGTCGGCGGCCGGGTGAACCGCCGGCAACAGCGACGCTGGGCAGCTCAGGACGCACCGCCGGACCAGGGCGCTGAACAGCAGTACGCGCCGGAGCAGGCCCCGCCCCAGGTGCCCGAGCAGCGGTCGGCCCCCACGACCGCCGACACCCTCGAGCAGCTCAAGGCGCTCGCCGAGCTGAAGGAGCAGGGAGTTCTGACCGAGTCGGAGTTCGCCGTCCAGAAGGAGAAGATCCTGCACCCCGCGTGACCGGGCGGGCAGGCGCACGGGCGGCCGGGTCAGGGGATGTCCTCCGTGACCCGGCCGGCCGTGTCGCGGACCCCGTTCACCTTGATGGCCACGCGCAGGCGCTGCGCCCAGGGTTCCGGAGCGCGGTCGAACTCGGCGGCCACCAGGGTCGCGACGATCACGATGAGCGAGATGCACAGCAGCCATCCGACGAGTGCGAGCGTCACGCCGAACAGCCCGTAGCGGCTGCTGTAACTGGTGATGAGCCGTGGCATGTAGATGGTGGTCGCGATCCCGTAGACCGCCGAGCCGGCCGCCGCCAGCAGGCCGCCGGGCAGCAGGCGCCGCCACGGGAGTCGCCGGTCGAGCAACAGCCACGGGACCGAGGTCCACAGCACGAGGCTCGCCACCACGGTGATCGGTCCGCCCAGCGCCCAGTCGAACGGCAGCGCGCCGACGAGGGAGCGGGCGACGTAGAACAGGGCGATCTCGACCAGCAGCGCGGACAGCCCCAGCGCGGCATTCAGCGAGCCCCGGACACCGGCGCGCGGCTCGAGCCGCCAGGCCTGCAGGTAGAGGCGCTGCAGCCGGCGCGTCAGCGAGACGCCCGAGAAGACCAGCAGGACGACGCTCAGCACACCCACGCTGCCCTGCCCCGTACTGGCGAACAGTTGCTGGACGGCGTCGGCGGAGCCACCCTCGAGTCCGAACTTGCGGATGATCGCGCGGGCGACGAGGTCGCGGCTGCTCGCAGGGGCCAGTGCGGAGGCGAGCAGGAGCAGCGGGATCAGGGCCGTGAAGGCCTGCGAGGCCACCGCCATCGCGCGGTCGATGCCCTGGAGGTCGAGGAAGGAGCTGAAGCACCGCCCGACGAACGTCGTCTCGAAGCGCTGGAACAGGCGGGCGTCCTGGAGTGTCAGCGTCCCGCTCCCTCCCCCTCCGACGTCGACACTCCA